>Ga0180009_10001801_pt1 | contig 25685 bp, 23 predicted proteins | sample OS_PC_MetaG_FD_123537 | JGI IMG/M metagenome (GOLD analysis project Ga0180009, IMG submission 123537) | Groundwater microbial communities from the Aspo Hard Rock Laboratory (HRL) deep subsurface site, Sweden - OS_PC_MetaG | ecosystem: Environmental > Aquatic > Deep subsurface > Groundwater...
ATTACCTTGTTGCTACAGGAAAGCCTGTGGGCCTGATTCTTAACTTTGGAGAAAGAGAAGTTGAGATTAAGCGCAAGGTAAAGGATCTAAACTAAGAGATCAACAGGATCAGAAAAATCATGTAAATCATGTAAATCCTGTCGAGTATGGCTGAACTATTACAATAATATTAAATCTGAAATCTATGAAAAAGTAAATTTTATTGTTGACAATTTTGTAAATTTTAATAAGAAATAATGAGATATGCCCGTGAAATTTTGAGCAACCCCATCATTTTGGCCGACATGGAAAGAGAAATGTCAGGGTATAATTAACTATGGATTCTTTAAAAGCAATCGACATGGATGCATCCCATCACCTGGACATCATGAATATGGGAAATTTCCTTTCGATGAATGCCGAGAAGTTTCCCCAAAAGACTGCCATTGTTGTTGATGAAGAGAGCAGGACTTATGGAGAGCTGAACTCTCGGGTCAATGGATTGGCTAACGGTCTTCTCCAATTAGGACTGAAAAAAGAGGATCTCATTGGAATACTCTCTTTGAACTCTGTCCCCTGGGTGGAGGCTCTCTATGCTATTTTCAAGATAGGAGGAATCGCCGTTCCCATTAATTATCGTCTATTACACCAAGAGATTATACGTGAACTTCAGCGGACTGATGTTGCGGCCCTCTTTTTCACTTACGATTTTATTGAGGTTGCAAAATCTTATCAGAAAGCTAAAAGCAGAGAGATACCTCTCATCTTACTGGAAGGATCAGCCAGTGAAGAGATATTGTCCCTTGAGTCTCTTGTTTCTGGGTCGTCTGATGGTGAACCATCAGTTGAAGTCAATAGGAACGACGTGGCGGTCATTATGTTTACCGGAGGGACTACGGGTTTACCCAAAGGGGCACTCTGTACCCATGAGATGTTTATCTGGACGACGATTAATTATATGATTGAATACGAAACACCCAGGACAGACCATATCATGCTACACCCTTACCCCATATTTCATACCTCTGGAATGTATCGATTCATATCCTATATCTGGGCAGGGGCAACCTATTTGACCATGGGGATTTATGATACAGAGAGATGTCTGAAATTGATCGAGAGACATAGAGTGAACGCCTTTATAGGTAGTTCGGCAGTCTTTGTCCCCATGTTTGAGATGAAAAAGAACCTGGGTATAAATACGTCATCGGTTAAAATCTGTTGTGCCACATTTGCTTTTATGGACAGTGAAGGACGAAAGCGACTCCATGAACTTTTCCCCAACGCAGAGATATATGAAGGTTATGGTTTAACGGAAGGGGGTCCCATCTCGGCACTCAAACCGTATCAGAAACCAAAAGAGGAGGGAAGCGTTGGTAGGCCAGGGATTAATACCAAGCTAAAGATCGTTGGTGATGAAGGAAATCAGCTTTCCGTCGGAGAGGTGGGAGAGATAGTGATAAAAGGTCCACATGTCCCTTTAGGTTACTACAATAACCCAGAAGAGACGAAGGCTTCCTTTAAAGATGGATGGTTTCATACGGGAGACATGGGTAAGCTTGATGAAGATGGCTTTCTGTATATGGTGGATCGAAAGAAGGATATGATAAAAACAGGTGGGGAAAATGTTTATTCCCGGGAAGTGGAAGAAGCGTTATTGCGCCACCCAGGTGTTGAAGAGGCGGCAGTTATCGGCGTTCCCCATGAAAGGTGGGGAGAGACGATAAAGGCCATTGTGGTCAAGAAGAAAGGAACGGAACTAACGGAACAGGAACTTATCGAGTTTTGCAAACAACATATTGCAAGTTACAAGAAACCCACATCCATAGATTTTATTGCGTCCATCCCAAAGACGGAAACAGGTGGTAAGATTTCAAAATGGAAGCTACGGGAGCAATATGCCGGAGTGAAAAGTGAATACTGAAGAGAGAATGAGAGGAGAGAAACCCGAATTGATCTTTTCAGATCTTCAATCGGGAAGGAAATTTCGAACACTGGAGTATCCTGTTGATGAGGGGCTTATTGAAGACTTTATGGAGACGGTGGGAGACCGTCACCCCTATTACTGGGATAAAGAGCGGTCCAAGTCAGGGCCCTTTGGCACACCGATCGCTCCTCCAGGATTGGCCGCCATCTATTCCCGGCTTTCCTACCTCCAGGACCATACCATGCCATCTGGCGGGGTACTGGTAAAACAAGAATTTGAGTTCAAAGGGCCCATACGTATAGGGGACACCTTGAGTGTAAAGGCACAGGCTGTGGAGAGTTACGTTGATGAGAAGGATCGAAAGAGAGTAAATTTCCTTATTGAGGCAGAAAATCAGGACAAGGAGCCCATCAGTTCCACACGACTCTACGCCATCTGGCCAAAGTAACGAAAAACCTGAAGATAAAGGAGTAAAGGCTGCTATGATAAAAGGTGCCACAGTAGGGGATGCGTTACCGTCCATAGAGAAGGTGATCGATCAGGAACGGATAATGGGTTGGGCAAGGATCTCCGGTGATTTGAATCGCCTCCATGTGGATCCGGAATATGCCGAGAAGACCCGGTTTAAGGGAACTATTGCCCATGGACCCATGTCTCTGGCCTTTTTGAATGAACTGATGATGGAATATTTCGGGGGCGAATGGATCATGGGGGGAAAACTTATGGATGTGCGTTTTGTGGCACCCATTCGACCCGGTGATCGGATAAAGATCGGAGGAGTCGTGAAAAGACTCTTTGAGGAGGGTGGAGAGCAGTTCGTGGAGTGTAACCTTTTCATTGAGAAAGGAGAGGGTGAAAAGGCCGTGGTGGGACGATCAATAGGCAGAATTGGGGATACGAGATCATGAACAGAGGGAATAGAGCCAAAAGGTTAACGGCGGAAAAAGCTATCGGAAATGTGAGATCCGGTCAACGTATTGTGATCCCCCTCTATAGCGGACTTCCTCAGACCCTCATGGAGGCCCTTGTGGCAGACCATGGGCGACTCAGGGATGTGGAGATTGTAAGCGGCATTCAGATGATTTATCCATTCTTGGAGGATGGTCTTGAAGAGTCATTTACTTTCAGGACATGGCAATGTACACCGGCAATACGCCATCATCTCAAAAAAGGGACCGTTAAGTATATTCCCATGAGACAGGGGGATGCGGTCAATGTCTTCTCCAAACGCGGCCCATGGCCTGTGGATGTGGCCATGATTCAGGTCAGTCCACCGGATCAGCATGGGTACTGCAGTCTGGGGGTCTCCATTGGCCACACCCTGCCCTTGGCCTTAGAGTCGGATATGGTGATTGCAGAGGTCAATCCACGTATGCCGCGTGTCCTGGGAAACAGTTTTATCCATCTCTCCCAGATCGACTTTATTGTGGAGTCCGAGAGGGATCTCCTGGAGTATCCTTCGGGTGGAAAGCCCGGAGAAAAGGAGTTGGCCGTTGGGGCTCATGCCGCAGAGCTCATCCCCGATGGGGCCACCCTTCAGATCGGCATCGGCGCTATACCTGAAGCCATCCTGGATAGCCTCACGGATAAAAAGGACCTTCGATTTTTTGCCATGGGGGTGGACAAGATTGTGGAAATGGTGGAGAAGGGGACTGTGAGGATCGGGGAAGGCCCATCCATCAGGGTTACGGAGATACTGGGCACCAAAAAGATTTTTGATTTTGTCCACGACAATCCCATGGTGGAAGGGCGGACACTTCCCGAGACCATTAACCCCAGGGTGACGGGCAAGATCCCCAGATTCTGCTCCATTATCTCAGCCCTCGAAGTTGATCTTACGGGCCAGATTAATGCAGAGACTATTAAGGGGAAGCAGTTTAGCGCCATCGGGGGCAGTTTCGATTTTGTTCAGGGGGCCCTCTTTTCTGAGGAGGGGTGTTCCATCATTGCCATGGCGTCGGCCACACCCGACGAGAAGATCTCCCGGATCATTCCTCAGCTTGCTCCAGGATCGGCTGTCACCACCCCGAGGCATTCGGCACAATATATCGTCACGGAGTACGGCGTGGCGGAGATCTGGGGACGATCTACAAAAGAGAGGGCCGATGCACTTATTCATATAGCCCATCCCAAGTTTAGGGACGAACTTGAGGAGGAGGCAAAAAAGCTTTTTTAGTATTGTATTTATAATAAATTATTTATGAAAGGTTCAATTTTTTATAGGTGAAGCCATGGATGATATGGAGAAGATCAGGTCTGACATAGAGAGGTGGGAGGCCGAAAACGACGTGGGATCTCTCCCAGAAGCTGAAAGTGAACTGGGTAGACCCCTGAAGATCGTCTACACGCCCTTGGACGTTATGGAGATCGACTTTACTGAGAAAATAGGCCTGCCGGGAGAGTATCCTTTTACACGAGGCGTTTATCCAGGGATGTATAGAATCCGACCATGGGCCATGAGGTTATACTCAGGCTTTGGAACGGCTGAAGACACCAACAAAAGATGGAAGTTTCTCCTCAAAAGCGGAAACAACGGCGTAGCATGTGCTTTTGATCTCCCTACGCAGCTGGGACTCGATTCTGATAATCCCGATGCCGAGGATGAGGTGGGACGAGTTGGAGTCGCCATTGACACCATAAGGGATATGGAGATCCTGTACGAGGATCTGCCTTTGGATCGTATGATCTCATCTTTCAACATCAATGCCCCGGCGGCCGTCATTCTAGCCATGTACGTAGCCCTTGGAGAGGGGCAGGGGGTTACGCCCGATAAACTGAACGGCACCCTGTCAAACGATATCCTGTGTGAATATGTCTCACGGGGTATGTGGGTATTTTCAGCCACGCCGGCCCTGAGGCTCACGACTGATGTGGTGGAATACTGTACGCGCAATATGCCTAAGTTCTATCCCTTTAACATCAGGGGCATCATAATGAGAGAGGCGGGCGCTTCCATGGTTCAAGAAGCGGGTTTTGCCTTCTCCAATGCCATCGCTTATATAAAGAATGCTCTGGAGAGGGGGCTTGATATCGATGACTTTGCAAAACGAATCAGTTTCTTCTTCTCCACCGGGACCCAGATCTTTGAAGAGGCGGCTAGATACCGTGCAGCCAGAAGGCTCTGGGCCAAGATCATTAAGGAACGATTCGGAGCAAAGAGGCCTGCTTCAATGCTCTTTCGTTTTACAGGAACCGTGGGAGGCAGTTTTTATCGGGCCCAGGAACCGGAGAACAACTTGATGCGGGGGGCATACGGACTTCTGGCCAATGTTCTTGGTGGAACCCAGGGGATGCTGCATCCGGCACTGGATGAGCCCTTCGCCATTCCTACCGAGGAGACAGCAAGGCTCGCTCTTAGAACACAACAGATCTGCGCATATGAGACAGGGGTGACAAAGGTTGCGGATCCTTTGGGGGGATCCTATTATGTGGAGGCCCTTACGGATGAACTGGAAAAGGAGATTGAAAAGGTCATAGATACCATAGAGGAGATGGGAGGTGCCGTACCAGCCATAGAGAAGGGGTATATGCAGCAAACTATTGCCGATGAGGCCTATAGAGTTGCCATGGAGGAGAAGGATGGAAAGCGTGTTGTGGTGGGGGTAAATCGTTTTCAAGGGGAACCTTCCAAAAGAAAGATGCATTTCCATAAGTTCGACCCGTCCATGTATACGAGGCAGGTGGAGCGGACTACACAGGTTAAGAAGGATAGGGACAATCAAGAGGTGGACAAGGCATTAAAACAACTCAAAGATGAGGCCAGGGGCAAGGAGAATCTCTTGCCTTGTCTCGTGGAGACCGTTAAGACCTACGCCTCAGTGGGGGAGATCACAGAAGCCCTGAAAGAGGTGTTTGGGACATTCGAGGAACCATTATTGATATAAGATGTGGGAAAGGAAAAGGGTAATAGTTCACCGGGGTAAAATATTTGACAGGATAACAGGATAAACATGATCTAAATCCAGTTAATCAAAAAACGTATCACCATTCCGCCGACGGGAAAATATGGAATATGAAAAAGTAACCGAGACAATTATCGACTGCGCTTATCGTGTTTTTAATTTATTATGAGGGCGAAGTCGTAGGAGAATTCGTAGCTGATATGTTGGTTAATGATGCTGTTATTATCGAACTAAAATCAGTCAGGCGAATAATTAAAGCCCATGAAGTCCAATTGGTAAATTACCTTGTTGCTACAGGGAAACCTGTGGGCCTGATTCTTAATTTTGGGGAGAGAAAAGTTGAAATTAATCGTAAAGTCAAGGATTTGAAATAAGTGATCAACAGGATAAAAAAATAATCAGGTTAATCTTGTAATCCTGTCTAAAATAGTTGAACTGTTACCGAAAAGGCTATGAAAGGATCTGGTGTGATTCGGCTAACACGGAAAGAAGGGTTTTCACCTATGGAGGAAAAAGATCATGGCTCGTAAGATTCGGGTCCTAATGGCCAAGCCAGGCTTGGACGGCCACGACAGGGGCGCCAAGGTTATAGCCAGGACCTTTGTTGATGCAGGCATGGAAGTGATATACACCGGGCTCCATCAAAATCCCAAACAGATAGTGGGTGCCGCCATCGAGGAAGACGTGGATGTCATTGCCTTGAGTATCCTTTCCGGAGCCCATATGAGCATCTGCAGGAAGGTCCTTGAAGGTCTCAATGAGATGAATGCTGATGATAAGATTCTCATCGTAGGTGGTACCATGGTGGAGGAGGAGATCCCCAAACTCAAGGAGATGGGAGTATCACAGGTCTTCCCACCCGGTTCCCCCATCAATGCAGGTGTCGAATATCTAAAGAGCTTATTCAAGGATCGCGGAGGTTTTGAAGGGACAGATAGGGAAGGAGAATAGAAGGAGAGAAGAGTTGAAGGATTGGTTTAAGATCCACTGTTTTCAAGGGACCGTATGTTTATGGCACATAAAGGCACAAAAAGGACTCTGATCCAGACTGAGGTAGATAAAGTTTTACGTACGCTGCGAAATGAGATCTACTCCGGGCTCAGACTTCCCCGTGAACGTCTTTTGGAGAATGCCCTTGCCGTAACCTTTTCCGTGAGTCGTATGGGGGTTCGACAGGTACTGAGTCAGCTTCATGATGAAGGCCTGGTGGAGATTGAGCCCTATAAAGGGGCAACCGTTGCTGCAATCTCCATAGACCGGATCTATGAGAGTTATCAGGTTCTATCGATGCTTGAGGGTTTTGCATCCGGGCTGGCCACTCATCGTTTTAACAAAAAAGATCTTGATAAGCTTCGAAATCTGGTGAACAAGCAGCGAAACCTTGATGTGGAAAATGTCAAGGAGTGGGAGACCTTGAACCGGAGCTTCCACAGGACCATCAATCTGAAATGCGGAAATGAGAGGTTGATTGAACTGTTGCGACAGCATGTCCAGTTCACCACCTATTGGTTCTTGGTTTTATCTGTTCCCGGGAGAATACCTAAAAACATTGAGGAGCATGCAGCGGTTATTGATGCCTTTTTCGAACGAGATAGCGAAAAGGCCAGGTTATTGATGGAACGTCACATTATGGAGTCTGGTGAATATCTAACAAAACACCTTCAGAAGACTGTACCTCAGGGTATGTTGCATCAAGGCCCGTAAGCCAAAAGAGAGGAGCGGAGCTAAATTTTTATCAGGGGTTTTGCTGTGGAACCATATTTTAAGGAAGAACACTACATTTTCAAAGACCAGATCCGTCGATTTTGCGAAACGGAAATTGCTCCTCTGGTGGATGAGGCTGAACGAACCCAAACCTTTCCTAAGCATCTTTTTCGGCGTATGGGGGAGCTGGGTTACCTCTGCATCCGATATCCCGAGGAATACGGCGGCGTTGGCGCCGATAAAATTACTGATGTGATTATCAGGGAAGAGATGTCCCGGGTTTACCAGGGTATATCTAGCTCCTGGTCCGCCCACAGTCACCTGTCCACATATCCGATTTATCGCATGGGGACTGAGACTCAGAAGCAGGATTATCTGATTCCCGCGATTAAAGGGGAAAAAATCGGTGCATTCGGACTCACCGAACCGGGCGCTGGATCTGACACTAAATCCATAACTACCAGTGCGACACTTGAGAGAGATCATTATGTTCTCAACGGCTCCAAGACCTTCATCACCAATTCGCCCATAGCCGACTACATCCTGGTGGCAGCCTACACGGATCGCTCAAAGGGCTACCACGGCATCAGTCTTTTTATTGTTGATGCGGGAACTCCCGGGATGATCATCACCAAGATGGATAAGGAAGGTGTTCGCTCCTCGGATACGGGTGAAATCGCATTCGATGAATGCCGCATTCCCAGGGACCGCCTTCTCGGTGAAAAGGAGGGCAATTTTAATCTGATTATGGAGACCCTCAGCGAGGGCCGGATCAGTGTGGCAGCCAATATGGTTGGGGTGGCACAGGCGGCCTATGAAGCGGCCCTGGGCTATGCAAAGGAACGGATCCAGTTTGGAAAACCAATCAGCAAGTTTCAAGCCGTTGCTCATAAACTCGCAGATATGGCGACGGAAATCAGGGCAGCAAGACTGATGGTTCTGTCCGCAGCTCATCTTATGGATCTGGGCAGACCGTGCACGTTTGAGGCGTCGTCCTGCAAGCTTTTTGCTTCGGAGACGGCTGTGAAGGTGGCAAGGGATGCCATACAGATCCATGGAGGATACGGCATTATGAGCGAATATCCTGTCTTCCGCTATCTCAGGGATGCATTGGTGTATACCATAGGAGAGGGGACCTCGGAGATCCAGAGAAATATAATCGCCAAGGAGATGGGTATCTGAATGCCTTAAAGACCCATCCTTTTTGCTATAACCGTTTTCATAATCTCCGTTGTACCAGCATAGATGGTTGACGCTCGAATATCTCGATACCACTTGCAGATGGGATACTCTTCCATATATCCATACCCGCCATGAAGTTGAACACAATCATAGGCCACACGATTTGCCATCTCGGCGATCCACCACTTAGCCATGGAGACCTTTTTTACGATATCCTTGCCTTCCAGATGATCCGCCAAGAGATCATTGAAAAATGTTCTTCCAAGTTCGATCTCAGTGGCCATCTCTACAATCTTAAAACTGTTATGCTGGAAGCTGCTAATGGGTTGGCCAAATGCCTCTCTTTCCTTGCAATAAGCGATGGTCTGTTCAAGCATCACCTCTGCTGCCGCCTGGGCTCGAGAAACCACAACAAGCCTCTCCTGTTGTAATTTCTCCATGAGATATATAAAACCTTTTCCCTCTTCTCCAATCAGGTTTTCTCTGGGAACTCGACAATCCTCGAAAAAAAGCTCAGAAGTATCCTGAAAGCGCAATCCCATCTTTTTGAGCTTCCGACCTTTGTTGAAACCGGGAGTCCCGGCTTCCACAGCCAAGAGGCTGATCCCCTTGTGGGCGGGTTTTACGTCGGGATCGGTTATACATACCACAATGGCTAGATCACAACAGAAACCGTTTGTAATAAACGTCTTCTGCCCATTCACCACGTAAGAGTCACCATCTTTGATAGCTTTGGTTCGGATGGATTGAAGGTCAGACCCCGCTCCAGGCTCTGTCATGGCAATGGCCAAGAGAATATCGCCAGTGGTACATTGTGGAAGCCACTTTTCCTTCTGCTCTTCAGAGCCGTAAGTGTGGATATAAGGTGCCACGACATCGCTATGAAGACCCACGGAGAACTCATTGGCACCAATCCTACTCAGTTCTTGATTGATGATAATGGAATATTGGAAATCTGCTTCGGACCCCCCGTATTTCTCCTCCAGCCACGGACATAGAAATCCCTGCTCTCCCATTTTTTTCCAGGCGCTTCGCGGCACTCCCCCTTCTTCTTCCCATTCCTCCAGATAAGGGACCACCTCTTTTTCCAAATATTTTCTGAATGTTGATTTAAAGATGTCGTGTTCTTCAGTATAGACATTACGACCCATTTTTATTTTCCTCTTATTTCACTCTTATACAGACTCTCTCCATATCCTATAATCTATACGGTATCAAGAATCCCTCCGAGCCGGGATTTCCACTTCGCTCCAACAAGTATCACTCCGAGGGATAAGCTCTACCCTCATAAATTTGATTTCAGGATAGTTGTCAAGAAAATTTTTGTTAATGAAAAAGCCGCTGGATTTGGACTAAAGATAAATGGCACTCGTATTGACAGATCATTGGCATTTATTTATGATGAATGCAATTAACGTGTATATGGCATCTCGTTCGATTGAAAGGCGGTTTAAGTAGGAAAGCACTTTGACTAAATAGTATTATTAGAAAAGAGGGTGATAAGAGATGAATTTTGATCTTAGTGAAGAGATTGTTGCGATACAGGATATGGCGCGGAAGTTTGCAGAAAGAGAGATTTTGCCAAGGACAAAGGAAGATTGTTTCAAGCGGGACCTCGTGGGAAAGATGGGAGAAGTGGGACATTTCGGTTCCGCGTTTCCCCCCAAGTATGGCGGTGCCAATGTGGGTTTTTTGGCCCACTCGGTGATGTGTGAAGAAACCTCTCGTGCTGATTCCGGTCTACGTGCACTATTTAATCTTCAAGCCATGACCGTCCCCTATACCATCATGGAGTGGGGGACGCAAGAGGCGAGGGAGAAGTATGTAAAGGATCTGGTTTGTGCTAAAAAGATAGGATGTACATGTTTTTCTGAACCCAACGTGGGTTCTGACATCGCATCTACCGAGACCCGGATCGAGGATCGAGGAGACTATTTTGTCATCAATGGCGCCAAGACATGGATTTCCAATGGAACGGTTGCAGACGTCGCCGTAGTATATGGGTCATATGACAGAAGCCTTAAGCATCGTGGTATCTGTGCCGTGGTGGTGGAGACCGATCAGCCCGGGTGGTCACCGCGAGAGACCCCCAAGCTGGGGGACAAATCCTCACCCATCGCTGAGATCCATATTGAAGATGTGAGGGCCCCTAAGGAGAACCTCCTGGGGGAATGGGGTAAGGGTTTTCAAGTAGCCATGACAGCCCTTGATCGGGGTCGCATCAGTGTGGGAAGTGGCGCAGTGGGATTGGCTCAGGCCTGCCTCGATGCTTCGGTTAAGTATGCCAATGAGAGGGTCCAGTTCGGAAGGTTGATCCGGGAATACCAGTTGGTGAAAGGTATCATCGCCGAGATGGTCTCTATGATAGAAGCGGCACGGCTTCTTGTTCGCCGGGGAGCATGGCTTAACGATCAGGATCGCCCATTTTCGCGGGAGATTGCCATCGCCAAGTACTTTGCAGGGGAAGCGGTTGTCCGAACGGCAGGGATGGCCATGGAGGTCCATGGTGGAATGGGTTATTCCCTTGAGATGCCGGTTGAAAAATATTATCGGGATTGCAAGCTCTATCAGGTGGGGGAGGGAACGGCCAATATTATGCGCCTGCTCATCGCTGATGACGCCCTAGGGATTAAGAAAGCTAACCGGCCCCGTATTAAGGTGCCCAGCCATTTTCGGGATTTGGAATAATTTGGTTTTAAACTCTAGCGAAGCTTCGCCTCAAACCCTGGCCCAGACCTGGCACGCAAGGATGTGAGTTTAAAAGCCAACGCCTCATGAACCTGAAGCATTAATAAGGGACACAATTGCCTCGCGCCAGGGCAGGCCGACGAGTGGAGAAGTATTTAACTCAGTTGCTTAGGCGAAGCGGTGCTGGTTGCTGGATGCTCGATACTGGATAAAACAAAAAAAGAACCATTCCTTATAACATCCAGCATCCAGGAACCAGCATCTAGTATCTGTTTGCAAATTCACTACAACATATAGAAACTTGGCATAAATTTTAAGATCTTGGCTTATATAGACACCTAGTTTAGATCAGAGACGCATGGATCTACACCTTCCCCAGTATGTGTATAGTCATGGCGGCTTCCCCATTTCCGAGGGTGCCACCCCCGTTTTCTACCATGGCAATGCGTGGACTGGCTACCTGCCTCTTTCCTGCCTCTTCACGGAGCTGGGTTACCAATTCATAGATCTGGGCCAGACCTGAGGCTCCTATGGGATGCCCCCGGGATAAAAGGCCCCCGCTTGTATTGATAGGGATCTTTCCGGTCAATTCCGTGGCCCCACTTTCTGCAAATGGTCCTCCTTTTCCCACCTTGCAAAAGCCCATCTGTTCAGTCTGGTGAAGCTCCCCGAAAGCCGTGGCATCGTGCACTTCGGCCACATTAATATCTTCAGGGCCCACACCGGCCTGCTCATAGGCTGAACTGGCGGCTCGATTACATATATCGTTTTCCCCTGTTCTTGATCCGGACTTCAGAACCGAGGCCCGAATTAGGACAGCTCGTTTGGTGGGGTGTTGCTTTAGAAAACGCTCGGAGCAAAGGATGGCTGCTGCAGACCCGTCTCCTATTGGGGCACACATGGCTCTGGTGAGGGGAAAAGCCACCTCTCGGTCATTCATAACCTGCTCAACGGTCTGGGGAAAGGTGTACTGGGCAAGGGGGTTCAGGACCGAATTGTTGTGGTTCTTGGCAGCGATAACGGCCAGCTGTCTTTGGGTAGTGCCATACTTCTTCATGTGTTCCCGGGCACCAATGGCGTAGAAATCCATAAACACTGAATGACCTTCTTTTTTCTCCTGCTTAGGTTCGATTCCCTTCTCCTTGGCTTCTTTGGCGGCCTTCTCCTTTCGTTTCTTTTCGCTCACCTTCCACTTCTCTATCATCTTGGTGGTCTCTTCCACATCCGTCCCTGCTATAAAACCTTGCATGGTCTTAGTGCGACCTTCACCACTGCTTGCAAAATATTGTTTTTCAGTACCGATGGCCAAAACACAGTCATAGATTCCAGCCTTAATGGCTGTCCAGCCCGAGTGAAGGGCGGTACTCCCACTGGCGCAGGCATTCTCAACATTGGTCACTGGAATCTTCTCCAGGCCGTTTGCGGAAAGGGCCACCTGGCCGCGAATGCAATGTTGAAAAGCAGATATGCCCCAGCCACTATTTGAAAACCATGCCGCTTCGATCTTATCCTGAGAGAGATCGCAGTCATCCAGTACAAGTTTGAGTGCCTCACCAGTCATGTCTTTGATGCTCTTCTCATAGTGCTTACCGAATTTGATCATTCCAACTCCGATAATGTAAACGTTTTCACCCATTATCATTCTCCTTTTGAATAAACACTCAGAATCAATAAGTTATGGATTTTCTATAGAACCCTTTAAGCACTTGCTTTTTCATTTTTCCATAAGGATTTTTCGAGAGTGCCATCAAACTATAAAGATCTGAGATATTTGGACCCATAATACCTGTTCCGCTATAAAAAGACAAGATTGTCTCGGAGACATGTACGTTTATTTCTCACAGAGACCGCAGGGGACACAGAGGAGTATCAAAAATATCTTGACTGTTATCAGTTGTCTATTATGGGGAAAAACAGATGATTTAATTTCATGTTAACGAAATAACCAGAGTATGGTAGAGTAGGAACTTAATCGAGTCAAAACTCGATTAAGTGTTATCCGTTATTGGTTATTCGTCACTTGACAAATAACAACCAATTGAGCATTTTTCCCTCAATTTGGGAGGAGATAAGAGAAAATTATGAGCCATTTCAAGGTGAATGAGAACGAGATCTTCTTTATTTTGAAGGATCAGTTGAACTATGGGAGCCTGTGCAAACTGGAGCGGTACCGAGAACTGGACGAAGAAACGCTGGACATGCTGGTGTCAGAAGCCATCAAGTTTGCAAATGGAGTGGTGGCCCCTCTCCAGGAGGTTGGTGAAGAGTGGGGCGTGGTTTTCGAGGACGGGCAGGTTCGTTGTACTCCTGAGTTCAGGGAGGCCTTTAAACGTTTTGGTGAAAATGGTTGGATAGCGGTGGCCCGGAGTAAAAAATATGGCGGGCAAGGATTCCCTCATAAGATGCGGATCAATGACGCAGGCCCCTTCAAGGCATACATGAAAGAGCTTGAGATGTTTTGCCGGAAAAACCAGGACCATCCCATATTGGGGGAAGATATCAGGAACCTGTTCAGTGTGAAGAAGAGGTTGTCAGACGTTGCACTGAAGATGTCTGACATGATGCAGTCAGATCCCTTGCAGTGGGCCTCCCAAACCTATCCTGCTCTCCTCTGTTTCGGAGATGTCACAATTGTTTGGCGGCTGCTGGACATGGCCCTGATAGCCCAACAGGCCATGGACAAGGGGAAGAAAAATGATTTTTATCTGGGCAAGGTTATGCAGGCAACATATTATTCTGGTGTTACCCTTCCCATCACAATGGCCCGTCTTGAGACGTGTCTCCGTAATGGGCGGGAGATTGTGGAAATACCAGATAATGCTTTTTAATTCATCCCATAAAGAAAACTCAGCGGCCTTTGCGGCCTTGCGGTGAAATAATAAAAGAGGAGAAGAGGTAATGAAAAGACAGTATATCCATGAGGAGTTGAACAAAGAGATACAGAGCATTTCAGGCTGGTATGAACTGCAAAAAGAAGACAGGATAGAGTATGATGGAAAGGAATTCATATATCTCGTGGGATCTGGAGTTGTGGATTCTTCTTGTTGCGGGGTAGGTGGGTGTATTTACGCAGTAGTTCCAGGTTCCATCGTAAGCTGGAAGTCAGGAACCAATGAGGATGGACTTTTTATATCCGAAGTGGAACCTGTTGCTGATGAGAAGGTAAAAGACGATCTCCGGAAAATACTCTTTCAAAAGGAAGGTGTGAACCAGATTCAATTCTGGTAATGCAAACCTGTTATGATTCTAACCGAACTCGAAAAAGAACTTTTTGAAGATGCGGAGAGTGGAACACTCTCCATGAGTTTACATCAAGCTGCCTTTATTGCTTCTGGAGTAGATTCATCCCAACTTAAAGAATACATGAAAAATTTTTTTGATATGATAAACGATCTAAAAAACCATGTTAAAGGGCATGATAAAGTAAAGAATGCTGAGATTATCTTCAATTGGCTATGGAGAACAAAACCGAATAGATACGAACTGGAAGGAAATTTCAGATTGATACAAGTGGTTGATGCGCAATTGGATGAAACGGAGAGAGTGGGCAATTGTCTCGGTCTAACAATACTCTACAATTCATTAGCACAAGAATCGAATCTATCCATGAAAGCAGCACATCTTGATAATTTTATGGGACATCCACATGTATTTTCAATACTATATGCAGAAACGTCTACGATACCCATAGAGAACATCTTTCCAAATGGATTTGATTATGATCCACATAAACATAATCCACAGCTAGTTGAATGGGATAACATACACTTGATTGCAGATCTGTACAATAGCAGGGCTAATGAGGAAGGTAATGATGAACTTAGAATGAAAAGGGATCTGTTGCTTTCCTATGCGTTACAAGATAACACTTGATCGAGGTTTGGTTCGATCAGGATGTAACTCCCCCTCTATTCCTCAAGAGTCGAGGTATCCCCTTCCGGAAGTCCAAGCTCCCTTGCTTTGAGGAGTCTCCTCATGATTTTGCCGGATTTGGTTTTGGGTAAGCCTGAAATAAAATCTATCTGCCTCGGACAGGCCACGGCATGGAGTTTCTTCCTGGCGAATTTTTTGATATCCCGCATTAATTCATCGGATGGTTCATAACCGTCTTTCAGAGAAACAAAAGCCTTTATAACTTCCATGACTATGGGGTCGGGTATTCCTATGACACCGGCCTCGGCAACAGCCGGATGTTCGATAAGGGCGCTTTCAACCTCAAAGGGACCAATAAGATGGCCACCAGTATTAATCACGTCGTCAGCCCTTCCCACAAACCAGAAATAACCCTCTTTATCCATAGTGGCACGATCGCCTGTGATATACCACTCACCTTTAAACCGGCTATCGTAAAGTTCCTGTTTATTCCAATAAGTCCTGAACATGGACGGCCAGCCTGCTTTTAGGGCAAGATGTCCCTCTTCCCCTGGGGGAACCTCCTTCTCGCAATCATCATCAAGGATTGCTGCGGTTACTGCCATAAAAGGCCTGCCCATAGAGCCGGGATGTATATCCTGTACGGGATAGTTGGCGATTTGGATACAGCCGGTCTCTGTCTGCCACCAATTGTCATGGAAGGGTAATCCGATAACCTCATTTCCCCACAAAACGGCTTCAGGGTTCAGTGGCTCACCTACACTGCACATATATCTCAGGCTTGATAAATCATGTTTTTTTACAACACTGTCACCAGCCTTCATCAACATCCTGATGGCGGTAGGGGCTGTATACCAGACAGTTACCTTATATTTTTCAATGACACGATACCAGGCACTAGCACCAAATCCTCCTTCGTAGACCACCTGGGATACACCGTTTGACCATGGACCAAAAATGCCGTATGAAGTCCCCGTCACCCAACCTGGATCTGCCGTACACCAGTATATATCTTCTGGGTGAAGATCCAGCACATATTTGGCTGTGGCATAGTGGCCAACTATGGCCTCATGGACATGGACTACACCCTTGGGCTTCCCTGTGGTGCCGGATGTGTAATGTATGATGGCGTAGTCCTCTTTATCGGTCTTTTCTATTTCAAAATCGTCAGTTGCCTCATTCATAAGGTTTTCATAGCTCACTTCTTTATTCTTGAAATCGTAAGGATCCCCACTTCTGTTGACTATGATAATTGTCTCTAGGGCAGGTAGTTCATCGAGAACTTCATGGACCGTTTTGACCAGCTTTGGAGTTGTGATCAAAACTTTGCCTTCGCAATCCCCGAGCCGGTCTTTTATGGCATCAGGCCCAAAGGCTGAAAAAAGCGGGCCGATGACTCCTCCGGCTTTCAGGGCACCGAGAAGACTGATGTATTGTTCAGGGGTTCGGTCCATATAGGTGAAAACTCTGTCGCCTTTTCGAAAGCCGACTTTGCTCAGCGCACCGGCAAATCGGTTGCTTAATCTTGATAGATCATTGAAAGTATACTCTTCACTTTCACCGTCTTTACCCTCCCAAAATAGAGCAATCTTATCTTTTAAAGGGGTTTTAAGGTGTCTATCCAATACTTCATGAGCGATGTTAATCCCCCCACCATCAAGCCAATCAAGTTCTTTCTTAATATTTTCCCACCTAAACTCTTCTCGGGCCCGTTCGTACTCAAGTAGATTAGGCTTCATCCGCATTTCAGCAATCTCACCTTTCTTGATTGGATTGTAATCCATAAGCCACCTTACCTTTCTTTCACATAAATAAATAGTTCCGAACTAAAATCGTAACTCTCTTAAACCTGTTTTTCAGATGATACAATCATCTGATTATCTTTAACATTCTATTAAACTCCTTTGTCCCAGCCTTTTTTAATATCTGGTAAATGACAGTCTCAGTCGACGTGATTATTGCACCTGCTTTCTCCATAAGTTTAAGCCCGACACGCCAGTTTTCATCTGTCCTTGCATCAACGGCATCCTGAGGCACATGGACATTATATCCCTTCTCTAAAATGGAAACACACGTCTGAAAAATACAGATATGAGATTCGACGCCTGTAACAATGATATTTTTAAAGCTTTCTGATTCAAGTCGATCGTTAAAGTCATCAACATCACAACAATTAAAATGCATCTTATTGATGGGATCATAAGATGGTAAGATTTTTACTATTTCAGGTAGAGTGGGACCAAGCCATTTACGGTACTGTTCTGTGAGAATAACAGGCAGGTGAAATAGTTTTGAAAGGTGTAAAAGTCGGATTATATTGTCAATGACCCTCTGTTTTTGTCCCATCACCTCCATGAGTTTTTCCTGAACATCAATAACCAGTACCCCTGTATTTTCTTTGTCTATTAATTTCATAGTTATCTATCTTTGAACTCCGGTTGTCGTTTCTCAATAAAAGCGCGTACACCCTCTTTATGATCTTCAGATTCCTTGAGATAGTTTTGAACGAGTCTTTCCCATATGGACTGTGTATGGAGGTTCGCGTCCAATCCCTGATATAGACTGAGCTTTGCCATCTGGATAGCAAGTGGCGGTCCTTTGGCAATGCTACTAGCAAGATCCATGGTCGCTTTCTGGAGATCGTCATGGGGCACCACCTGGTTGACCAATCCGATCTTTTCTGCTTCGTCGGCTTCAATGATTTTACCTGTGAACGCCAATTCACATGCCTTTGCTATCCCAACGATTTGTGGCAGGTTATAGGTGGAGCCAAACTCCGGGATGAGTCCCATACGGCTAAAGATGGCTCCCATCTTCGCCTTGTCCGAAGCGATTCGGATATCACACGCGAGAGGCAAAGTAAGCCCGACACCCACGGCTGGTCCATTGATGGAAGCAATAAAGGGAACAAGCATCCTTCGAATCGTTGTGCATCCTAAAGAATCCCTCTTTGTCTCGTTCCTTACCCTCTGAACAGGAGAGAGTGTCGCCTTAATGGCTTTGTCGAATCCCCCTACGTCTGCACCGGCACAGAACGCCCTGCCAGCGCCGGTGATGACCACCACCCTTACCATATTGTCGTTATCAATATCATTTAGCGCATCTCGAAATTCTTCCCCCATTTGCGCTGACCAAGCATTCAACTTTTCCGGACGGTTGAGGGTGATTGTAGCAATACCCTCTTTCTTTTCGAATAGTATGTTTTCGTAGTTCACAACTCTCCTCCTTGTATCTACTTTCTTCGTAATAGTTCAGCTAATTTTAGACAGGATAAACAGGATTGACATGATAGTTTTTTATCCTGTTGATTTCTTAGTTTAAATCTTTGACTTTACGTTTAATTTCAACTTTTCTTTCTCCAAAATTGAGAATCAGTCCCACAGGTTTTCCCGTTGCAACAAGGTAATTCACTAACTGCACTTCATGAGCTTTAATAATTCGTCTAACTGGATTTAAATCATGTCTATCCTGTTATCCTGTCAAATTTTTCCGGTGAACTGTTACTTTTCTTCTGAGGTCCACTTTTTTAAATGGATCATATCAAGTGTTATATGCTATGTAAATTAAAATACGACGATGGAAGGAGGTTCAGAGAATTGGAGAAGAACGAAAAACGTTTCAACACCATTATTCTATCCAGGAAGGAAAGTATCGCCACCATCACGCTTAATCGACCAGAGGTGCTGAATGCCCTGTCTCCCCAAATGTTTCAGGATCTTACAGATGCCTTCGATGAGTTGGCCAAGGACGATACTGTAAGAGTGGTGGTCATGACAGGGGAGGGGCGAGCCTTTTGTTCCGGGGGCGATGTTCAATTGGATGTGGCCGCCATTTCTCATATGAGCGCCTTTGAGTGGAGGGAGTACATGCGGGGTCAGCACGCGCTTATCATGAAAATAGCACAGATAGAGAAGCCGGTTATCGCTGCAATAAACGGTGTCGCCGTTGGAGGTGGTTGTGATCTCGCTCTGGCCAGTGACATTAGGATTGCATCTGAGAAAGCCCGATTGGGGCAGGTATATATCAGGATGGGAATCGCCCCAGACCTGGGAGGGGCCTACTTTCTTCCCCGTCTGGTGGGTTCGGGCAGGGCGAAGCTCCTCATCTTTACAGGCGACCTTATTGATGCAAGAGAAGCAGAGAGCATGGGGTTGGTAGATAAAGTGGTTCCTGCGGAAGAATTGGAATCAACCGTTGGCGATCTGGCGAAACGGTTGTCCAAGGGCCCTACAAAGGCCATTGCCATGGCCAAAGTAGCCATTAACAGGTCCCTAAACATGGATTTGGAATCGGCGCTGGACTATGTGGGTAATCTGAATTTCTCTCTGCTCCAGACAGATGATTACAAAGAAGGCTTCAAGGCCTTCCTGGAAAAAAGGGAGCCAGTCTTTCGTGGAAGATAAGAGTTCAGAAAGTTAGCACCAACCATCATCCTCATCGAATAGATCAACCATCATTCTCCTCGCCCGCTCATCGCTTCCCAGTAAGGCAAAGGTGGCGCGGGGAGCGCGGTATTTCTTTACAAGTGCCCGAATCGCCCCCTTGAACGCCTCTTCATCATCGGCCGCTATATGGAGGATGTGTTGTGTAATCTCCTCGATGGCCTTGCCCCTGGTCTCCCCATGCACGGCACCGCGTGTCTCTTCAAGAGAGATATCCACCCCGAGCTCCTTGGCTATTTGATCCAGATCATCCTTTTTAATATCTTCCTTGGGACCCTCGATAGGACCAAGAGGGAACCACCTCAACGTGGCGTTGATCTCTGCCATTTTCATTACCCCCTCTCTATGATCCCGCTGCTTCGCGTTTGATGTTTAAATAATTTCGGTACTTTTCTCGCTCTTCTTTAAGCTGTGGCTTCAGCTTCTTGAAATAGTCTTTTGAAGGAATGATCTCGAATTCGGCATGGCCTGATTGTCCGGTAAGGAGCCAATTAACCTGCTCTTCCTGGAATTGCACCTTGATTTTGCCGTCTTCAATGGTGAGATTGCCAATCATCCCGCAGGTACCGCATTCTACGCTCTCATTATCCTTGTGGATGCGTATGATGCGATCATGGCAGACAGGGCATACCCCGGGTTCACCCTTGTAAGTGGTATCCCCGGTCTTGATAGCGTTTGTGAGCGCTTTCCCCATTCCGTGGACCTTCTCCAGACCCTCCGGATGGGCTAAGGCTTCGCTCATACCCTGCGTGTGAACAAGGGCCCGGTCAATAACAGTCATCTTTAGCATGTGTAAAAGGATATTTGGCTGCAAGAAGGCGTACTGTGTCCAACCCCTGGTGGCATAAGGCATAATGATGACTGCGGGTTTTCCCTGTGAACGGGTGGGCGGCTGACTGGTTAGGACAAAGAGTCGATCGATGAACTGCTTCACATTAGCTGTTGCCTCCTTGATATAGCAAGGAGAGCCGAACACAAGGCCGTCGCACTCGTAGATCTTCTCCAGCAAATAGTTATGGTCATCAATATCTTTGTATTTACACCCCACACCGCTGAAAAGACATGATGCCAAACCTTCGCAGGCACGGATCTCATAGTCTGTCCACCTCATTATCTCGACTTGAGCTCCTTCCTCTTCAGCAGCTCTTAATGCCTCCTTGACCAAGATTTCAGTATTCCCAAGCCGTCTATGGCTTGTGACAATGCCTAAAACTTTCATCCTTCTTCCCCCTTTCACTTTCTATTCTGGATTCTGGCTCCTGACTTCTGACTCCTACCTAGGTTAAGCGGTTCAGCGTTCAAGGTTCAGGGTGGAAAAACCTTAATCACCTATTATAAAAAAATTCTTGTCTTCAATTTGGCTCCAAGACCGCTCACCCAATGGGTTATGTTGATTATTCCAGGTCTTGATAAGAATTGTTGGCAGTTTCAATCCGTATAAACTTTGAACCCTGAACCCTGAACCTAGAACCAATCAGTTTAGGTTCTAATCAGTTACAGATAAAGTATAAGCCTAAAGGATGGATGTGTCAATATTTCTAAAAAGCAAGATTTTAGCATGGGCGCCTTTTGATAGTATTGAAAGTATTCATGAATTAGTCAATTAAAGTAATGATCATTTTTGAAGACTGAATTCATTCTGGACATGGTCATGACATTCTGTTAATAAAGATATAATTTGAACTTGGATCTCAAATTAGTAACTACTCAGGTGGATAGACTGAAGCTGTCTTAACCTTCAGCCTTCAGTCTTTAACCTAAATACCTGAACAGTTACAATAAAACAAAGGAGGGACAAGATGAGCAAGCAATTTCCATTATTATTCCAACCTTTTCGCCTCGGACAACTGGAATTAAAAAACCGCATTGTTATGCCCCCCATGGTGACCAATTACGGCTCGGAGGAGGGCTTTGTGACTGAACAATTGAAGGACTATTATGCGGCTCGTGCCCGTGGCGGGGTAGGACTTATTATCGTGGAGGCTACCTGCGTTGAAAGTCATGCAGGCAAGGGGCTCCAGAGACAACTGCTCATCGATGATGACCGTTTTGTGCCTGGCCTGAGTGATCTGGTGCAAGCAGTCAAAAAGCATGGAGCGAAGATCGCCATACAACTTCATCATGCCGGTTCCGAGGGCCGTCAAAGCCTCACCGGGGTGCAGCCCGTTGCCCCTTCACCAATTCCCAAACCTGATCATGAGATGCCCCGTGAGCTCACCACTGAGGAAGTCAATGAGCTTGTGCTGAGTTTTGCCAGAGCAGCGCAGCGAGCCCAGAGAGCTGGATTCGATGGCGTGGAGATGCATGCTGCGCACGGGTATCTGATTGCACAATTCCTCTCGTCTTTCTTCAACAGGCGCAGCGATATGTATGGCGGGGACATAGAGGGGAGGGCGAGATTCCTGACCGAAATACTAAAGGAAACGAGAGAGCTTGTGGGGAAAGAATACCCCCTTTGGTGTCGAATTAACGGCAGGGAGTTCGGACCCGAAGGGGGCCTCACCAGTGAGGAGGCCATGCAGGTGGCCCGAATGGCACAGTACGCCGGCTCTGATGCCATTAATGTTTCCGTGTTTGCTTACGGGGTCAGCCCTCGTACGACCCCACCCATGGCACAACCGCCGGGCAACTTAATACGTTTCGCAGAGACGGTCAAGACTGCTGTGGATATTCCCGTAATGGCAGTGGGCAGGATCGATCCGGAGACCGCTGAGAAGGCTCTTAAAGAGGAAAGAGCTGACCTGATAGCTATTGGACGGGCCTTGATTGCAGACCCTGAATTCCCCAATAAGGCTGCCTCAGGGAAACTGGATGAGGCAAGACCATGTGTTGGCTGTATGACCTGTCTGGACTCCGTGACAGCCTTGCATCAACCGGTGCAGTGTGTTGTGAACCCAACCGTGGGCAGGGAGGAGGAAAGCGTTATCCAGAAGGCTGAGAAGTCAAAGAAGGTGTTTATCATTGGCGGTGGGCCTGCTGGCATGGAAGCCGCAAGGGTAAGTGCCCTCAGGGGACACGACGTTGTGCTCTATGACAAAGGAAAAAGATTAGGCGGGCAGCTCCTCCTGGCGTCGATTCCCCCCTTCAAACAATCACTGGATACCTTTGCAGAATACCAGCGTTCCCAGCTTTCCAGCCTTGGGGTAAAGATTGAGCTGGGCCAGGAGGTCAGTGCAGCCCTTGTGGAGGATGCCAAACCGGACGTTGTGATCATGGCCACTGGAGTAAAGTCATTGGTCCCACAGATTCCCGGCATCGATAAGGCCAACGTGGTCTCTGCCGTGGATGTGCTGGCCGGAAAGGCCGAGGTCGGTGAAAAGGTAGCTATCATTGGTGCCGAGCTTGTTGGCTGTGAGACCGGTGAGTTCCTTGCTGACAAAGGAAAGAATGTGACCTTGATGAGGCGTGGTGATGAGTTAGCCACAAAGGTGAATCCCACATCCAGGGCCCACCTTCTGGCCCGACTTCCGGCTAAAGGCATCACGGTGCTGACAGGGGTGCAATATCAGGAGATAACTGATCAGGGTGTGATCATCACCACCAGAGAGGGAAAGACACAGACAGTCGAAGCAGACACTATTGTTCTGGCCGCCGGCAGCGTTATTGATCCGGAACTATACATGACCCTGGAGGGTACTGTGCCTGAGTTCTATCGTATCGGCGACTGCGTAGATCCGAGCAACATCATGTCTGCGGTGACAGATGGATACTTTACTGCGTTGAAAATCTAAAAACTCTGTGCTCTCCGTGTCTCCGTGGTGAAAAAATATTTTGGAACATTTGTGCCCAAAATAGACATTAATTAATCTCTTAAACCACCAGTTTGACTTGTGGTCCCAGCTTTGCTATGCGTGTAAGTGAGGCATATTTTTCACCGCCCGCTTCGCTAAAGACACAGAGGTCGCAGAGGAAATATATTTCCTTTTCTGCTGAGAGGGCAGAAAAGAAAATGATCTACGTTTTGGTGATACGAAAAAACCATAGCAAGGCAATTAATAGCATAAATTTGAATAAAATTGTTATGTTGCCGTAAGGCTTGTAGTTTTTGTTTTCCTTCCTCTCAAAGGAAAACAAAAAAAAAGTAAACTCAGCGCACTTTGCGTCTCTGCGGTGAAATTTGTTTTGGACGAGATTCATTTTGGAATAATATTTTCGATTCTTACAACGTCATTATCAAAGTGAGGAGAATCTGATGTTTCAGGTAGGTGATGATATCTATTACGTTAATTTAAAGAAAGAAGAATTTCCTGGCCGTGTCCTGGATGTTAAAAAACGCATCAAAATCTGCTATTACCATACTACCGGTCCAAAAATAAGATGGGTTAATCCGAATAATATCGAGTTGCAAAATACATCGCGCTGTGCACACAACGCTGAGTGTGGGTGGTGTGATGATACTGGGGAGGGAGTGTATTTATAAAGAAATCTTATCATGAAAGCGTAGCCAGCTCTTTCTCGTATCTCTCCACCCATCCATCTGCACCACATTCCTTGAGGATTTCTATTGCTTTTTTCAGATTTTCTTTGGCGTTTGATTGATCGCCTTTTCGTTTAAACAGATCAGCATAAAGGGCATAATCCCTTCCTAAATGCCACATCGTCCCATTTCTTTCATCTGCTTTGATGGCTTTCTGAATCCAATCTTGAGCTTCATTCATATGCAGATCATCAATATTTAGTAGAATCTCTCCGATATATCTTCGCATCAAGCCGTCTAAAATTCTTAATCTGTTCTTAGAGACATAATCCAATAAAGAGCTTATATCTACATTTTTCTCACCTTTCATTGCCTGTGCTTTGACCGCAGACAGTTTATTACATATTATGTATGAAGGATACGATCCATTTTTCTCCCATGCCTGGATTGCTTTGAAACAATGGTTTATAGATTCTTGATATTTGGCAATGTCAAAACAAGTTATCCCCCAACAAGTTTGTATTGTTGCTGAAAAAAAAGTATTATTGATCTTATCACTATAATCGTTGCCTATTTGCAAAGTCTTTATAGCTTCTTCAAAGAATCCCTTGGCGTAACAGCTACATCCATGGGCGGAATAAGCCCACACTTTTGAAAAAATATCACCGCTTTCTTCGGCAAATTGGATAGCCTCATTGCTATTTTGATATCCTAAATCAATTTTACCTTCATGAAAATAATTATATGCCATTGAGCTTTTCACTACAGAAATGCCCCAAAGATTATTTACTGCCTCATTGATATTAAGCGCATTCGCCAAATGATAAATCGCTTTTTTAAATTCGCAATTAAATGTGTATGCCATGCCCAACTGGTAGTTGGCGAAATATATGGAGACGGTATCCTTAATATCCTCACCGATTATTAACGTCTCCTTTAATCTCTTAAAAGCATTAGGGAAATCTTCTTCAACCACCCAGCCATGAGATCCAACTATTATATTTATTAGAGCAAGCCTCTTTTTATTATCATACTGTGGGGCTAGATCAACTATCGGATCAACAGCTTCTTTTCCCTCGACATATTGACCAAATTGGATAGCATAAAGCCCCAAATTCGTCCTGGCGTCGATTATTTCTTTCTGCACATCATCTGTTACTGGCAATTTCTCAAGACAGGTTATTCTTTTCTTAGCATATGCAATCGCATCATTTATAGAGGCCGATTTTTCAGCTTTCCTTTCTGCAAGCCTCGAATACTCAGCACCTTTCTTATAATTTTCAGCCTTAATAAAATGCTCAGCCAACACCACACAATGCTCATTTATATTTTCTTTATACAAATCTACTATCGTATTCCCGATCTCCTCATGAAGCTGCTTCTTTCTCTTACTCAGTATCGAATCATAAACCACTTCACGGGTTAAGGCGTGCTTGAATATATAAGTTGCCCTCTGTGCCAATGATAGTGAGACACTTCCCCCCCAATAGTTTAGTGTAGTAGGGCGGGAAGGAGAAAAGTTGATGGAAAAGAAAGAAGTCATGGTTATGAACCTTACACCAAGAGTTGAG
>Ga0180009_10001802_pt1 | contig 25668 bp, 28 predicted proteins | sample OS_PC_MetaG_FD_123537 | JGI IMG/M metagenome (GOLD analysis project Ga0180009, IMG submission 123537) | Groundwater microbial communities from the Aspo Hard Rock Laboratory (HRL) deep subsurface site, Sweden - OS_PC_MetaG | ecosystem: Environmental > Aquatic > Deep subsurface > Groundwater...
AGGAAAAACATGGCCTTGGGCCCGCCCTCGAACACGGAACCTGGCTTTGCGGAATGATCTTCAAGCATGGACATATGAATCGATAGGTGCTGAATGATGTCTGATTTAGGCTTATAGAGGATAACGAAAGCGCCTCGTGGTGTCGAGGCGCCTGTCAACCCTTTAATGCTGCTCCAATCGGGACGTAATTTCCTTATCCCACGTATCGCGATCCAAAGCGCCCACGACGCGGGTCTCGTTGAAGTAGAAGATGGGTGTCGCGTCGATGCCGATGTCGTCTCCTTCACGCAGGTCATCCATCACCAGGGATTGGTACTTCCGTTCGGTCAGGCACGAGGAAAACGCGACCGTGTCGAGGTCCAACGCTTGGGCGTACGAGACGAATCTCTCGGTCGGGTCCGCGAGGGACTCCCAATTCGGTTGATCCGCGAACAGGCGCTCGCTGTATTCCCAGAACTTCCCTTGCTCGGCCGCGCACCGTGCCGCATTCGAGGCGAGGAGCGAATTCGCGTGGATGGACTGCAGGGGAAAATCGTTCCAGACGAACCGCACGCGGTCGCCGTACGTCTCCATGGCATGGCGAAGGCCCACATCCGCAGAACGGCAGGCCGGGCACTGGAAATCGCTGAAGATGCGGACCGTCAACTTCGCGTCCGCCGGCCCATAGGTCGGAGCGTCCGTATCGACGAAGACCGGGTGAGACGGGTCGCTCGCGACCGAATCCGAAGCCACGGCCCACACCAGACCGACGACGATGAGGACGCCGAGGAGGATGGAGCCGAGGATGAAAGCTTTTTGGGTCTGTTCGATGGAGGCCATACGGATATTCTTTCCGCAAACTACCTTTATTTTCGGCCCATGTCAACCTGTCGACGAAACACCAGGAACGCGCCGAGCCCCATGAGCGGCAACGAGAGCCATTGCGTGGGCGTCAGCGGACCTAGACGTGCGTCCGTGACGCGAAACATATCGAGACCGAGGCGGCTGATGCCGTCGAGGACGAGGAACAGGCCGACCCATCCGCCCGGTGACCGCACGAGGCGCATCCGATCCGCGATGAGGAAGATGATTCCCATGACGAACCCGACGAGGGAGAGCTCGAGGCCGAGGTCGTGGCGGACGATGCCGTCCGGATAACGGACGCCGAGCGGGAACGACGTGATGCTCCCGGGATGGTCGTGGATGAGGAAGCACCCGATACGTCCGATACCAACCCCCCACGGAAGACCCCACGCCACGGCATCCGCGTACGCCGCGAGGTCGAGCTTTTTGATCTTCGTGAAGACCCAGACCGCGAGCACGCCGAACAGGATACCGCCCGCGATGGAGAACCCCGGCTTCGTCGGATCGATGGCGTCCCCTGGATGTTCAAGGTACCACCCGAAATCGTAGAACAGGACATGAAAAATCCGTGAGCCGACCATGGCGGAGATGAACGTCCAGAACGCGATGTCCCAGAGCATCTTCGGGTCGAGGCCTTTGGCCTTGGCACGACGCGCCGCGATGGTCGTTCCCGCGAGGAAGCCGAACGCCACGAGCGTCCCCCATGTGCGGATGCCAACGGGACCGAGCTGGACAAGGTGCGATTCGAACCACGGAATCATAGTGCGTGAACGTAGGGGCGCATGGTGATGCGCCCGATTAAAGAAGATTCAACGTCTTCAGCGCCCGTTCGAACTCATCAAGAGCTTTATGCGCCTGCCGGGGGCCAATCTGATAGGTCGCCTCATGCACGAGACGGTTGCGCAGCTTATGCGCCCACCACACGCGTTCGAGCTTGGGATACTTGAAGCAGGCGACACGGAGACGCTCGCCGAGCGTTGTGCCGGGCATGGTCATGGACTTGAGCGCCGAGTCGAGCAGGATGTCCGCCTCCATGATGGCGAGTTTCGCGCCCATCATCCCCTTCTGGCTGGTCTCGCGGATCTGTTTCCAGCGTGCCTGTACCTCTTCGCGTGTCATCCCGTACAGGTCTGGTCGTGCAAAAAGACGACGGATCTTGACGACGGAGACGATGACAAGCGTGACGGCGAGAAAACCTAAGAACACCCATATCATGATGGGGATATCCGGTCCGGTCGTGATGAGGGTCTCGTCCATAGGTCAGGTTCGTGACGATTCGAAGGCGCGTCCGACGGCCAGCAGATCCGCCTCGCGGAACCAAGAGCCCACGAGATGCATGCCGATGGGCAGACCGGCGCTTTTCCCGCACGGGAGCGAGAGCGCAGGGAGTCCCGCCACGTTGACGCCGACCGTGAAGATGTCCTCCAGATACATCGCGAGTGGATCAGAGAGCTTCTCTCCGAGGCGGAACGCCGTGGTAGGTGTCGTCGGCGTGACGAGGACATCCACATCGCGGAACGCCTGCTCATACGCGGCGCGGATGCGCGTCTGGACCTTCTTCGCCTTGAGGTAATACGCGTCATAATATCCGCGCGACAGGGCATACGTCCCGAGGAGGACGCGGCGTCGCGCTTCCGGGCCGAGATGGGCGGCGCGGGTCGCGGCGTACGTCTCGAACAGTGGGACACCTTCGTTGCGCAATCCGAACCGCATCCCGTCGAACCGCGCGAGGTTCGCGGACACTTCGCACGGCATGAGGAGGTAATAGACGGCGAGCGCCTCGTCCGCATACGGCAAATCCACGTCGACGACGGTCGCGCCGAGCTCCTTCAGCGCCTCGACGCCGGCCATCACGCTGTCACGGACTTCATCGGTCATCCCCTCGCCCCACGCCTGCCGAGGAAGACCGACGCGGACATCAGTCAGATCGTCGCGCCATGCGGGAACGAACGCCGGGGCATCCGTCGACGTCGTCTGGTCCTGCGGATCGACGCCGTGGATGGCCTCGAAGAGAAGCGCCGCATCCTCGACCGACGTGGTCATGGGTCCGATCTGATCGAGCGACGACGCCATGGCGACGAGACCGGAACGTGAGACACGGCCATATGTCGGTTTGAACCCGACGATGCCGCACAGCGCGGCCGGTTGGCGGATGGAGCCCCCCGTATCGCTTCCGAACGCCCCGAGGCACATGTGCGACGCGACCGCGGCCGCACTGCCGCCGGACGAACCGCCTGGGACGCGCTCCATGTCATGCGGATTCTTCGTGGGACCGTAGGCGGATTGCTCCGTGGACGACCCCATCGCGAATTCGTCCATATTCGTCTTGCCGAGGAAGACCGCTCCCGCATCACGAAGCTTCCGAACGACGGTCGCATCCGAAGCGGCGACATGCGTCGAGAGGATTTGGGACCCGGCCGTGCATCGTTTCCCCTGCACGAGCATGTTGTCCTTGATAGCGAGCGGGATGCCGTCGAGCGGCCCTTCCGCCGCGCCCTTCGCGCGTCTGCCGTCCGAACGGTTCGCGGCGTCGATAGCGTCTTGCTCGAACACGTCCAAAAACGCATGGATGGCGCCGTCCATCTCTTTGATGCAATCAAGGCATGCGGTCGTCAGATCGAGCGACGACACGTCTCCGCTCTCCAACAGGTCGCTCGCCTCGGTGATGGTCAGTTCGTTCAACGGCTTGGACATATCATCCTCGTTCCCCTTTCTTCTTGTCGAACACCGCGGGTACCGACAGGAGGTCACCTTTACGCGTGGGAAAATTCGACAGGATGGTTTCGCGCGTCACCTCGTCGCACATGGACGCCACGTCCTCACGCCATCCTTCGACGCGCGACGGCATGCAGAACGGCTCCACATCCTTGGTGTCCACATGCTGGAGCCTGTCGACATATCCGAGGACAGCCTCAAGGTCCTTCTCCATGCGGCCAAGCTCCTCCTCCGGCAGGTCGAGACGGGCAAGGTCCGCGAGCGTCTTCAGGTCTTCGCGCGTGAGCGGCATATGACGGGATAGTAGCGAAAAAGCCGCTTTTTAGCCAGTCATCGCGGCGGCCGTCGACATCGAAAGGCTGATATCACGCGGAGGGGTGCCCGATGCGTTTCAGGAACATCTTCTCGTCCAGAATCTCGACACCGAGTTTCTTGGCTTTGTCCGCCTTGGACCCCGGGTCCGCGCCGACCACGACATACGTCGTCTTCTTCGAGACCGTCTCGGACACGGTGCCGCCGAGCGCACGAACCTTCTCCTTCGCCTCCTCGCGCGACACCGCCTCCATGGTCCCGGTCAGCACCCACATCGTCCCGGTGAGCGGACCGGGCGCCTTCTTCTTCCTCGATTCGACGGTGAGCGCTTCAAGTAGACGATCGACGCGACCGGACTCGCGTTCGTCGCCGAAGTACTCGGCCATCGCATCCGCCACGATGTCCCCCACGCCTTCGACAGCCAGCAATTCCTCTTTTGATGCGCTCCGAAGCGATTCGAACGTCCCGAACGCGTCCGCGAGGTCGCGCGACGTCTCTTCGCCGATGTGCCGGATGCCGAGACCGTTGACGAACCGATCGAGCGGGACCGTGCGATGCACCTGGATCTCGTCCACAAGCTTCTTGGACGAGACCTCCGCGAAGCCCTCGAGACCGAGTAAATCGTCGGGCGTGAGCGAAAAAAGATCCGCGAGTTCATGAACCAACCCCTGCTGGAGCAGCTGTTCCGCGATCTTGTCGCCGATGCCACGAATGTCCAGCGCGGAACGCCCCGTGAAATGGAGCAGCTTCGCGAGCTCCTGCGCGAAGCATCGCCTATTCGTGCAGACGACCGCGACTTCCCCCTCCTTCCGACGGACCGACGAACCGCACATGGGACAGGTCGACGGCATGCGGAACGACTTTTCTTCGCCGGTCCGCAGTTTCGGCAGGACCTGTATGACCTTAGGGATGACGTCGCCCGCCTTCTCGACGATGACCGTGTCGCCGATCTTCAATCCAAGCCGCTTGATTTCATCTTCGTTATGGAGCGTCGCGTGCGTCACGGTGGTGCCCGCGAGGCGGACCGGATCCATGACCGCGACGGGCGTGAGCGTACCGGTCCTGCCGACCGAGACGACGATGTCGCGCACGACGGTCGTCCCCTGCTCGGCCGCGAACTTCCAGGCGACCGCGGCGCGTGGCGTCTTGCCGACGACACCAAGGGACCGGAACAGCACATCATCGTCCATGTTCACCACGATGCCGTCGATCTGATATGGGAGATCCTCACGTTTCTTCCCTACCTCGTCCATGAACGCCTCGACCACATCGAGATTCCGGCAGACGCGGTTCAGCGCGTTCGTCGGGATGCCGAGCAGGGCCATCATCGCGTGCGCCTGCTCATGCGTCGTCGTACCGAAATCACCGAGCAGCTGCCAACCGAGGAAGGATAGTTCGCGTTCCGCCGCGACGGCCGGATCGAGCTGGCGGATGGCGCCGGCAGCCGCATTCCGGGGATTCGCGAGGACCGCTTCGCCGCGCTTCTTCAGGATCCTGTTCAGCTCCTCGAGCCGCGTCCGCAACATGTAGCACTCGCCGCGCACCTCGATACGTCCTGCATGCGACGTCAGGGCCCGTCGAACCTTCCCCTCGTCGAGCTTCCCTCGATGTTTCTTCAAGAATCGTCCTATCTCGGCATCCGACGAGGTACGCAGGCGTAACGGAAGGGATTCGATGGTCCGCACGTTCATGGTCACATCCTCCCCTACGCGCCCGTCGCCACGCGTCGTGCCGCGGACGAGAGCGCCGTCTTCATAGATGACGGAGAGAGCGAGGCCATCCATCTTAATCTCGGCGAACAGCGACAAGTCGGCGTTTGGACGGACTTTCCTGACACGCCCCAACCACTCCTCCGCCTCATCGCGGCTGAATACGTCCTCGAGCGAGAGCATAGGCGTCTCGTGGGAGACTTTCTTGAACCCCTTTCCCACGGTCCCAGCCACGCGCTGTGTCGGCGAATCCGGGGTGATGAGGTCGGGATATTGGTGTTCCAGCCGATACAGCTCATGTTTCAACGCATCAAGAGCCGCCTCGCTGATCTCGAGACGGTCCAAGACGTGGTATTCGTAGCGGTACCGGTCGATCTCCGTGCGGAGCTTCTCGATGCGGACCGACGCTTCGGCTTTCGTCATGGAGTCATCTTAGGGGCACACGGGCGAGCCGGGCAAGCCCTTCAGGAGCTGACACTCCGAGAACACGACGTACGAATACAGGCCGGAAAGGACATCGAGCTTCGGCATGGTGACGACGATCTTCTGCGACGCCTTGCCGTACGTCCCTTCGGCGCCGAGCGTGATATCGCCAGGGAAGGTCTGCATGACTCCACCTCGGTAGACTTGGATGACCGCGCTGGTGACGTCGCCGTTCACGGCCCGCAGACGCAGACGATATGCCTTGGTGGGATCAAGGCCCGTGAGCGACATCGACGGCGCGAAGCCGATCTGGAGCGCGAAGGCATCATCATCAGGCCAGAGCACCGACGCGCCGGATTTCCATTGCGCGTATCCGAGCTCGAGCTGACCCGAACCGCTGAACGTGACGCGGATCTCGTCGATGCCGGCCGCGGCGCTCAAGTTGTCGGGATCGAAGAGGTCCAAGACCTCGAATGTCCGACTGGGAATGGAGGAGAACGCCTTCTGCGTCGTTTGTTCCAAGCCGGCCGTGGACTCCCATCGCGCGGCGTTGGGATAGGCCGAACCGAGCGCGGCGACATATGCGAGCGTCTGGCTCCGCTTGCGGATCTCGAACAGCTGCCGCTCGATGCCGGAGTCGGCCATGTAGTACGCCGAGACGCTTTCGTCCGTGTCCTTGGCGCGTTGGGACCCCTCGAGCACGACGGTCCCGATGCCGATGCCCGCGAGCAGGATCGTGAACGTCATGATGAGCGCGAGGGGGAGGATGGTTCCGGGTCGTTTCGTCATACTCATCGCAGGTAGACGCGTGATGAAACCGTGGACTGCGCGCTGAGAGACACGCGTTCCTTGGTCTTGTCCGCCAGGTAGGTCATCCCGATGACGAACGTCGCGTAGGGCTGGGTGTTATTGACGTATCCGGATCCGACAGGCACGAAAGGCGACGCGTTCGGCTTGACGTAGACGTCGAATCTCGACACATGCACGCGCTTGCCCGTGACCGGGACCCACGTCGTGCCACTGTCCGTGGAGAGCAGGAGACAGCGCATGAAGGCGGACGGGGGCGGCGTGTCGTTGCAGAGCGAGTCGTTCAAGCCGGATTGCTTGAAGATCATGAGGCCGCTGCCCGGTATCTCGAGCCGCAATTCCGATGAACGCGCGGCTGGCGTGGAGGTGTAGGAAATCGCGTGCGTCCGCGCCGCGCGGACGAGCATCTCCATGGTGAACCGCAGGTCCTGGTTCACGATAGCCTTGTTCGCGATCTTCCGATGCAATTGGTTGAACGACGCGAAGGTCTGGGCCATCACGACCACGGACATGGAAAACAGCGCGACGACGATAAGCATCTCCATGAGCGAAAAGCCCGGAAGACGTACGCTCCTCGCTTTTCGCCTTTCGCTATCCTGACGCTTACCGCCAATCGAAGATATCCTCATAGATGGCACGTTCGAACGTATTCGCCTTCCGCGTCCACGAGATACGGGATTCGACCCTGATTCCGATCTTCTGCTCGCCGACGGCGCACGATTGGCCGTCGTTCAGGTAACTCAACCCTCCGCCGACGAGCTCGCAGATGGGATGAAACGTCAGGAGTCGCCGAAACGGCGTCGCGGGCGCGGAGACGTCGACCTGCGTCAGGAATTCCGGGGACCCCCCGAAGGCGGACGTCCGCACGACCGTCAGCGCGTCGGTCATCGCATCCGGATCGAAATCGAAGGAGATGGTCGAGACGGTGATGCCTCCGTCCCATCGCGGCGTCGCCGTGTAGTCTGTCCCGTTCTTGAGGAACGTATCGAACGGAAGAGCCGCCAGCCAGTTGGAGTCGCGGAGCTGCTTGGCCTGTTCGATACCTTCGCGCGCGAGGTTCACGGCCACGATCTCGTCGGAATCCCGATCGGAAAGCGCGAGGTTCGAGAAGACGAGCGTCGCGGCCGCGAAGAGGCCCGTGCTGATGACCGCTGACGCGATCAGAAGCTCGACCAGGGTCTGGCCTTCAAGTCTCGTCCTGCGTCCCTGCGTCCTTCTCCCCATATCATTGGATGGAGACCCGCCCCGTGACAGCATTTACCTCTATGGTCTTGGTCTCGTTGGTCTTGAGATGCTTCAGCGTGATGTTCAACAACTTCGGCTCGGTCGGAGCGCATAATGGAAGTCCCGCATCACCGCACGCATTGATGCGCGTGACCCCGCTCTGCCGGTTGACCGTGATGATCGCCTCTCCCTCGGGCGACATGACGACCCCGGGCGTATCGACGACGCTCACCGTGACACGATTGGTGCTCCCTGCAGGATTCAGGCTTCTTTGGAGGAAGAGTTCCGTCCCGCCGCCCTCCACAATCGACCATCGGTAATCATCATTCAGGTCCGCGATGAGCTGATAGTTAGATGTACGATGGACCACCATACCGAACCGCGGCGGCGGCATCGGGACGCACGCATCGACGCAGACGTTCGTGGACGTCGAGGTGATGAACCACAAATCCGGCCCGCAGACGGTCTTGTTCCCGCTCGAGTTCGTGCATTGGGAGATGTTCCGCGCCGCGAGGGCACGTGCCTGGATATTCCGGATATCAGCCGAGAGCATCCGCGCGGCCGTATTGAGCTCTTCCTTGTAGCGCGTCGACGTCAGGCTGAAGAGCGTGGTCGTGGCGATGAGCGTCAAGATGACGATGCTCACCATCAGCTCGACCATCGTGAATCCCTCACGTCGCGAACGAGAACGCATAGGAAAGGTAGGGTTCGATGCGGTCGCCGAACCACATCGTGAGGAGCAGGCCCGTGGCGAGCGCGGGCCCGAACGGGACGCGCATCCCCCGCTTCACGACGCCGGTGAACAGGAGCGACAGGACAGCGACGCCGCCGACAACGTACGCGAGATAGACCGCGATGACGGACATCTGCCACGTGCCGAGGACAAGTCCCATCATGCCGCCCATCCAGATGTCACCGCTCCCGATCCATCGCCCCCTCGAGACGAGCCACTGGATGCCGAAGAATGCGACCGGGACGGCGACGGCGAGGATGATGGAGATGAGCGTCGGCTGGATGGTCGCGGACACGAATGCGAAGGTGAGATGGACAACGAGGCCCAGTACACCCAGCACGCCCATGAGCTCGAGCGGAAGCTCCTTCCAACGCAGGTCCATGACCACGATGACGACGAGGCCCAACGCGATAAGCGTCTCGAACAGGAACATACCGACGCCTCCCTCGAGCGGCGGATGTCGGAAGGCCGTCACAGTCGTGAGGATGGCCATCGCTCCTTCGACCAGCGGGTATTGGATGTGGATAGGTTTTCGGCAATCCGTGCATCGTCCGCGCAGGAGGAGCCACGAGACGATGGGGACGAGATGCTTCGGATGAAGGACCTTCTTGCACGAAGGACAACGCGATCGCCCCATGAGCGAGCTCATGTCATGCAGGCGGATGGCGACGACGTTCGCGAAGGACCCCAGACAGGCCCCGAGGATGAAGGCGAATACGAGGGTCACGATCAGGATCGTCATTTCTCCACGTCCTCTTGGTCGACGCCGGACGCGTGCGCGTAGTAGGTTCCGGGCGGTCCGTAGGCGGTCTCACGCTCGGTCGTGAACATGAGGGAATATCCGGATGCGGTCCCCTTGTACCGATAATACTCCCCGGCTTTGGGGCCGATGGGGGCCTTCGGCAGGATGACGTTGCCGCCGCCGTCCGCACCGACGAATCCCTCGGTCGTGAGGCCGATGGCCTGACCTCCCGGGACACCGAGATCGATGCCGTCGCTGACCGGATAACGCGCCATCTGGAGCCAATACTGGCTCAAGCTACTCCGGAGGACGCTGACATCGGACACGCGCTTCGCGTCGCGGCTGTCGGCTCGTGAAATGCCGAGGGCGTAGATGGCCACGGCCGCGAGAACGCCGACGATGGCGAGCACGATCAACAGCTCGAGGATGGAAAATCCCTTCAGGCGACGGAGAGACATATACTGGGAGTATAGCAGAAAAACCGTCTGGAGATATAGATAATTCGCTTCCTGAGCAAGTTCGAAACGTCTCCGCCACAGGCGGATGCGCCTTTGGCGCAGAAAATCCCCCCTCCACTGTCATTCAGAGGACATATCCTGAAAGGATGAAGAATCTGGTTGCTCGAGCTGTCGGAAAACCAGATCCTTCGCCGAGCCTCAGGATGACAGAGAAGGAGACGCCTCAGGATGACAGGGTATGATAATCTCGTTTTCCTCTGTCAATTCACGAGCCCGGTCTGGTTCGCGATATGTGCGGTTCCGGGGTTCAGCCCCTGGACCGTCGCGCTCTGTGTGGTGAATCCGATGTTGAAGGCGGTGATACTGCCTCCGGCGTAGAACGTGTAATCGCACTTCTCGCCCGCGCCGGGTGGATTGGATGCACAGGCCGCCGTATTGACCGGATCCTTCACGTTGCCGATGTTGATATACGTAGTGTCAGGGGTCACGGGAGCCGTACAGGAAACAGCAAGGACACAATCGCTGATTTTGTCCCCTGAGCAGTCTCCGCCCGCCTTCTTGCATATCACCTTCCCGTCTTGGGCTGCGGCGGCGAGCGCCGAAATGATGGCTCGGACGTCCGCGACGCGTTTGGCGTCATTCGCCTTCTGGCGTGCGCTACCGAACGAAGCGACGGCGAGCGTGGCGATCAAACCGATGATGGCGATGACGACCAACAGTTCGATGAGCGTGAAGCCTTTTCGTTTCATAACGTCAGTATAATATCACCCCTTCGCGATTAGGTGAACCATCGACGACAGCATCATCCTCTACCAAAAAACGGCCCGAAGGCCGTTTTTTTCGTCGTCATTAGTTGACGATGCCGTTCTGGTTAGCTGTGTGCGCGCCGGCCGTGATGCCCGGTCCTGCTGCCTTCGTCCAGAAGGTGACGATGAAATTATCAATGCCTGTCGCTGTCGTGAAGGCATAGTCGCACGCGGCGCTGGGAGTTCCCGCGCAGGCCGTCGTCCCGAGGGGATCCTTCACGTTGCCGAGGTTGATGTAGGTCTGCGTGACGTCCGCGCCAGCGCATGTACCCGTCTTGAGCGTAAATGACTTCACGGCGGCACCGGCCGTACCGCAGAGGACGGCTCCGTCCTGCGAGGCGGCGGCGAGGGCCGACACGACGGCACGGACGTCCGCGACGCGCTTGGCATCGTTTGCCTTATCGCGGGCGCTGCCGAACGCGACGACGGCGAGGGTGGCGAGCAGGCCGATGATGGCGATCACCACCAGGAGCTCGATGAGCGTAAACCCTTTCTTGTGGGTCATAGGAAAAGAGATTTCCTCCGCAGGGCGGAGAACCTAAAGATTAATATATGTCCACAGGATAGCACATGGTCGTGGAGCATGGAACGTATGGTGTCGAAGCGGTCAAGAACCGCTATCCCGCCTCGACCCGAGGGCGGATTGCCATCCGCCCCTACGATGGGCGGTGTAGGGGCGCATGGTGATGCGCCTCCCCCCGCCTATATCGCCGACGACATGCTGTAGAGCGGCAAGAGGATGGCCGAGACCATGACGCCGACGCCGAGGCCGAGCACGATCATGATGGCCGGTTCGATGAGGGACACCATGTTCGCGACCATATTGTCGATCTCGCGGGCGTAGAACGAGGACAGGCGCTGAAGCACCTCCTGCTGTTTACCGGTCTCCTCCCCCACCGAGAGCATCTGCGTCATCATGGCCGGCACGAACTTGCGCCGTTGCATGGCCGTCACGATGGAATTGCCGTCGTTCACCTCGCGGATGGTCTCGTAGACGAGCTGTTTCCACGCCGCGTTTCCCATGACGCCGGAGACGATCTCAAGCGCCGTGACCGTATCGACGCCGCCGTGGCTCAAGGTGGACATCGACCGAGAGAATCGGACCACGTAGATGCGCTGGAACAGGGCGCCGAAGATGGGGAACTTCATCTTGAGCTGGTCCCAGAGGAAGCGGCCGCCGGGTGTCCTGACCCATGCGCGGAACGCGAAGATGCTGCCGATGACGGCGATGATGATGAGATACCAGTAGTTCGCGAAGATATCGGAGACGAAGATGAGGGTCTTGGTGGTCCACGGCAACTCGATGTTCGCCTCCTCGAGAATCGCCGTGAGCTTGGGGACGACGAACGCCATCATAATGAATCCCACCACGAACAGGCCGGTCACGATGAACGCCGGGTAAATCATGGCGCCCCGGATCTTGGCGTTGAGATCGTAGTCCTTCTCCATCTGATCCGCGAGGTATTCGAGCACCTCGGTGAGCTGACCGGACGTCTCGCCGGACCGGATCATGTTGATGAAGAAGTCGCCGAACACCTCGCCGTGCTTCTCGAGCGCGTCGGAAAAACGCGCGCCGCCCTCGACCTCGTTCGCGACGTCCGCGAGCAGGGATGTCATGCGGGGGTTCTCCGCCTGCCGCGCGATGTTGCGGATGGCGTCCACGATAGGCACGGACGCGGAGACCATGACGGAAAGCGTCCGCGATGCCACGACGATATCCTTGGGCTTGATGCGGTTCAGGAACGAGAGCGCGGTCTGCGACACGTCCAATTCCCCCACGCGGCGCTCCTCGAACAGGAGAATCTCATATCCCCGTTCGTTCAACGCCTGCACGGCGGCTTCGCGACTCTCGGCATCCACGATGCCGGCCTGCAGGGAGCCGTCCGGCGCGCGGACGCGATACTTGAACATCGACATGCTTATCCCAAGATGTCCTTGATTTTCGTCACGGTCTCATCCGGAAGCGCGTGCGCCTTGATGACGTAGCCGACGGCGCCTGCGGCCATGCACCGCTCGACATCCTCGCGCTGGCCGAGATTCGTGAGGATGACCACCGGAATGGGGTGCGTCGCGCCGTCGATCTTCAGGCGTTCGAGAACCTCGAAGCCGTCGACTTTCGGGAGCACAAGGTCGAGCAGGATAAGCGCGGGCAGGTCCTTGGCCGCGAGCTTCAGCCCGTCCTCCCCGTTCGTCGCGAGTGAGACGTCATACCCGGCGAGCTCGAGCTTGCGCGCGTAGATACCCGCGAGGAACGCGTCGTCTTCGATGAGCAGGATGCGTTGCTTGTCCATAATCGTTCATCAGTCCTGTTCGGACGTCTCCTGCGTGATACGGAGGATCTCTTCGACGCTCGTCAGCCCTTCCAGCGCCTTCAGGACGATGTCCTGACGCAGGCTCAACATCTCCTGACATGCTGCCTCGACTTCGACTTCCTTCATGGGGAATCCTTTCTCCACGAGCCGCTTCGCCGTATTCGTGAACTGGAACAGCTCGGCCACGGCCGTCCGCCCCGCATACCCCTTGTCCCCGCATCGAGCGCATCCTTTGCCGTGGAAAAATACGTACGGACCCTCGGGCTTGATATCCTTCTTGAAGTATTTGCGCGGGATGGTCTGGATCTCCTTCACGAGCATCTCGAGCGTCTCGGGCTGGATCTCCTGCGGCTGCTTGCAGTGCGGGCAGATCTTGCGTGCGAGGCGCTGCGAAATACCGAGGTTCAGCGTCGCAGCGAGCAGAAACGGTTCGACGCCGATGTCGATAAGGCGCGGCACGAGGCCGAATACGTTGTTCGTGTGGAGCGTCGAGAAGATGAGGTGTCCGGTGAGCGAGGCATGGATGCCGAGCTCGGCCGTCTCACGGTCACGGATCTCGCCGACCATGATGACGTTCGGGTCCTGGCGCAGGAGCGAGCGGAGACCGGCAGCGAACGTATACCCCACCTCGGGTTTGATCTGCGACTGGTTGACGCCGTTGATGTAGTACTCGACCGGATCCTCGAGCGTCGAGATGTTCACGCCCTCGCTGTTGAGGAGGTTCAGCCCGGCGAACAGCGTCGTGGATTTGCCGGAACCGGTCGGCCCGGTGATGAGGAACATGCCGAACGGTTTCTTGATTTCTTCCTTGATGATCTCGATGTACTCCGTGCGGTAGCCGAGCTGCTCGAACGTCGGCGCGCCGACCGAGGTGTCGAGGATACGCATCACGACCTTCTCGTTGTCCACGACCGGCAGGGTCGAGATACGGAAGTCGATCTTCTTGCCGCCGATCTCCTCGGTGATGCGGCCGTCCTGCGGGATGCGCGTCTCGTCCAGCTTGAGGTTCGCGAGGACCTTGACGCGCGAGACGAGCGCCGGATGTACGTAGATCGGCAGCGTGAGCGACGTCCGGAGCACGCCGTCGATGCGGTATCGCACGCGCGATTCCTGACCGATCGGCTCGATGTGGATATCCGATGCGCCCCCCTCCACGGCCTGCCGCATGATGACCGAAATCATGCGCGAAACCGGCGCGCCTTTGATGACTTTCTCCAGCTCGTTCAATTCCGAGGCTTCCTCCTTACGCCTCGCGAACTTGCCCTTCGCGGCGACGAGCGCGGTCTCCACCTCGGATTCGCCGACGCCGGCCTTCCTCAACAGCTCGTCCATCTGCTTGGGCGGCACCACAGCCGTCTGCAGCTTCCATCCTTTCTCGTTCGTCACGAACTGCAGGGCCTCGGACGCGCGCAGGTTCGTCGGATCCTGCATCGCGATCTGGATCGTCGTACCGTCGAACCCGAACGGGACGGCCTGATACGACTCGATGATCGCGTGCGGCAGGAGTCCGATGACCTCGGCCGATACGTCGACGCCCGTCAGGTCCACGAACGGTAGACCGAGCACCTCGGCGCAAACCTTGGCGAAATCGACGTCCGAGACATGCCGTGCGCCGACCACCGCCTGCTGGAGCGTTTTCCCGCGCGTCATCAGCATGCGGATATTCTCCATCGCTTTCTGGTCGATGAGGCCTTTGGAGAGGAGGAGCGCGAGTGTCTGTTCATCCATACGGTTACGGCGTCGGAAGCGGTGACGGAAGCGACGTCGGCGTTTCCTCGACGGTCTCTTCCATCGGAACAACGGCGGTCTCTTCGGTCATGGGGGGCGTCTCGATGGGCGGCACGTCCACGTCGATCGGCAAAGGCTCCTCTGTCGGTTCAGGGACAGGCTCGGTCGTGATGGCCTGAGCCGCCGTCGAGGTCGAAGCGATCGGAATCGGCGCGAAGGGATTGATGCGTCCGAGCTGACCGACCGTCACGGTCCCCGGCCCCAGCGGACGGAGCGACTGAAAAATCGGATTGTTCGAGACATCCGCCGACGCATCGAACGCGACCTTGGCTTTTCCGAACAGCATCGGCGCGACCGTCACCGGCTCCAACAGCATGGAGCCGACGTACAGCGCGCCTCCTGCGGTCGCAAAGACCAGGAAGACCAGGAGCATGCGCGCGACGATGGAACGTTTGATGATCATAGGCGTTGTTCCGGCGTCGAAGCGACGGCGCGTGGCGGGACGTAGACGTAGGTCTTCAACACGATGGCATAGGCGGATTCCGCTCCCTGGGTCGAGACGTTGATGCCTGTGATGTCGATGATACGGAGGCTCGTCTCGATATGACGCAAAAATCGCTTGATCTGGCCGTAGTTCGGCGCGCTGACCGACAGGTTGATGGCGACCTCCGCGGTCGTGGACGTCGGTCGGGCCTGCCGCGAGGACGCCGGTTCTTCCGCGAAGGAGATGTTGGAGATCTTGACGCCGTCGCGGGTCGCCGTATCGCCGAACAGCACGAGAAGCTCCGGTACGCCGGTCTCGCGCGGCAACGCGCGGTCGACCTGGCCCAACACCGCGGCCGGGATACTCTGCGCCGCCGAGACGGAGCGTTCCAGGCTGTCGAGATGCGCTCGGCTGTCATCAAGCGACTGGAGCTGTGTCGTGACCTCTGCATTGGTGCCTTTCACGACATCGAGCTTCGGTTTCAGCACGAGCGCCGTCACGGCGAGGAACGCGAGGATGATGAGGAAAAAAATCGACCCGTAATATTCGCCCAGGATCTTGGAGGGCCGCTTCGGTGCCGGCGGGGTCATCGGTTTCTTCTCCATATCAGAAAGCGTTCGCCGCGACGCTGGCGGCCTTCTGCAGATCCGGCGCAAGCGTCATGTTGATCTGGAATCCGACGGTCTTCAGCACGCCCGTCGTCTCGTCGTACATCGCCTGATACCCCATCGCCGACACGTCTTTCGCGATGCCGGAATCGCGCAGGGCGACGACCTGCTGTGCCGCGGACTCGAACGATGCGGCCGTCGCGGCCAGCGTGACGCGACCGTCCGGCGTCAGCGTGAACGAGCTGTAGGAGACGTCCGGCACCGTCCACTGCTCCAGCGCGTAGAAGACCTTCGTCGGATTCATGTGCGTACCGAGGAGGACGCTGACGGCCTTGAGACGCGGCTCGAGGTCCTTGTACTGCGTCCACATCTCCTGCTTCTCCTTGGCTCGCGCATCCACGTCCGCGATCTGCGCCTTCACGTCCGCGAGGTTCGCGGTCGCGCGATCCCCCTGCCACCACAGCACGCCGTACCCCCCGCCGAGGAGCATCAGGAAGACGATGCTCGTCAGGACAAGCGTAAACCGACGACGTGGGATATCGACCTGCAACCGCAGCTCCTCGTCCTCGAGGAAACTCACACGGACCGGTTTGCGGACGCGTTTGATGACGCGGACACGGCGCGAAGCAGACGCATCAGGGATGATCCGCGCCTTCACCTTTCCGTCTTCCGGCTTCGCTCCGGGCTGCGCACTTTCCCCTTTCCGCCCCCCGGTCGGCGGCTTGAAGAACTGCGGTGGGAGTTTTGGCGGTGGCTCCAGATCCGGCGGATGGAAGAGCTTGTTGCGAGCGTTCTCGATGAAGGCCTGCGTCTGGAAGATGAGCCGCGTCACGAACGGTTCCCCGGCCAGCACCTGCGAGAGATCCCCCTCGTCCACCTCGATCACCTCGATGCTCTCCTCGTCGCTCGCCGGGACGTGCATCTCCAAACCACCCGCGGCCATCGGTGCGGGTTTCTCCTTCTTCCGTTCCTCTTCTTTCCGTCGGACGTCCTCGGGGAGAAGAGAGATGTCAGGGCTCATTCGATATCCCTCATGGCGCAGCCGACCGACACGGTGAACCGTGGTCCAATCTCATCCAATACGGGGCGCAAGTCCTGAGGATAGACTACGCGCGCCCACGGATCCCCGAGGTAGGCGTTGACGTTCATGAGCGAGGTAAGGAATTCGGGCAACCGCGGCAGGAGGGCCGATCCGCCGGTCAGGATGATCTTGTCGATACGTTTCTGCTGGCCGTTCTCGGACTGCCCTTGGTACAGGTTGAAGGAATAGCGGACCTCATCGACGATGGGCCGCAACAACGTGTTGAGGATGGGCGTAATGTCGCCTGTCGGCGCGAACTGCTGCATCGAACGGATGTCGCGTTTCATGGCGTCCGCCTGCTCGTACGGAATGCCGAGCGTCTTGGAGATGGTCTGCGAAATTGCGACGCCGCCGGTCGCGATGGAGCGGTTCAGGAACGGGACGCCGCGGTCCACGACCGCGATGTTCGTACGCTTGGCGCCAATGTCGATGATCATGATGCTCGAACGGTCCTTCCCCACGAGCGACCGAATCTCGGCGAACGCCTCGGTCTCGAGCGAAAGCAACTCGAGTCCTGCCCTCTTGAACACGTCCATCGTGCGGGTCACGAGGGTCTTCGGTGCGCCGGTGATGAGCACGCGGGACACCTTCTTCCCACCGCCCGCATCCGCCTGATCGATGGTCTTGGAATCGAGGGTGATCTCCTCGAGCGGGACCGGGATAAGCTTCCTCGCCTGCGTCTCGACCGCCTCCTTGATCTCTTTCTCGCTGGAGGCCGGCACGCTAATGATGGAGGAAAACACGGCCGAGCTCGGCAAGGCCGAAATCGCCTGCTTCGTGGTGACCTTCGCCTTCGCGAGCATCTTCTTCAGTAACGCGACCATCGTATCCGCATCCTCCATAGGTTGCGTATCCGAAGAAATATTCGGGAAATCCGTATATGCGTACGTCACGAGACGTGCACGGCCCTTCTCGTTGAGCAGTTCGACGATCTTCACGCCGGACATGCCGAAATCCACGCCGAGATAGCTTTGTTTGGAGGGTTTGCTGGAAAAGAGTCCCATAGGATCAGAAGGCGTCTTTCGTGGTCGGGAGCGATTTGCCTACATCCTGCATGCCCGGCGGCGGATTGGCGACCGCGCGGCCGTCGAAGGACACCGTCTCGGCGGCATTCGCGACCGTCCCACCCGTGCGCTGGAAATTGACGAGCCTCGACGCGAACAAGCCGAACACCTCGAGCGGATTCGGGGAATCACCCGTGGTGATGGAAATTTCGGCGAAATACGCCCCGACCATCTTGGTCACGACCGGATCGATGGTGATGTTGCCGCCGACGCCTGTCGTTGGATTCCGCGTCACGATGACACCGAAGGACGCGAGGTTCCGGAGGTAGGCATCGATGGTCGACGCCTCGTACGATAGGTTTTCCGTGATGCGAAGGTCTGCCCCATCCACGAACAGGAGACCGTTGCCGCGACCTGCGGTGCCGATGCCGTTCCGGAAGATCTTCGCAGGCAACGTCAGCGTCCCACCACCCGTATAGTGATAGATGCGGCCGTCGAGCGATGTGGGCAGGCCTGCGCCGTTCGCGATGGGGACGACCTGGCCGTAGCGGCCGTTCCGGATGCCGACGATGTCGATGGAGCCGAGCGACCCCTGATAATCGCTCGAACCCTTCGGTAAGCTCAACTCCTCGGACGTACCGCTGCAGCCGATCTGGCTCGCGAATCCCGTGACCGACCCGTCCGTGACCGAGAGACAATACGTCGCATTATACTGCTCGGCCGGCGCCGCGATGGCGTCGATACCCTTCTGGGCGTACACATTGCCGAACTTCGTCTTCAACCACGACACCGTGCACATGCTTGCGATGCCTTGGCAATTCGTATCGTCGCAATCCGTCGCTGAATCGAAGTCATCATCGATCGCGTTGGAACAGCACGCGTCGGTGTTCCCGGCCGTGCAGAGCGTCTCGTCGATGGGCGGGATGTAACAGGAGGCGAGCGGCTGGCATTCCGTGTCCAGACAATCGGCCGCGCCATCGATATCGTCGTCGAACCCGTTCGAGCACAGCGGATCCGTGTTCTCCGTCGGGATAACGAGGTATGCCTGCGAAAAATCGATGTAACCAAACCCCGACAGGTCGCTATTGCCGTTCCATGCGAAGGACGTGCCGTTGTCCGGCGATCCGACGCCGGTCGGATCCTGAAACTGGGCGGTCGAGAGGTCGAGTGGAACGTGATACGGGTACGCGCCGCAGACCGTCGGGTTGAGGTCCTCACAGTTCAACGAAATCCACCCAAGGGCAGCTTCGTTGCAGACCTTCGCCCACCCATGCGCTTTCCGGATGGTCGAACCGAAGATGGACGGAGCCGGATCGATCTTCGCTGTCATGGAATTATACAAGGGGACCGACGGTGGGACCGTACCCGAGCACGACGGCACTGAGCACGAACTGCCGAAACAGACCCACCCCGCATTCTCGGACCACCCGAACCCGTTCATGACGCCTGTCGTCATATCGACGTTCACGCCATACGTCCCGCCGCCCGAACCTGCGTTGAGATTATTCAAGGAAATCCAGCCGACGGGATCGGCCCACGCCCAGCCCATGACGTTCTCGCTGCCTGCCGCCGCAGCGTCATCCGCAGACGGAACCGTAAAAATGGACGCGCCGATGCCGATGCCGATTCCCACGAGCGCGACGAACGCTACGGTCAGCTCATGCCAGTGCCAGAAATGACGCGGGGACTTCGAAAGGCGCCGTCGTGTAAACGGCGAAATGCCGAAGGTTCGTATTCGCCTCGTCATCTGAAGAGATTATACCATAATGCAACAACAAAACCCTCTTCCTTAAAGGGTTATGCACACCTTCCTATTTTTGCCCTTTATCCATCGCGACGTTCGACAGCTCATCGGCGCGCGTGTTCATCTCACGACGCACATGCCGAAACCGCACGCGGCCGATGCGTGTGCAGAGGTTCCTCATCTCGAGGAACCGTTGCGCGAGGTCCGGATTCTTGACGCGATATTCCCCGTTCGCCTGCTTCACGACCAACTCACTGTCCGTCACGACCTCCACGTCGGAGGACTTGAGGGCGACCGCGCGTGTGAGCCCCTTGATGACCGCATGATATTCCGCCTGATTATTCGTGGTCTCGCCGAGATAGTCCGCATGTTCCTCGAGCGTCTCCCCCGTCTCCGCATCGCGGATGACAACGCCGATACCGGCAGGTCCCGGATTGCCTCGCGCTCCGCCGTCGGTGTTGATGATGAGTTTCATGCTGTCGTTCATATATATACAGTTATCGCGTCCCGAGGTCATCCGAGGGATCTTCCAGATTTCCGCAGCTCATCCGACATGCCGCTACGGCTTACTTGAAGATCTTTCGACTCCGCAAAGCTACGCTCAGGACGCGAATTTCTTGAACACGGAAACGGATGATCCCGCCTCCCGCACGTCCACCAACGAGCACTGGATCTCCGTCCGTCCGTTCCACGTGTTGACGCCGACATCATACACGACGTCCACCCGTTTGCCGACCGCGAGGTCCGCGAGACGCGAGCCCATCTTGAAACCGATGAATTTCTGGCGGGCGCCGTCCGGGGAACGGAGCACGCATCGGACGTGGTTGCCGGATTGGCCGACGAGCGCGGCTTCCTCGACCTCGGCGCCGTGCGTCGCGAAATGCGGCTTCGGGTTGCCGATGCCGAAGGGTTCGAACGCCTGGAGCGTCTCGATGAGTTTCCAATCGATGTCCTCGAGCGAGAGGACCGCTTCCACGTCGAGGAGAGGGATGACGTCCTCGTCCGTCAGGTGCGCATCCGCATCCGCGAGGAACCGTTCCGCGAACGTCGAGATGTCGCCTTCGGCATCGAGCGAGAATCCGCAGGCTTGGACATGCCCGCCGGACCGCGTCAGGATCCCCTCGCCGGCCCGCCGCACGCTCTCGGTGATGTCGAACGACGCGGTCGACCGTCCGGAACCGATCCAGGCGCCCGCGTTCTTCCCGATGGCGAGACACGGCTTCCCGGTCCGATCCATGAGCTTCCCGGCCACGAGCCCGACGAGCGACGGCGGCCACTCCGGATGCCACACGACCACGGCCCGATGCCTCTCGACGTCCGACAGCATCCCCTCGGCCTCCCGCATCATCCGTTCAGTCGCCTGCTGACGCGCCCGATTCAGCGCCTCGAGCTCGGAGGCGAGCCCGACCGCCTCGTCCGCCGTTTCCGCCAGCATGAGCCGCAACGCCAAGCTTGCATGATCCATGCGTCCGGCCGCGTTGATGCGCGGACCAAGTACGTATCCGACCGTCTCGGTATCGAGCGCCCCGAACGACCGTCCCGCGGCCAACACGAGACGCTTGAGGCCCTCGCGTCGGGTCTTGTTCAGGACGATGAGGCCGTACTTCAGGAGCACGCGATTCTCGCCGAGGACCCGCACCATGTCCGTGACCGTGGCGATGGACACGAGATCGAGCAGCCACTTCTCCCAACCCTCCGGCACGGCGATACCTTGCTCGCGAGCGACGGTGACGAGCGCTGCCGCGAATTTCCACGCGACACCGACCGCGGCGAGCTCTCCGAACGGATACGTCTCCCCGGGCAAGCGCGGATGGACGAGGATGGCGTCCGGCAACGTCTCCCCGAACGCATGGTGATCGAGGACGACGACGTCCATGCCGTGCGACCGCGCGAGGGCGATCTCCTCGACGCTCGCGATGCCGCAATCCACGGTGATGAGCAACGTGACGCCGTGTTCCTTGAGCTGATGCACGTTCTCATGATGCAGGCCGTACCCCTCGTCGTTGCGGTGCGGGATGTACCACTCCACGAGCTCCGGGTCCTTGCCCGACCGCGTCGCCACCTCACGCAACGCCCCGAGGACGACCGCGGTGCCGGTCACGCCGTCCGCGTCGTAGTCGCCGTGCACCGCGATGCGTTCGCCGATGGCGACGGCCTCGAGGACGCGGCTGACGGCCTCGCGCATCCGCGAGAACAAAAACGGGTCGTGCGTCCCCGTCTCCCATGCCGGATTCAGGAACGCCTCGGCCTCGAGTGGATCCGTGATGCCGCGGTTCGCGAACAGGCGCGTCGCGACGGGGTGGAGGTTCGGAAAATGCTCCGACGACATCGCCGACGCGGGTTCTGCGACCTTCCACCGTTTCTGCATCGGGGCATCCTAGCAGACCGGTCGCCCTCTACCAATTCGCGAACGGCAAGGCCATCGTCGCGATCATCGAAACCGCAATAAGGATGACGAGTGCCTTCCAAATCTTTTTTCTGGTCTTGGTGGTCATGAGCGTCGTAAGACTTTCAGAAAAGCCTCCTGCGGGATGGGCACCGCACCTTTGCCGTGCGCGAGCATCCTCGCCTTCCCCTTCTTCTGCTTCTGGAGGAGCTTAGACTTCCGAGTATAGTCGCCGCCCGACATCTTCGCCAGCACGTCCTTGCGGTACGCGGAAAGCCGTTCGGCCGCGATGACCTTTGAGCCGATGGACGCCTGGATCTTCACGACGAACTGTTGCTTGGGCAAGGACTCCTTCAGCGCCTCGACGATCTCCTTGCCGCGCCGATACGCCTCGCGCTCGTGGATGAGCATCGCGAAGGCGTGCACCGGTTCCTCGGCGATGAGTATATCCAGCCGGACGATGGGCGCGGCGCGATAGCCGATGAACTCGTAGTTGAGCGACGCATAGCCGGCCGTCACGCTCTTGAGCGCGTCGTGGAAATCCACGATGACGGACGATAGCGGCATATCATAATGGAGGACGGCGCGCGTCGGGTCGAAGTATTCGGTGGTCTTGAACTCGCCGCGGCGATCCTGACAGAGCTGCATCACGTTGCCCATGTACTCCGTCGGGCAGACGATGTCCGTGGCGACCCATGGCTCGCGCGTCTCGCGCAGGTGCGAGGGATCCGGGTACGCGAGCGGCGACTTGATGGTGCTTTCCTCCCCATCCGTCCGCGTGATCTCGTACGCCACCGACGGCGTCGTCACCACCACGTCCATCCCATGCTCGCGCTGAAGCCGCTCCTGCACGATCTCGAGGTGCAGCATGCCGAGCAAGCCGCAACGGAATCCGAACCCCAACGCCGCCGAATGCTCCGGCTCGCTCGCGAGCGCCGCATCCGAAAGCTGCAGCTTCATGATGGCATCGCGCAGGCGTTCGTACTCGTTGCCCTCGCGCGGGAAGACGCCGGCGTACACCATCGGACGCACCTCGCGGTATCCCGGCAGGGACGTCGTCGCGTCCGCCATGCCCGCCTGCACGACCGTGTCGCCGACGCGGACCGCCGTGATGTCCTTCAGCCCAGTCACCACGTACCCGATCTCGCCCGCGCCCATCTCCTTGGCCGCGACCGGAATGGGTTTCATGTAGCCGACCTCCAGCGCCTCGCCATCGGCCGCAGTCGCACGGAATCGGATGCGGTCCCCTTTCGCGATGCCGCCGTCCACCACGCGAATATACGCGACTACACCCTTGTACTCGTCGTACTTGGAATCGAAGATGAGCGCCCGAAGCGTCTTGGACGCGTCCCCGCGCGGCGCAGGCACGTCCTTTACGATGCGTTCGAGGATAACCGGCACGCCCTGCCCGGTCTTGCCCGACGCGACGATGATGTCCTCACGCCGGCATCCGAGGAGCTTCACGATCTCGTCCGCGCGACGGTCCACCTCTGCGTTCGGCAAATCCGCCTTGTTCAGCACAGGGATGACGGCGAGATCCTGCTCGATGGCGAGGTGCAGGTTCGCGATGGTCTGTGCCTGCACGCCTTGCGTCGCGTCCACGAGGAGGAGTGCGCCCTCCACGGCCGCGAGCGACCGCGACACCTCGTAGTTGAAGTCCACGTGTCCGGGCGTGTCGATGAGGTTCAGTTGGTATTCGACGCCGTTCGACGTGTACCCCATCCGCGCGGGTTGCAGCTTGATGGTGATGCCGCGCTCGCGCTCGAGGTCCATCGTGTCCAAGACCTGCTCCCGCATCTTCCGCGCCTCGATCGTCCCCGTCACCTCCAAAAGCCTATCGGACAGGGTCGATTTCCCGTGATCGATATGCGCGATGATGCAGAAATTCCTGATGCGGGACTGCTCCATGTGAAGCGGATTCTGCCTGAAAAACGACGAAATAGCAACCTGAAACTGATTCTGATGGCGTTTGGCCATTCGCCCGCATCTTCCGTAGCGGCGCATGGTAATGCGCCTTCCCCTTCGACATCGGACGACGGAGGCGCATTACCATGCGCCGCTACACCTGAAAGGACGACGGATGGCAATCAGTCCGTCTTCCTACTTCACTGTCTGTCCTAGGAGGTCGATGCTGTCGGTGCGCATGGTGGTGGTCGCGGTGTCGCTTGGCGTTTCGGATGGTGCGCTGTCGCTCGGGAGAATCTGGCGGAATGGCGCGATGAATGTCGGGTTCGCGCCACTCGCGTTCAGGCGCAAGATGCGTTCGAGCATGACCGGATCGATACGATCACGGAAACGTTCCGGGATGTCCGGCAGGAGGTCGAGACGGACGCTGGCGCGCTTCTTGAGGAGCGTCGCGGCGAGCGGCTGGGCGATGGTCCGGTATTCGGCGCGGGTGCGTTCCTGTGCGGTCAGCGTCCGGAGACGATTTCGCGCGGCCGCGATATCGAGATCCTTCAGGGAGCTCGCTCCGATACGGAGTGCCTGTCCGACCCCGATACGCACGACCTTATCCGCCAATGTCGGATTCTTCCGTGCGTCGAGCAGCGAGACCTCGACCTCGCTGTCCGCGACCTGGATATCCGCCTCACCAGCGACAGCCACGACGCCGAAGGCCGTCCCGCGCACGGTCGCCACGACGTTGTTCGCATTGACCGAAAACCGCTCGTCGAATCCGAGTAGGCGTTCGAACCGCGTCCAGATGCTGCCGGCCGTCAACTCGATATGCGCGAAGACGCTCCCCTCCCCCTCACCGTCCGGCAGGAGCGTGATGGTCGTCCCAGGAGCAAGCTTGGAGACGCCTGCGTCCGGATAGACGAGGACGACGCTGCCGGTCTCGGCCACGATGGTGTCGCCGGGCAGGAGTTCGAGCCCGTCCACGAGCTCATGCGTCTGGTCGCCGCGCGTGAGCGTCCCTGTGCCGTCGAGCGCGAGGACGGCCATCGGCGCGATGTCGATCGCCGTGTCGGCGACCTGCGGCGTCACGTCATCCTGGACGACGCGCGGCGAAAGACGGAAACATCCGACGCCGACGAGGACGACGGCGACGAGAAGGAGGAAAAGAGGCGTGATGCGGTTCATATCCAAATTATCATGTCATTCTGAGTCCGACGAAGAATCTTCCGGATAGTTCAGGATGACAGTGCCGTATTCCACTGTCAAAACATCACTTGATCTGCGCTTCGTCTGCACCTTCACTGATGACGGATAGATATCGCGTCAGACGATGTGTAATGATGGATATCTTCTCCGAAGAATCTCCTTCTCGGCCGAGGTGAGGCCCCTGAGGTCGATGGTGCCGTGGACCGTCTCGGGAAGCTCTAGGCCTTGGGCGGAGGTGAGACCCCTGATCTCGAGGCCGCCGTGGATCGTCTCGGGAAGCTTCAGGCCTTGGGCCGAGGTGAGGCCGCTGAGGGAGAGGTAGCCGTGGAGCGTCTCGGGAAGCTTCAGGCCTTGGGCCGAGGTGAGGCCGGAGAGGTAGAGTTCACCGCCAACGGCTTCAGGAAGGGTGAGGCCCTCGGCGGAGGTGATGTTGTTGAGGAAGAGACC
>Ga0180009_10001803_pt1 | contig 25666 bp, 22 predicted proteins | sample OS_PC_MetaG_FD_123537 | JGI IMG/M metagenome (GOLD analysis project Ga0180009, IMG submission 123537) | Groundwater microbial communities from the Aspo Hard Rock Laboratory (HRL) deep subsurface site, Sweden - OS_PC_MetaG | ecosystem: Environmental > Aquatic > Deep subsurface > Groundwater...
ATAATAAGTTCGAAAATAAAATCTTAATAATACTATCATTCTAATTACCGGAAGTAATACTGTCAAGCCTTTTATGAAAGTTTCTTTCGCTTAATGTCCCAGGTCAAGTTTTCACGTGAAAACCGGCTGGTGTTAGGCGGCTTGGAGGGAGTGTGTTTTAGAAATCCTGAGCTGATAAACCAGGGTGAGTAAATTTTGTACAAACCAATAGAGGACCAGGGCTGCTGGAAAATTGTAAAAGATAACCCCCAAAAATACCGAGAAAAATAACCCCATTGATTTTTGCTCAGAAGAAGTCGTCTTGGCAGTAGTTACCTTTTGCTGGATCAACCCCACAATCATAATTAGAATGGGTAAAATATTAATATACTCGCCAAGCAGCGGTATCTTAAATGGCAGGGGAATAGCCCGGTCAGGCAAAGACAAATCCTTAATCCACAAAAAAGAAGCTCCTTTCAACTCAACAAACCTAAACAAAACCTGGTAGAGGGCAATAAAAATCGGGAGTTGTAGAAATAGAGGCAAACATCCTCCTAGAGGATTAATCCGGTATTTTTTAAATAATTCCAGCTGTTCCTTGCTAAACTTCTGAGGGTTATCCTTATATTTCGCTTTCAAAGCCTCCAGCTCCGGCTGGATCTCTTGCATCCGCCGCATTGCCTTGGTACTCTTCATAGTGAACGGAAACAAACAAAAGTAGATAAAGATTGCAAAAAAGATAATACTCAAACCCCAGTTTTTCGCAATAGCATAAAAGAAGTGGAGGAGTTTGATCATCAGGGCGCCGATCCCATGGAAAAACCCGAAATAAATAATACCTTCTAAATCTCTCTCTGCCAAAAGCTTACGCGTTTGAGGCCCAATGTAAACTTTAGTTGTGGCTGCCGGAGCCACCAAATACAATTGTTCCTGGTTTTTGTCGCCTACCCAATTCACATCGTAAGAGTCGTTAAATAAGGAAAAGCAGTAGTAACGATCACGCCCCCCGGCAAACAAAAGATTGTTGTATTGGCCGGACTTTACTTTTTTAGGGTTGCTGCGCTTGATTCCCTGGCCATGGCTATAAAATATTTCCTGATACCTTTGATCTAACATATTGGGGTGCCAATAGTTAGAAAATAAAAGCATTTGTTCCGGGGTGGAGGATATTTTAATTTCTAAATCATACCCGCTAAAAATAAACTCTTTGCGTGATCCTTGCGGGCCGTTAAAAATAATTCGGTCCGATCCGAGGACAACCGTAAATTTTTTTTCCTGGTCTTCAGCAATAAAGCCGATATTATGAAACGGCAACAAATTGTCAGGGTCTCCTATACAAAGCTTATTTATGTAACCGCCTGTGGAAGAATATGTTATAATGAAGTTTCCGATCTCAACTTCCGGTAGGTCTTTGGTCCGGGTTTGGTCGGCAAATTTTGGCTGGGCTGCTTCTTTTACCGGACTATCAGCTATGAAAGTTTCGCTGCTGGCGGGTTGACTGGTAGCTTCTGGTATTTTAGCCGGCGGCGGGGCTATGAACCGGCCCCAAACCAGAAGAAACACCAAGGTCAGAGAAAAGGCTAACAAAAGTCGTTTTTCCATAACTTACTTCACTGGATCCCAACCACCCTTGGCCAAGGGATGGCAACGTAAAATCCGCCAAACAGCAACGTAAAAAGCTTTAAAAAAAGGGTAGCGCGAAAAGGCTTCCTGAGCATACTCAGAACAAGTTGGATTATATAAACACTTGTGGGGCAAGAAGAAAGAGATTTTTCGATAAAAGGCGATCACCTTGAGAATAAAACATCTCATTTCGTCAGTTTCTTCCTGCCTTTTGACCGGCGCCGCTTTAACACCTTCCTGCCGCAAGCACTAGCCATCCTGGCCCGAAACCCATGTTTTCGTTTACCTTTAAGTTTTGTCGGGGTTTTAAAATTTTTCTTCACTGCCGTAAACCTCCTAAGGTTTAAGATGAGATTTTAGCATATATCTTTTTTGTGTCAACCACAAAAATCTTGCAAAGCTGCCGCATTAAGGTATAATTATTTTCGCTTCCAAACCACTAATGTGAATAAGTTGTGGATTTTGTGGAATAACCTATCCTAACCTAAACAAAGGCAGGAACTTTTGAATGAGTGACCAACTCTGGAAAGATTGCAAAGCGCGCCTGAAAGAAGTCTTGGGAGAGACCTCTTTTGATACCTGGATTTCTCCTCTGGGGGTAAAAAAAATTACCCAGTCGGCAGTAATCTTGGAAGCTCCTGACGCTTTTTTTAAAAACTGGATTGAAACAAACTACTTACCGCAAATCCAACAGGCCTTGAATGATGTCGGCCAAAAAACTTTCGAAGTCGGTTTTGAAGTCAACCCTAACCTTCTGCAGCACAAGACTAATTTGATTTTCAAAACTATCCAGAAAAACTTCCGCGAAGAGCCCCAGGACTCCCTGCGCCTCAACCCCCGTTTTTCTTTTGATAGTTTTGTTATCGGTTCTTCAAACCGCATGGCCCATGCGGCTTCCCTGGCCGTAGCTAATGCGCCTGGTAAATCGTATAATCCGCTTTTTATTTATGGCGGAGTAGGTTTAGGCAAAACCCACATGATGCAGGCCATCGCCCAACATGTCCTTTCCGCCAAACAAGGGCGAAAAGTAAAATATACTTCCTCGGAAAAATTTACCAACGAACTCATCTTTTCTATCCGCAACCGGGCCACTGAAAAATTCCGCCATAAATACCGGGAACTGGATATCCTCTTGATCGATGACATCCAGTTTTTAGCCGGTAAGGAAGCTGCCCAGGAAGAATTTTTCCACACCTTCAATGTTTTGTACGACTACCATAAACAAATAGTTGTCTCTTCAGACAAGCCGCCCAAAGAAATCCCTAAGTTGGAGGAACGGTTGGTTTCCCGGTTTAATTGGGGTTTGGTGGTCGATATTAAACCCCCTGATTTTGAAACTAGAGTTGCTATTTTGGAAAAAAAGTTAGAAAAAGACCCGATAAAAATAGACCGTGATGTGATTCACTTTATCGCTCAGAATGTCTCGACAAACATAAGGGAATTAGAGGGGGCTTTAGTTAGGATTATTGCTTATTCTTTAATTGAAGATAAGCCGATCGATCTGGGTTTGGCTAAAGAGATTTTGAAAGATATGGTTAAAGAAATCTACAGAAGGATAACCCCTGAAAGTATTATCGCGGTTGTTGGGGATTTTTATAATACATCGGTTGAAGACTTAAAAAAGAATAAACGTAGTAAAACAATAGTTTTGCCTCGCCAAATAGCTATGTATCTCATAAGGGAATTAACTGAGTTGTCGCTGCCGGAGATCGGGGGTGTTTTTGGGGCTAAGCACCACACCACCGTTCTTTACGCTTATAAAAAAATTAAACAGGATTTGAGGGGTGGTGAAAAGCTACGGTTGGTTATTAATACCCTTACACAAGAAATTAAAGGTTTATAAAGAGCCACTGTTAATAAAAGATTTGTTTTTCTTTTGGGATTTGATACAATATCCACTTATTAACAGTTTAAACAGACCATACTAATACTACTACTATGAAATTTATTCTTAGTAAAGATATCTTAGTAGAGAACCTACAGAAGGTTTTGGGGCCGACAACAACAAAACAAAATTTTCCGGTTCTAACTAGTGTTTTAATCACAACCACTAACGATATAGCTGTATTTACAACAACCGATTTAGACATAACAGTAATTTCTTCACAAAAAACCAAAGAATCAACCCCCGGCCAAGTAGTTATCCCAATGAAACGTTTCTTTTCTATTATCCGGGAGTTACCACCCCAGGAAGTATCTATTGAAAGTGTTAAAAACAACCTTTTAATAAGGTGTGGAAAAGTTGAATTTAAAGTGAATACACTAAGTAATGAGGAATTCCCTAAACCACCAGAGAACAAAAACACATCCTTAATTAAAATTATTTCCCAAGAGCTAGATGAAATGATTAAACTAACATCTTTTGCGGTGGGCCAAGAAGATGTTAGTTATGTTCTTTCAGGGATCTTATTTGAAATCAAAAAAAACAAAATAACCTTAGTTTCAACCGACGGCAAACGATTAGCAGTTATTCAAAAACCACTCCCAATCAACCAACCAGAACTAAAAGAAAAAATCTCTTTTATTTTACCAATAAAAGCCATAACCGAACTCCATAAACTAGTCAAAGAATATAACGGAGAAATTTATCTATCGGTCAACAATAATACCGTCGAATTTAACCTTAAAGAAACACAATTTATCGCCCGGACACTAGAGGGTGAATTCCCTAACTACTCACAATACATCCCAACCGAAAACAAAGATATTTTAACTATTAACCGCAAAAACCTACTTTTTGCTTTGCGAAGAGCCAGTCTTTTATCCACCCAAGACCACCAAGGGGTCACCCTGACTTTGAAAAAAGACAATTTAATGGTTTGGAAAAACACACCGCAGTTAGGCGAGGTAAAAGAAGAAATTAGTGTAGGTTATAATGGTATCGGGTTTGAGATCGGGTTTAACCCCGGGTATTTGATCGACGCCTTGAGAAATCTTGAGGACGAAACCATAACCATCAACTTTTTTGGTGCCGATAAACCAGCGGTGCTAAAAAAAGAAGGCTATGTCTATTTACTATTACCAATCAAAATTTAATTTTTATGGCTGCACACATAAAACAACTTATCGATGAGTTTCTAAAACAAAAAAATAAAAACCTCGCACAGCAAAAAACAATAGAAACGATAGTGGAGAGATTTTTGACCCCGGCGATAAAAAACCACATCCACCTTAAGATGGTTGAGCAGAATAACCTTGTATTTTCCTCGGATTCTTCCGGGGCAGCCTACAACCTAAATCTGGTGAAAAAAGAAATCTTACAAGAAATCCAAAAGCAATTTCCCGAGGTGGAAAAAATAAGCGTGAAAACCGGAGCAAAATGAGCAAACCACAAGTTTACGATGCAACTACAATACAAGTTCTTGGGGGGATAGAGGCTGTACGCAAGCGGCCGGCTATGTATATCGGGGACACGACTTCCCGGGGGTTGCATCATTTGGTTTACGAAGTGGTGGATAATTCTATTGATGAGGCGACCGGGGGTTTTTGCGACCGGATAAAAGTAACTATTCACTCCAATGAAAGCGTATCGGTGGAAGACAACGGCAGAGGTATACCAGTAGATATCCACAAAAAAATGAATAAGTCGGCCTTGGAAGTCGTTTTAACCACTCTGCACGCCGGGGGTAAATTTGACCACCGAGTGTATAAGGTAAGCGGTGGCTTGCATGGAGTGGGAGTGAGTGTGGTCAATGCTTTGAGCGAATGGATGGAGGCTGAAATAAAACGAGAAGGGAAGGTCTACCACCAAAGTTTCGAAAAAGGGAGGACGAAAACCAAAATGAAGGTTTTGGGGAAGGCCAAAAGTACTGGGACTAAGATCACTTTTAGGCCCGACCGGGAAATTTTCAAAGAAACAAAATTTTCTTTTGATATTCTTTCGCAGCGACTGAGAGAACTGGCTTTTTTAAATAAGAATATAGAGATTGTTTTAACTGACGAACAAAACGAAAAAGAAACAGTTTTTAAATTCAAAGGCGGGATAGTCTCGTTTGTTGAATATTTAAACCGCAATAAAGATCCGGTACACGCCAAGGTAATATATTTTCAACGCGAGAAAGATGGGATCCAGGTAGAGGGGGCGCTGCAATATAACGATGGGTATCAGGAGACGATGTATTCGTTCGCTAACAACATCAACACAATCGAGGGGGGGACGCATTTAAGCGGCTTTAAAACCGCGCTGACCCGGGCGATTAATCAATACGCCCGCGGGAAAAATCAGCTGAAAGATTTAAACAATATTTCCGGCGACGATACCCGAGAGGGTCTCTGTGCGGTGGTAAGTGTGAAAGTGCCTAACCCTCAATTTGAAGGCCAGACCAAAACTAAGCTCGGCAATTCCGATGTCGAAGGGATAGTAAGTTCAGTGGCCCTAGAAGCATTAGCGGCATTTTTCGAGGAAACGCCGTCAGTGATCAATAAAATCGTTCAAAAGGCAGTTCTAGCTGCTCGGGCCAGAGAAGCCGCCCGTAAAGCCAGAGAGCTGACCCGTAGAAAAGGGGCTTTGGATTCAGCCAGCTTGCCGGGTAAATTAGCCGATTGCTCCGAGAGGAACCCGGAGTTTTGCGAAGTCTATATAGTGGAAGGGGAATCAGCCGGAGGTTCAGCCAAACAAGCCCGCGACAGGAATTTCCAGGCGATTTTACCGATAAAGGGAAAGATCCTCAATGTAGAAAAAGCCCGTCTGGATAGAGTTTTGAGTAGCGAAGAAGTCAGGACGATTATTTCGGCCTTAGGCACAGGAGTCGGGGCCGATTTCAATATCTCTAAGTTGCGGTATCATAAAATAATTATTATGGCTGATGCTGATGTTGACGGTTCGCATATCCGCACACTTATCCTGACTCTTTTTTACCGGCACATGCCGCAACTGATCGATGACGGTTATATTTATTTAGCTCAACCACCGCTGTACCGGATTAAGAAGAAAAGTTGGGAAGAATATATCCATACTGAAAAAGAAATGAACGAGATGATTTTATCTTTAGGTACAAAATCAGCCGAGCTTACTAAAACCGGCAAAACCCCAAAAGTTTATACCCAGAAAGAGCTGGCGAAAATCATCGAAGCTCTTATCGGGATAGAGCAGCTGGAGCTGTCATTGGGGAGGAAAGGTATACCTTTTAACCAGTACATAGAAGCGATCGATTATAAAAAGAAAAAGTACCCGGCTCATAAGATTTCAGTTAAACAGAAAGCCGTGTTTGTCACTGACGAAGATGAGATCTCTTCTTATGGCGAGATAGAAGAGCTGGATCACGTCGAGATCTATGAATCTCACGAAGTCAAAAAAATTAATGAAGATCTAGCCAAGGTAGGGTTATCCTTGAAGGATTACCTGCCCCGAGGAGAACCGGTATTTTCGGTAAGCGATGAAGAAGGCAGCAAGAAGGTTTCTTGCCAGAGTTTAAAGACCGTTCTTGAGGAAGTGCGTAAATTAGCCACCGAGGGTATGCATATCCAGCGGTATAAAGGTTTGGGGGAGATGAACCCCGGGCAGCTTTGGGAAAGCACTATGGATCCGGAAAAGCGGACCCTGGTCAAGGTGACTTTAGAAGATACGGTTGAGGCCGACAGGATATTTACCATTCTTATGGGCAGCCAGGCAGAGCCCCGCAGGGAATTTATCCAGGCCCACGGCCACGAAGTTAAAAATTTAGATGTCTAAATTTTATCTGAATAAAAATAAGCTATGGCTGAAGTAATAAAAGAAAAAATCATCAAGCGCTACCTCGAAGAGGAGATGAAGGAGTCATACCTTTCTTACGCCATGAGCGTAATCGTCGGCCGGGCCCTTCCGGATATAAGAGACGGGCTCAAGCCGGTCCAGAGAAGGATTCTTTATGCCATGCATGATCTGCACCTGCGTTACAACCAGGCTCATAAAAAATGCGCCAGGATAGTAGGAGAAACTTTAGGTAAATATCATCCTCACGGGGATATCGCGGTTTACGATGCCTTGGTGCGGATGGCCCAGAATTTTTCTTTGCGTTACCCGGTAATCGACGGGCAGGGAAACTTTGGTTCGATCGACGGAGACCCGCCGGCAGCCATGCGTTATTCTGAAGCCCGGATGTCGCGGATCGCCGACAGCATTCTCCAGGACATAGAAAAAAAGACAGTTAATTTTTTCCCTAACTTTGACAACTCTCTGACCGAACCGGAAGTTTTACCGTCGGTTTTGCCGAACATGTTGATCAACGGGGCTAGCGGCATCGCTGTAGGCATGGCTACCAATATGCCGCCGCATAATTTGGAAGAAGTCTGTAACGCTTTAAATTATCTTATTGACCATCCTACCGCTTCGATCAAAGAACTTTGTCAATATATCAAAGGGCCGGATTTTCCCACCGGAGGCGCCATCTGCGGCAAGACCGATATTTTTAATATGTATAAAGAAGGCCGGGGCAAGCTCACTGTGCGGGCCAAAGCCAAAGTTGAGGTTCAAAAAAGTAAAAGCCAGATCATTGTCAACGAGATCCCTTATCAGTTGAATAAGACTACGCTTCTCGAGCAGATCGCCAACCTGATTAACGATAAAAAAATAGAAGGGATTTCCGACCTTCGTGATGAATCAGATAAAGACGGCATTAGGATAGTGGTGGAGCTAAAACGTGATGCCCAGGCCGACATCGCTTTAAACCAGCTTTACAAACACACCAGCATGGAAACCACTTACGGTGCGATTTTTCTCTGCCTGCTTAACCGCAAACCCCAGATATTAAACCTCAAAGAAATGCTTAGCCACCATATCCATTTTCGCAAAGAAGTCATTGTCCGCCGGGCTCAATTTGATCTGGATAAGGCTGAAAAAAGAGCCCATATTTTGGAAGGGTTAAAAATAGCCCTTAAATTTCTCGATCAGGTTGTCGAGACGATCAGAAAGTCAAAAAATCCTCAAGAGGCAAAGGCGGCTTTAATCAAGAAGTTTAAATTGAGTGAAGCTCAGGCTCAGGCGATTTTGGAAATGCAACTACAGCGGCTTTGCGCTCTGGAACGGCAAAAAATAGAGGACGAGTACCTGGAACTTTTAAAGAGGATCGAATATCTAAAAGGAATACTGGCTTCGGAGAAAAAACAAGAAGCCTTGATCAAAGAGGAGCTCAAAGACCTGAAAGATAAATTCGCCGATCCCCGGCGCACCGATATCGTTGCCCAGAAGGAGGAGATCGAGGTAGAGGATTTAATTGTGGAAGAAGAGATGGTGGTTACGATTAGCAAAGGCGGCTACATCAAGCGCATGCCTTTAAGCAGCTACCGCCAGCAGCGCCGCGGAGGCCGCGGGGTTACCGCCATGTCTATGTCTGATGAGGATTTTGTTGAACATCTTTTTGTGGCTTCCAGCAAAGACACCCTGCTGATCTTTACCGATCAGGGTAAGGCCTACCCTTTAAAAACCTATGAAGTGCCACAAGGTTCCCGGGTTTCTAAAGGGAGAGCGATTGTTAATGTTTTGAATTTAAACAGCAAAGAAACCACCACCACGGTTTTATCAATAAAAGAATTTAACTCCGATTCTTATATCTTTATGTCTACCCAAAACGGGATGGTTAAACGAACGTCGTTAGAGCTGTTTGCTAATGCCCGCAAGAGTGGCATTTTAGCGATTACTTTGGAAGACGGTGACCGGCTTATCGGAGCAAGCTTAGCTCAGGAAAAGGACGAAGCAATTTTAGCAACCCGAAAAGGTCTGTCGATACATTTTGTAGTAAAAGAAGTAAGGCCTACCGGCAGACAGTCTCAAGGAGTGAGAGGAATAAAATTGGTTAAAGGCGATATGGTTTTGGGGATGGTTTTGCTGGAGACTAAACTGAAAAAAGAAGATGTCTACCTTCTCACCGCCACTGAGAACGGGTTTGCTAAACGCACTCATGTCGAAGAATATCGTATCCAGTCGCGCGGAGGCAAAGGTGTGACTAATATAAAGTTATCGGCTAAAATCGGAGAAGTCGCAGGCCTCCTTTTAGTCAAGGTTGAAGATGAAGTGGTCTGTATTACTCAAAAAGGGATCCTGATCCGGATAAAAGCCGGTGATATCCGGGCTTCCGGGCGCTCCACTCAAGGAGTCAGAGTAATCAATTTAGAGAAGGCCGATAAATTAGCGACTACGGCGCGGGTTATCCCCGAAGAATAAAACAGCGGGAAGTTTATTGACAAAATAGCTTAGACAATTACAATAGGCAAGATTTCAAGTAACGACCCCATCGTCTAGCCCGGCCTAGGACATCGCCCTTTCACGGCGACGACGCCGGTTCAAATCCGGCTGGGGTCGTTTTGTTTTTAAGGCGGTAGTTGAATGAAAGAAATAAACAAAAAAGAAAATCGTCCAGCCGGAGTGTTGGTTTTGGGAGGATTAAATTTTTTGATTTTGGGTCTAGGGTCGCTCCTGGTTTTGTCTTTTTTATACTTTCGCAGCGACTCCCAGACGTTTACCGCTCTTTTGGCCGAGATGGCTAAATATTTCGGGGCTCAACCAGAGGTGGAGGTAGTCAAGAAAGTGATTTTGATCCAAATGGGAGTATCGGCAGTTTTTGCCTTAACCGGTCTGGGCTTGCTTTTAGGCAAAGAAGCCGCCCGCAAAGCCACAGTCTATTTTTCTTTTTTTGTAGTCTTGTTGACTTTTGCCGCGGCTCTTTTTAACCGAGGCGTTGTCCGGCAGGCCTTTGTGCAGATAATCTATCCCGGCATACTGATCGTTTATTTGACCAATAAAAATGTCGAAGGATATTTCAGAGGCCTACCTGCCGTCAGGCAGGGTTTGCCGCGGCAGGAAAAACCAGGAGATTAAAACACGATGTGCGGTATTTTTGGTTATGTAGGAAGCGGTTTAAGTTTTTCTGAACTGGTCTACGGGCTTAGCCGCCTTGAGTACCGTGGCTATGATTCCTGCGGCATCGCCAGTTTGGATGGCCAGAAGCTTTTTCTAAAAAAGCGGGCTGGGAAGATCAACCAACTGAGAAAGGATTTAAAAAGTACCGAGAAAAAAGTAACTTCTTTAGCCTTGCTACATACCCGCTGGGCCACTCATGGAGAACCCAACTGGGCTAACTGCCATCCGCATCTGGATTGCGAAAAAAAAATAGTTGTAGCGCACAACGGGATAATCGAGAACTTTTTAGAATTAAAGCAGAGTCTTATTAAAAAAGGCCATAGATTTTCAAGTCAGACCGACAGCGAAGTCATCGCCCACCTTATCGAGGAATTTTATAAAAATTCTCTTTTAGCCGCAGTAGTTAAAACCGTAAAAGAACTCAAAGGGTCGTTTGCCCTGGGCATCGCCTCTCTGGAAGAACCGGACAAAATTATTGCTGTCCGCCAGGCCAGCCCGTTGATTGTCGGAACCGGGCCCAGAGGTAATTTTCTGACTTCCGACCTTCCGGCCATACTTAATTTTGCCCAGAAAGCCGCCTACCTTGATGAGCAGCAGATAGCAGTGATCACTTCCAAAAAAATCAATGTTTTTAATTTTAAAAGCAAGCCGGTCAGGCTTAGGTTTAAAAAAGTCGACATCAAACCCGAGGAAGCCGGGAAAAAGGGTTACGAGCATTTCATGCTTAAGGAAATCAACGAGCAGCCGGCAGTACTCAAGAGGCTCCTTTCGGTTTACTCATCCCGAGGGAAAGTAAGTTTTCCCGGTTTGGGGCTTAAGGATGGGTATCTGAAAAAGGTAAAGAAAGTATACATTACTGCTTGCGGAACCGCTTACCACGCCGGGTACGCGGCTAAATATTTTCTGGAAAAGTATTGCCGGATCAGCGTTGAGATTGATACTTCTTCGGAATTTCGTTACCGAAGCCTGGCTTTAAACCAAGGCGATCTATTGATCGCGATTTCTCAATCCGGAGAGACAGCCGATACCTTGGCGGCAGTAAGACAGGCAAAAAAAGAGGGGGCTAAGGTTCTAAGTGTTTGCAATGTCTTAGGCTCAAGCCTGGCTAAAGAAAGCCACGGGATTATCCCTACTTTAGCTGGTCCGGAAATCGGGGTTGCTTCAACTAAAGCCTACACCGCCCAGATTTTCTGTCTCTATCTTTTTTGTTTATATTTAGGCAGAATCAAGGGGAGTTTGAAAACCAGTTTAGCTGCCGAGGTTTTAAAAGAGCTGCGCCGCATTCCGCATCTTCAGGAGACTATTTTACGGTCTAGTTTAAAGGTAAAGAAAATCGCCGGCCGGTTTTCTAAATTCGGGTCGTTTTTGTTCCTTGGCCGGGGAATCAATTACCCTTCAGCCCTGGAAGGCGCACTCAAATTAAAGGAGATCTCTTATATCCCGGCTGAAGGTTATCCTGCCGGCGAGATGAAGCATGGCCCGATCGCTTTGATCGACGAATACCGGGCAGTGGTCTGCATCGCTGTCCAGGACGAACTTTACGAGAAAATGTTTTCTAATGTTCAGGAGATAAAAGCGCGTAAAGGCAAAGTCTTAGCAATTTTAAATCCTACCGACAGCATGATCAGTACTTTGAGCGATGCTGTGATTTACCTGCCGGGAGTCGTCAACCCGGATTTAAACCCGCTTTTAGTGGCAGTAGCTACGCAGTTGTTTGCTTATTTTGTAGCTAAAAACTTAGGCTGCGAAATAGACCAGCCACGCAACCTGGCCAAATCAGTTACGGTTGAATAATGCTTTATCTAGTAGCAACCCCGATCGGGAACTTAGAAGACATCACCTTAAGGGCTGTGCGCATATTAGGGGAAGTTGATTTAATCCTTTGCGAAGATACCCGAAAGACCGGCCTGCTGCTCCAGCATTTTAATATCAAGAAGCCTTTAATCAGTTTTTTTGAACACAATGAGCTAAGAAAAATACCCCAGGTGGTCGAGGGATTAAAGAAAGAGCAAAATATAGCTTTGGTTTCTTCGGCTGGAACTCCCACGATTTCCGACCCCGGCTATAAGCTGATAAGAGAGTGCCGAAAACAAAACTTGCCGGTTACCTCTTTGCCCGGGGCTTCAAGTCTGATCAATGCAATAGCTTTGACTTCTTTACCTCATGAGAAGTTCGTTTTTCTGGGTTATTTGCCGCGCAAGAAAAGCGCGTGCCAAAGGCTTCTCGAGGAGGTCAAAGGCTGGGACGTAACGGTTGTTTTTTTAGAATCTCCCTACCGGCTGATCAAATCTTTGGGAATTATCAGAGAAGTTTTTGGCAACCGGAAAGTAGCAGTTGCCCGGGAGATGACTAAAAAATTTGAGGAGATTCGAGAAGCTAGCCCTGGAGATCTTTTAGCTTATTTTAGTAGTAAACCCCCTAAGGGTGAGATGGTGGTGATTATTCCTGGCCAAGAGCCGGCCGAAAGGCATAAGTAGAGATCGGCCTTGACAGGCAAGTCTATAAGGTATATAAGTATATAGCCTTTAAGCTGGTCCTGAGAGGCCAGCAAGGACTGATATGAAAATAATAAGCAAAAATCCGATACCCGTTCTAACCCTTAGTTGGAACGGGTATTGTTTTTTGGGAGAAACCAGCTAGCCATGGAGGCAAAAATAATACTTTCGTCGCAAGAGGTTCGAAAGGCCATCCAGAGACTGACCCACCAGATTTTAGAAAGAGATCAAAGCCTCAAAGATTTAGTGTTGATCGGAATCCAGACCCGGGGAGTTTGTTTAGCCAGAAGAATTCAGGCTGCCATAAAAGAATTAAAGAACCAGGATATGCCTTTGGGAGTTTTAGATATCACTTTTTACCGGGATGATTTAACCGCTATCGGTTCAAGCCCGGTAGTCAAAGAAACTAATATCGAATTTGATTTAAACGATAAAAGAATAGTTTTGATCGACGACGTCCTCTTTACCGGCCGGACTATCCGGGCGGCTTTGGATGAGATAATGGATTTCGGCCGGCCTAAGACTATAGAGCTTTTAGTGTTAATCGACCGCGGCCACCGGCAGTTACCGATCCGGCCGGATTTTGTCGGTAAAAACATCCCTACATCTTTAGAAGAATCAGTAGAGGTCAAATTTCAGGAAAGCGACGGAAGCGATGAGGTCACGATAATAAACCGGCAAGAAGATAAACGATAGTTAAAGCCTTATGCGTTGGAAAAGAAAAGACCTTCTTGATCTGGAAAGCTTAAGCCTTCAAGAGCTGGAGTATATTTTAACTACTGCTGCATCATTCAAGGAAGTTACCGGCCGCCAGATAAAAAAAGTTCCGGCTCTGCGCGGAAAAACCGTAGTCAATCTTTTTTATGAGCCTTCAACCCGCACCCGGGTTTCTTTTGAGGTGGCGGCTAAGCGGCTTTCGGCCGATGTGATAAATATTGCCGCTGAAGTTTCCAGCGTCAAAAAAGGCGAGACTTTGATCGATACCGGTAAAAATATCGAAGCCCTTAAGGCTGATATTATTGTAGTCCGGCATAGTGCTTCGGGAGCCGCAGCCATGCTGGCCAGGCACTTAAAAGCTAATGTAATCAACGCCGGTGATGGCTGGCATGAACATCCTACCCAGGCCCTTTTAGATATTTTTACTTTAAGGGAAAAGCTGGGCAGGATAGAAGGTTTAAAGGTCAGTATTATCGGAGACATTGCCCATTCCCGGGTTGCCCGTTCCAATATCTGGGGGTTAACTAAAATGGGAGCAAAGGTAACCCTTTGCGCGCCGCTGATGTTGATCCCGCCGGGCATAGAGGAAACCGGCGTTAAAGTCACTGATGATCTCGACCAAGCTTTGAGTGAGGCTGATGCGATCAATGTTTTACGGATGCAGTTTGAACGCGACGAAGCCGGAGCCTTTCCCAAAGCCTGGGAATATTTTAAAACTTTCGGGATCACCGAAGAGAGGCTTCAAAAAGCCAAAAAGGATATTGTGGTGATGCACCCCGGTCCGATTAACCGGGGCATTGAGATGTCCAGCGAGGTTGCTGATGGGGTAAATTCAGTGATCTTAGAACAGGTAACTAACGGAATAGCCGTAAGAATGGCAGTTTTATTTTTAGTGGCACAGGCAAAAAATGGCAAAAAAGCGAATTCTAATTAAGGGTGGCCGGATAATCGATCCGGACGGTGATTTTGACCAAATCGGAGATATTCTTATCGAGGATGGCTTGATCAGCCACCGGGGCGATGCCCAGGGTTCTTCGGCCGATACAGTTATTGAGGCTAAAGGAAAAATCGTCATGCCGGCTATGGTAGACATGCATGTGCATTTAAGAGAACCCGGCCGGGAGGACAAAGAAACCATAGCTTCCGGCACTACAGCAGCTCTGCGCGGCGGGGTTACTTCGGTTTTAGCCATGCCTAACACCAATCCGGCGATAGACAGCCCAGAGCATATCGAGTTGCTCAGCCAGATCATAAAAAAAACTGCCCACATTGAGGTTTTAATCTGTGGAACAATCACTAAAAAACGGGAAGGTTTAGAGCTTAGCGATATTACTGCTTTAAAGAAGAAAGGAGCCTTAGCTATTACTGACGATGGGTCATCAGTCGATGATCTGGAGTTGATGCGTAAGGCTTTTCAGGAAGCCAAAAAGTGTGGGTTGCTGGTGATCTGCCACTCTGAGGATAAAAAGCTTTCAGGGGATGGAGCGGTAAACCTGGGGTTTACTTCAACCCGTTTGGGGTTAAAAGGTATTTCTAAAGAGTCAGAATATAAGCGGGTGGCTAGAGATGTAGAATTGGCTAAAGAAACCGGAGCAAGGATCCATATTGCCCACGTCAGTTGCAAAGAATCAATAGAGATCATTGCCCGGGCAAAACAACAAAAAATAGCGGTTAGCGCTGAGACCGCCCCTCATTACTTTACACTTTGTGACCAAGCAGTGCTGGGTTTTGATACCAATATGAAGATGAATCCGCCGCTACGCGGCAAAGAAGATCTTGAGGCGATCAAAGAGGGGCTGCGCCAAGGCATTATTGATGCGATTGCTTCAGACCACGCTCCGCATGCTTCCAGTGAAAAAGATATCGAATTTGACCGGGCAGCCTTCGGGGTAATCGGGCTAGAGACAGAGCTGGCCGTGGCTATAACTGAATTAGTTGAACCGGGGATTCTAAGCTGGCTCCAATTAGCTAAAGCGGTTTCTTATAATCCGGCTAAAATCTTAGGCATAGATAAGGGTAAACTATCTGTCGGCAGCCCAGCTGAAATTGTAGTAATTTCTCCGGACCAAGAGTGGGTAGTCAGAAAAGAGGCTTTTTTGTCGAAATCAAAAAATTCCTGTTTTCTGGAAAAAAAGTTAAAGGGCCAAGTTATCTATACGATTCATCAGGGGCAGGTTAAATGGAGTTTGTAGCTGATTTTCACATTCATTCCAAGTATTCGCGGGCCACTTCCCGGGATATGGAAATACCGGCTTTAGCCCGATGGGCTAAGCTTAAAGGTGTCGATCTTCTGGGAACCGGAGACTTTACTCATCATCTCTGGCTTCAGGAGTTAAAAAAATATTTACAACCTCAGGGTAAAAGCGGCCTTTTCAGTTATCAAAGTACGCAGTTTATCCTTTCGGCGGAAATATCAAGTATTTTTTCTCAGGACGGTAAATCCTACCGGGTCCATAATATTTTGCTGGCCCCTTCTTTTGAGATCGTAGATGAGATCAATAAGATGTTTTCTTCCTACGGAAATATCGCCTCTGACGGAAGGCCGATTTTGGGGATGAGTTGTAAAAAAATAGCCGAGGAAGTTTTTCGGATATCCCAGGACGTGATGTTGATTCCGGCTCATATCTGGACTCCCTGGTTTTCGGTTTTCGGTTCCAGTTCAGGGTTTAACTCCCTGGAAGATGCCTACGGGGAATATACTGGAAAGATAACTGCTTTGGAAACCGGGCTTTCCTCGGACCCGGCAATGAACTGGATGATTTCCAAACTGGATAAATATTCATTGGTTTCCAACTCTGATTCGCACTCCCCCTCAAGGATTGGCCGTGAAGCCAATGTGTTTAACTGCCAGCTGGACTACTGGGAGATCAAAAAAGTTTTAGAGCAAAAAGACCCGAACAAATTTCTTTATACTGTGGAATTTTTCCCCGAGGAAGGCAAATACCATTATGACGGCCATCGCAATTGTAATCTGCGCTGGCATCCCAAAGAGACCAAAAGCCATAACGGCCGTTGCAGTGTTTGCGGCCGGGCAGTTACCAGAGGGGTTTTAGCCAGAGTAGAAGAACTGGCTGACCGGCCGGAAGGTTTTATCCCTTCCGGTGCTATCGGGTATAAGAGTTTGGTGCCACTGGATGAAATCATCGCCGAGACCAAAGGGGCTAAGAAAGGAGCCAAGCAGGTGGTCAACGAGTATATGAATTTAGTGAATAGCTTTGGTTCAGAATTTAATCTATTGGTAAAAATGAGCCAGAGGGAAATAGACAGCAGCTTGCCGGAGAAAGTAGCTGTCGGCATAAGGAAAGTGAGAGAGAAAAAACTCCAAATTCTTCCTGGTTACGATGGCGAATACGGGACTATCAAGATTTTTGGCCAGGAAGAAGAGAAGCCAGAAAAGCAACAATTGACTTTATTTTAAACTTGTCCCTGTGGCCTAACGGATAAGGCGTTGGCCTCCGGAGCCAAAGATGCAGGTTCAATTCCTGCCAGGGACAGTTTAAAATTAAAAACCCAAAATGAAAAATGAAAAGATCAATGTGGCGGTGGTCGGCGGGCACCGTTGCTCGAAAAAAATCTATAACCTTGCCTATAGCGTAGGCCAGTTGATTGCTCGGCAAGGCTGGATTCTAATTTGCGGTGGCAGGACCGGAGTAATGGAGGCAGCCTGTAAGGGCGCAAAACAAGCTAAAGGTTTGACCGTAGGGATTCTGCCCAGCTATAATGGCAAAGATGCCAATCCTTATTTAGATGTTAAAATACCGACCGGTTTAGGTTTTGCCCGCAATGCCTTGGTAGTGAGGGCGGCCGAAGCGGTTATCGCTTTTACCGGTAAGGAAGGCACACTTTCAGAAATAGGCTTTGCTTTGAGTGAGAAAAAGCCGGTAGTGGGGATAGAGACTTGGGATATCGAGGGGGTAATAAAAGCCTCTAGTGCCAAAGATGCTATTGCTAAGGTAAAGGCCAAATTGCATGTTAAATAAGGAACAGATCCGGCAGTTAATCGAGAAAGAAAAGCTGATTGAAGGCTATATTGACCTTGCTCAACAGCTTACTCCCAATGGATTTGATTTAACTGTTGCTGAAATTTCCGGATTTGTCTCTTCGGGAGCTTTGGATTTTTCCAATAAACAACGTCAGCTTCCCGATACAGAAATGTTAATGCCGGAAGAAATAAACTCTCAGGAAAAATACGGCTGGTGGAAGCTTAAAAAAGGAGCGTATAAAGTCAAGACTAATGAAACAGTTAATTTGCCTAATAACCTTATTGCTTTAGCCTTCAGCCGGACATCGCTTTTACGCATGGGAGCTTTCACTCAGCACGGAGTCTGGGATGCTGGGTTTAAAGGCCGCGGAGAATTCATTTTAGTAGTAGAGAATCCTCAAGGATTAAAAATAAAACAAAATGCCCGCCTATCCCAACTGGTTTTTTTAGCGGTTGAGGAAACCGAAGGCTATCAAGGGATTTACAAAGACCTCAAATAAGAAAGGGTTCATGCCTGAACTGCCAGAAGTCGAAACTATCAAAAGAGATCTAACCAAAACCATCCTTAATAAAAAAATAGTGGCGGTTTGTATCCGCAAGCCAAAAGTCATCAAAGAGCCATCAATAGCTAAATTTAAAAAGAGTCTGATTGGAGAAAGCGCCAAGGAAGTTATTCGGCAGGGTAAGCTGCTAATCATTAAATTCCGGCCGGATAAATTTCTGGCGGTGCATTTACGGATTGCCGGTTGGTTGATTTATGGCCGGGAGGAAGAAAGGGCCAGAGTCAGCTTTAAATTTTCTAACGGTAAGTTCCTGCATTATATGGATCAGAGACTTTTGGGCGAGCTAAGACTGATTAAAGATTGGCGGAATTTGAAATTTGTAAAAAATTTAGGACCGGAGCCGTTTAAATTAAGCCCCCAGCAGTTTATCCAGATATTTAAATCGAGAAAAAGTAAAATAAAAGCCTTGCTTTTAGATCAGACGCTAATCGCCGGGCTAGGCAATATCTACGCCCAGGAAGCTTTGTTTTTGGCTAAAATCGATCCCCGACGGCCGGCTAATAGTTTGAGCAGCCAGGAAGCAAAACTGCTGGGCCTTAAATTAACCGCGGTACTCAGAGAAGGTATAAAATATAAAGGTTCTTCAGTCGATTCTTATCGGGATTTAAACGGCGACAAAGGCGGTATGGAGGAGCGGTTAAAAGTTTATGGCCGCAAGGGCCAGCCTTGCCTAATCTGCAAAACCCCGATAACCAAGATACAGCTGGCTGGAAGAGGAACTAGTTTTTGCTCCCACTGTCAGAAATAATGAGTAAAAAAAATAAATTTCTTCTCCTGATAGCAGCTTACTTTTTGATCCACCTTTTGGTAAGGATTTTTATCTCTGATTCAGTTGAGTTTGACGAAGCCGAGCAGGTTCTTTTTTCTCAAAACTTAAGTTTAGGTTACGGATCCCAACCGCCGCTTTATGAGTGGTTGCAGAAGGTATTTTTTACCGTTTTCGGCCTGAATATTTTTTCTTTAGCTTTGCTTAAGAACAGTTTGTTTGTCTTAATTTATTTTTTTTTATACCAAAGCGCAAAACTGATCATAAAACAGGATAAATATGCAGTTTTAGCTTCTTTAGCTTTATTTCTTACCTACACTTATGGCTGGCAGTCAATGCATCAGCTGACCCACGCCATATTAGCCTTGGCCGTCTGCTCAATAACTTTCTTTGTATTTTTAAAAGTCATCCAGACCCAAAAACTTAAGTATTATTTGGTTTTGGGGCTGACGGCCGGACTGGGAATTTTGGCTAAATATAACTACCTTATTTTCATTCTGGCTCTTTTAATCGCTGCCTTAACTATCCAAGAGTTCAGGAAGGCTGTTTTCAATAAGCGGATGGTTTTAGTTTTGATCATTGTTTTGCTGATCAGCAGCCCGCATTTTATCTGGTTTGGTTCGCATCTTAAGCTAGCCACCCAGAGGTTAGTCCAAATACAGGCCGATACTAATAAAGCTAAAGGTTTGTTGGATTTTCTGCTTTGCCTTTTAGCTATCCTCGGCCCTTTTCTGTTAGTATTCTTGATTTTTTTCCCCAAAGCCTTTAGCCGAAACCGCTCGCTTGATGCCAGCGACACTCAATTTAAAAAACTCCTGGAAAGATTTTTTATCGCGGCGATTTTGATTACTGCCATCTGGGTTGTAGTTTTTAAAATAGTCGATTTCGAAGAAAGATGGCTTCAATTGATTTTTTTCACCGTTCCTTTATATCTATTCCTGCGCCTCAAAGGCAAGACTATTTCCGGTGTAAAGCTTAAAATCTACAGCTGGCTGGTTGTGATTTTTGCCCTGGCTTTGCCGGTGATGATGGTCGCTTGCGCCTTAGCCCCCGACACCTTTGGTTACAAACGGCTGCATTATCCGATAGCCGAGCTAGCTAAACAGATCAGGTCCGAAGGCTTCGATCAAGGGCTGGTACTTTCCTGCGACACTTCAGTAGCTGCTGATATCAAATTGCAATTTAAAGATTCTTTAGTCCTGACTCACCGAATGCCCTTACAGCCCAAACCGAGGCTTGATAAAATATTGCTTATTTGGGGTGATACCTGGTGGTATGATGTTCCTAAGGAATTAGCCGAAATTTTACCGCACTATGGGATTAAAGCTTCGCGTACTGAGACAGTAAAGCAGGCTTTATATAAACACTCAGAGAAAGAATATTATAAGGTTTATTTAATGGTTGTTAACCGGTAAAATTAGATTTTATGGATTTATCGATAGTAGTCCCGGTGCATAACGAAGCCGGTAATTTAGCGGTTTTACAGAAAGAAATTATTGAGGCAATGGCTAAAACCGGGTTCGAATATGAAATTATTTACGTTGACGATGCCAGCAGCGACTCCTCAGGACAAATTTTAAAAGGCTTTGTTGAGGAAGACCAAAAAGTAAAAGTGATTTCTTTTGAGCGCAACCGGGGCCAGTCAGAAGCTTTATTGGCCGGGTTTAAAAATTCTCAAGGCAGATGGATCCTGACTTTAGATGCTGATGGGCAGAATCCGCCGGAAGATTTCAGCCAGTTTATTCCTTTTTGTAAAAGTTATGACTTTATAACCGGAATCCGCAAAAACCGCAAAGACAGTTTTATTAAAAAAGCCAGTTCTTGGGTAGCAAAAATATTCAGGCGGTTAGTTTTGGGCGACACTACCGAAGATACCGGTTGTTCTTTAAGGATGTTTAAGCGGGAGATCATTGAAACTATTCCGGATTTGCGAAACTTCCACCGTTTTTTTACCTTTCTGGTCAGGTTGAGGGGTTTTTCAGTGAAGGAGACTTATGTCCAGCACCGGCAGCGGCAGTCCGGACAATCAAATTACCGAACCTGGGGCCGCCTCTGGCAGGGTTGGTTTGATCTTTGGAGTTTGTATCGGCTAAAAAAAAGGATGGTTAAACATGAAATTAACCGTTAACCCGGAAACGATTTGGATTACTATAGGATTTTTAGGGCAATTTCTTTTTTTTATGCGTTTTTTGATCCAGTGGCTGGCTTCGGAGCGCAAAAAGGAGAGTGTAATTCCTTTGGGCTTTTGGTATTGTAGTATCCTCGGAGGCCTTATTCTTTTGGTTTACGCTATTTACCGCAAAGACCCGGTATTTATCGCCGGGCAATCCTGCGGAATCCTCATCTACACCAGAAATTTATACCTTATCCAGCACAAGAAACCGTGAACTTTTTTAAACCAAGCCAACCCTATGTATTTTTGGAAACCTTACGTTTCGACCAGGAAAACCGTAGCTCCTTTTTGTTTTATGATTTTGTTGACCAGCTAAAGTTTTATCCCGGTGACAATCCTGAAAAGTTTTTTAAAAAAGCCGAGGCCTATTTAGATAAAGGTTTTTGGCTCAGCGGCTACTTTAGCTATGAGTTTGGTTATTGTCTAGAACCGGCGCTTCGGAAGTTAGTTAAAAAAAACCGGCAGCCTTTGGCTTGGTTAGGGGTGTCGAAAAAACCAAAAAACATTTCTAAAAGAGGCAGGCTGGCGGAGTTTTTTACCGGGCCGGCCGGCAATTATCAGATACTAAACCTGCGCCCCAATATCAGCCGTTCTGATTATTTGGAACAGATAAAAAAGATCAAAAGCTATTTAGAGCAGGGCTTTGGTTATCAGGTTAACTTTACCTTTAAGGTAAAGTTTGATTTTTCCGGCAGCCCCTTGGCCTGTTATCTTAATTTACGCCGTTCTCAGCCTTCTAGTTACGCCGCTTTGATCAATACCGGCCAAAGCCAGGTGATTTCTTTATCTCCGGAGCTGTTTTTTCGCATCAACGGCAGGCAGATCATTGCCCGGCCGATGAAGGGAACCATAAAAAGAGGCTTAACTATAGCCGAGGATGAACGCCTGAAGCAAGAGCTTAAACTAAGCCCCAAGACTAAAGCCGAAAATATCATGATCGTGGATTTATTAAGAAATGATTTGGGCCGGATCGCTAAAAAAATCTCGGTTTCAAAATTGTTTGAAGTCGAACCATACCGGACCCTTCATCAGATGACCTCGACTATTAACGGCCGCCTTAAAAATAACCTGAGATTAAAAGAGTTATTCTCTTCGCTGTTTCCTTCTGGTTCAGTTACCGGAGCGCCTAAGATAAAAACCATGCAGATAATCGATCAGCTGGAAAAAGAGCCACGCGGTATCTACACCGGAGCCATCGGTTATATCTCTCCGAAGCGCGAGAGCTGTTTTAATGTGGCCATCAGAACCCTTAGCTTCAAAGATGGGCATGGAGAGATGGGGGTTGGCGGCGGCATAGTGTACGATTCTCTGGGCAGCGCTGAATATCAGGAAGCTTTACTAAAGGCTAAATTTTTTGTTGAAGGCTTCCCGGAATTAAAACTGATAGAGACCCTGCTTTTAGCCAACGGCCGGTATAGTTTTTTGAATCAGCATTTAGAGCGGATCAAAAGATCGAGTGGTTATTTCTCAATACCGTTAGATATTGCTAAAATAAAAGCCGCTTTAAACAAAGCGGCTTTGAGTAAGAAAGGTAAGTTCAAAGTAAGGCTGCTTCTGGATTTAGAGGGTAAGGTTGAAGTGGAGGTAAAGCCTTTGGAAGAAATTTCCGGCCGGCCAAGGGTAATGATAGCCAGCCAGAGAATCGATCCCGGCAACCGGTTTTTATACCACAAAACCACCCAGCGCTCTCGGTATGATCTAGAAAGGAAAAAAGCCCTTAAGCAGGGGTTTTTTGAAGTTATTTTTTTAAATACCCGCGGAGAATTGACCGAAGGCTCGATCAGCAATATTTTTATTTTAAAAGGAAAAACCCTTTATACGCCGCCTTTGGCCTGTGGCTTACTGCCGGGAGTTTTGCGGGAACATCTGCTCAAATCCGGTAAAGCCAAAGAAAAAATTCTTTATCGGCAAGACCTTTTAACCGCTGACAAGGTATATATAGGTAACTCTTTACGGGGTCTTATGCTTTGTGTTCCGGAGGATCTCTCGACAGATTGATATAACTTTGTAATTAATGTCCTAATGACAAAGCTCAACGGCGGGTGAAAACTGTCTGCCGGAATACTTTGTTAGAAAGCACTATTTCTCAGCCTCCGCATAAATAGATTCAAAGTCTCTCCTTTTGAGATCGACGCCGGGGTCAAATTTTCTTAGATGCACATTTTTCAACCCTTTTGATTTTAGAATATGAATGAGATTTTCTTCATCAAACATATATTTATGAAGCCCATTCATATAAGCGGTGTAATTTACACAGTCTATTTTGGTTGTATTGTTATAAGATGGTTTGTGACCGAAAAACAAGTTTGTATCTAAATGAGAATTTGTCAAATAAGCTTCTATATATAACTTGGCATTGGGCACACAAACCGAAAATTTTCCACCTGCTGATAAGACTCTCAAACATTCATCCAGGAACTTTTGCCCTTCTTTAAATGAAAGATGCTCAAGGAAATGCGATGAATATACTTTGGAGATACTTTCATTTGGGAAAGGTATCCCCTTTCTCAAGTCCCAGAAAATATCGCAATTTTTTGTCACATCTATTGTCAGCCATCCATCAACCCCCTTTTTGTCTCCAGCTCCGAACTCTAAGAATATTTCTTTTTTTTCCTTCAAAAGGCGCTTTATTTTCCGTTTCGATATTTCATGCTTAAAAAGTAGAGAGGCTGGCTTGATAATTCTTTTGACTCTCGCTTTCATAAATATTACCATTTTTATTATGCTCTCTAACACAAAAATCACCTGCCTGACGAAGCCCGCCAAAGGCGGGCGAAGAGGGTCGGCTGGATTGATTTGTTATGCTATTTTTTAAAAAGCTCTTTTATCTTCTCGGTGGCAAAATAGCATGCCTTTTTCCGATTTCTTTTTAAAAAAACAAAATTTTGCTCTAGTAAATTTTGCAAATCTCTAATAGCTGTACTTTTAGAAATCTGATAATGATTCATGTGCATTGTTGGGGTTGTATACTCATCTTCATTTTCGTAATAATATTGTAAAAGTTGTATCTGACGCTCATTCAAATCGTAGTTGGATTTTGCTTTCATATTCATTCTTTTGTTTCTATAAGATACTTTTTGTATGTATCTCTCAAAATCCTTCATAGCTAATTTAACCTTTCTGACATTATAGTCAATAAAATAAGTCAAATCTAAATCATCCTGTTCGCTATATACATAAGATTTAGCGTATTGAGAAGGAGATTTTCTAATCATTGTTGATATAGGAAGATATGAAAACGCCCAATAACCTTTACTTAATAGGTACCAGTAAAATATTAAACGAGCTAATCTTCCATTGCCATCAGTAAATGGATGTAAGTATCCAACCCAAAAGTGTAACATAATTGCTTTGATTACTGGGTGAAGGAAATGACCTTCTGAACTGTCGTTAGCAAAATCTATAAAGCGTTTAATTTCGCTTTCCACAAAGGTAATTTTTGGAGGCGTGTGGTATGTAAATTGCCCTAAGGTATCTTCAACTACAATATTATCGCTATCTTTTCTAAAACAGAATAATTCTTTTTTCGAAACAGTATTTTTTACAATCATTGAGTGTAGTTCAAACAATAGATCTATGCCTAATGGTTTATTTTTGAAATCTTCTTTAATAGCTTTCATGGAGTTGTAATTATTTAAAATCATGTGTTCGTTTTCCGTATGTGGTTTTCTTCCCTCAGAAAGAAATTTCTTGGCGAGCTTACGCGTTGTGCTCGCGCCTTCGAGTTGTGATGAAGCGATAGCTTCTTCAATTATTCCACGGGAAATAAATTTCATTTCATTTTTTTCATCTATATCAGAACCGCTTAAAGATAAATGTCCTCCTGTATTTAAGTCTATTCTGTGAATGAATTCCTCCAGTTTTGGTAAATGCGCATACCAACGAAAAAACTTACCGTCTTCATTCATTATTACAGTGGGAGATGATTTAAGCCATCGAGAGAATTTAATTGCTGCCCATATTTTTTCGATGGGAGCCTTAGAGGAAAACTTTTTGTATTTTATTTTATCCCAATACAAGTAAGAAGGGTGCGATGTTTCAAATAGAATTTGATCAAAATTATTTTTTTCTTTTTCAAACATGTAATCAAAAATTTCTTTTTGATCAAATATTGAAATATCAGGTTTTTCTAAAATGTATGGTTGAGACATAGCTTATGTGATTTTAGGTGTCATTGTTGTTCATTTGACACCTAAATAATAACATATAGACATTTTTTTGTCAAGATGAGTTTCTTTGACACCTATATGACACTTATACGAGACTCATTTCGGGGGGCGATAATAGAGATTTCGTATTATAGGTGTCATTGATATCTATATGACACCTATTTGACACCTATTTTCGTGTATAACATAGAAATCAGCGGCTGGACGAACCCGCGAACCTAGAGAGCAGCAAATACAGTCCGCTGGATTGATAGTATGAAAACGCCTCCTGTCAGCGGGTCGTGCCAGACCTCGTAGAACGAGGTACAATATTTACGAGCTCGTAAGGACAGGCCTTACGGCTCACTAGGTTTAACCTAAACGGCC
>Ga0180009_10001804_pt1 | contig 25649 bp, 27 predicted proteins | sample OS_PC_MetaG_FD_123537 | JGI IMG/M metagenome (GOLD analysis project Ga0180009, IMG submission 123537) | Groundwater microbial communities from the Aspo Hard Rock Laboratory (HRL) deep subsurface site, Sweden - OS_PC_MetaG | ecosystem: Environmental > Aquatic > Deep subsurface > Groundwater...
AAGAGCAACGATACATTCTCTACAGTTTCTTAATCCGATTGCCCGCCGCAGTCGACGCAGAGCGTCTAAAGCGACATTCCCACGCCGAGCATGGGAACGAACGTTTTGTGGGGATACATCAGGCTCAGGTTACTTTTTTAATTTAGTAGCCTTTGACACAAACGATTAGATTTAAGAGTAAGCCGATATGGACCTTGCTGAACAGTTTTTCAAACCATCAAACCCATGCCGGAACCCCTCGTGCAGGAAATTTTGGACTTCGCGTTATTCCTGCGCCAGCATGAAGCACAAGCCGAGTGGCAAAACTTGACCTGATTAGCAAGATGCTTCAGCTTGACGAAGCCAAGTGTCCGAGCAAGGGCCAGTCGTAGTCGCAAAAACTAAAATATGCTGTTACCCAAGCTCCAGCTTGGGTAACTTGTTCAGGAAGCTCAAGCTTCCCGACAATCAAGAAAGATTGAACGAACGAGTCGGGGTTGATGGAGAATGTGCGGTGGTTATGTCAGTATCAGGAAGCTCTTGCCCTGAGCCCTTCGGCTGCGCTCAGGAGAGCCTTGTCGAAGGGGGAGCTTCCGGGGTGTCTTTCCCAAGCTGGAGCTTGGGAAAGAGCGTGATGTGGGTTGGCCGTTTTTAACTTGACGCGCATGGCTTGCGAACCCCGACCTGCTAGGGATATGCTGATCTTTGGGCTTTAGCTGAAGAAACTCGCTAATCAGGAAACTTGATGAATGCTCAGACACACTCGCTCGACGATTGGGACAACGATGAAGACGAGGTGTGGAACGATGTCCCAGCTGTCTGAAATCGTTTTACTGCCATCTTTCATCGCTCAAATACGCCTGCCTTAATCCTCACAGCTTCCGACGCACAGGCCGACTCTTTTCTCCTTCCTGATCGAAAAAACGTCTAAGAATTAGATTAGCCAATTCTTGAGTATAAAGGGAGTAAACCAACTGGAAAAATTGAATACAACGACGACCTTTCACGCCTGTTCTCACGGAGGATTGCCACGATGCCCACAATGAGAATCGCTTTATTGTCATGTCTATTCATAACGGGCTGTGTCTCGACCGACGCCGTTTTGATTACACCGCAGGGCGGACAGCAAGCAGCTTGTTTGCAATTTTATCAAGACCTCGATGATGCCGTTTTCGCAAATGAATCCGAGGATACCGGCGAAATGCGGATTCCCGGCTTTCCCTATCTTCGCGGCAATCGTTTTTTTGCTTCATTTGCCGGTGCGTCAATGTCCGATTCGGCTTACGCGCAGTGGCTCGAACAAATGCGGCAACTGGATGAGAACGCGAGGTTGACGGAATTCGCGAATTTGCCGCAAGACGCGGCCGCCGGCATAACTTCCCGCTTGCCGGCGGGTTCGTCGTTTCGGCAAAGGCTAAACGAATGCGGCCTCGCCCTGGTCGGTTCGGATTCTTTTAAAAAACCCGAATACAAAACCGAATTAGCCGATCGAGTCGCGGTGCCCGACCATTACCGAACTTGGCAACGAGTTGCCGGATCCTACCCGCTGCTGCGCTGGTTCGCCGGGATTGCGCTCGACGATTTGCACAGTGAATTAAACGCCCCCTTTCAACTGCCGATCGAGCAAATTCCGGTATCCGGCAAACCGATCCGCTACGCGCCGCCCCGAACTGCGTCGATGACTCGGCAAGAAGCAGCCGATGCATTCGCCAAAGCCTACCGCAACCCGCTGCAAATTCCGCTGTTCGAAACTGAGCTACTGGATCGCCTGTTCGCGCAATTCGCACCGGTCTGGGAAATCGACACGCGCAACGAAACCGATCTAATCGGCACCGTGACGCTCGATGCGGACGGCAAACCGTCGATCGACACCGAAAAACCGACAGTCTACGTCAAACACTCCTATACACGTTTTCACGGCGAAAATTTGTTGCAGTTGATTTATCAAGTCTGGATGCCGGCGCGCGAAAAAACGGGGACATTCGATCTTTACGGCGGCGAGTTGGACAGCGTGATTTGGCGCGTCACATTGAACAGCAAAGGCCTACCGATCGCCTACGACAGCATTCATGCCTGCGGCTGTTATTACAAACTGTTTCCTGCAAACGGCTTCATCGCATTACCAAACGCAGACGGAACGGAAGCCGTGTTATCGCCGAAACGAATATCGGTTAATCCCTACGAAACACGCTTGCTGCTACGCTTGTCGAACAGAACGCATTATCTGCAGCAGGTAACGGTAGCCGATGCCGCAAACGCCGCGCCGTATCGCTTCAAACCTTACGACAACTTGCGATCGCTGCCTATCGGCAACAACGAACGGCGCAATCTATTCGGGCCAGAAGGCATTATCGAGGTCAGCCGAAGGGCCGAAAGATTCTTGTTATGGCCTTTCGGCGTCGCGAGCCCCGGCGCAATGCGTCAATGGGGCAGCCATGCGATAGCTTTCGTCGGCCGAAGACATTTCGACGATGCGTTTTTACTGGAACAATTGATCGCTCAGGAAAAATGATACCCGTGTTTACTCCAATTTAGATGTTTAACTGTCGTTTGAGTTGGTTATTCAAAACATGGCTTTGGAATTATCCCGATCGGTTTGTCATGAATAAATGCAGGCTATACGGTTTAGAAAAACTAGCGTTGAAGCTGCATTATTGACAATTGAGCAGGAAAAGCCGTATGTTAGCCCGGTCGGGACAATGACTTGTTCCCGGCGGCTTCGCCGCCGGGAATCGCGGCGCTCACTTCGTTCGGCCTTGTCCCGTCGCCTTGCGCCGGAACAAGGCGCTTCACCAGACGGACCGGCCGTCAAGCATACAGCTTGCCGCCCGCTCCGCTGGTGAGCGCCGCGATTAAGTGCAAATAACCCCACCGCATGAGCACAGGAAAAGTGCTACTTATAGTCTGTCGAAAAACAATCCATAGCTACTTATAGTATGACTACTAAAAAGTAGCAGGATTGTATTTTGTCACTAGTCGAGATATTTTCACAAAACCTCAAAAGAACTAGAAAGCGTGCCGGCATTTCCCAAGAAGAGCTGGCATCTTTGTGTGGTTTACATCGCACATATATAGGTGCCGTTGAGCGTGGTGAAAGAAATATATCCATAAAAAATATCGAAAAAATTTCTGCTGCCTTAAACGTAAAAGCTAGCTATTTACTTGAGGAGCAGAAATGACGATCGAAGAAACAGAATACCTTAGAAATAAGCTTGAAGATGCGTTAAACAAGGTAGCAAATGCTTTAGGGAAAATTAACATCGGCTCTAAGTCCCAATTTCCATACGGTTGGCGAAAAGCGGCCAAAGGTCGTACTATTTGGCGAATACTAGAAGAGGCTATAACGCAGAATTTAGAATACAAATTCAAAGAGTTTGGGTTTGATGAGTTGAATGCGGCAGACTCAGAAGTGGGTGTTTATGATTTTTCTGGTAAGTTTACTGACATCGATTCACCGTTTTATGTAAATATAAAATCTGCAGTAATAGGTGCTCGAACAAATAAAGATGACATATCAAAAGCAATACGGCTACTTGAATTCTTTGAAGAAGATCAAGAACGAAAATTGTTCATCGCATCATTTCTCATAGAATTTGAAGAGGATATGAGTGTGGCAGTCACAAAGGCAATAGTCATGCCGACAATGTGGTTGCCAGATATTTACGTCAACCCAAGTAATAACGGAAACTTGCAGTCATCAAAGTACAAATCCATAGATCAAGCTGTAAAAAGAAACAACGCGGAATTTGTCTCAGTACTCACTGATGAAATAGAAGTGGCAAGGAAAAAGAGAGAAGCTAAAGCGAGAAAAAAATGACTACGTTTTTTTAATAATATCTTTACAAAATTCATTCAATTCAATTTGAACAGCGGGCGGGATATTTAAGTATTCATAAATATTTTCATTGATTTCATTAATTACAACGCATGTTTTTATAGTGTTTAATTGCGCTAGTTCGTATGCTTTTTTTGCAAGTAAAGTCAAAGTATCTTTTTGATGAGGTTTGAAGTCCGGTATCGGCAACCGAGAAATATAACCAGATGTTACCATGTTCGTTCGAATAAGAACCCCTCGTACAATATATTTGGCTATATTTGAGTTCAGGTAGCTTAACAGCCACCAAATATCCTTCTCATCGCATATAATATTAGGGTTAACCCCATAAGTTGAATTTGGTGGCAAATAACATGCTGAAAACTCAACTCCCATAGAAGAGCATGTTATACCTTCCTTGAATAATAGCGGAACATTTCTAACCATAAAGTTTTTAACAACTTTGTTTACTTCCAAGAAATCATCAATTAAATAACCATCAGGTTCGCAATAAAACTTTTTTGATCCTGGGTTTTTGTAAAAGGGCACGGAGTGCTGATCAGTGATTTCTTTTGATAGGTATTTTTTATCATTGCCAGTTGATATTCCCGTAATACACTTAAACTTCTCGCCCACTCTACTGCAAGAAAATAGTTGTTTAATTACACCGGGCACTCCGATCAAAAACTCATGATTATCTATCTGGTTATTTAATAGAATGTCAGATAATGGCATTTCTGGAATGTCTAGACTATCTATTTTTCTATAAAACTCATATTTGCTGCTTGGTCTATTCAGCAATTTAACCAAAGGCTGCGTTGCCAACTTACCTTTTTGAATTATAAGAATACACGTTCTTACATCAGCGCCTTGATTTAAGAATATGTCTGTTGGGCAAAGTAAAATATCATGAATAATGCAATTATCTAGTATTTTTTCACGTAGCTCCTTATGTGCCTTTGAAGTAAGAAAAGAGTCTAATGTTATCAGTCCTATCACTGCTCCAGTTTTTGCCATATCTATCATAGCAGACATGAACATTGAGTACATATTATGAACACCAACATCATTAAATACTTTCTTGAGATGGGCTTTGTTCGATTGAATATAGCTCACTTCGTGGCAATTATATGGTGGATTTGCGATCCAGAAGTCACTATCAGTAAAGGATAACTTCCTTACGTTAAATAGGTCTGGATTTTTAAATAACTCGTATATACTTATGAAGTCATCCTTTATGAATGTCGAACGTTTGTTCGAAACATGGTCGGTAATATCAATGCCAGTCACATTAAAGCCGTAATCTAAAAATGGAGAAGAAAGCTCCTCCATCCCAATACATGTATCTACAACTTTAATACCTAAAGGGTTAATTTCCGTTAGCCGTTTATATATGTATGTAGCTACTTGTATTGGTGTGGAGTAGTAACCAGTAGCTCTTCGGTCAGTTCCCTGATCGGTGAATACTTCTTTATATTTTCTTGCCATAATCAACTATCGCAATGAAATTGAACACAATAAGTAGCATTCTAGCACGTGTTAAGTTAAGATGGAACGTAATTTTTAAATCATCTAGGTAGGGTACGTTGAACAAGAGTCCTTCTGTGTCAGGTGTTGTCTATTCACTAAATCCAGATTTTGGAAATGGCGGTGTTGGATATATAAGGGACAATAAAGGTACAGAATATTTTTTTCACTCACGCTATGTTGCTGATGGCTTATACCGCGAGCTATTGGTTGGCTCCGAGGTAACGTTTACCCCAATTGCTGCAAGAAGAGCTATGGGGGCGGGTCCTCAAGCAAGAAATGTTTGCATGAAGGAAAATGCACTTAACAAATAGCTCCAGCGGACGCGCCAAAGGCGCGCGCCGCTGAGCATAACGTTCCCGGCGGCTTCGCCGCCGGGAATCGCGGCGCTCACTTCGTTCGGCCTTGTCCCGTCGCGCCTTGCGCCGGAACAAGGCACTTCACCAGACTGCGCAGCCGTCAAGCTTACAGCTTGCTGCCCACCCCGCTGGTGAGAGCCGCGATTATGCAACAAAATGATTGCAATAGGCACACGTTGTGCTAAATTTTAAGCATGAATCACTTCGCTTGGAACTCAGAGAAGAATGAGCAGTTAATTCGGGAACGGGGTATATCGTTCGAGAGAATTATCTATCACATTGAGAATGAAGGGCTTTTGGATGTAGTGAAGCACCCGAATCCTGCAAAATATCCGAAGCAGCGTATGTTCATAGTCAACATCGAAAACTATGCCTACCTTGTGCCATTCGTTGAAAACGAAACAGAGTTCTTCCTGAAAACCATCATTCCAAGCAGGAAGGCCACAAAGAAATATATCGAGGTGAATGATGAATAAGTTATCCCGGGAAGAGAAGGAACTACTTCAGTCTTATGAAGCTGATGAGTGGGTTTCAGTTGCAAGCCCTGATGAAATTAATAAATATAAGGCAGCAGCAAAAAACACCTTCAGGAAAGACAAGCGTGTAAATATTCGAATGTCAGAATTGGATTTAGAGTTGCTGCAGGAAAAAGCTCTGATTGAAGGTTTGCCATATCAAACGTTAATATCTAGTGTCCTACATAAATATGTAACGGGTCGGCTAGTAGATAAAAATGCATAGCAAGGCCGTAAACACGGACGCATTTTTCGTTCGCTACGCTCACTACAAAAGCGCCGGTTATCGATTGTCCGGCAAGTAACCGCACCCTCTCCACTCCGAGTACTTTCATTCTCCGTGGTGATGAGTATCTTCATGATCGCTAGGTTATTTTCTGCGGTAAACATCGGAACCTTCGACTTTTTTCAGCTTGGATTCCAATCCTTTCACCGAGTCGGCGGATATGAACATATAGTCTTGCGACAAACCGGAGTTATCGATGAACGATGAAACTTGCTCATCGACTTTTGCCTGCGTCTGCCAAAATTTCGGTTTGATTCGGTAAGCGATCACATAGCAAGGATATTCCGGCATGTATTTGACCGATTTTTGCACCAGATACACCTTCGCAATGACCGGGTGCCGATCGAAATAGCCGACAAAATCGGCGACGATGTCGGGGTCTAGGCCGTGTGGAATGAATTCGTCGGATTCCAGAATCAACGATCTCTCTTCCTGCGCGGAATTACGCAGATATTCCTAATTTTCCAAGCGCTCGTAAAATAGCTCGGCTTCTTGCTCACGCCCTGCATCGTTATAAAACTCGATCGGATACTGAATAGGGGTCACCCATTAGCCTGTCGTAGTCAATAAGCCAAACTAATCCCTCAAGCAAATTTTGGCTTTTTTTCGAATTCACTGTCTTTTAAGACCAATCTCTTCAACCTGTTATTGAACCGGTGGGTTTCGTGGTCGCGAGGTCCGAGAGTGTGGGTAAGTTGTGGGCAGCAGGGACGCTGTCCATGACTTATCCACACGGCTCTGCTCGGACCGGTCCGCAGGACGCGTCCACAAATCCACCGGTTACCGGTTTACTCGTTGTTCCGACAGTCTTTTCTCATGCCGCTTTGCCTGTGTTTCATGATCGTTACTCCGTTCAGTTCGCTGTCTACGCGCCCGATTTCTCGCTTGTGTGATTCGCTCATCGAACTGATGCGCGTCAGTCACCCATCAGGATCAAGACGATGCCGCTGACGCGAGGTCAGCGGTTCGTCCCTGGCTCAGCGTTGAGCCCCAGAAAAATGATCGGTGCCAAGCCTTGTCCAATTGTGCACAGCACAACAGGTTTTGTGGTTTTCCGTGGTCACGGTCCAGTCCCCGAGTGGCTCAAGGCTTGGGCGTATCAGCACCCCCTTTGGGAGATAACGATTATTGGGTCGGTTGAGCAGCCTGCCAATCAGGTCTGGTGGTTATGAGCCAACCCCTTGTACGGTTCAGCTACTCAACCTATTCGCTTATTCGGTCATACAAAACATTTCGTGTCGTCAAAGGGGACGTGGTCCCGCATCACGAAGTAACTCGCCCTGGCCAGTTTATGCGCGACCGCTTTGAGTGCGACGACACGGTTGCACTTGGCGGCCTTGCGTTGATAAAAGCGTTTCGCTCGATCGTTGTAGCGTATCGCGAAGTTGGCTGCCTCGATAAAGGCCCAGGCCAAGTATTTATTGCCGTTTTTGGTATTGCCCCGGCCTTTCTTTTTGCCGTTGCTGAATTTTTCACTGCCCACACAGCGGCAATACGAGGCGAAGTTACCGACCTGCCGAAAACGCTCGATCGCGCCGGTTTCCAGCATGATCGTCAAGGCCAATACTTGACCGATGCCGCTGATACTGAGCAAATAGCGGTAGCGCGGATCCAGTTTGGCTTGTGCCAGGATGGCACTTTCCAACACCTCGATTTGTTCCGATAACGCCATCAGGATCACCCGATTACTTTCGACCGCCAACGCCAGGTTCGGATCGGCGAAGTGCTGTTGAACCTGTTCCTGCGTCAGGCGTTTGACGGCATTGCTGTTCATCCGAGTGCCGGTATTGCGCGCATACAGGTTTTCAATGCTGACTATATGCGCGGTACGCTGCCGGACCAATTGGCTGCGTTTGCGCAATAAGTCCCGCACGGCCCGGCTTTCCTTCGGGCAAATCGTGCCAGTCGGCAAGACGCCCAGCCGCAGCAAATGCGCCAACCAAAACGCATCCGTGTCGTCGTCGGTGTATTTCAGGCCCTCATACTGCTGTACCGCTGCCGTGTTGACCAAATGCACCCGGTATCCCGCCTCCATCAGGCCGTCGATCAGCCAATACCAATTGTACGTCGATTCCACCGCCAAGCCTTCGATGCTGTCTTGAAAGGGTTCCAAGCCTCGCAAGATATCGACCAAATCGCAATCTTGTTTGTTCCGATACACGACTCGGTCATGCTCGTCGATCAGCTGCGTCACCACATTCGTTGAATGCAAATCCATTCCACCGTATAGTTTCATGTCTGTCTCCTCGGTTGTTTCGATCATCACCCTTTTTATACCACTGAGGGTTTCGATCGGGGAGACAGGCTAGATGATTATCAAGTCTTGTAATTTGCATCAAGTCTCGTTTATTCAAGCACGTATTTGCAAAAGTCACGACCCCTTGGCTACTTTTGTAGAAGTTTTTTTATGCTTGTTTTTAAATCTATCTTTTCCAAAAACCATAAATTGAAAATGCCAGGAATTTCTATCTATTCGCACTTCAATCGAATAGAAAGCATCGGTGCAATCGATTTCAGTAGATCATTAGATAATTCGCAAAAAATTGAAGCATTCCCAACTTTGTATTGTTTACTATTAAGGGTAATTTTAATAGTGTTCATCATCATTTAGACTCACTCAATGCAAAGACTCAAGAGTGTATTTAGGCATACCGCTATAAACACGGCATTAAGCCTTGCCCTTCTCGGCCTGTTAATTTCCAGCTTTAGTGCATTACAACCGGTCGACCGCTTAGTATACGACAGCATGCTCAGACTTTGGCCACGCCCTGCGACCGATGGCCTTGTGGTCATTGAGATCGATGAACGGAGCCTCAAAGAACTTGGACGCTGGCCCTGGTCGAGAAGGACACATGCCAAATTGTTTGACACTCTGACACAACTCAATGCCGCTGCGGTCGGCCTTGATATCATATTTGCCGAACCCGAAAATGCAGATCCTGTCGCGGATAGACTGTTGGCTGAAGCAATCCGTCACAACGGCAAGGTCGTTTTACCGGTCTTGCCCGAAATCACCGGCCTCCGGAAAGAGGGTATAAAACCGACGCTTCCCTTGAAATAATTTATCGAAACCGCGGCCGGTTTAGGGCATGTCGACATCGAACTCGACAGTGACGGCTTGGTCCGATCCATCTTTCTCGAAGCGGGCTTCGATAACAGAAAATGGCGTTCGTTTGCTTCCGTTCTATTGCAGGTCCATCATGAAGACCATACATTGAAATGGCAAGGCGAAAGCCGTCCCAACACGCATCCTTCCCGTTCGAACCTTTGGTGGCGCAATCAACGCGTTTTGATTCCCTTTGCCGATAACAGCGAGTTTCAAAAAATTTCTTATCTCGATGTCCTTCAAGAGAAAACAACCGACTTGTCTCTGGAAAATAAGATTGTCTTGAGGAGCTTCGGCTGCCGGTTTGGCCACAAGGTTTCCAACACCTTTATCGGGTCAATCGGAACCCATGAATGGCATCGAGCTTCATGCGCAAGTACTTAACTCGGGTTTGCAAGGTTTTAATTTGATCCAACTGAGCAAACCCTTAGAAAACCTCCTGACTTTTATTTTGCTATTCGCCACGCTAATATCATCGCGCATCTACAACAATAAGCCTCTCATTCCGTTGCTTGCCGGCATGATTTCTGCCATCGCAACCAGCGCTTCCCTGTTTTATTTGGCTATGTTCGCGTTAGCAGTTGACACGGTTATCTTTCCTACTAAATAGACCATTTAGGAAATAGTCAATGACTGCTTTCCAATTCTCTGGGCGTGGAAGAGGGTACGATTGCTCGCCTGACAGGACGCCGCAAAGCCTATTACTTGTAGCAGTTATTTTGTGCATATTCCTTAGGTTCATGGCTTTCTTTTTTAATCTTGCTTCTCTAGTGGTTTTACCGACAGTTGTACAATGTATACCCGTCGTAGATCAAAATTCGGTGCCTGGGTGTCCCGCTAAAGGACGCCGTGAATACGTCCATGTAGGCTCTATGCCAGCTCCATGCTGGCAAAGCCTTTATCGGACACCCAGGCACCTCCTCTGGCAATGCCGAAATTTGAAGTGCGAAAGGTATAATTCAAAATAATCCCCTATTTCTCGATAGCTACATTTTCCTCTGAAATAGGCCGACAACATCGTTTCGTCCAGGCTAGCAGAAGATTTAAACTGATATCTCGGACAGTCCTACAACACCCATCCGGCACTGCAAGAAATGATTAGCTTCTCTTGTCACACCTGACCTTAAGCCGATCTTTCTTCGCCCACTCCCTTTTTTCTGGTAGACGATTAATTCGGCGTGGACTAAGCTTTAAAGTATGGCGCCATGAAATAGGCGAATAAGGAAGCATGCATCATAAACCGCAAACACTGTAAACAGGAGAGGAATTTTTTTATGCGAGATCATCATGACTTGAATGGTAGAGTCCAACGTAAACTATTATTCGTTCTCATACTCATCTTTTTGTCATCGACTCGCGTTATTGCCTCCGACGATTGGATTTACACGGTTAGTGAGGGTGAAAACTTGTGGGTATTGGCCGATCGCTATCTTAAAAACGTGTCTTTTACCGAACGCCTCAAAACCTACAATCAAATAGCCGATCCTTATAACATTCCGCCGGGAACCAAAATTAAAGTTCCCGTCAAGTGGCTTAAAACGTCTCCTTTTTTCGTAAGGGTTTTCGACATGCATGGCCAAGCATGGGTTATAGAGGCAGATGGTGGTCGGCGTTTGCCTTTGAGTGCCGGTAGTTTGCTGGTCGAAGGGGATAAAATTGAAACCCTGGACGACAGCAATGTTAGATTGCAATTTATCGACGGCTCGTTTTTGTTGCTACAGGAAAAAAGTCATTTGCATTTGGACCGAATCGGCATATTCGGCGATTCAGGAATGGTCGATAACCGGTTGATGCTCGAGAAAGGAAGGTTGGAAACTCAAGTCGAGCCGAGTACCGGACCGGCCAATCGCTTCGAGATTAAAACGCCTTCTGCGACTACTTCCGTTAGAGGCACGGACTACCGTGTCAATCAAGACGAGGAAAACGCTGTCAGCCGTGCTGAAGTGCTAGGCGGAAAGATCGAAGTGACCGGTGCGGGCGTCTCGCGATTCGTGAAGGCGAATCAAGGTTTGTTGATTCGCGACTCCGAACCTCCTGCGCTTCCTGTCGATTTATTGCCTGCTCCTAATGTCGACGCGTTGCCTCGAGTATTGGAACAAGTTCCGATTCAACTTGGGATTCCTGAAGTTGCCGGTAGTTCGGGATATCGGGTACAAATCAGTCTAAGGGAAGATTTTCGTAGTTTGATGCTCGATAATACTTTTGCCGGGAATCTGTTTAAAGGCCCTGATTTACCCGACGGGAATTATTTTTTTCGAATTCGTGCCATTGATGACAGCGGTCTTGAAGGATTGAACGCGGCTACTCGAATCGAGCTTAATGCGAGACCGGAACCGCCGTTGTTGTTGGAGCCGAAACCGGCAAGCGGCGTGACCGAAGAACGCGCTGTTTTTGTATGGTCTAAGCCCGTCGATATCGAGCAATTTCATTTTCAGCTTGCGAAAGATTCGAAGTTCCGGGAGCTAGTTACCGATAATTCAGAAGTTGACGAAAGTCAATTCGTATCGCCTGACGAATTACCTTTGGGCGATTACTACTGGCGAGTGGCTGCAGTTGATGAAAATGAGGGGTTAGGCCCTTTCAGCGATGCTCAACATTTTCGCCGAGTCGTTCCGGCTCCGGCACTCGAAGAGCCTGAGATATCCGACGAGCATTTACAAATCCGGTGGCGTGCCGGGTTACCCGGTCAACGGTATCAATTTCAATTGGCCGATGAGTCTTCGTTTTCGGCACCGCTTGTCGACAAAACAGTCGATGAACCGAATATCGAACTCGATAAACCGGATAGTGGCACGTATTACATGCGGATTCGAACGGTCGATGCAGACGGATTCGAAAATCCTTTTGGAACCACGCAAACTTTGGAAGTGCCACGAAGTTGGTATTGGTGGCTGTTGCTATTGTTGCTTTTCGCTTTGTTCGCCATTTGATAGTAGTTAATGACGAAATTTCCCATTTCCCATTCGAGCTTGATCCTTGCGGTCTTTGTAACAATGGGTTTGACTTATTCGGATTACCTTCGAAATTGGGATATTTTTATTTACGACTGGGTCGTGCGACTGACTAAACATAACGTCCATCCCGACATAGTACTAGTCGAAATCGACGAAAAAAGTATTAGGCAATTGGGCCGTTGGCCCTGGTCCCGTCGTCTACATGCTCGGCTATTAGACAGGTTGACATCGGTAAAAGTTAATGCGGTTGGAATGGACATATTATTCGCCGAGGCGGAACAAGGAGACTCGCAAGGGGACCGTCTTTTGGCGCGAGCCATCGCTAGAAACGGCCGTGTCGTTTTACCGTTAGCCCCCGAACTTCAACCAAATACTACGCAACAAAAATTCATTCCGCCGCTTTTAGAGTTTGCTCAAGCTGCTGCTTCGGTAGGCCATACCGAGATTCGGCTTGAGGAAGACAATGTGGTCAGAAGCATCTTTCTTTGGCTGATGGAAGACGGCTATCCCTGGCCTTATTTTGCTCAGGCCGTTTGGCAAACGGGAAATAAATCGATAAATTTTCCCCATACGGCCGGCCATGATGTCGAGCACTGGCAACGATCGGAGCCAGTTGCGATTCCTTTTATCAATTCATCTGGTAAGCTGCAAAAAATATCCTATGTAGATGTCTTGTCCGACGACCGTTTTTTAAACCGTCTCGAAGGCCGCTGGGTTCTGATCGGCATGACGGCGTCCGGTCTCGGACAGCGGTTTCCCACCCCGGTTACTGTCAACACGACCCCCATGAGCGGTCTGGAGCTGCACGGACAAGTCCTCAATGCACTCTTAAATAATTTATCGATCAATAAGTTAAATCATCCATCGCAGTTATTGTTGTCGTGTTTACTGGTAGTGCTTGCAAGCCGGACTCAATCGATTCAAATGCCTTGGATCGGCTTATTAGGTTCGGTGGCGGTGTTGATATGTACCGTCGTTTCCGCTTATATTTTGATGAATCGGGTTTCGATTTGGTTTTCTCCAGCCTCCTCATTAGCTGGGCAGCTTTTCCTCCATGCCCTATGGACTGCGCGGCGTTTAGAATTCGCAGACCTCTATTTGGCAAGGGAAAAAAAGAATACCGCTACTATCCTTAAATCGGTAGGTGATGGTGTTGTAGCGACGGATGCCGACGGTTACATTAGTTTTATGAATCCGGTAGCCGAGCGCTTGACCGGCTATTCTTTCGAAGAAGTAAGGGGGAAAACGCTAAACGAAGTCGTCAATTTGATGGACGGATATGAAACATCGGCCAGATTTTACGATCTGGACGGGAACTGCAACCCCGATATTTCGTCCGGCATCGAACAAAAGCCCTTATTCTTGATAAACCGGCATGGAGCACAGATCGCCGTCAGAATAACAATGAATATCATGCCAAACGATCGGGGAGTCCGAGAAGGTTACGTTTTGGCTATTAGCGATATCAGCGAAACGTTGCAAATCAGCCGCCAAATGACACACTTAGCTACACACGACACTCTGACCGGTTTGCCGAATCGCGTGTTGTTTAGCGATCGCCTCAACAAAGTATTGGCTCAAGCACGACGCGACCGGAGCGGTGCGGCCATATTTTTCATGGACCTGGATCATTTTAAAAAAATAAACGATAGTTTAGGGCACGATGCCGGCGATGAATTACTAAAGCATATTGCTCTACGTTTACAAAGCTGCATTCGATCGGTCGACAGTGCCGCAAGATGGGGCGGGGACGAATTTGTAGTGATTTTAGCCAATGTTCATCATTCTCAAAGCGCTGCGGAAGTTGCCGAAAAAATCAGACTAGCTTGTTCAGAACCATTCGTTATTCAAGATAAGTTACTTTATATAAGTTTCAGTATTGGAATCAGCCTTTTTCCGCAAGACGCCGAACAAGAAGAAAATCTAATGAGATATGCGGATGCGGCAATGTATCGGGTAAAAGCGCTTGGCCGCAACCGGTATGGCTTTTATAGTCCGGAAATCGAAAAATGGACGGCCGAGAGATTGGCTCTTGAAGCGGATCTTCATCAAGCTATAGCAAAGCAAGAATTTGAGGTGTTTTATCAGCCGCAATGGGATCTTTGGGGAAAGCGTTTAGTAGGGTTGGAAGCTTTATTGCGCTGGCGCCATGAAGAAAAAGGATTTATTTCCCCCGACCAATTTATCGGGTTGGCGGAGGAAACCGGTTTAATCATCCCGATTGGCGAATGGGTTATTGCTGACGTGTGCCGGCAAGTGAGGGCTTGGTTGGATAACGGTTTCACCGGATTTACCGTTTCGGTTAATCTTTCGCCAAGGCAGTTTCTACAGACGAATATTGCCGAAAGCATCACGCAATTGTTGATCGAGCATAAAATCCCCGAAGGCGTCATTAAGCTGGAAATTACCGAGAGTGTGTTAACCGACGATATCGACACGGTTATCGATCTATTAACTAGAATCAGATCTCAAGGCGTTTCCATTGCCATCGATGATTTCGGAACCGGTTATTCGTCTCTCAACTTATTGAGGAACTTACCTATCGATCAACTCAAAGTAGACAAGTGTTTCGTAAAAAACGTCGCAACCGATTCGGGCGATGCGGCGATTGCCAAAGCAATAATTACACTGGCGAACAACTTGGAATTGAGCGTTGTCATCGAAGGTGTAGAAACGGCAACGCAATTGGCATTTTTTCAAAATTTTGCATGCGACGGAATTCAAGGATATTACTTCAATAAACCGTTAACGGTCGATGAAGTTAACTCATTGTTGGCCGATCGCGAAAATGGCGAACAAAAATAATATACCCATATATGGACTCCTCGTTTATTGCAAACTCCGTTTCTGTTCAACTCCACTCAAGAGGCGACCGCCAAAAATACCGCATTGGCTTTAAAGGCCGCAATGACGTCTTTTCCTTCGACAAGCCCCAGCTCCTCGACGCTGTCGTTGGTCACCGTCGCATAAACCGAATTGCCGCCGGGCAATCCTACTACCACTTCAGTATTCACCGAGCCTTTTTGCAGGCGCGACACCGTTCCCGACAACTGATTGCGCGCGCTCAGCCGGTACGGCCCTAGATCGCTCACGATCAGCACTTGCGGCGCCTTGATCAACGCCACGACCTCGACGCCTACCGCGACACCCAGTTTCTTCATCGACTCTTGGGTTATCGCTGCAACCAAGGTATCCCCGCCTTTCAATGCAATGACGATTTCGACATTGATACCGCCTTCATGTATTTCACTGACGGTACCGAAAAATTGATTACGTGCACTGGCTTTCATAAACGTTCTCCTGATTAAGTAATTGAACTCGTTATCGGCTGCCAATTCGCGGTTGATGCGATCCAAAAACTGATCGTGCTCTTTACGCAGTTTGGCCAACAGTTTCAGGAGGCTTTTTCCGGCATCGGTCAAAATACTGCCGCCGCCGTGTTTTCCGCCGATTGCGGTCGTCACCAGCAGCCGCGGCGAAAGATTGTTGGCGCGTTCCAAAATTTCCCATGCGCCCTTGTAACTCAGACCGACCTGTTTCGCGGCACGATTGAGCGAACCGGTCGATTCGATCGCGCTCAGTAAATTACACAACTTCCAAGTAAATGCGCCGGCAATGCGTAGCTCGCCTTCGACAAGCCGTTCGAACGGCCTTTCATTAGCGATAGCGGTGGAAGGTTTTTCGGTTTCTGTCATGGTCGACATCTCTTAATTTTGAAGTAGACGATTCTAATTTTAATTGGAAACGTCATACCGATTCCAAAAATCGAACGACATGCCAACGCTCGTCCGATGACAAGCGTTCGAAATGCTGCCTGGCAAGCCGTGCCTCGCCGCCATGCCAAAGCACGGCTTCCATTAGATTTCGGGCGCGGCCGTCATGTAGAAAGAAACTGTGCCCGTTGATGCGCTCGACCAAACCGATACCCCACAAAGGCGGCGTGCGCCAATCGCGGCCCCCGGCCTCGAAATCGGGATGGCACAGGCAACGCGATATGGCCGCCATAACGCGCATCGGCCAGATCCTGCCAGGCTCTCGGTTGCGGTAGAGCGTGTTTTTGCAAATAATCGGGATTCAGCACGAAACCGTAGCCGGCCATTTCGCTTGCCCAGTAAAAGCCGTCCGGATCGGCCAGCGGCATTGCACCCAAATTGTCTGGTAGGCCGCTATGATCTATCTTGAGCTTTTACCAAATGCCTTCCTGTTTCAACTGTAAATAATTGTGCAGGGAAGCCGACCAGTAAACATCGACTCCGCCTTGCTCGGGTTGACGTAGATAAGGCAGCGCATCGTGCGGCATGCGCCAAATGATCTTGACGTCGATGTCGGGATGCACGCGCTCGAACGCGGTTTCAAATTGGGCGACGACTTCTTCATGATAGGCCATCAGCACCGTCAACGTTTGTTTGGCCGTCACATCGTAAGCGGTCAAGCACGCCATCATTAAAACTACGAATCGAAATCTCATCATTTATTCCCTTAACTTCAATAGCGCAAATTCAGGTTCGCGAAATAGTTACGCCCTTGCTCGGGAAAACCTTCCTGATAGGCATAGTTTTCGTCGGTGACGTTGTTGACGCCGAATTCGGCGCTGAAATTTTCATGCACCGGAAACGACGCTTTCAAATTCGCGATCACGAATTCGTCGGCAATTCTCACGCCCAGCGTATCGCTAAACCGGTCGGAATTGTATTCGGCGCTCGCCAAAAGACGCAGATACTGGAAGGGTTGATATTCCAATGAGGCGAACATTTTGTGTTTGATCGTGTCGAGCGGCTTGATAGCCGGGTTAGTGATATTGTTGCGGTCGAGCCAGGTGTAATTGGCATGCAAGCGCCACGCGTCGTTGATATTAACAGTGGTATACAGTTCGATGCCAAGATTTTCCTGTTCGCCGATGTTTTGCTGTTGAAAGCAGCGCGGATTGAGTCCTTGCGAGGTACAAAAATTTCTGTCGAGCGTGACCTCCTCGATCGCGCTGTCGATTTGATTGAAAAATATCGCCGCACCGTAATCGAACATGCCGAATGCCTTACCGTCAACGCCGAACTCGTAATTCAACGCTTTTTCGGCTTTCAAGTCGGGACTCGGCAAGGCATTGCCGAGCCGAAACGAATAGCGGTCCTTGATCGTCGGAAACCGGGTTTTGTGCGCCAGGCTAGCATGCAGCACGAAATCCTCGAACAGCTCATAATAAGCCGCACCTTGAGCGTTATAAGCATCTTGGTTGCTCAACGGAAACAACTGCATCCCGGTGCCGGTCCAGTTCTGCGCCTGCAAACGGTGTTGCCGGTCGTAACTCGCGCCGAACACGAATCGCCAGGCGTCGGCCGGCGTATAAACGTCTTCTATCGCATACGAAAAATATTCGTCGGCCGAGCGTTCTTTCGGCGTTTTGGGCCGGGTGTTGACATGGGTTTGGGTATCGAGGTTGTCGACTTCGCGGTGTACGTCCTGTTTGTAGTTGAAACCCAACTTGATCTCGTGATGATCGAACCAGGTATTGATATATTCGATGCCGCCGCCGAAGGTATAGTCGTTGTACTGGCTGTCGAAGGCATAGGGCCGGCTGATTCGGCTGTAAGTCTCATCGTCGAACGACATCAGACTGTTTTTGAAGGTATCGTGGTAAGCGCGCAGCTTAACCGTATGAACATCGGCGAATTGCGTACGCGATACAAAAAAGATACTTTCCTTGTCCCAATAAGGCCAGCGCCAAAATCGCGTTCGCACGTCAGAATCGGTACCGGCGTAAGGCGGTGTATCCGTTCGGCCTTTTTGCGTGTTGAAGCCGACCGCGTATTCGTCAGTTTCATTCGGCGTCAACGCGACTTTGATGCTGCCCTTGTAGTCGGTGTTGCCGGAGTTTTCGCGGATACCGCCGTCCTCGAAAGCCGCCGGATTGAAATCGTCGGACAAGCGCCAAGATTGTCGATCCAGAAACGAAAATCCCCCTTGGATATAGCCCCAACCGAGATTCGAGCCGACGTTCAACGCCGTTTGATAATAATTATCGTCAAATTGCGAATCCATGCCCATGCCGAGCGTTAAATTAGCTTCCAGCTCTTTGGACGGTCGTCGGCTGATCAGATTGATACTGCCGCCCAAGGTATTTGGTCCATACATCACAGACGCATTGCCCTTGCTGACATCGATCTGGCCGATATCGAAGGTCGTGAAGCGGTTCAAATCGACGTTGCCGTCGTAAGGGACGTACACCGGAATACCGTCCATGAACAAAGGCACTTGGCGCGAATTGAAGCCCCGGATAAATATCAAACGCTCGTTGCGTTGCCCCAAATTCTGTATCGACACGCCGGGCAACAAGTTCAACGCCGAAGCCACGTCGTTGCGGTTGTACCGGGCGATGTCTTCGGCAGTGATGGTTTCCTTGCCGCTGAATTTTTCCTGCCCGGCCTCGGCCGTAATTTCCACCACACCCAAATTGAATACATCGGGATTTGCTGTCGTCGCTAGAGGCCAAGCCACAATAGACATCCCTAAGATTAACTTTCGCATAAGCCCACCCATCAAAATAATTATGTTTAACTATTGCCAACCACCGATCCGGCAAATGTCTTATTCATGACAACCGCCAAAGTTTTGTAGCAATCATTACAAACCCAAGGAATCGACTTTCCATATTCTTTATGTATAAGACTACATAACGTAAATTGGCATAATCCGTGCCGATTGAAGATACACATCGCTCGTATCAACGCACATCCAGCACCCGATTATTGTCGACCTTTACCCACACCGAAGGCCAATCGATTATTCGGATCGATCAATCGAAACGGCTTATCAAGTCATCGAATTGTTTTTGTAATTCAAGCGTTTTAGCGATTTTCCATACCGCTGTTTGCACTTGTGAAGGTTGTTTTTGATGCGGCGCGATCAAGCCGATTTGACGATAAGAAGGCGGATACAGCGGCATCGCAACCAGCTCTTGCCCTGTTCCGATCGTACTTAACAGGCTATGCGGCAGGATCGTAAACAATCCTGCACCGACCACATGGGCGTACAAGGTCAGCACCGAGTCGGTCTCGACGACTACGTTCGGCGATGCTCCGGCGTCTCGGAATACGGCATCGAGTAATTGCCGGTTGTGCATGTTAGGCGTGAGCAGGCACAACGGAAGTTTAGCAACATCGAGCCAGGTCATCGATGACAGCCTAGCGCCCTCCCAGGACCGGCGCGCCAGCAAGACATAATTTTCCCGATACAACGGCAAAATATGCAAACCTTGCAGGCGCGGGTCTCCAAGGTAGGTGAAACCCAAATCGAGCTCGAAAGCATCGAGTTTACGAAAGATGATCTCTGCGGACAGCGAGAACAACTTAAAATGCATGCGGGGATATTCTTTTCGATAAGCTTGGGTGAAAAATGTAGAAGCCGTCAAGGCCGTCGGAATGACGCCGATCCGCAATGTCCCGGCCAACTGCCCTGCGGAAGCGGCTGCTTCTTGCTTTAAACTTTCCCAATCGGCCGCCAAGCGTTGCGCGCGAAGCAAGACTCTCTCACCCGCCGGCGTCAATCCCATGAAGCGCTGGCCGCGCCGAACCAGCGTCACGCCCAATTCCTCTTCCAAATGCTGAATCGCCGAGCTGAATGCCGGCTGGGAAATATGACAAGCTTCCGCCGCGCGACCGAAATGCCCGATCCTGGCAAGCGCAATCAAGTAGTTGAGTTTTTTCATGCCGACATTTCCCGGTGTGGTTTTAAATGGCTCAATTCATGCTTTCCATTATATAGACAACAACATAACGATAGGATCAAAAACATGCTTGTCAACTACGCATTCCACCATACTAGTTTGGATCAAATAGAAAATTTGATGATCGCAAAAATCATCGCTCACGATGTTCCGAACGGCTGCACTATGGCGGAGAGCTTCGGTACCGAACTGATATTGCCGTTAAACAGGGCATTGGCACCTGGCGCTTCGACTACTATCGCCATCTCGTCTAGCGGAATTGCCCTTTCGCTAGGTGTCGTGCAGAGCATTTCAATATAAAATTAGATCAAGGGCCGGATTTGCACACTCATAGCCGTTGCAACGCCCGGATAGTGAGTTCCTACGCGTGACTGTATCGATCGTTTTTGCTAGGCTTGCGCGCATGACATCCGACGAATCCAATCCTCATCATTTAGTCCGCCCGCGTATCCATATCGGAACAGGCAAGGGAATTGCCATCGGCCCCGGAAAAATCGATTTGCTCAGGGCGATCGCTCAAACCGGTTCGATAGCCGCGGCGGCTCGCACTCTCAAAATGCCCTATAAACGCGCCTGGCTGTTGATCGACAGTCTCAATCAAGGATTTGGGCGCCCAGTCGTCAGCACCGCGAGCGGAGGTAAAGAAGGCGGCGGAACCTTTTTGACGCCGTTGGGAGAAAATCTTTTGGAGCGCTATACCTCGCTTGAACAACGGATCAACGACGCATCGAGCGAAGAAATCAAAGCATTATGCGATTTAGCGGATCGCCTTCCTAAATAAGAAGACACGGCCCCATTTTTTCATTGATTGGCATGGAATTCGCTTAACAATTTAGCGTTATATCATTTTTGACCATACGATTCATTAAATGCGACAATTTCAACCCGACGGTAAAAATTAGCGCGATGTTCAAAAAGCCACTTCCCCAATTAGCAACGGAATTTTCGACAGATACAGCCATACCCGGCATTACGTTGGCGGTCGCCGGCTTGATTTCGAGTCCGATTGCGCTAGCCGATTCCACCGCCAAGAGACCGGCCGCACCGCCGTTTGCTTGCTTTTCGAGTCAAATGAACGACCGTTTGGCGGATCGGCCGCGTTATGAAAAACCGCTCTGGAACTTACATGACGCATTAACATTGCCCGACTGGCTTTCGATCTCGCTCGAACAACGCACTCGATATGAAATCCTCGATGGGCAATTTAGAGCTCATGCGCAAGGAGGCGATCAGCAGATGCCGCTGGAAACATGCCTGAGCCTGGAAGCGAGCTTCGACGTATTTCGTTTCGGCGTCGAATTTCTCGATTCTCGGCAATTCGGCAGCGATTCGGGATCGCCGATCAACAACACCCATGCCAACGAAGCCGATTTTCTGCAGGCCTATCTGGCCTTCGCGCAACGGAATTTTCTCGACAGCGGCATCGGCACCGAAGTGATTCTCGGCCGGCAGACGTTCAATTTCGGCAGCCGCCGTCTGGTCGCGCGCAATGTCTTCCGCAACACGATCAATGCCTTCACCGGCGCGCGGCTGCGTTTCCAGGACAACGGCAAATGGCAATTCAACGGTTTCGTGACGATACCGGTCGGCCGCTATCCGAACGACCGTCAGGAACTGCTGGACGGCAACCACGAGTGGGATAAGGAATTGTACAAGACCTGGTTCTCCGGCGGCATTCTGGAGATTTACGACATAGGCTGGAAAACCAATGTCGAACTCTATCTGTATCATCTGAGCGAAGGCGATCAAAACGATCATGCGACACGCAACCGGCGCTTGTTCACGCCGGGCATGCGCTGGTACCGCAAGGCGGCCAGAGGTGAGTTCGATTTTCAACTCGAAACCGCCGGACAATTCGGCACGGTCCGCGCGACGAACGAGTCCGGCGACGGACGCGATTTGGATCATACCGCCTGGTTTCAGCACGTTTCGGTCGGCTATACCGTTGACATGCCGTGGTCGCCGCGTCTCGCCCTGCACTACGATTACGCGAGCGGCGACAGCGATCCGAACGACGACAAAAGCGAGCGCTTCGATACCTTATTCGGCGCGCGGCGCTTCGAATACAGTCCGACCGGCATCTACGGCGTCGTCGCGCGCGGCAATCTGAATTCGCCCGGCTACCGGCTCAATATTTCGCCGCGCGACGACCTTCAAGCTTTTTTCAGCCATCGTTTTTTCTGGCTCGCCGAAAGCCGCGACTCCTGGACGGCAGCGGGCTTGCGCGATGCGAGCGGCGCATCGGGCGACTATCTAGGCCACCAGATCGAGCTGTCGACACGCTGGAACGTCAATAGCAGTCTGAACTTCGAGACCGGCTGGACGCATCTGTTCAAAGGCGGTTTCGCGCGCGACGCGCCGAATGCGCCCGACGGCCAGGACGTCGATTATTTTTATGTACAAAGCCTGTTTCGCTTCTGATTACCGATCCATCACCGCCGGAGAAAAACTGATGAAAACGATTCAAATTTTACTACTGACCGTCTGTTGTTTGGCGGCTTCGCTCGCTCATGCCGAAAAAATCGTGATTGCGGCCGCGTCCGACCTGAAGTTCGCGCTGGATGAAATCGCCGCCGAATTCCGGAAAGCGCATCCCGACGACACGATCGAAATCGTTTACGGCTCGTCGGGCAAGTTTTTTACCCAGATTCAGCAGGACGCGCCCTACGATTTGTATTTTTCGGCTGACATCGGATTTCCGAAACAATTAGCGCAAAACGGTTTCGCGGCATCCGAAATCAAGCCTTATGCCGTGGGCCGCATCGTCTTATGGAGCGCGCAGATGGATGCCTCCAAACTGACACTGAAAAACCTGACCGACTCATCGATTACCCGCATTGCCATCGCCAACCCTAAACACGCTCCTTACGGAAAACGAGCCGAAGAAGCGCTGCGCTCGACCGGAATGTGGGCATCCGTGGAACCGAAATTGGTGTACGGAGAAAATATCGCGCATACCGCGCAATTCGTGCAAACCGGCAACGCCCGAATCGGCATCATCGCATTATCTCTGGCGTTGAATCCCGAACTGGCGGGGCAAGGCGGCCATTATTTGATCCCCGACACGCTGCACGAACCGCTCGCACAAGGCTATATCATCACCAAACGGGCAGCGGACAATATCCTGGCCGAACGCTTCGCCGCCTATGTCGACTCCAAGCCGGCGCGCGAGGTGATGACCCGCTACGGATTCACGTTACCGACGAAAGACAAATGATATTGAGCACCGGCGACCTCCAAGCAGTCATCCTGACTCTCGAACTGGCGCTGGTCGTGACCGCGGTTCTGTTCGTCGCCGGTACGCCTATCGCCTGGTGGCTCGCAAGAACGAAATCGCGCTGGAAAGGCCCGATCGGCGCCGTCGTTGCTCTGCCGTTGGTTTTGCCGCCTTCGGTGTTAGGTTTTTATTTGTTGCTGGCGATGGGACCGAACGGCCCGGTCGGCCGATTGACAAACGCACTGGGCATCGATCCGTTGCCTTTCACGTTCGAAGGCTTGGTATTGGCCTCGGTGTTCTATTCGCTGCCGTTCATGGTGCAACCGCTGCAAAATGCCTTCGAAGCCATCGGCGACCGACCGCTAGAGGCAGCCGCGACATTGCGCGCCTCGCCGTTGAACGCGTTTTTTACCGTCGCGCTGCCGCTAGCCTTGCCCGGTTTCCTGACCGCCGGCGTGCTGACGTTCGCGCACACGGTCGGAGAATTCGGCGTCGTGCTGATGATAGGCGGCAACATTCCAGGCATCACCCGCGTCGCGTCGGTGCAGATTTACGATCACGTCGAAGCGTTGGAATACGGCGAAGCGCACAGTTTGGCCGCAGTCATGCTGATTTTCTCTTTCTTGGTCCTGCTGACTGTCTACGCCTGGCGGCCCGGCGCGAAAAAGGCTTGAACGATGACGAAAGACCAAATCCAAGCCCGATTTTTATTGAATTGGCCCGGCTTTTCGCTCGATATCGACCTGACATTGCCGGGACGCGGCGTCAGCGCGTTGTTCGGACAATCCGGTTCCGGCAAGACCACGCTACTGCGCTGCATGGCAGGACTGGAACGCGCCGGCCAGGGATTCTTGTCGTTCAAAGACGAAATTTGGCAGAACGGCAAGACCTGGCTGCCGCCACATCGACGGCCGATCGGTTATGTTTTCCAAGAAGCGAGTTTATTTCCGCACCTGAGTGTGCTGAATAATCTGCAATACGGCCGAAAAAGAATTCCAGAAGCCCGGCAAACCGATCTCGATCCGATCATCGACCTCTTCGGCATTGGTCATTTATTGGACCGGAAACCGGACCGTCTGTCCGGCGGCGAAAGACAGCGCGTCGGCATTGCCCGCGCGCTCGCGGTCAATCCGCGACTACTGTTGATGGACGAACCGCTCAGCGCCCTGGATTCGGCCCGTAAGCAAGAGATTTTGCCTTATTTGGAAAAGCTTCGCGATCGACTCGATATCCCTATCGTTTATGTCAGCCATTCGCCGGACGAAGTCGCCCGGCTAGCCGATTATCTGGTTGCGATGAATAACGGCAAGGTCGTAACTCACGGACCGCTCAAGGAAACACTGGCGCGAATCGATTTACCGATACGTCTCGGCGAAGAGGCCGGCGTCGTGCTCGACGCGGTCGTCGCGGAACGCGACCCACAGTGGCATTTGGCAAAATTGGATTTTCCGGGCGGTAGTCTGTGGACGCGGGACAAAGGCATTGCGCTCGGCCGCCGCGTCCGCGTCAGAGTGCTGGCGAGGGATATTAGTCTGGCCTGTGACAATCGGGAACATTCCAGTATTCAGAATGTACTGCCCGGCGAGGTGGAAGCTATCACGGACGACGAACATCCGGGATTGGCCTTGGTCAGCGTCAAAGTCGGGCCAAGCGTTTTGGTTGCGCGACTGACCAAGCGCGCGGCGCATAGACTTGAAATCACTCCTGGGCAAGCAGTCTGGCTACAAATTAAATCAGTGGCATTAATGGAATAACATTTGTCCACGAAACACGCGAGAATATTCAATTAGTTATACCTTCCAAGTTGATCACTCAATGAGTAATTCAAGTGATTCTGCTATTTCCCAAGCTCCAAGCTTGGGAAATAGATACGTGAAGCTCTAGCTTCGCGATACAAGTGAAAAAGAAGCTAATGTTCTTTCGCTTGCAGCAATTACAGCGGAGAAAAGCCCAATCGGTCCAGTAGGTTTCGGGAAGCCAGAGCTTCCGGCTTTTACTTCCCAAGCTAGAGCTTGGGAAGTAGCGAATTTGATATGGTTCAAAGCACCCTCCCCTGGGTCCCGTTAGGCCGCGCCGAGCACTGGCGATTTTGCCGAGAACAGCCCGCTAGGGGAGCGGCAGGGATGCCGCTCGTTTTCGGAGGGCTAGGGATAGCCCTTCCGAAAACCCTCGGCA
>Ga0180009_10001805_pt1 | contig 25647 bp, 14 predicted proteins | sample OS_PC_MetaG_FD_123537 | JGI IMG/M metagenome (GOLD analysis project Ga0180009, IMG submission 123537) | Groundwater microbial communities from the Aspo Hard Rock Laboratory (HRL) deep subsurface site, Sweden - OS_PC_MetaG | ecosystem: Environmental > Aquatic > Deep subsurface > Groundwater...
TGCCGGCGACTTGCGCGCCATCCTCAATCTCATTGCTGCCCAGCTTGAGGATGCAGACCGGCGCCAATCCGAAGTGCTCGACGACATGCATCGCCGGCTCGCCCGGATGGGCGACAATGCCCGGGTGGCCAGCGCCAACGTGCCGGAAGAGTTTGCACCGGCTTTCGGGCGCATCCAGGACGGTATCGAGCTGCTTGCCCAACTCGTCGCCGGTGCCGATGACCGACAGTCAATCGAGTCCCGCGAAAAGCCGGCCGACCGCACTGAGGGACCTGCGCGCGACGAACCCGTCGCCGGCTGGAACAGCGACAGCGAGCGCGAAGCCCCGCCGGCCGTCTCAAGTATTTTCCCGTCACCCGCCTTGCCACATCCCAACGAGGCCGATGCAAGTGCCGACGACATGATGATCACAGACAACGCCGCCGACCGGATGGAGTACGCCGATCGTTCGGCGTCGGCCGCCCTGTATGCCGACCCTGAATATGGCTTCGGAAGCCCAAGCACGGCCGGGCTGGAACGCCGCCAACACGAGGAGGCCCCTGTGGTTTCGGATCGAGCCGCGCACGACCGACATAACCCCGTCGCCGCCGACGACTGGGATCAGGTCTCGACCTGGAATGCTGACGAGGCCGAAGCCCTCGCGCGCGTTTACGAGGCTCACGACGTGCAGGATGCGGCCATCGCCGAAGCCTTGTCGCACCATCGGGCTTCGCGTACCGCCGAATTCGCCCAAGCAGCAATTCTGACCGGCGATGCGCATGATGATCATGCTGCTACCGACGAAACCGCCTATGGCAAGGAAGACTTGGAAATGCTGCCGCACGAACCGGAATCGAGAACCTTCCACGAAGCAGCCTTCCCCCAATTCGCCCCGGTGATCGAGCAGGCATGGCTCGAGGAGCGATTTGCCGAAATCGCCGCCAAGATCGAAGAATCGATTCTTGAGTTCCGTGATGATCACGCCCTGACCTCCCTCAGCGATCGCTTCGGTGAATTCGAAGAGCGCATCGGCCTGGCCCTCGAGGATGTCGCCGCGCGCCATGACGTCGACGCGCGGAAGTCCGCTGAAGCGCAGATTGATTCGATGGTCGGCTACTTCGAGCGGGTCGAAGCTCAGCTTGGCCGCATCGATTCGCTGGAAGCGCAGATGGAAACACTCATCGAGCGCTTCTCGGATGACAACATGGCCCACTTCTTCGCCGGCCAGCCGGCAGCCGAACCGATCGACTATTCGCAAGTTGCCGAAGCAGCAGCCGAGAGTGTCGCGCAGCGCTTCCTGTCCGAGTTCGCTGGTGGCGCGCTTGGCGGACAAGGTGGTAGCGAAGCACTCATGGACATGCGCGAAGCCCTGGCGGCATTCGTTTCCGAGCGTCGTGAGCGCGACGACGAATCCGCCGGCATGCTCGACACTATCCAGCAGGCGCTGTTGCGTGTTCTCGATCGGGTCGATGTGCTGGAGTCGGCATACGAGAATGCGCCGATGACTTCGCCGCTGGACGACGACATCGAGCATGGCGCCGCAGAGTTCACCGGTCCTGATGCTTCCGCTGAGTACGAAGACGATGCCGAGGCGGATGAAGCACCCGTGCAAAGCGCGCCGCGGGCGCAGCGTCATCAGCCCACCGAGACGGACTATCAGCAGGCCCGCCTGGAATATCCCGCCGCCGTGCGCGCCAGCCGGCCGGTTGAAGAACCCCTCCGCCGAGCCGCGCATGTCGAACCGGACTTCGCTCACGGCGGCGACGAACTCCGCGATGATGTCGGAGCCTTCGACGAGGACACAGTCAACGATGCGGCCTACGGCGATGCTGCCGGCCTTCCGGTGGACGAACATGACTTCGCCCAGTCCGGGCATTCCGATGAGTTGGCCCCGCCGCCGTACGAGACCGGGCAACACGAACCGCAACGGCAAGCTCAACCGGACCTGCAGCAATCTGTGGCCGGCAACCCAATCGAGCGGCTCCGCCAGGACTTCATCGCGGATGCTCGCCGTGCCCGCGAACGGGCCTCCCAGCAGGCGCTTCTCGGTCTACCAACGACAGAAGAAGAGCAGCCGCCTGCCAAGAAGGGTTTCGCCATCCCCGGACTGTCGAGCCTCGGCTCACTGGGTAAAGGCGCCGCCAAGACCGAACCCCAGGCAGCCGCACCAGTTGCACGAACTGCACCAGTTTTGCCAGCGTCGCCAGCCGCCCCTTTGCCGGCCACTCGTGCCGCAATGGCGGGCCGCGCAAAGGTGGCTGCAACCGAAGAACCCGCACCGAGCAGCTCCCGCTTTGCCCTGCCTCGCAGCAGGCTTCTGGTCGGCGCCGTGATCGTGCTGTTCGCGACGGCCGGCGCACTGCTGATGCTGCGCAGCCCTTCGAAACCGATTTCCGAAACTGCCCCGGTGACGATCGAGCAGAAAGTTGAGCAGGCCCCTGGAGGTCCGGAACTGACCGGACCGGACGTCCCCGCTCCGGCCTCGACGGGCGAGACAACCCCCGACCGCCGCAGTGATTTTGATGGCGGCCGCGTCTATGATGGCAACTTCGGTTATGAGGTACCCGACGGCGGCGATATCCGTTCAATGGAACGCTCGCTGGCCGGCCTGGCCATTACCGATCTCGACAAGGCACCAGACCCCGTCGCCTTCGCCAAGATTCGCGAGCAGCAACGCGTCGCCAAACTGTCGTCCGAACTGGCCGCCGCGGCTGCGTATCCGGTCCCCGCCAACCTGATCGAGGAACAGCCCTCGACTGGATCGCCCGCCGCTGGCGCAACGTCGATTGCCCGCGGCGGCGACGGAAACCACCTGAACTTGCCGCCGGCCACCGTCGGCCCCCTTTCGCTGCGTCTCGCGGCCGCCAAGGGCGATCCCTCGGCGCAGTTCGAAGTGGCAGCCAGACTGGCTGGAGGCTCCGGCACCCAGCAGGATCTTAAAGGTGCGGTCAAGTGGTATCAGATGGCCGCTGCCCAGGGCTTCGCGCAGGCGCAGTATCGTCTCGGGACGCTTTACGAACGCGGCCTCGGCGTCGACAAGGACCTTGCCCGCGCCAGCGTCTGGTATCAGCGCGCAGCCGAGAAAGGCAACGTCAAGGCGATGCATAACCTGGCTGTCGTGAGTGCCGGCCGCACCGAGGGCGGCCCCGACTACAAGACCGCCGCCAAGTGGTTCGACGCCGCCGCCCAGTACGGCCTCAGCGACAGCCAGTTCAACATGGCGGTGCTGCATGAGAACGGCCTTGGCGTTGAGGCGAACCTGCCGCGCGCCTACCTCCACTACTCACTCGCCGCCGCCAAGGGCGATACCCAGGCCAAGACCCGCCGCGACGCGGTCCGCGCGATGCTTTCGCCAGGTGAGCTTGAAACCGTCGAGCGTCAGGTCGAGGGATTCCGCGCCAAGATGGCGGATCGCCTTGTCAACGATGCACGCGTCGCCGGCGAAGACTGGAAGAAGCGCGCCGACGGCGGCTATTGATCGGTTGCGGCGACTGTCAGCCAGCACAACGAAGGCCGCCGGGCAGGAATGCCTCGCGGCCTTTTCATTTGGAACCTTGCCTGGTTCGGCCGGGCACCATTCGCACTCCGCAATGTCCGCGGCCCTGGCCTGCCCCGGCTATCACGGCGACGGCGTGAACAGGAGATAGATGAACCGTGCGATTTCGCTCTCGAGCGGGAACGACAGCATCCCCATCACCGAATAGCCGAGCAGCCACGGCATCGCATAGAAGCGGAACATGTAGAAGAACCAGGCCACGAACAGCGGCACCATCGGCTCGACCAGTAACCCCGGCGTGATCGGCCTGAACAGGCGGATCAGCGGATCGGTCATCTGCACGAATGCCTTCATGAAGAAGAAGTCGGACGTCGTCGGCAGGAAGAAATTCATCGCCGCCCGGCCGATCAGCGTCCACATCACGGTTCCGAGCGCGAAGTCGAGGATGATAACCCAAAGTGGAAAGGGTAGCGGTTCCATGTCGGCGGGCCGGTCTTGCGCTGCAGGTGGGAAGAAAACAGGGGCAGGACGCTGGGTCCGGCCCCTGTATGAAGGTTGCGGGTCTGCCGGCCGGTTGAGTTCTGGCCGGCAGATTATCCAGCTTCAGTGCTTGGCGTCGAGAATGGTATCGCCGCTTGGGTACAGTGTTCTGTCGACCATGTCCTGCACCTCTGCGCTTGGAGCCGGCGTCAATAGTGAGACGACGACCATCGCGACGAGGCTGACCGGCATGCCGATGATGCCGAAGCGCAGGTGGTCGATCGACCAGACCGGATCCATCAGACCGTTGTAGATCATGTAGAGGTACCAGGTGCCTGCACCGAAGCCGAACACCATGCCGGCGATGGCGCCTGCCGTATTGGCACGCTTCCACCAGACCCCTAGCACCAGCGGGAAGAACAGGCCGGAGCACGCGAAGCAGAATGCCCACGCAACCGCACCCAGAATTCCCGTCAGCTTCATGGAGGCAACGAACGCCGCTGCGGCCCCGATCACGACCAGCAACACGCGAGCAACGACCAGGCGGGTCGATGTTTCGGCCTTCGGATCGATGATCTTGTAGTAGAGGTCGTGGCTGAGCGCGTTGGCGATTGCCAGCAGAAGCCCGTCGGCCGTGGACATGGCGGCAGCCATACCGCCGGCGGCGACGAGGCCGGAGATGACGTAAGGCAGGCCTGCGATTTCAGGCGTTGCCAGCACGACGATGTCCGGTCGCATGAAGAACTCGTTGAGCTGGACGATGCCATCCCCGTTCTGGTCCTGCACGGCAAGATAGCCCACAGCACTCCAGTTCTTCACCCATTCGAGGGCCTGCACGTCCGCGACCGCCTTGCCGATGACCGATGTAGCGAGGTTTGGATCGAGCAGCTGCAGCTTCGTCAGCGTGGCCAGTGCCGGTGCCGTGAAGTACAACAGGAAGATGAAGAACAGCGACCAGCCGACCGAGCGGCGGGCTGCCGTCACTGTCGGCGTCGTGAAGTAGCGCATCAGGATGTGCGGCAGCGAGGCCGTACCCGTCATCATGCACAACGCCAGCGTGGCGAATTTCCACGAGTCGAGACCACCCTGCGGATCGAAGTGCGGTGTCGTCAGTTCCTTGAGCCCGGCAACCGCCGTAGCGGCCTTCTGCAGTCCGTACTGGGCTTCCAGTTCCTGGACGCGCAGCGCGGCTTCCCCGTACGTGAAGTGCGGGATCATGCCGAAGCCCTGCTTGTTGGACATCCAGATCACCGGCGTCAGGTAGGCGATGATGAGCACGATGTACTGCGCCACCTGGGTCCAGGTCACGCCGCGCATGCCGCCGAGCATCGAGCACAGGAGAATGCCGAGAAGGCCGAACCACACGCCGACTTCGAACGGAATGCCGAGCGCGCGCGATGCGATCGTTCCGGTCGCGTTGATCTGCGCCGTCACGTACGTGAACGAGGCAACCACGAGAATGATCACCGCGCACAGACGGGCAATGTTGCCGCCGTAACGTGTGCCGATGAAGTCGGGAACCGTGTAGCAGCCGAACTTTCTCAGGTAAGGCGCCATCAGCGAGTTGACGAGCACGTAGCCGCCGGTCCAGCCGATGATAAACCCGAGGTAGGGATAGCCGCCGAAGTAGATGCCGCCAGCAAGCGCCACGAACGATGCACCCGACATCCAGTCGGCTGCTGTCGCCATGCCGTTGTAGAGCGCCGGCACTTCGCGGCCCGCCACGTAATAGGCTTCCGCCTGCATGGTCCGCGACAGGTATCCGATGATCGCGTAGATCGCGATCGTGAACATGAGGAACAGAATCCCGATCGTCTTCGCCTGGAAACCTTGTGTTTCAAGGTAAGCCATCAGCGCGAAGAAGACGAGAAATCCGATTGTATAAAGACCGTAGACGAGACCTAGTCTATCGGTAAATTTGGCACCCTGCGGCGCATCTTGAACAGCCATTATCGGTTCCCCCGGTTATTCGTCGCTGACGCCAAACTCGCGGTCGATCGCATCCTGGCGCATGTTCTGGTACCAGATCATAACGACGAACGCGATGAGCGAGCCTTGGACAATGAAGTAATAGCCGAGCTTCCAACCAAATATTACAATGGTGTCGAGCTCTTTGGCGAACCATGGCAGCAACAAGCCGAAAACGAACCAGAGGATCAGAATAAAGATCGTCAGGCTTCTCGTTTTCGCCCAGTGCTGCGCATTGCGTTCAGCATCATTGGACATTTGCATCTCCTCCCGAGATTTTTGGCACGGGCACAACCTGACGCCCGCTGCGAAACATGCTAACGTCATTACCGGAATGTCAACAATTGTTACCTTAGTCGTGGTTCATGCGGGAGTATCAGCGCTTGACGGAGATGGGCGGCGCGCTGAGCGGGCTAATGCAGGAGCTTCGGCGCCTTGCCGGACTGATCATCCCTACGACTCGTTCCACCCCAATTGAAACCGTTGAATCTGTTACGGAATTTGTTGGAACGAGAGCGGCATACGTAGCCCAGACGACGCTCTACGGTTATATGAAGGCGCGCATGGGCACGAGCTTCCAGCGCTATTTCGAGGACGATGACTTCTCTGCCACACTGCGCATTGCTGCCGTTAAGGTTGCTGTCGCCTGTGTCGACGATCTGACGATTTTTGCAATTGCCAAGGCAACCGAAAGTGGCAAGCTGTCCCGCGCCGCAACATGCTCATTTGCGCTGCAATGCTATGAGCGTGCGCTGCAAGACATCGTATCCGAGCAGGATCGTATCCACATCCCTGCCGACGCGGCCGCGACATTCCAGCTGCGAGTGCAGGCAACCGACTGGGTGAAGGCCGCCGACCGCGATTATTCCTTCGTGCGCAGTCCCGAGGCGCTGGTTCGCTACGCCCCGGTTGTGGAGGAGTTCATGCACGACGACAGCGAGATCGTCGGAAATTCGATCCGCTTCCGCTGGATAGAGATCCGCAAGGCCTTGACCCAGCGCATGGACGCCGATGCGGTTTGCCGTGACTGGTTGGACACCTGAGCATCTGGGGGCGGAACCATGACTTTTGCAAGCGTGCCACCTGACGTTGGCGGGACGCTGCTTTCCGTCCTGCCCGCGATTTCCCTCGACCTTGAGACGACTGGATTGGACGTCGCCGTTGATCGCGTCATAGAGATCGGCGCGGTGAAGATCGCGCCTGCGGCAAAGGACCCGAACCACGAGTACTCTGCTTTCGTCGCACCGGGCATACCTATTCCCGCAATCTCCCAGGCGGTCCACGGCATCAGCGATGAAGATGTCGCCGGCGCGCCCCGTTTTGCCGGCGCAATGCGCGACTTCGCGGAGTGGGCCGGCGCCTCCGTCGTCATCGGATTTTCGATCGGATTCGACCTTGCCGTTCTCAAGGCCGAGCATGAGCGCAACGGCTTGAAGTGGAAAGCGCCAAGATCGATCGACGTCCGCCACCTGCTTGAAGTCCTTTCCCCGGCGTTTGGTGCTTTGTCGCTCGAGGCAGCCGCCGTGCGTTTCGCCATACCGGTCACCGACCGCCATCGCGCACTTGCCGATGCCGCTCTGGCGGCCGCCGTTTTCAAGGCCGTGCTTCCACTGTTGCGCGAAAAGGGCATCCGTACCCTCGCGCAGGCCGAAAGGGCCATCGATCAGAAGCCGAGCCAGAGGGCTGCGGAAGGTGCGGCCGGATGGGTAGGTACGGCCGCCCCGTCGAGTGCTGCCATCAGCATCGCGGATTTTGCGCGCATCGATAGCTTCGCTTTCCGTCACCGCGTTTCGGACCTGATGAAGTCGCCGCCCCTCGCCGTCGCCGGCGAGACCTCGATGCGGGTTGTGCTGAACCAGATGGCCGAGATGAAGGTCAGCTCGCTGTTCGTCAACGGAAACGCCAATCAGCCGACCGGCATCATCACCGAACGCGATGTATTGCGAGCGCTGGCCCGCGACGGCGCCGCGGCCTTTGACGCTCCGGTTTCGAAATTCGCCTCAAGCAACCTGGTGACGATCAGCCGCGACGAATTCGTCTACCGTGCCCTGGCGATAATGACGTCGCGCGGCTTCCGTCACCTCGGCGTAACCGACGAGGACGGCCGCCTTGTCGGCGCACTCAGTTCCCGCGACCTGCTTCGCGGCCGTGCCGACGACGCGGTGGCGCTCGGCGGCAGCATCGAGCGGGCGTCATCGGCCGACGAGCTTGGACGCATCTGGCTCAATTTGCCCAAAGTCGCCAGGGCGCTCGATCTGGAAGAAGTCGACGTTCGCGATACCACCGCCGTCATCTCCCGCGAGCTGCGCGCCATGACGCGGCGGGCCTGCGAACTTGCCGAGGATGCGCTTGCCGCCGAAGGCTTCGGCCCGCCGCCGTCGCGTTATGCGATGATGGTGCTTGGTTCAGGCGGGCGCGGCGAGAGCCTTCTCGCCATGGACCAGGACAACGCCATAGTCTACCAGCCGGGTCCCGCCGGACAGGACGTCGATCCTTGGTTCGAGCGTCTCGGCAAACGCGTCGCCGACAACCTCGATGCCGCAGGAGTTGTCTACTGCAAGGGTGGCGTAATGGCCTCCAACGCGGCGTGGCGCATGAGCGTGGAGCGCTGGAAGGAGACAGTCAGAAGTTGGATTGCCCGCACCAAGCCGGAGAACATCCTGTCGTGTGATATCTTCTTTGATGCGGTCACGGTTCACGGCGAGGCGGCGCTGTTCGACGAAGTCTGGTCGGATGCAGCCGCAGTGGCGGGCAAGTCCCGGCCGTTCCAGAGCCTGCTGGCGCTGAGTGCGACGGATATTTCCTCGCCGTTTGGATGGACCGGCCGGTTGAAGCTTGCCGACGGTCGCATCGATCTCAAGCGCTTTGGCCTGATGCCGATCTTTTCTGCTGCCCGCGTGCTCGCCTTGCGCCATGGCATAAAGCCCCGCTCGACACGGCAGCGCCTGACCGCCGCCGCCGCAATCGAAGACACGCCAGCAGCCCTCGTGACCGACATCCTGGAGAGCCACCACCTCTTTCTCGAATTGATTCTTCGCCAGCAGCTGCGCGACTTGACGGCTGGCCACAAGCTTTCCAATTCCGTCGCGGTTGCGCAAATCACGGCCTCCGAGCGCCAGCAACTCAACTGGGCGCTGCATCAGGTGCCGCGCGTTGCCGATCTTCTCGGCACGCCACCCTCGTCCCTTTGAATGGGACGCATGGTTGTCGCCCCGGTTGTCACGGCATCAGCCCCCCAAAAAGAAACACCGGGGAACGCTTGGGTTCCGCCGGTGTCCGTTCTGCTTCCAGCCATCGGTCAATGACGCGCGGCCTCAGTAGCTCGTGAATTTCTTCCACGTTACCGTCACACGCGTTCCGACGTTCACGCGCGAATAGAGGTGGGCGACGTCCTCGTTATACATCCTGATGCACCCCTTGGAGACCGCCGAACCGATCGTCCACGGCGCGTCGGTGCCATGAATGCGGTAAAGGCTCGATCCCAGATAGAGTGCGCGGTTGCCCAGCGGATTGAGCGGATGCCCGCCCGTCACGTGCGCGGGAAGCTTCGGGTTCTCGCGCCGCATCTCCGGCGTTGGTGTCCAGCCCGGGTTGACCTTTTTCTGCGAGACGTGGGTGACGCCCGACCAGCGGCTTTGCGCCCGCGGGACCGCGATCGGATAGCTGACGGCTTCGCCGCGCGCATAGATGTGATAGAGCTTGCGGTCGCCGAAGCTGACGATGATCTGGCCCGGCTCGTACTTTGGTGAAAACGCGACGCTTGACTGCGATCCCCCCGACCACAGGAAATCGAAGAAGTCTTGCGCCGAAGCTCTTGCGCTGCCAAGGCTCGACAAGGTCAAGGACAGTGCAGCAACAACGACGGCGCTGCGCAGGGTTCTGAGAATCGGCATGATGATAGGTCCTGTTCTCGTGCTTGTGCTCGCGGCCCCGTGAAAGGCCAAGTCGACCGCCCCGCCCGCGAGGTACGCCCGCCGCCGCAACGAAATCCCTCTTCAAACGAACTCGACGCCACCGAATGTGCCGCTCCGACCGGGATGCGGCAACCCCGGGGCGGGCAATTGAGGGCATTTGATGCGCCTTTGAGGAAGTTCTGTTTTTCGATTGTCGCAACTAAGCAACAGTCGATGCCGTTAGCCTGGGATGATTCGGTGTACCGGATCGTTAACCGGTCTTCATATTATTTGGGGAGTTGGCGAACCGTGATCTTTCAGGCGGCGAGCGGCGAATCCGTATCGCCGCGCGTCTGCGGTGCTTCGCCGGCTGTCTCGCGGCGCGCTTTGGCATGGCGCGGCGCTGACCATGGCGAAGACTTGAACCAGGCGGCCGTGTAGGCAACCGCGATCATCAGGCCAAAAGCTGCAAAGTTCACCAGTACCGTCGCCACCGCCGTGTTGCCGGACAGATTGAGCGCGACGCCGGCAAGGGTGCACAACATCACGCCGCTGAGGAATACCGGGAGCGTCTGGCTGCCCACCTTGCTGACGGCTTGCACGAACAGTTGCCATCCGGTGTTTTGCCAGCGCGTCAATCCCTCACCTGCAGGTCCGGCCAGTGCAAACGCAATGTATGCGAGCAACAGGAAGTGGACATAGCGAAGCAGCCCGAAATTGCCCTTGTCGAAGTAGGGCATCAGCGTCTCGCGGATGGACTGGCCATAGGGAAGCGCGACGGCGACCGGGTCATACGCGAGCGGGATCATGAGAACGAGGAGGATGGCCGCGGTGACGACGGCAACCTTGTGCACCGGTGGCGTCGGCAGCCAGCCGCGTGCAAAGGCAAACCCGGTAAAAAACACGAGCTGCCAGGCGAGTGGGTTGAAGAACCACGGCCGATCGCTCCAAGGCTCGGCGGGAATTTCGATCAGCTTCGCATTGCCGATCCCCCAGACGACCGCAATAAACGCCAGCGCTGCGTATTTGCCGAACCGCGATACCAGCAGAACGAGCGGCACCATTGCGAGCAGCACCAGATACATGGGCAGGATGTCGAACAGACCCGGCACATACGTCAACGTCATCAGGCCAAGAAGATTGCGCGCCGCATCGTTGGAGACGGCATGATGCATATCGAGGCCCCGCAGATATGCGTCCCCCGTTCCGAGCCAGTCATCGACGCCGATCATCGCCGCCAGGACCGCGAAGAACACGCCGATATGCGCCCAGTAGACCTGCCAGCAACGCTGTGCGATGCGCGCCGAACACATCGTTGCTCCGCGCTCGTCGAACAGGCGCCCGTAGGCCAGCGCCGAAGCAATCCCCGAACAGAAGACGAAGATCTCTGCCGAATCCGAGAAGCCGAATTTGCCCGGCGTATAGGCAGCCCACGCATTCATCTTGGCGTGTGCCACGAAGATGATGAACAGCGCCAGCCCGCGAAAGAAATCGAGCCTGATATCGCGGCTGCGGGGTGCCGGACTGATTGAGGTCTTGGTCTTCATGGGCTTGCGCCTCCTGGACGCAGTAAGCCGTGAAAGCTTCGGCGAATGCATTAGAACGTCAGGTCATCACCTGTTGTTGCCTTATGCTGCGCCGCAAGATTAGTGCCGAGGTACGCACCCCGTCGCATCATTGTGCGAATCTACTCCTGCAATCCGCAGTCCGCTGCGCGGCAGTTTCGCGCATCTTTCAACAGTCTGACTCTAAACGATTTACGCGATTCCCCGGGCAGCGGAATGCGGCTCGCTGAAATCTATCCCGCCACCTGCGCCAAATGCGTGTCGAGGTCGTGGCAATAGTGTGCAACGCACAATGGCAAGCGCGTCAATGTGCTCCATTCGCCTTGAGCGAGGTCAACACCCTGCGCCGTCTCGCCCTCCTACTTTGGTCACAAGCCGAAGGGTCGACACGCCGAGGCGTGGCGGTTTCCTTCGTCAACCTCACTTTCAGGAGTTCAAACGGCATGACATCCAAAGCCACCTTGATTCTATCCGCCGCATTCTCAGCCGGCGCAGTCGTTCTGGTCTTGTCGGCGGCCGCTGGTGCGGCTCCCTTGGCTCCTCTCGCGCAATCCGCCGCGCAAAGCACCGCCAAGGCCGTCGGCCTTCCTGTCGTTGAAGTCGCCAAAAGGAGGGTCGGGGTAAAGCGCATCCGCCCTCGAACCTTGCGTAGCGCACGCATCGTCCGCCGCCGCCTCTCGCCACGTCACCGCTATACGCGCCGCCGCGCGCTGACACGCGGCATCGGAATCGGTATCGGGATCGGTATCGTCGCCATCATCGCCAAGCATGCCGCCCACTCCGAGTTTCAGGCAGCCATGCGCCGTTGTGCCCGCGACTACCGTTCGTTCGACTGGGAAACCGGTACGTATATCACCTACAGCGGTGATGTCAGGCTGTGCCCGTATCTGCGTCCATACCTCTGAGTTGGGCGAAGTCGAATTGAGATCAGCCGCTCGAACCGGGTGGGCGCCGCATGGTGCTCCCCGGCTTCTTACTATTCGGCGGCAACGATCGCGGCCTCGCCGCTGCAAGACTTGTTTGCGGGTTTGAACGTCTCGGAACCATTGTCCAGCCCCTGAAGTACATCCATGCGAGCGACGTCCTCCGGGATATCGAACAATCCGCAGCGTCTGCTCCAACACCCCGAACGGTGAGACGCCGTCAGCGCGGCAACCGGGATGCTCAAAACGAACCCGGCAATGACCGGAGCCGCCCACGGCAGCACCAGCGGTGCGTGGATGTAAAGCAGCACACCGATACCGAGGCCGGTCAAGGTCTGCGGGAGAAACAATGAACAGGCCTCGCGCCAGGAGACGGAGCGCACGGTCCTCTCCTGCGCACTCCACCGAAGCTTCTTTCCAAACCCCAGACCGACCGTGAACAGTGCGATTGCAAAGCTGACGATCGGGGCGATGAGTGCCGAGAAAACAAGTTCGAGCCCACCGCCGGCAATGACGCGCGCACGGCCCCCGTAACGCTGGCTCTGTCGGCGATCCCCCAGTACGCCCGCCAGCCCCATCAGCTTCGGCATCAGGCTCATCGCAAGTATGGTTGCGAACAATGCCGCCCCCTGCGCAACCGGATACCCTTCGACGTAACCGTTGGCGAGTATTTCGGCGACGCCAAGCGCGATGAACGCCATCCACCCGACGGCTCCAAGATACATCAGGATGGCAAGTGCCAATTGCAATCGGCTCATTGGGTGCAGGCCGTCCATCCCGAGCAGTTTCAAGTACTGAAGGTTGCCCTGACACCATCTGAGTTCGCGGCGGATGAAGTCGGGCAGCGTCGGCGGGTTCTCTTCGAAACTCTCGCCTTCCTTGCTCAGCACCCGCACGTGATACCCTGCCCTCCGCATCAGTACGGCCTCGACCTGATCGTGGCTCATGACGTGCCCGTCAAGTGGACCCTCTCCGGGCAGTACCGGGAGTTTGCAGTGGTCGCGGAATGGCGCCATGCGGATCAGTGCGTTGTGTCCCCAGTAGGGTCCGCAATCGACCTGCCACCATTGCGAACCGGCGGTATAAGTTCTCATGCCGTGCCGCATGCCGAACTGGAACGCCCGCGTGAACAGGGATTTGGCAGGCAACCCTACAACCAGGCTTTGCAGAATCCCGATGCGCGGATTGTCCTGCATGATGCGCACGAGTTCCACGATCGCCGATGCCGACATGAAGCTGTCCGCGTCGAGCGGCAGAAAGAAGTCGTAGCAATCACCGGCACGCTCGCAGAACTCCTCGATGTTGCCCGCCTTGTATCCCTGGTTGTTGGTTCGGCGCCTGTAATGGATATGCCAGGAATAGCCCACCGACGCCCGCCATCCTGCGACGAGTTCCTCCTCCGCGCGCGCCACCTCTTCGATGTTCGTGTCGCTGAGAAGATGCATGTCGAAGCATGCGATCAGCCCGGCTGCTTCGATGTCTTCGGCGATTGCCCGGAGACGCCGGACCGCCGCGCCTGGATCCTCGTTGCGGATGGCCATCGCGATCGCGATACGCGAGGAGATCGGGGCCTCTGGATTGGCGGCGAGATGAAACGGGTCGTGCCCGGCTGCCGCTGCGAAGCGTGCGATCGAAAAGCCGATGACGGCGTTCCAGAATCCGATCGACAGCCACGGCAGTGTCACGAAGAAGGCCAGGATCATCGCCAACTTGGTCGCCGACCATCCCCCGTGCGCAAGGATGCCTGCCATCGCCGCGGTCAGAGCGATCACGGTAACAATATTGAGGGCCGCTACGATTACGCGGCGGCGAACCAGAATCCGGCTCGCCCGACCCGCCCGCTTGCGCGGGCGCAAGTCCATGTTCGCCAACCGGATGCCGGTGCTTGCAACACTCATGATCATCTCCGTGTGTCCTGTCGGCGCGGCCGTCATTTTGGCTCTGCGCTCCTTCGATCAAACCTCCGTAGAATTCGATGAACGCCAAATGAATGAAGTTGCCCGCCGTGCGCACGCAACGGCGCTTGTTGCGCAACGAAATCGTCGCTCAAGCCTGACCGATGGGACTGTGAAGGTATTGCTGCGAGGCGGCGATCACACGCGAACGTGAGCAACTGTGTTCGAGTTCGCCGGACCGTTCACGGCACTATGCTGCCGATTGATCGCTACGTATGCTCGATGCTCATCGAAGCATAGGATCGCCGATCGAGAAAGCTTCGAAATGGTCGCTGCGATACCGCCCGAATAGCCAGCGATGTCAGAGAACAGTCGGTGTTCGCATTCAGTCGAGTGGCCGGCGATAGGTATCCACGCGCGACAGCCAGCCCCGCTCCCACACCCTGTCGCGCGGGTTGTTGGCAATGCGCCGCTTCAAGGCGAAAGCCGCCGCGTCGGCGAATTCGCTCAGCACATCTTCCGGCTCTATCGACGCGCCTTGCATATGTAGCAGCACCTGCTTCAACCCCCAGCCTTCCGGTTCGCCTGTTCTGGCATTGGGGAAAGCCTCCGCCGCGCTGATCCCTTCGCCCTTGAAGTTGATGTAGTCGATCAGCGGATAGAGATCCCTTGAAGCTTCGACAACGCGATCGAATTGCGTTCGCACATGGCTGCGTTCGCCCGCATCCGCGATGCTTGCAAGGATGCGCGGCAACGCCTCCTGCATCCGCAATGCGAGGAACTGCGCCTGCAGGCCTTTCGTGTCGAGCAGGAATGCGCGCAACCCTTGCATCTTCGCCGAATTGAACGCCGCCTCGAAATCACGCTTCGAGCGCCACGGCGAAGGCGGGACCGGCGACACGTCGAGCCAATCCGGCGGCTGCGCTCCCCGCCTGCGCAGGAACTCCATCATCGTTGGAAAGCTTTCCACGAACGGACTATCGAGGCCCTCCGGGAACCAGATGAAATGACCGATGCCGAGCGAAGCGAAATCCTCGGTGGAATTCCACGAGGTGATCGCATCGCGTTCGCCGCCCGTTTCGTTGAGCCAGACCTGATGACCGACCTTTGCGGCAAGATCGGCGGGGACCTCGATGCGCTTCATGGGGGCGACTGCCAGTTTCGGTTTGGCGATAAGAACGGGGCGAGGGGCCTCGGCATAAGCCGGCTCCACAAACTGTAGCGCCAGGAGTGTAGCGATCATGATAGTCTTGCGCGGCAATTCCCGTCCTCGCGAAACTCTTTTCCCGGATAAACAAGTCGCGCGCCATTTTGGCGCTGGCATGGACGCGGCACTGAAGCCCTCGAGTATGAACAGCGGTCTGCACCGTTGGCTAAGGCTGTTTCATCGAGGTTTGCAGGCGACCCGCGATAGCCCCGGCACCGGCTGCGACAGCGAATGTCCAGATCGCGCCGATGACCACCGCCCACGGCCAGGGAACCGGTCCGGCGCCGAAACCCCATTGCGTCGCGATCAGCACCACCGCGATGCTCGAAAACGCTGCCAGCGCACTTGCGCGGTCACCGGCGGATTTGGCGAGGAACAACGCGGCGGCAAATAGCCCGAGCAGCCCCCCGTAGGTGTAGCCCATGATCAGCAACCCGAACCAGAGGATTGAGGGCTGCGAGCCGAACCAGACCGCGATCGCCGCCAGAACGACCGCAAACAAGACCACCAGGACTCGCGGTCCCTTCAGCACCCCGTTCGCCTTGCCGCCGCGCGTCAGCCCAAGATCGAAATAGGCCGAGGAAGACAGTCCGCTGAGTGCCGAATCGAGCGACGACATCGCCGCAGCCAGCAGCGCCGCCACCAGCAGCCCCCGCAGTCCTGACGTCAGCTCGTGCCGGATGAAATGGGGAAACACATAATCGAATCGGTTCTCGGCAATCAGCGTCGTCACCGCATCCTGCGGAAAAGCCTGATAGTATGCGAACACCGCCACGCCCGCCGAGAGAAACAAGGCGGTGCTTATGATGTCGGCTGCCCCCGCCGCCGTGACCGCTCTGCCTGCCTGCCGCGCGTCGGGGCAGGCAAGCGCGCGTTGCGCGATGTCCTGGTCCGCCCCGCCGGTTGCCAGTCCCAGCACGAACGCGAACAGGTTCCCCATCCAGAAGGTCGCCGGGTCCGCGATATCGAACCGGAAGTCGAACACGCGGAACTTGTCGGCGGCCATGCCGCTCTCAACGATCCCGGCAAATCCATCCGGCAGCACCAGCCCGACATACACGATTGTCGCCAGCGCACCGGAAAGAAACAAAGCGAGTTGCAGGGCGTCCGTCCAGATCACCGCCCGAAGCCCGCCCGTTATCACATATGCGGCCGCAACCCCGGCGATCAGCACGATGGATTCCATGAGCCCGATATCGAAGAACACCGACACCGCGATGGCGCAACCGGCAAGCCTGACCGCGCTTGCCAGGCACCGGCTGACGATGAAGATGATGGTTCCGCTGAGCCGCGTGATGGGCCCGATCCTGAGCCCGAGATATTCGTAGACCGTCGAAACGTTCAGCCGGTAGAATTCGCGAACGAAGAGCGTCGCCACGACGTAGGCGGCGAGGAACGAACCGAACCAAAGCTGCATGTAGGCGAAATTGCCTGCAATCGCCACGCCGGCACGCCGATGAACGTCAGCGCCGAAAGTTTCGTTGCCCACGTCGAGGCGGCAACCGGCAGCCAACCCTCTTTGCGCCCGGCCAGGAAGTAGTCCGTCTCGGTATGCGTGCGGTCGCTGAATTGCGAGCCGAGCCACAATACCGCGATGGCGTAGGCAGCAATGGCGATCCAGTCGAGCGTGGTCATTTTATCGCTCCGTCGGCCACGCTGTCACCCGTTACCAGCCCGCTTCGTAGGCCGCGATCACCGCCATGTTGACGACATCCGAGTCCCGCGAGCCGAGCGAACAGATCTGCACCGGCTTGTCCATGCCGACCAGGATCGGCCCGATGATCGTCGCCCCGCCAAGCTCCCGCAGCATCTTCGTCGAGATCGAGGCGGCGTGGAAGGCCGGCATCACCAGCACGTTGGCGGTGTCCGACAACCGGCAGAATGGATAAAGCGACATCAGTTCGGGATTGAGCGCGACGTCGGCGGCCATGTCGCCGTCGTATTCGAAGTCGACGCCCATTTCGTCGAGCAGTTCGACCGCCCTGCGCACGTCATCGGAGCGCTCGCCGCGTGGCTGGCCGAAGGTGGAATAGGCCAGCAGCGCGACACGCGGTTCGATGCCGAAACTGCGCGCGGCGCCTGCCGCCTCGATGGCGATTTGCGCCATCTCTTCGGCGCTGGGAATGTCGTGGATCGACGTATCCGCAATCAACACCGCACGCCCGCGCGACAACGCCAGACTGACCCCGATGACGGTCCGGTTCGGCGCCACGTCGAGCACCCGGTGCACATCGCGGAAGATGCCGGCCCAGTTGCGCGTCGCCCCCGACACCAGCGCATCCGCATAACCGTGCGCCACCATCAATGCGCCGAACACGTTGCGCTCGTTCTGAACGATCCGCTGGCAATCTCGCCTGAGATAGCCGCGCCGCTGCAGGCGCTGGTAGAGATAGTCGGTGAATTCCTCGACGTATTGCGAATGGCGTGTGTCGTGCAGCTCGAACTCGGGCCTCAAAGCGATGCCGAGGCTCTCGAACGTTTCCTTGACGCGCGCCGTGCTGCCCACCAGCAGCGGCTGCCCGAACCCCTGTGAGTGAAACGTATTGGCAGCCCGGATCACGGCGGGTTCCTCGCCTTCCGCGAAGATGACGCGTTTGGGGTCGCTGCGCACCCGTTCGAAGATCGACTGCAGCCAGTCCGACAGCGGATCGAGCCGTCCTGTGAGACGCGCCAGATAGGCATCCATGTCGGCGATCGGTGCGCGCGCCACGCCGGTATCCATTGCCGCTTTTGCGACCGCTGGAGGTATCGCGGTGATGAGGCGCGGATCGAACGGCGCTGGAATGATGTATTCGGGTCCGAACATCGGACGGCGGCCCTGATAGGCGCGCGCCACCTGGTCGGGAACGTCTTCGCGCGCCAGTGCGGCGAGCGCTTCGGCAGCCGCAATCTTCGTGGCGTCGTTGATGGTCGATGCCTGCACGTCGAGCGCGCCGCGGAAGATGAACGGGAAGCAGAGGACATTGTTGACCTGGTTTGGATAGTCCGAGCGTCCGGTCGCCATGACGGCGTCGTCGCGCACGGCAAGCACGTCTTCGGGAGATATTTCCGGCTCCGGGTTGGCCATCGCGAAGATGATCGGCCGCTCGGCCATGCTCGCCACCATCTCGCGGCTGACGATGCCGCCTGCCGACAGCCCCGGGAAGATGTCCGCGCCCTCGATGGCTTCGGCCAGCGTGCGCATCTTGGTGTTGCGCGCGAACGGCTCCTTGTAGCGGTCCATCAGTTCCTTGCGGCCCTTGTAGACCACGCCTTCGATGTCGGAGACGATGAGGTTCTCGTGTTTCAGCCCCATCGTGACGAGCAGGTTGAGGCAGGCGAGCGCGGCAGCACCTGCCCCGCTTGCCACCATCTTCACTTCGCTCAGGTCCTTGCCGACGACCTTCAGCGCATTGAGGATGCCGGCTGCGACCACGATCGCCGTGCCATGCTGGTCGTCATGGAACACCGGGATGTCGAGCAGCTCCTTGAGCTGTTCCTCGATGATGAAGCAGTCGGGCGCCTTGATGTCCTCGAGGTTGATGCCCCCGAAGCTCGGCGAAAGGTATTTGACTGAGTTGACGAACTCGACCGGGTCTTCGGTCGAGACCAGGAGGTCGATGGCGTCGATGTCGGCGAACCGCTTGAATAGCGCGCCCTTGCCCTCCATCACCGGCTTCGACGCCAGTGCACCGAGATTCCCCAGTCCGAGTATCGCGGTTCCGTTCGACACGACCGCGACCAGGTTGCCCTTGTTGGTGTAGTCGTAGACCGCCGCAGGGTCGTCTGCGATCGCTTTCACCGGCACCGCCACGCCGGGAGAGTAGGCCAGCGACAGGTCCCGCTGTGTCGCCAGCGGCTTGGTCGGCGTGATCTCGAGCTTGCCGGGTTTTCCTTGCGAATGGAATTGCAGGGCTTCCTGAGGGGTGATTCGCGCTTCCGTAAAGCGGCCGGGGTGGGACATGGGATATTTGGTCCAGAAGCAGGAGTAGGTGTGAGGCGCCACGATGAAAGGCAGCGCGATGGCCATATTCGTGGGCGGGACGGCCGACACGATATGTTGCAATGCCATAAGGCACAACATACCCGTCTGGCCAATGGTTTAAGCGGCGTTTTCGGTTGGCGGTGCATTCATCAGGGGTTTCCCGCGGCACGGCGGGAGGCTATGGCTTGCGGACCCGATACACTTGACCCTTCCCCGCTTTTGAAAAGTCCAATGTCGCGAATGAAGTCCAGGACAAAAGTGCAAGCTACCGCGGAAGATGAACGCTCGGCTGCCGTGGAGGCCGCAATTGCCGCCGGCGCGACCCCGTCCATGGCCCAGTACCTGGAGATCAAGGCGGCCAATCCCGACAGCCTTTTATGGTACCGGATGGGCGACTTCTACGAACTCTTCTTCGAAGATGTCGTCACCGCCGCCGCAGCGCTGTCGATCACGCTTACCAAGCGCGGCAAGCATCTGGGCGAAGACATCAAGATGTGCGGCGTGCCGGTGGTCCGTGCCGATGAGTACCTCGAACGGCTGATCCGGCAAGGCTATAGAGTTGCCGTCTGCGAGCAGCTCGAAGATCCCGCCGAAGCCAGGAAGCGCGGCGCCAAGGCTGTCGTCAGGCGCGATGTCGTGCGCCTCGTGACGCCAGGCACCCTGACCGAAGACACCCTCCTTGAGCCGACCGCCCGCAACTTTCTTACCGCACTTTTCCCGAACCCCGAGAACGCCGGCAACGGGCAATCGGGAAACCTCGTCTCGCTGGCTTCTCTCGACATCTCGACTGGAGAATTCGAGATCGGCACTGCCTCTGAAATCGATCTGCCGGGCGAGCTGGCACGACTTGGCCCCCGCGAAATCCTCATCCCCGAAAGCGCATCCGGGCACCAGGGCATCTCCCGCTCGCTATCGATTTCACCGGCGGCCCAGACACCCATGCCGGGCCCGCATTTCGACAGCCGCTCCGGTGAGCGCGATCTCAAGGCCCGCCTCGGCGTCGCCGATCTCAACGCTTTCGGCCAGTTCTCCAGAGGCGAACTCGCAGCCATCGGCGGCCTCCTGAAATATGTCGACCTGACCCAGATCGGCAAAAAACCTGTGATCCGCGCCCCGCGCCGGACTGCGGGCAATGCAGCCCTGCTGATCGATCCGGCGACCCGCGCCAGCCTCGATTTGATCCGCTCGGCGACCGGCGAGAAGAAGGGCAGCCTGCTGTCCGCCATCGACCGCACCATAACGGGAGCCGGCGCCCGCGAACTGGCCGCCCGCCTGTCGAGCCCGCTTTGCGATATCCCCGCCATCAACGCCCGCCTCGATGCTGTCGCCTACCTGATCGACGAACCCGGCCTGCGCGAGGACGTGCGCAAGACGCTGGCCGGGGCCACCGATATCGCCCGCGCTGTCTCGCGGCTGTCGTTTGGCCGCGGTTCGCCGCGCGACCTCGGGTTTGTGCGTGACGGACTTGCCTCGGCAGCAGCCTGCGCCGGACAGTTGGCGTCCGGCGCGCGCGGCATGGGCTTGCCAGACGAACTTTCCCGCATCGCCGCCCGCCTGGCATTGGCTTCCGGCCCGCTGCTCGAAGCCCTGAAGGCGGCACTCAACGACGACCTGCCTGTCCATCGCCGCGACGGTGGATTTGTGCGTCCAGGCTTCATGAAGGACCTCGACGAGGCCCGCCGCCTCAAGGAGGATGCCCGCCAGATCCTCGCCGAACTCGAAGCCCGCTATCGCGACGAGTCCGGCGTCAAGACGTTGAAGGTCCGCCAGAACAATATCCTGGGTTTCTACATCGAAGTCACCCAGGGCAACGCCGCGCCGCTCACGTCCGCCCCCCTCGACAAGATCTTCCGCCACCGCCAGACGATGGCCAACGCCATGCGCTTCGTTACCGATGAATTGGCCGCAACCGAGGGCCGTATCGCAACTGCCGGTGAACGCGCGCTTGCCCTCGAACAGGACGTCTTCAACGATCTTGCAAAGCGTATTGGTGACGCCGAAACAAAGCTCTGCGAGATCGCCGCCGCCCTCTCCGAACTCGACGTTGCCGCAGCCCTTGCTGATCTTGCCGAGCGGGAGAATTATACCCGCCCGATATTACGCTCAGACCAGACTTTCGACATTCGCGGCGGCCGCCACCCGGTCGTCGAGCAGTCACTGAAAGCTGCCCGCGAAGGCCCCTTCATCGAGAATGATTGCCTACTCGGCCGTGCGCCGGAAGCGCCTGGCAGCCAGGACGTTGACTACGCGCAAGGCGGAACCGATCCTGCCGGCCACCCGCCGGGCTTCGACGACGCGCGTGCCGCTCGCATCTGGCTCGTCACCGGGCCCAACATGGCGGGCAAGTCGACCTTCCTGCGCCAGAACGCGCTGATCTGCGTCCTCGCCCAGATGGGCTCCTTCGTGCCTGCAGAACGTGCTTCGATCGGAATCCTCGACCGTCTGTATTCCCGCGTCGGCGCGTCCGACGATCTCGCCCGCGGCCGCTCCACATTCATGGTCGAGATGGTGGAGACCGCCGCGATCCTCAACCAGGCGACCGACCGCTCGCTGGTTATCCTGGACGAAATCGGCCGCGGCACCTCGACGTTCGATGGCTTGTCGATTGCCTGGGCCTGTGTTGAATACCTGCACGAAGTCCGCTGCTGCCGCACGCTGTTTGCCACCCACTATCACGAGCTGACCGCGCTCGCCGAACGCCTCGCCGAGGTCGCCAACGTCACCATCGACGTCAAGGAATGGCGCGACGAGATCATTTTCCTGCACAAGGTCAAGCCGGGAGCGGCCGACCGCTCCTATGGCATCCAGGTCGCCAAGCTGGCAGGCCTTCCGGCCGGTGTCATCGCCCGCGCTGGCGAGGTCCTGGCCCTGCTTCAGGATGCCGACCGCAATAATGTCCGCACTCCTGATATGCTGCTCGATGATCTGCCGCTGTTTGCCGCCGTGCGTCCCGAAAATCCAATCGCGTCGACCGGCGGCGCGTCTTCGGCACTGGAAACCGAATTGAAGTCGATTAACCCTGACGAGCTGTCGCCGAAAGCCGCTCTCGATGCGCTCTACCGTCTCAAGGCCCTTGTGAAATAGAACTGTCGAGGGTCACTCTTGTCGAGCCCAGGTGCCTGCGCGGCACGAGTCAGCGGCGCTTCAACGAGGTCAACTGCGAAGGCTAAGTGATCATGGAAAGCCCCACCCCAGGCACCGCCGTGATGATGCTGAAGGTCCTGAGGTCGGCCGACCCGCCGCCTCCGACCCGCTACTTCGATCCGCAAGCCTTGAAGGAAGAGCTGATCGGGATCGTCACCAACGATGGCGGCCCCGACAAGGCGCGACCGCACTTTGTCGCCCGCGTCAAGGAAGTCATCGCCGCCGCCCGTGCCCAGGCGCGCGTCGAACTGGAAGCCGATGGTCTTGGCACGCGCTGCGCAGCCGGCCTGTCGTTGTTCCAGGACGACCTGATTCGAATGCTCTTCGATCTCGTCGTGAGCTACCGCTGCACGCCGGCGGAGCGCAAGGAAGTCGAGCACATGGCGATCCTCGCCACCGGCGGCTACGGACGCGGCATGCTGGCGCCGGGTTCGGATATCGACCTGTTGTTCCTGATGCCGGGCAGCGCCACCGACTGCGAGACGCGCGCCAGCGAGCGGCTGCTCTATTTGTTGTGGGACATGGGCTTCAAGGTCGGTCACGCCACCCGCAACATTGCCCAATGCGTGCAATTGTCGAAAGCCGATATGACGATTGCGACATCGATGATCGACGCCCGCCTCATCGACGGCAACGAGAAGCTTTTCGGCGACCTTCAGCACCAGTTCCGCAGGAACGTCATCAAGGCCAACGTCCGTGCCTTCATCGATGCCAAGATGGCTGAGCGCGACTCCCGCCACCAGCGCTCCGGCGATGCCCGCTACCGGGTCGAACCCAACATCAAGGATGGCAAGGGCGGCCTGCGCGACCTGCACACCCTGCATTGGCTCTCCAAGGCGATTTACGGCGAGGATGTCGGAGTTGCAACGATTCGCGCCGGCGTGTTTACCGAGGAAGAGGTGACGACCTTCCACCGTTGCGAGGATTTCCTCTGGTCGGTCAGATGCTTCCTGCACTTCCTCACCGGCAGGCCCGAGGAAACCTTGAGTTTCGACGTGCAGTCGCAGATGGCCGAGTTGCTTGGCTATAAACGCCATGGCGGTCTGCGCGCCGTCGAGCGTTTCATGAAGCATTACTTCCTGGTCGCCAAGGACGTCGGCGATCTGACCGGCATCCTCTGCGCCGACCTTGAAATTCAGCAGCTCAAGTCCGCCCCCAGCCTGCGCAACATGCTGTCACCATTGAGTTGGCAGACCCGGCGCCAGATCCGCACCCGCACCGACTTCCGCATCGACAACGAGCGCCTGAACGTCGCCGATCCGGGTGTCTTTGAGCGCGATCCTCTCAACATTCTGCGGCTGTTCGACAGGGCCGCCCAGACCGGCACGTTTCTGCATCCCGACGCGGTTCGCCTGTTGCGCCAGTCCGGCCGGCTGGTCGACAAGGATATGCGCGATAACCCGGAAGCCAACCGCCTTTTCCTGTCGATGCTGACCAATGCCGAAACCGGCGCCCTGTCGCTGCGCCGTCTCAACGATGCCGGAGTGCTTGGCCACTTCATTCCACCCTTCCGCCGCGTCGTCGGCATGATGCAGTTCAACATGTACCATCACTACACCGTCGACGAGCATCTGATCCGCACGGTCGAGATGGTCAGCGACATAGACCGCGGCAACGCCGTCGAGGAACTGCCGCTCTCCACCCGCCTCATCAAATCGATCAAGAACCGCGCCGTCCTTTACGTTGCAGCCTTCCTGCACGACATCGGCAAGGGTCGTCGCGAGGATCACTCCATCGTCGGCGCCCGCATTGCCCGCGAGTTGTGCCCGCGTCTTGGCGTGACCTCCGGGGAAACCGATACCGTCGCATGGCTCATCGAGGAACATCTGACGATGAGCAACATTTCCCAAAGGCGCGACCTTGCCGATCCGCGCACCATCCGTGACTTCGCCGACATCGTCAAAAGTCCCGAGCGGTTGAAACTCCTCTTGATGCTCACCGCCGCCGACATCCGCGCCGTCGGCCCTGGCACCTGGAACGGCTGGAAGGGCCAGCTCCTGCGCACCCTCTATAACGAGACCGAAGTCATTCTCACGGGTGGCCACACGCAGGAAGCCCACCGCCTGCGCATCGAGAAGGCGAAAGAAGCGCTTGGATCGAAGCTGAGCGCGAAGGGATGGGGCGAAGCCGCAATCAGCGCCCATCTCGGCCGCTTCTTCGATGATTACTGGCTTCGCCTGGAAACGGACGTGCATCTCGAACACGCACTCTTCATGGCCCGGGCGCTCGAGAAGGCGGAGAACGTCGCCGTCGACTACAAGACGGACGCGTTTACCGCAGTGACCGAATTGACGATCCTCGCACCCAACCATCACCGCCTGCTGTCGCTTTTTGCCGGCGCCTGCCTGTCGGTCGGCGCCGATATCGTCGGCGCGCAGATCTCTTCGACCCGCGACGGGGTCGCGCTCGACACGTTCCTCCTGCAACGGGAATTCGATCAGGATGCCGACGAGAAACGCCGCTGTGAGCGCATCCGCAACGCCATCGAGCGCTTTCTGAAGGGCGAAGCGCGCGTCAAGAAGGTGCTTGCCGACCGGAAAGTGGAACACCGCGTCGAAGCGTTCAGCGTTTCCCCGCGCGTCGATGTCAATAACAGCTTCTCCGACCACTATACTGTGATCGAGATTGCAGGCCGCGACCGTTCCGGGCTTCTCTACGAGTTGACCAGCGAGCTATCCGATCTCTCGCTCGACATCTCGTCCGCCCACATCTCCACCTTCGGGGAAAAAGTCGTCGACGTCTTCTACGTAACCGATCTCACCGGCCGGAAGATCGACAGCGAACGCCGCCAGGAAGAGATCCACAAGCGTCTCCGCGACATCGTCGACATTGACGTCGAAACCTAGTGTTCTGGATCAAACATTTGATTCCCGGGTGGAGGTCGTCAAATGTTTGTGAATCCAGAACACAATCAAAAGGTTGCCTAGTGTTCCGGGCTGAGTGTTCCGGGCTGAGTGTTCCGGGCTGACATTCAGGTTTCCGGCAGGGAACCAAATGTCAGAGTCGGAGCACTAGTGGCCTGTCTCGCCTAAATCGTTGTGCTGGCCGCAACCGCTGACGATTTAGGCGAGACATGAAGGCCACTAGCGAAAACAATGGCTTAGTGTGGCGTTCAGCGCGCCTCAATTGACAA
>Ga0180009_10001806_pt1 | contig 25640 bp, 22 predicted proteins | sample OS_PC_MetaG_FD_123537 | JGI IMG/M metagenome (GOLD analysis project Ga0180009, IMG submission 123537) | Groundwater microbial communities from the Aspo Hard Rock Laboratory (HRL) deep subsurface site, Sweden - OS_PC_MetaG | ecosystem: Environmental > Aquatic > Deep subsurface > Groundwater...
AGCCCCGAAGGTATTGTGTTTCAAGAACCTTGGAAGCCATGGATGGATTCCAGGAGCTCCAGGAGGATTCATGCGTTTCTTGAAACACAATACCTTTGGGGCGTATATTAGGTGAATAATTACGACGAAACAGAAGATCTGTCACTTGCAGTGAATGTCGGGCGATTCCTTTTTCAGAGCGGAAACTTCGTTCAGCACTTTAAAAGAGGTTGCTTGCCAGGACTGGACGGCAAAATCGCATAAAACGCTCTGTAGATCCTATCTCTTCGATGCCTGACCCCGAGTTCAGGTTGTTTACCCCACGCCGATGTCCCCTTTGCTCACGCTCTTTAAAGAACCTGTTTTAATATACGCTGTTTAAAAAGGGTTTCAAGGCCTTCCGCCAGGTAATCGATGCTCTTCATGAGGTAAACGTGGCCCGGCGGAAAGGACTCTTTTAAGAACTGCTGCGTGAAGGGGGTACAGCCGCAGCCAATGGTAAATATCTGGATGCCTTTATTTTCGCAATAGGTCACCGCATCCGTCAGGGGCAATCCGCTGTTGGAGGCTCCGTCCGTTATATGGATGATCATGTTTTTTTTATGTTTACGATCAAGCATCGTGGCAACGGCCATAATCGCCTGTCCGGACGGCGTATCGCCATAAGGGGTGATGGTATAGAGCCGATTGCCGTGATATAATCGAGTCAGCGTACATGTATTCGACTTCCCGAGATAGGCATAGATCTCGATTCGGTTTCTGAATTCCCGGGCTGCCTGGATGACGGTGGCGAAGGTTCTTTCCGCGATTCTCCAGGGTCGCAGGTTACCGCCTTTTCCGGCCATGGAAGCCGAGGCATCGGCCACGATGCAGATCTGCCACACGTCGTCAAAACCCGGCGCCTGTCTGTTTTTAAAGATTTTTCCATCGATCGGAGCGCGGTATAGCCTTCCCGGGTCCAGTTTCCCTTCCAGCAGTCCTCGCCTGAGGTTTCTGTTTCTCGCCCGCCGCACCTGGGTAACATGTTCCTTGAAAATTCTCCGCAATCGGTTCACCTGGACGGTGTCCGGCCGGAAGTCCATCAACACCGACCCTTTTTTGAGGAAGGTCTCCAGAGATTTGCCAGCGGGATCCTGCATCACCGAGAGGACCTCCCCGGTAAGATCGATTTCTCCCTCCTCCAGTATCCAGCTGATTTCATCGACCAGGTCCGGACTGAGAGCCCCGATTTCCAGGCTTTGTATTTTATCCGCCGCCACATCCACCAGAGACTCAGACTTCGGAACCGTATCCAGGTTTGGGTGAAACCGTTCCCATGTGGAAAGCTCGTCCCACATTTCGGTCCATATTAGTCTATACAGGTCGGTCCGCTTGTCTCTTCTTTCCTGGGAGGTGCGCAGGCCGGCCAGTGCCCGCAGAGGCCTGGTATGGATTTCCAGTATTTTCAAGGGAGCGTCGTAATTGAGGTGCAACTGTTCCAGCGCCTGACCCAATATCGCCTTTTTTTTCCAGACCTGAAGCAGGCTTTTTGAACTTGGCGGGAGCAGCGGATCTCGTTCCAATCCACCCAGGGTTTGCTTCCAGAATTCGGCAAGATAAAGGGACCAAACGGACGACCCGGCCAGCGCATCGATATAAATCGCCTCAGCTGCCTCCAGGAATTCGTTCAGAAAGGGCACCGCCGCTGCGGGCAGATCGACCACGCTTCTTTGAACCGCTTCCCTGACCTGGTCGGTCCATTCAATCGAAGCCAATCCCTCAAAGACCACCTTGCCGACCAGGCGGTCGAAATTCTCAAAGGAAATGGGGAACCTGTCCGAAAGCACATCCACATCCAGCAGGATCGAATGGTCGGTGGCATCCGCCATGCCCTTCCAGTAAACCGGTTTTACGCCCTCTCCAATATGACCGGCAACCTTCCGCAAGGCTCTCAATCCCAGGGCCAGTTCCAGGGCCTTCTGTCTCGAACGGTTTTTCCGCCAGTAATCGGAATGGATGCTCATTTTTTCACCGCTTCTTTTTCCGGTGTGTATAGTACATACCGACCCCGTTCTGCTTTTGTCTCCCCGGTTTCCACATGGACGGAAAGCAGCAACGATTCCAGGCTGTCCTTGGATATCTGAAGACTGTACACCATGGCTTCCCTCAGTGAGGCCCCAAGGGAAACCAGCTCGGCGATCATCAGGCTGTGCCGGACGGAAACACTGATCCCCATCTCTTCGTTATTTCGGATGCGGTTCACCAGGTGAAGGACCTGCAACGCCGATTCTTCAGAGATGCCGGTTTTTCGAATCAATACTTCCCGTTCCACGTCCTCCGGAAGATATTCCAGGTGGATGCGATAGAACCGGTCCTTCAGAGCCGCATCCAGTGTTTCGGTGCCGGTAAACTCGTCCCCTTCGTTCATCGTGGCAAAGAACATCACCCCGGGAGCCACTTTCACAAATCCCAGCTCATCGATCCAGATGCTCCTGTCCTCGGACAGCACGGAGAAGAGTTCGTTCAGGGCATGAGGGCTCTCCGTGCGGTTGATCTCTTCCAGGTGAATCACGCAACCCGGGGTCTGGATCGCTTTTGGGAACAGATACTCGCGATAATATGTTTCACCGTCCTTGAGCCGGGTCTGTCCGAACAACTGACCCGATTCCAGCAGGAGTCCTATCTGAAAGGCGGCCATGGGGCGGTTGTAAATCGCTGCAAATTGACGGACGAGCGAGGATTTGCCGCAGCCCTGGTTTCCCGTGGTCAGGATATTGACGGGATGCCTGGCCGACATTTTTTCAAACCGGTCCAGGTTTTTGCCGTCCTCTTCAAGGATAAAGAAATCCGGGTCGCTTTTAGGTACTTTCAACTGGGGAGATGATTCGGTCATGGTATTCACTGTATCGATGATTAGGCATTCACCCCGGCGATCGGTGATCCCGACTGGTTTTCGGTAACAACCAGCGGCACACGGGTTTGGTAAGCAGAACCGCCTTATTTCTACCAACCATATCGCATTTCCCATGCAGGTGCCACCCACACTGCGGGAGGATGTGACGTCGGGATCAATACTTCGTTTCTTTTCCAGCTCGAAAACTGACTTCGGTATTCGTCGGCAAGAGACAGCTGCGACTGAGGAACAACCTGCAGAAGAAGGTCACGGTCTCAACTCGCTGCGGTCAATTTGGGTTTATGGGAAGCAGAGACTGCTCGGGATCCTGAGATACAACCGGGCGCCCCGGAGAGTGTGTGGCTTCCTGTCGCTGAAACGGGATGGGGTAATCCTTACCAGCCGGATTCTGCAGGTTCGCTTTACCTTGTTATGGGCATGATTGCTAAGAACGAATTGTTTTGGATCTGATGACACCCCTGACATTCATTTCAAACGAACTTAATGCAACGAGTAATGAGACCTGTTTTCATACCAACATCGAAAAATGAGATCAATTTTGGTGATGAGGATATCAACAGCTTTTGAATCACAAGCCCCGACAATGCAGTTGTGACAAAGGCGCACCCCAGATCTGCCCGGATACTAAAACCGTCTCATGTCAGAAAGGGCCAGCACATAAAGGAATGGAAATCTCCTCGACATGAATCATGCGTCAATTTGAACCAGACCACTAAAACCTAGGCTTTGACCAGAGGTGGGTGACCTTGAGAATGATCAGGCCTATAAGCAGAATCCCTGCGAAAACAGCCATGATATGCCAGATCTCCCATCCAAAGAGGAATTTGGCGTTAATCAGAACCATCGACGGCAAGACAAAAGGCATTGCCCCAAGCGCCAGGATGCCCGCCTCAATAGCCACCGGGGAATCCAGTTTTGGATCGACAATTCTCAATAGCAGTAATCCACTCGACAGGGTGCCGGTACAGGTCCCATAAAGCAGAACCATCCGCTCAACATTGTATTCAGGCAGTCGCCTGCCGAAATAGACCAGCATCACTGTCGTGATGATACCGGTCGCCAGGCTGATCACCAATATGGGAACGATAAATTTAACAACAATGGCCGGTTTGATGGCAAATATCGTGGCAATAATCAAAAAGTCGATTGACCAGCCTGTGATTCGTTTTTGTGTCCCTTCATCAATCAGGTAGTTGATACCGAACTTTTTCATCAACCAACCGATGAACAGAGCGATCAGCAATCCATGGAAAAAGGTAAATCCCCAGTTCAGCTTGCTGACAGTGTCCGAAAATGGCGCATTCAACACCTTTACAAATCCAATCGTCAACAGATACGTCATACCCACCAGTGCCGCCTGAAAAGCCAGTGAATCCACGTTGGCAGAATGCGTTGTCTGATTTCCGGTGGATTCTCTGACGCTGTTTTTGGGATAAAAGCCTTTCAGAACGATCTCCGAAATGTCGGCCTTTTCCCCATCGCCGCGCGCTTTTCTGATTCCCCAGTTTACCAGCGGAACCCCAACGAAAAAAGCAAACAGAAAGCCCATTGACGCAAAGATAAGTCCAATGGTGGCCGCGTTCTCAAATCCAAAACCTTCCCATACTTTACCAAAGGACAAGGCTTGCCCCGGCCCCTGCATAAAGCCCAGGGGAGCAAAAAAACCGAATGTGGGGAAGAGTTCAGTCCCGAAAAAGGCAAAGATGAAAACCAGCGTGCATCCGACCAGTGCCTGTGCCGCCAGAGTGATTCCTTCTATAACCCCTCCCCAGATGACACCCCTGGTAACACCACGAACAGTGGGGACAGTCTTCTTCCCAGTATTCTCATTTCCGGCAAAGGCTGTCAGACCAATTGAAATAAATGAGATGATAAAGAAATGGTAGGTAAACGCCTCAAACTGTTCTATATTCAGTGACACCGGCGCAATATTCAGAACGGCCAATCCAATAAAACCGCCAATCATGCAACTGGGAATCAGATATTTTTGAAAGAAAGAGATTTTGGCTCTTGCGGCAAAACCGACCAGGAGAAACAGCGATAGTAAACCAAACGAAATGACCAGATCAAAACTGAAAGGTGTCTGCATATAATCTCCAAAGCAGTGTCAAAAAAAGGCTGGAATCTATCTGCTGCCGAAAAGACAAAAAACCGACGGGCATAACCTTAACCTCGAATGGCTTTACCCGGTAACCTTATGCTTCGTATTTCCCATATTTATGGGTGGCTTGAACCATGGCGATATAATTTTCCGGTTTGACACCCGGATGAATGGAATTTGACGATGCCAGGATATACCCCCCTCCCGGAGCGGCAATGTCGATGGTTCTTTTTACCTCCTCTTCAACATCCGCTATACTGCCACTCACCAGGGTTCCAATACAATCGATATTACCAAGAATACAGACCCGGTGACCAATCTCCTTCTTTACGGTTCCGATGTCCAGACATTGCGGTTGAATCGGATGGATGCCATTCAGCCCGGTCTCGATAAAATCCTCGGTAATCTTGGAATGGTCACCATCCGTATGTTTCAAGACCGGCAGGTCCAGACCATGGGCAAAATCGACTATCTCGGTATAATAAGGCTTAAGATACGTCCGAAAATGAGCGGGTGAAATAATGGTATTGGTATTGTGGGCCAGGTCTCCATCAAGAGAGATGATCCGGGCACCCATTTTTTGACCCAGCGCGATGGCCTCTTTTGTATAATCGGTTGCGATACGGGCAAGTTTATGGACGAATTCCGGGTTTGTCATATACAGCATCAGAAGATGGGTCATTCCTCCGACCATGTTCCAGCTTCGCCGAAACGGACACTGCATGCTCAGGACAATTGCTCTTTCTCCGTTCAACTTTTCATTGGCATAACTGACAGACAGCAGATCCGATTCAGAAATGGTGGGCGGTTTAAAACCTTTCAGGTCATCCTCATTGGAAATGGGGCCGGCCACTACCAAGGCTTCGCCAGCCTTGTCCAACTGGTAAGTCACGCCCCAGTCGTCGATAAACCGCTCTTCATCAATGAATGTGGATTGTGTAAACGGTCTGAGGGTCACACCGTCTACATCCAGTTCTTTGATGACGAGTACAACAGTATCAAACATCTTGATTTTGGCCTCCAGATTCATGCGCTGGATGAAATCGATTTCCGGGACATCGTCCGTAAAATGTCGTGCAATGTTAATAATGGATGACTCATTATAGGCCAGTTCCCAATGCGGCACGCGATCAGGTATGCCCAGCGACAATGCTGTCAGCATTCTATCTTTTCCGTTCATCGTCGATCTCCGTATGGATCTAATGCTATCTGATAAGTTGTTCGGGATGAGGTGAGATGATAGGTGCTGGATAGTATAGAGTCAAGTGTTTACCAGACATTTTTAATCGTCGGAAGTTGAAAAAGAACATGAGCCTGTCTGTTTTTATGAACTCGGGCGGGTAAAAGAGATATGGAGATGGTTTGGAATCAGAAGGAAAAATTTTAAAGCAGTATTAAATGGAGATACGAAACCCGACAACCGGGATATTCGAACCGCATCTGTTGCCACAATACATTCCAAATACACCTGAGCGATGGTGAATGCGGAAAATCAATTGTGGATGGTAAGAAACATTTGGCAGATCAAAAGAAAACTCGATAAAAAAGTAGTGTAACAGCTGCGTCGGATCCGCATCCGCATCCTGGTCCAATTCAGGCTTTTCCAGGGCATATGATAATCCCTGCCCATAGGCTGCGTTGGCTGGAAAAAAATCTTCCAAAAAGTGCTCCCGGACGACCAATAAAACATTCGTTTCCCAATGATCCTGCAGACCTTCATGTTTGACAATCTGTCCCTCGACATCAAATGTTAAGCCTCTGATTCTTCCATCCAGTTCATAAGCTAGAAAAAGAACTTTTACATAGGAATCGATTGGCTTCCATGGTTCCGTGAGTAAATCACCGAAGTTGTTACTGACTGCTTGCCCTTGATAATATCCGATGGAGGTTCTTTTATCTGTTTTTGATTGAAATGAGGTGGGTTCTGCCCCGCTGCAAAAAAAAGGAAACCCTGGAAGCAGTATGCAGATAATCGATATCAGATGAAAAGGGCGGCAATGCAGAAGTTCCGAAAAATAATGGCATCGTTTCTGCCTTGCTTTAGCACAGTCGTCAGGACTGTTATTAAGTTTGGTGAAATCCAAATGTTTATGATGATGGGAATTGTTTTTATTTTAACGACAATCTACCTAAATTGAAGCGTCTTTTCACCAGCTTGCTTTCTACCTAGATTCTGCAAGTAAGTTTCAATAGATACACTTCACGCAAGTCATGGTTGGTCTGTTATTGATCGGATTGGGAGCCGTCAAAACTCACCAGGAGGGTGAGTTGGGCGACCGCCCTCGGAGACAGGCAGGAAGCCTGTCGAGAATGAGTTCAATAACAGTCCAATCATGGTTACTTGCAGAATTTAAGTTCTATATTAATGTATTGATATCGACAGGATCTGATTTCTGGCTTTGCTGCTGTGTAATATCAAAGTGCCCTTGTCTTGCCATTTTGAAATAATGACTCTGGATTTCCAGAAAATCTTTCCAAATAAAGCTCATGCTATCTTGAATAAACCGTTGGTAGGCTTGGCACTTTCTGTTTTGCAGCAAAGGATCACTCCTATTGAGTGAGCTGCATTCTTTGTGAAGGCTTTCGGGGAGCATGTCCGTATTCGTTGCGGTGCCCAGGGATAAGCCGATAAAACCCATTAAAACCGGCTGGATAGCCCAGACGCCAATCCGGCCCCTGCTGGATAACCTATAACTTTTCAATACCTTATTTTGGTTTACAAACATAAAATGGTATTCAATATCGGCACTGGTTGTGACCAGCAAAAGGGTTCCCAGTGTATATAAAGAATAGCGGGAATTTCGCCAATAGTCTGACGATGAGTTTTTGACAACGGTCTCTATTTTTAACGTCAGATCCTTGTCATTATTATTTTGCGTGCTTTTGCATGATAAGGTCTCATATACTTTGGCTTTCTGCAATTCTGAGCAGAAAATCGAAGTGGCAATACCACTTTCTTCATTGATAATTATCTCTTGGTTTCCCAATATACTATTTGGAACGACGTCGATCTGGTTTGGTGCAATGGCACAAGAAACAGATGAACTGACTACGATCAAAAAATATAATGGTTTCCGGATAATAAGATACAATCGACTTAGTTTGTTCACTATCTTTTGCTTACTTGGAGGTCAGGTATTGATTCAAGGCAATTTAAAAAAAACAGTCTGCTTTCAGTATAGATCACCTGGAACAAGTGTCAACCGCTTTCTATTTTAGTAGGGTGTAGCCGCTGAAGTGATTACGAGTCTTAAGGTGGGATTTTGCAATAACTGAAGTGTCTTCATTTACAGAAGGTCATCAATAATCCAGGGAGCAACAATGTAACCTGGCTTCATTAAAGGAAATCTGTACCACGAGGATTCAATGCCTTACAAATGTTGGCAGCAGCGTAACCCAATAGATTTAATTATCGATAAACAGATGAAAGATCGCAGATAGAGCTTGATGGCGAATTCCTGATGATCAGTTGTTGTTTAGTTTCCGCTACATAAGGAACTTCCTATCACTTGTTCAGGCCCGTCCGTCTCCAATCAACAAATGTTTGACAAATCAATCCGTAATAATGAATGCTTTCAGGTAGAATAAGACACTTTCGTTGGACGACATTCGATTTTTCATACTTGGAGTTCATTATCCAATATTGGTCCATCGCTTCCGGGGATAATGGTTTGTTACCTGGAAACACGTTTCCGGTTTCGGCATCCCTTTCTGTTTTTCTGGAATAAATTATAAATAAAAAATCAATGCCGTTAATTTAAACGACCTATTCTTGCTAAGCACCAACAGTTCCGGTTTTCAAGAACCTTGGAAGCCAGGGATGGATTCCCGGAGCTCCAGGAAGGATGACTGCGTTTCTTGGAAATCGGAACTGTTGGTGCGGAACCATTCGCTTAAGTTAATGACATTGAATAAAAAATACATGCCTGAACGATCGCCTTAAATATGGAAAAGCTATCATTATTTAACCGGACAGAATCGATACAAAGAGATGTCACAAGGAAAAAAACTGACACGTTTTGAACAGCTTGAATCGGAGCTGCTCAAAAGAGAAGAAACCATACTCGCTCTGCAGCAACAGCTGGATGCCTCTCAACATTTCATCGATCATATCGGCATACCTGTCGCCATGATCAGTATTGACGGCAGGATACAACGGGCAAACGCCAGTTGGGCATCCGTTTTTGATCTGCCGCTGGAATCCTGCCCTGGATTGTCACTTTATGATCTCCTGCCTGGAGACACCCAAAAAATCCAAAAACATCTTCAGCAAGCAGTGGAAAGCCGCACACCTCAAAATTTTCATGCCCAACAGACCTTTTCCAGGGGTACGGTTTGGTACAGCAATGAATTTTACCCGGTTTTCTCGAAAGGGGGGAATATCTCTGCTATATCGATCCAACTGGTTGAAATCAATCAGTGGAAGGTCGCTGAAGAGAAGCTGACCCGTACGGTACAGGAACTGGATGCCACCAAAAAGGCCATGGTGAAGACCCAGGTGGCGAAGTCAAACTTCCTGGCCAATATTACCCAGGAGATACGAACCCCACTGAACAGTATCATCGGTTTTTCGCAGGTGCTGCTTCGGAATATCGCCGAGGGAAAAACAACCCTGGCGGAGGATTTGCAGTACCTGGTGAAAAATATCGAACAAAGCGGACACCATCTCTCAGAAATCATAAACAGTATCCTCGATCTTTCCCAGATAGAAGCAGGGGAAATGACGGTTAACGAGTCTGACATCGACTTACGCAGAACGCTGAAAAATATCTTTTACCTCAACAAAATTGAGGCTTTGCAAAAAAACCTGGATTTCAGCTATAAAATAGAACCTCACATTCCACAATTTGCCCGCTCCGACCGCACTAGACTGGAACAGGTATTGAACATCCTGCTGCAAAATGCCATCAATGTAACACCCGAGGGGAAAAAAGTACGTCTGGGGATAACCCTGGAAGATGACCGACTGGTCTTTACGGTCTCCGATGAAGGAATTGGCTTTCAATCTGAAAACCAGTCACTGCTTGCCGACCCGTTTGATGATCCCTCTGAAAATAATGATAAAAACGGTTATGGAAACAGGTTGAGTCTTCTCATTACAAAAAAAATGGTGGAGATAATTCATGGCACCATTTCATATGAGAGCCGAACCGCTAAAGGAAATACCTTTACGGTTAAAATTCCCTATATCAAATCGGACATGATAGAAGACAGACATCCGGAAGCCCATGAAAAAATCTCTTTTTCCCGGGATAACATTGTGCTGGTAGTCGAGGACAACCTGATTACCCAGGAACTGATTACAACCATTTTCTCCCATTTCAATCTCGATATCCATCTTGCCGGGGATGGGAAAGAGGGTGTTGAAATGGCCTGCAATCTGAAACCCGACCTGATTCTGATGGATGTTTTTATGCCGGTGATGAACGGGGTGGAAGCCACCAGTCTCATTCGACAGAATCCCGAACTGAAGGACACCCCAATTATCGCCTTGTCCTCCGGGGCCCAACAGAATCATAAAACGAATGCCAGAGATGCGGGTGTCAGTGATTACCTGGTCAAGCCTGTCACCATCGATACGATCATACCGATTCTGACCCGGTATCTGCGAACCGAGAAAACCATCGTCTACGATAAAGATAAAGCCGAAAAAGCCAAAAACCAGCAGGAACTTCTAACGGCAAAACTGCAGCGAGACAGAGCCCTTCAGGAAAAACAGGTGGAGAGCCGTACCCGGGAACTGATCCGTGCCAGGGATCTCGCCGAATCGGCCAGCCGATCAAAAACCCTGTTCCTGGCCAACATGAGCCATGATATTCGAAACCCCCTGAATGCAATCATCGGTTTCAGCCAGATCCTGAAAAAAAAGGCCACGAACCATTCATTACCAGACAAATTCTCAGAATTTCTGGACAACATCATCCAAAGCGGGCACAACCTGTCTGAACTGGTTAACAATGTCCTGGATATAACAAAAATCGAGGCCGGCAAGATTGAGATCACCAAAGAGGTTATCCATCTCAGGCAACTCGTGGATACGATGTGCAGATTTAACAGCAGCCAGGCAGAGTCAAAAGGGATCCAATTTGCTTGCGAATTCGAATTGGACCCCGATATTCAGATCTACTCGGATAAAAACTGCCTCAACCAGATTCTGATGAATCTGACCGGCAACGCCATCAAGTTTACCCCCAAAGGAAAAACCATTACCATCAAGGTCTCCCGAACGAAGTCCATGTTGATCTTCCAGATTATCGACCAGGGTATCGGAATCCCCAAGGAATTTCATGAGATCATTTTTAATCCCTTCGAGCAGCTCAACGACAACAATAACTATTTACTCCGAGGCACTGGCCTGGGTCTGGCCATCGTTAAAAACCGCGTAGAACTTCTGGGAGGAACCATTGAGCTTGAAAGTGAAGTTGGCAGGCAATCCATTTTTACGGTTAAAATTCCTCTGGAAGAGGTTCAAAAGCTTCCCGAGGACATGGAACCCGTTGTGGATATCAGCAATAAATTCAGCAGGGATCACCGCATCCTGGTGATTGAAGACGATCCCACCAACCTGTTAATGATCGTGGCCTTGTTAGAGGACATGAACCTGGCGGTAGAAGTGGCTGAAAACGGACAGCTTGGCTTGGAGAAGGTATGTGAAATACAACCGCATCTGGTAATGATGGATATGAATATGCCCGTTATGAACGGACTGGATGCCATTCAAAGCATCCGAGAACAACCGGAGCCACTGAATCAAACCCCCATTATCGTCTTCTCCGGTGATGCCTTTAAGGAACAGCAACAGGAAGCACTCAAAGCCGGTGCGAATGCGTATCTGACCAAGCCCATTGATGAAAACAAACTCATCCCACTATTGATCAAATACCTGAGCCCTGTTGAATCAGAATGATCCCTTGAAAACCGGGTGAATTTCCTTTTCTGCTATCTCATAAAATTCATATAGCACCCTGCCAGTTCCAGCATTGCATCCGGACCTGGAAGAGTCGGCAGCCATTCATGGCGTAGCAGACTGCTGGGGCCTTACTGCAGCGTCGTCACGGCCTTAAAAAGCCGATTCATTCTCTCGCGACTGAGAAACTATGGATTTATCAGTCCTGGAGGTTGCCAGCAGTTATTTTTTCGTATCTTTTAAGCAACAACCGGTCATTTTTCGGTTGTTGCTTGAGAATTGAGGCGGGCTGTAGGCCCGTTGGAAAGCTATTCAGTTTGATTTCCGCTCAGCCACGAAGGTATTGTGTTTCAAGAACCTTGGAAGCCATGGATGGCTTCCAGGAGCTCCAGGAGGATTCATGCGTTTCTTGAAACACAATACCTTTGGGGCGTATATCAGGTGAATAGTTACATTTTTTCCAGATTACAAAGTGGTCTTTTTCGGGCTGATGGTTGGACTTCATGATTAGAAAACAGTATTTGACAAAAACCGATCTTGGCGATATCCTTAGCTAAGTTTATATGACTAAGCTAATCAATGGAGTTCAACCATGATTGTCAATATTCATGATGCCAAGACAAATCTTTCCAAACTGATAGCCCGATTTCAGGAAGGTGAGGAGATCATAGTCGCCAAAAATGGCAAACCTGTTTTTAAATTTGCACCCGTGGATATACAAAAACATCAAGCGAGACCAATCGGGTTTTTTAACTGTAAAATCGACATGGCTCATTTTGATGATCCAATTGATGAAATGGCGGAGTATCAATGAAATATCTTCTTGATACGCACGTCCTTATTTATCTGGGGTGCGGTTATGGAGACCAGATTGGCAAAAAAGCATTGGAAATATACAAGGATCCAGATACACAGATTTTTGTGAGCCAGATATCTTTTTGGGAAATGGCAGTTAAGATTAATATTGGTAAGCTACATATCCCTATTGGACTACAAAATGTAATCATCCAATCCCAACAAGCCGGCATTGAAACCATATCCGTTCAAAATTCTCACATTCTTTTTTATCAATCTCTTGATGTTAAGGAGAATCATAAAGACCCATTTGATCGTTATATTATTGCGACTGCCATTTCCGAAGATCTTCAAATATTGAGTTCTGATAAGAAATTCGATCTCTACCAGGCAGTGGTAAGAGTTTGGGAAGATTAGATGCGTATGTGAAAAAACGATTTGCAGCAGTGGAAGTGTCGGTGGATTCAAGCGCGTTTTATCTGAATACTCGGAAGGATATCGCTGGCTTGCCTGATCATTCGGGCAATGATTTCCTTGACCGGCAGGATTTCCTGGATCAGGCCGGTGATCTGACCCGTGCCCCGTTCATCAAAATTCCTGTCCGCTTCGAAATCCGCTTTGAGTTCAGGCCTGTTTTTTTTGAACTCCTCTACAAATGATTTTTTGAATGCTCTCCCGGCACCTCTTGATGTCCGGAACAGCTGGGTTTCTTTTTCACTGGCGGCAATCAACATCTGTTTGTAAGCCCAGGAAATTTCGCACTCTGCAGCAGACAGGAAGACTGTTCCCATTTGAACCCCTGCTGCACCCAAGGCCAGAGATGCCAGCAGGCCGCGACCATCTCCAATCCCACCTGCGGCAATGACCGGACATGTTACGCTGTCAACCACCCGCGGAACAAGAACCATGGTTGAAATTTCCTCCAGACTGGTTTTGCCGCCAGATTCTGAGCCCTCAGCAATAACAGCGTCAACACCTGCCTGATCCGCTTTGACCGCGTTTGCTACTGTTGCCGAGACATGCATCACAAATATGCCGTGTTCCTGCAGCATTCTGGTATATAATCGGGGGTCACCCGCTGAAGTCACAACGACTTTAATGTTTTCTGTGATAATGGCATTTACGAGAGAACCGGCGTGATCAGCTGTTACCGGAAAGTTTACCCCGAAGATGCCATCACTCAGCTCCCGGGTTTTTCTGATCTGCTCTATCAACGTATCTTCAGCCCAGCCACCGGCCCCAAGCAGACCCAGTCCTCCAGCATTACTGACAGCAGCTGCCAGCGGCGCGGTTCCAATGCGCGACATACCACCCAGAATTATCGGGTAATCAATCCCGAGAATATCACATATCAGGTTTGACATCAGCTTTAAAAGAATTGAACTTCATCCATCGTGATGATATCTACTCAACCACCACCAGTTTCTGGCCATGTTCAACCAGATCGCCTTCTTTGACCAGTATATTTGTAACCACCCCTTCACAAGCTGCGAAAATGGAGTTCTCCATTTTCATTGCTTCATGAATCATCACTACGGTTTCCTCACCAATTGTGTCTCCGATATTGACCAGTACTCTTAAAATTCTGCCTGGCATTGGGGATAAAACTTCATTCATATCAAAAATCTCCATTATGATTCAGCAATGTCCGGTTAGGTTTTTGCAGTCCGTTAAAGACCATTTGGCAACCGTTCCGCCAAGGGGATACCGATTTAAAACATGAGGTGCGAGGCTCGCAGCACCGAACTGAAACCATCCCTGGTGCTCCGGGAAAACGTCCGGGTTTCCAGGGTGTTAAATCGCCATCCCCTTGACTCCACTCAAAACATCGATTGACTGGTCCTGAAGTGCAACATCCTCACCGGACAATGATGATGATTAGGTTTTCATCCAATGTCATTTAGTTAACCCGCTTGCTGAGTGTCTGCGATGGACCTGTTTGAATTGCTTGGAGAAGTTTCTTAGATGATCTGAACGAAGCGAAGCGGCCGAGAGCCCAATTGTTTGAGCAAAGCGAGTGTTGGGCTCTCAGCGAAGCAAGTTTTAGATCATCTTGAAACGGATCCGCAATTGAAACGGGTTCATTGCAGACACGGGATTTAAGGCTTAACTAAATGGCATTGGGTTTTTATCTAAAATGATGTCGGCCAGTTATGCATCAAATGTTTTCCAACCCCACCGGTTTTTCGATTGTGGTGCAGTGCCATCATCTGCATTAAAAAACGCCGCGTATGAGCCGGGTCGATAATCTCATTAACGCCGAAAATACCGGCTGCATCCCACGGCTCCGTATTCTCTGCGATCTGCCCCAACAGTCTGTTATACTCCTCTGGGTTGTCCTCCTTCTTCAAATTATAGACCACATTCATCGCCGGTTCCGGCCCCATGAAACTGATATCCGCAGTTGGCCAGGCGGCGAAAACATCTGAATACTTACCCCCTCCCATATTCAAATAGGCTTGTCCATACAGTTTGCGAATGACAATGGTCAGCTTGGGTACCGTAACCTGGGCAAGTGCGTTCATCCAGTTGATGATTTTGCCGGTTATTTTCCGCTGTTCGCCGGCCTTGCCGATCAGAAAACCCGGTGTGTCGACCAGGGTGATAATGGGAAGGTTGAAAGAGTCGCATAGCACCAGAAAGCTGGTTATTTTTTCACAACAATCGACATCCAGTGCACCGGCACCAAAAAACGAGTTATTGGCAATGACGCCAACGGAGACACCCTTAAGCCTGGCAAAACCGGTCACACAGGGTTTCCCGAACCGGGCCTTCAGTTCGAGAAAATCGCCCCCATCAAAGATGGCCCGGATGATGTTTTTCATATCATAGGCGTGGTTCGTTTCTTCGGGGACCATCTCCAGAATGTCAGGGATATCATTTTCACCCCCTGCATCCATTTCCATGACAGGCGTCATCTCACCTGAGTGAGAAGGCAGATAACCCAGGAATGCTTTGGCGAGATCCATGCACTCCTCTTCGGTTTCACCCAGGGCATCCACCAGACCGGTTCTATCCGCATGAACCTTCCAGCCACCCAGTTCTTCTGCCGGGGTGTTTTCACCCGTCGCCAGAGTAGTGACCTTGGGACTGGAGACGGCCATGATTGAGCCTTTCTGCATCACGCTGATATCAGACATGGCAGAGTACCAGCTGGAACTTCCGTAAATATTTCCCAGCAGCACGGAAATCCAGGGTGATTCTCTTAATCGGCGATATTGTGCGGTATTTTGTCCTCCCTGGCCCATGCCCCTGGAACCCATGACGTCAGGCATGCGGGCGCCGGTCGATTCTCCCAGAAAAACAAGGGGCATTCCTTTTTCACAGCTGACCGTTTTTATATACTCAATTTTTTTCATGTTGGTCGTTGCGCTGGATGCCCCCAGGATGGTCATGTCATTGGAAACGACACCCACCGGCCGACCATTGACAAGACCATGTCCGATGATTTTACCATCCGCAGGGGTTTTTTTCTCCAATCCGGGTCTATCCGAATGGGAAAAAAGTCCCATTTCATGGAAGGTCCCGGGGTCGAAAAAATATTCAATCCGCTCCCGCGCGTTCATCTTTCCGGCCGCCTTCCTGGCTGCCAGTTTCGTTTTTCCTCCCATGCCAAGCTGATGCTGCATTTTCTCATGGAAGGTTTTCATGCGCTGTTGATGATTCATATTTCCTTCATATGTTAAATGTCAGATTGCCCGGTAAAAAGAACCTGATTCAGGTTCTCACCGGAAATAACTCTGCAACCTTCGCCATCAGTTGCTTACGAAATTCCAGGTGTCCGTCCCAGATGCTGGTCGTCAGAAAAACGCCCACCAGGTCCCGTTCCCTGTCCATCCAGATCAGTGCGCCAAAAAGTCCGGGGTGACTCACGGAAACGGAGCGGCCGCTGCTATCCACCTTATTGATAAACCATCCCAGACCGTAAGCTGTTTTCAGGGTGCCGGTCTGCTTCTTCTGCATCTCGGCAATGGATGACTCATTCAGAATCCTTGTGCCCTGGTATGATCCGTCATTCAGATGCATTTGCAGAAAGACCGCCAGATCATTTAGAGAAGAGTACAAACCGCCACTGGCCAGAACCAGTTTTCTTTGCGGATCCGGGGCAAATATGCGAAGCGGGATGAGTCCCTTGAGCGGATGGGCCATATAAACAGTGGCAGTCCCGCTGAAGTCCCTTTCCGGTGGTGGTTTAAAGTAGGTTTCCCTGAGTTCCAGCGGATTGAGCAACCGCTGCTGCATAAAGAGATCAAAGGGTTGGCCACTGACGATCTCAACAATCCGGGCAGCAACCTGGAAATTGGCGCCCCCGTAATTAAATTCACTTCCCGGTATCGCCGTGAGTTTTTCTCCGGCGATGATTGCAACAGATTCGGTCAGGCTGAGAGTCAGGTCCCGGACGGCTTTCATCCCGGTCTTTGTTGCTCCTTTCAAACCATACAGACCAGATGTGTGAGACAGCAACTGGCGAATGGTCGGGGATTCAACTGGGCCCCCCTTACCTTCAAGTTCAAGGTGGTCGAAGGCCGGAAGATACTTGGAGACTTTGTCATCCAGCGATATTCTGCCCTCTTCCACCAGCATCATCACACAGGTGGCTGAGATGGGTTTTGTGGACGACGCGATGAGAACGCCGGTATCCACGGTAAACGGTTTCCCGGAGTGCAGGTCAGCCAGACCGAATCCTTCCCGGAACTGCACCCGGCCATGCTGAGCCAGCAGCAGGGACGCTCCGACAATCTCCTTATTGTCGACAAATTCCTTTATCAATTGACGAAGGGCCAGGGTGCGTTCATCGCTTTGCGTATCGGTGGTGCCATTCAACCCTGCCAGAGCCGTGCCTGTCACTTTTTCCGGAGCTGACAGACTGGGGGAAGCAGCTGTTGAACCGGTCTGGCAGCCTGAAAACCAGAACAGCGGCAGGAGCATCCAGATAAAGCAACTGCTGATCAATAACCGTTTCATGGGTTAACCTCCTTTATCAGATCAGGGATGGGATCAGGTATATCCCGGCAGCCAGGTGGCCAATGCTGGGAAAAATATCAATATGATGGCATATACAATGCCAGTCAGGAAAAAGAGGGGGAATATTTCCCGGATCACATTCTGGGCCGATTCTCCAGACATCGCAGCCGCCGTATAGGCCCCCACGCAAACCGGCGGGGTCAGCAGACCCAAGCCGACAAATGCCGTGAATACAACATAGAGGTGGAGCATGTCAATATTCAGGGCCACCGCAACCGGCACCGCAATTGGCAGTGTCAGGTACATGACCGGCACCACTTCAATGAAAGTCCCCAGAATCAGGACAACCGCGCCCAGACTGAATAGATAGGGCAACGGGGTCACGCCCAGACTGACGGCAGCTTCGATGATTTTATGGGGAAACCGCGTAAAAGTCAGCGCGACAGACATGAATGAGGCGGTGGCAATGATCGCAAAGATCATTGAGGTCGTAATGACCGTATTTCTCAAGGCCTTCCATATCCCCTTGAATGTCAGTTCCCGGTAAAGCAGCATACCGGCAATGATCGCCCAGATTCCGGCAACCGCTGCGGACTCGGTCGGGGAGAAAAGCCCGCTGTATATGCCGCCGAGAATAATAAACGGCGTTAAAAGACCAGGAATGGCCCGATAGATGCTGGTCAGCAATTTAGAAAAACTGGCTTTGGGAAGTTTTTCCATATGTCGACACTTCCAGATGACGACCAGAATCAGCAGCCCACCAAACACAAATCCCGGCAAAACACCGGAAGCAAACGCTTTGGCAACATTCTCCCCAGTAATGGAACAATAGATGATCGCCCCATTGCTTGGCGGGATCAGGGCGTCGAGAAATCCGGAACAGGCAGCCAGGGCCGCGACAAAGGCTCTCGGATAGCCCTTTTTGATCATAATGGGGACCATGACGGTGCCGATGGCCACAATGGCTGCCAGAATCGAACCACACAGGGCCCCGAAAAAACCCATAGCCAGCACCATTGCAATACCCAGTCCACCCCGCCAGTGACCCACAGCGTCTACAAAAACATCAATGAGACGGCGGGCCACACCACCCTCCACCATAACCATACCTGAAAATATAAACAGGGGGATGGCCAGGAGAATATACTTGGTGATCGAATCAAACGTCACCTGGGTCAGGATACTCCACGGCAGATCCAGGGCGGCAATGACCACAATGCTGCCAGACAGGCCAAATACCAGAAATATGGGTACTGAGACAGCCAGTGCAATGAGCCCTAATGCAACCGCCAGATAAATCATTGTTTTTCCTCCTTGATGGCCATGCTGAGCACAATGAGTTCCTGCCACAGCATTTCGATGGCAATCAATATCATGATTCCAAAACCCAGGGGGAAAGCCAGGTAGATCACCCAGAACTTGAAAACAACCTCGGTGACGGTTTCAAAACCCAGATCATAAAAGTATTTCACACTGATGATACCGGCAATGAAGAACAGGACAGATATGGCCAGAACGATGGCATATACGCCGATCATCAGTATGGACCGGTTTTTTCCTTTCAACATGTCTGGCAGAACATCCACTGAAACATGACTTTTGAGTTTCAGCAGGACCCCCATCATGGGGAAAACCATGAAGGGGATCAACAAGCGGGGCAGTTCCTCCATTTCCGCCATGCTGGATTTAAAAATATACCTGCTGATGACCTCCGAAAAGATCGACAGGATATCCAGTGCCAGAAGTATCATGGCCAGGGCCAGCACGATCTTCAGGAGGTATTCTGTCCCTTTCTGGTAGTACTTGAATGCCGTTTCCATATGTTTCCACCCAGGACAGGAGTGAGGAGCGCTAGTTCAGACCGACATATTTCATCACGGATTGATATAATTCCGGATCCATGTTTTCCCCGATGGCCGGATAGATCTCTTTTCGTTCCAGATCCAGCAGTTTCTGAAACTCTGCTTTTGAAAGCGTCGACACAGTCCCGTTATGGTCCCTGACAAACTCATCCAGAATATCCTTTGAAAACGCCATCACCCCGTTTGTCGCTTCCTCGGTGATCATGGGCCCAACCTGGTTCTGAACGATATCCTGAATATCCCTGGGTAATGACTCCCACCACCTGAGATTAACCGCAATGACTGCATCAGCATACAACTGATAGGGCAATTGGGCATATTTGAAAAAATCCCACCAGCTCTGGCCTTTCATGGCGGACGGGACTGTCATGACGGTATCAATCATCCCGCTTTTCAAGGCGGAATAGACCTCGGAGGTGGATACCTTCACATAATTGACACCCAGGGGTTTGAAGGAATATTTTTCGGTACCGACCAGGGTTCTGGCTTTCAACCCTTTAAACGCAGCCACTGAATCCAGGGGCCGGGCTGTGGAGAAGTAGGCGGCGGGTCCGACCGGAACATAGGCGAGGATCTTGATACCCAGTTTTTTCTGGAGATTGTTCCAGTACTTGCTTCCAATCGGGTCCTTTTCCAGGTAATCCCGCATTTGCTGAAAACTGCTGAACAGGTTCTGCATGCCCAGAAAATTCAGATTCTTGTCTGCTCCCAGGAACATCAGACTGAGAATCCCGGCCATGTCGACACTCCCCTGGGCCAGCGCGGGCACAACCTGCTGGATGTTGTACAGTTGACCCTGGGGAAAAACATCAATCTGCAGTCGACCATTGGTCGCTTTGCCGACCTCCTCGGCGAACTTGTTGGTCATGATCGCCGAATAGTGCTTGGGTCCCCAGTGATAAGACAAGCGGGCCTTATAGACTTCACCGGCGGCAAACAGCGTTTGTGAAAAAACCATCATTGCCAGTACCACCCCCACAAACAGGATACTGATTCGATTCAGATAAAACTTCCGCATCTCGTTTTTCATGATAATTCTCCTTTTCAGAGTGTTGCATGAACGTTGTGACACTCTGTCACAACAGGGGAAATCCAGAATTTTCAAAGGTCAGGGTGTTAGCGTTGTACCGCTGTGTTTCATCGGATCGACGCCCAGGCACGATCATCCAACTGCTGTCTGCATACCATCAATGCACCTGGCGATCAGATTTTTCCCAAAAAGGTTTCTTCAGAATTTTTCGGTCAAATTTCCCAATTTCAGTTTTTGGAATATCAGTCACAAAATCGACACTTTTGGGTTTTTTATAACCGGCCAGCCTGTCCGCACAATGACTGATGATATCGGCTTCGGTAAGATCCGCTGCCTGATTCAGAATGACAAAGGCCTTGATCGCTTCGCCCCAGACATCATCCGGTATCCCGATGACAACAGTCTCGGTGACACCGGGACAGGATCTGATGACCTCTTCCACTTCGCGGGGATAAACATTGAATCCGCCAGTGATTATCATGTCGGATTTTCGGTCCACGATATAGATATAGCCATCCTCGTCTTTCTTAGCCATATCACGCGAGTGAAACCAGCCATCCTTGAATACCCGGGCAGTTTCATCCGGCTGCTTCCAGTACTCTCTCATCAATTTATCCGACCGGATGAGAATCTCGCCAATTTCCCCTGTTTCTGCCGCTTCCCCTTCTTCGTCTGCGATTTTAATTTCAACTCCCAGCGCTGGTTTACCCGCTGAAGAAAGTCGCCTGGTTTGCATATCGGTCCCGTCGACAACATGGTCTTCAGGACCCAGGAACAAAATCGGCTGGGGGATCTCGGTCATCCCATAGTTTTGTCTGAACACCGGGCCGAACAACCGGATCCCCTCCTTTAACCGTTCAACTGACATGGGCGCCGTTCCATACCATATGCGACGGATACTGCTGAGATCGTAATCTTTCAGCCCCGGAAACAACAGCAGCCGGTAGAACATGGTCGGAACCAGCAGCAGTGATGTGACGCGCTCCCGGGCAATGGTTTTTAAAACCGCTTCTTCGTCAAACCCTGGCAGGATAACGTTGACAGATCCTTTGATATAATAGGTGGTCAACATCAGTCCGGCGGCATGGCTTAAAGGCCCGCAATTCAGATTGACGTCGGTGGGGAGTATGGTCTGGTCCATGTTGACCAGGGTATTCAGCAGCACATTGTCATAAATCCGAAACGTCCAGACAACACCTTTCGGTTTTCCAGACGTTCCGGAAGTATACTGGATCCGGACGATATCATTGTCGTAATCCACGTTCACGTCAGGTCTGGTATCGCTTTGACCGACCAGCAACTCCTGGTAGGTCGGATAGCCCTGTCCGGACTGCCCGACAATAATGACCTGTTTGAGACTCTTGATGGCAGGGAGCAGCGGGTCAAGACGGTTTATGAATTCCTCTCCGACAATAATCGCGTCGACCTCAGCATCGTCCAGTATACTGGCGTGCTCACGAGCAGAATGCCGAAAATTAAGGGAAACCTGGCACATCCCCGCCCTGGTAACGGCAAAGGGCGCAATAACAGCCTCCAGACAGTTGCGAAGCAATATTGCCACCTTCTGCCTGGGCTTCAGGCCAAGTGAAAAGAGCCCATTGCAGAGACGATTGATTTCCGACTCGATTTCGCCATAAGTCCTTTGGATATCGTGGTATTTAATGGCGATATGATTGCTATATCGCGTTAACGGCCAGCTGAACAGATAGCCGGGACTCATCTTCGGCTTTTTCATATTCCTGTTTATTTAGAGTCTCATGGATCGATAAACAGGTCCCAATTGACGGGGAATAATTCTGTAGGCCTGCTCAACCCAGTCACACAAAATGGGACGCGTATCCCTCGGATCAATCATGTCGACGATTCCAAAACGCTCAGCCGTTCGAAAAGGGGAGGTCAGTTTCTGGTAGTATTCATCAAGTTCCTTCAACCTGGCCGCTGGATCTTCAGAAGCGTTGATTTCCCGGCTATAGGCCGCTTCAATGCCGCCTTCAACCGGAAGGGATCCCCAGGAAGCTGAGGGCCAGGCATATCTGAGATTCAGGCCTCGTTGACGACCATAACCCGAACCGGCGACACCAAACGATCTCCTGAGAATGACAGCCACCCACGGTGTCGTACTTTGCTCTATCGCTGCCAATACCCTGACGGCTTTGCGTATGGTCCCCTGTTTTTCAGCGGCCAGCCCGATCATGACGCCCGGCTGGTCAACCAGATTGACTATGGGAAGGTGGAAACTATCACACATGTCCACAAAGCGAATGGTTTTTTCAGCTGATTCAACAGTCATACTGCCTGCCATAAAAACAGGGTCATTGATCATCACCCCGACCGGGTAACCATTCAGCCGTCCCAACATTGAAATAACGGAAGCTCCCTGAAAACGCCCGATTTCGAAAAGGGAATCTCGATCAAAGATCATTTGCAGGATCTCCCGGGCATGATACCCTTTTCGTTTTTCCCGGGGGATAACTGATACCAGGTCCTCTTCTCTTCGGTCAGGACTGTCTTCGGATTTCTGCCAGGGCGGGATCTCATATGCATTTTGAGGCATATAAGAGAGAAACTGTCGAATCTGACGGAATGCGTCCGGTTCGTCCTCCGCCTCATTGTCTGCCACGCCGCTTCCCCGGGCATGAATCCGGTATCCACCCAGTTCCTCTTTATTCAGATCTTCGCCGGTGGCGGGTTTCACTACAGGAGGTCCTGCAGCAAAAATCTGACTCTGATGCTTGACCATGACCGAAAAATGAGACCCCACCACCCTCGCAGCTCCCAGTCCGGCTACCGACCCTAAAGCTGCGGCTGCCACTGGAATTATCCCCAGAATATTGATCATATCCAGGTGGGGGTAGCCTGGAAGCTTGCTCATGCCGGATTGTTCAAGCAGTTTGACACTCCCTCCGGCTGTATCGACCAGGCGTACGATGGGCAGTTGCATCTCCACGGCGAGTTTTTCGGCCCACTGCCATTTCTCCGGACAGGTGGCTTCTGATGATCCTGCGCGAATCGTATAGTCGTCACCCGAGACAACGACCCGCCTGTTATTGATTTTCCCGCTGCCAATGACTGAATTGGCGGGGGTCAGATCGACCAGGTTGCCTTTTTCATCATAATGACCCGCACCGGTCAACGCCCCGATTTCTTTAAAGCTGGACCTGTCCAGCAGCAACTCAATCCGTTCCCTGACGGTGAGTTTGCCAGCCTTATGATGCCGGTCAATGCTGTCGTCCCCGCCCATTTTTTCAGCAATCTTCTTTCTCAATGCGATTTCGTCAACTTCCTTTTTCCAGTTCATCGTTCGCTCCTCAGGAAAACCCCCTCTTCTTAAACCGCGACTTCCCGTACAATTTTGATTAAATTGACATCCGGTCTGAGATAGACCCTGGTGGCCTGCACCTGATTGTTGTTTTCGTCAAGGAACTGACGGTTAATAGCGATCAAGGGAGAGCCATCCATTACCTTCAGCCGATTGGCAAGTTCGCCAACCGCCAGAATGGCACTGAATACCTCGTGTATCTCCTTGATGCGCGCACCGGTAACCCTTTCCAGAACCTTGTACACATAAATATCACTGCCTTTTTTGAAACTCTCCAACACCTTTTCCGCATGGGTTTCTGTCAGATAAATTTCCGTATAGGCCAACGGCGTTTCTTTAAGACTGCGCAGGGCTTTAATACGAACAAACATTTCATCCGACGGAAATCCATTGAACAAATTATCAGACGAATTATGGGCCAGATTGTCTATCTGTAAAAAATCTATTTTGATCTGTTCAGGAAACGGATAGTCAGATAAATACTTATAACGAAAGGATTCCTCCCTATCCGGTTTGTCGGTTACCCACGTCCCTTTTCCCGCTTTCCTGGCGAGATAGCCTTCGTCAGTCAGAATCTTCAACGCTTTTCTGATGGTCGAACGACTGGCTGAATACTGTTCACATAACTGCAATTCAGTGGGAATGGCATTTCCCGTTTTCCATTTGCCTTGAAGAATATTACTTCGCAGCGATTCCAGAATTTTTTTACTCAGTGGTTGAAAATATTTGGGATCCATGATTGCTGTATAAAATCGATTCTTGAAAGGTTTTCAAGGTGCAACTATTCGCCACGGTTCCTGGTTAATAGCATCGAGACCTGTCTGTGATTGAACGGATTGGGAGTGGTTAAACATCGCCATGATGGCGATGTCAACGACCGCCCTCGGAAGATGAGAAGCGAGGCTCGCAGCTCCGAACATGGATGGCCGTCGAGAATGAGACATACAGGTCTCAATGCGATTAGCAATGTTCAGCTGAATAGCTTTCCAACGGGCCTACAGCCCGCCTCTATTCTCAAACAACAACCGAAAAATGACCGGTTGTTGCTTAAAAGTTACTTCAAGGTTAAGAATCATTTTTGATCATATTCGGGTTTAATTCCCCGCAGCTTGATTCGTCTTGTCACCCCGGCGAAAACCGGGGTCCAGTTGAAATCTTTCTGGATTGCAACTTTCGTCGAAATGAATCATGTCTGTTTCACTGATCAGTCAAGCAAATTTCTGGGTAAATGTATTTATTTCTAGTTAAAATAAATACATTTATTCAGTCAAGCAAATTTTAAACATTTTTTTACACCTGATATAATAGAATATGTATAATTTTTATGTATCATAACTAAAAATATTAGGAACAAAAAATACATTTAATGTGTTTTTTAAGACAATTGCTATCCCAATCCTTCTTTGTGGAGTGGTTGAAATCCTGTATCTGACAGCACGATCTCTACTCTACCCTCAGCATATTGAGGGGCTTCTAAATATTGAGGTCAACCCTGTCTTTTCAACCGCTTTTCCTGACCTCTCTGCTTCTACTCATTCCTTACAAATAAAGCATTCCCGGCCTCTTTTCGTCAAATATCATCTTTGGCATGCCTCATGCTCTTTGTACCTGGTAACAGCATTCCACGCATCCTGTATTGGATGGTGTCTGTAACCCCGCGAATAAAATTATTCGACTCACCTCGGTGACTGGTCCTTTCTCAGCACCAGTCAGCACACAGTTGAGTGTGACTTAAACTCAATCTGATGATTTTGCGATTGCCATTTCAGATCAATCATCCGAACAGGCA
>Ga0180009_10001807_pt1 | contig 25639 bp, 25 predicted proteins | sample OS_PC_MetaG_FD_123537 | JGI IMG/M metagenome (GOLD analysis project Ga0180009, IMG submission 123537) | Groundwater microbial communities from the Aspo Hard Rock Laboratory (HRL) deep subsurface site, Sweden - OS_PC_MetaG | ecosystem: Environmental > Aquatic > Deep subsurface > Groundwater...
GCCCCTGTGCCGTAATCAAACAGGACAAAATTAGCCACATATATGGGTATCTGTTCCTCAGTCACAGGATTGAGACAGTATCTCCCGGTAAACACCCCCTCCTTCACCGTGAGATCTGCTGTCCGCATAAAGGTGTCCATCCTGAGGGTTCGCTCCACAAATTCCGCAACTTCCTTCTCCTCGGGCAGCCCCTCCACCATTTCCTTAACCATCGGGTGTTCGGGAGCAAAGCAGAGAAAGGTTGCCCCGAAAACCGTATCCTGTCGAGTGGTGAAAACCTCAATAACCTCATCTGAGCCAACCAGTGGAAATCGAATGATGGCGCCATAGCTCTTTCCGATCCAGTTCCTCTGCATTGTCAACACCCTGTCGGGCCATCCCGGGAGTTCATCGCAGTAATTCAGGATATCATCTGCGTAAGCAGTTATTTTCAGGAACCAACTGTCCATCTCCTTAATTGTCACTTCCTGATCCGTATGACGCCAGCAACAACCGTTTTCTACCTGTTCGTTTGCAAGGACGCTCTGGCATTTATCACACCAGTTGACGTAGGTCCTCTTTTTATAGGCCAGGCCTTTCTCATACATCTTCAGGAATATGAGCTGTTCCCAGCGGTAATAGTCTGGATCACAGGTGGCCAGCTCTCGGTCCCAATCATAGCTGAAACCCATTCTCTTGAGTTGGCCTTTCATGGCCTCTATATTTGCTTTGGTCCACTGGGCCGGATGCGTGTTATTCTCAATGGCCGCATTCTCCGCAGGCATTCCAAAGGCGTCCCATCCCATGGGATGAAGAACGTTCTTACCACACATCCTCTTGTATCTCGCCACTACATCGCCAATGGTATAATTCCGTACGTGCCCCATATGGATTTTACCTGAAGGGTACGGAAACATCTCCAGCAGGTAATATTTCTCTTTAGACGGGTCTTCAAAGACTTTGAATAGATTGTCCTTTTCCCAGGATTTTTGCCATTTGACTTCCAGCTTCTGCGGATTATATTTCATAGTTAGGTTTTCCTTCTGTAATAATCCAGCAACTTGAAATGTTTCTGTCTTCTGAATTCTGGCTCCTGATTACTAATTTTTCAACCAGCCTTGCTGCAGCAAAGTGTTGTAAACGTTATCCAGTATGCCGTTTATAAAGCTGCCCGAATCATCCCCTCCGAATTTCTTTCCTATTTCAACCGCCTCATCAATGGAAACTTTTGGCGGGATATCTTCCATATATAAAATCTCAAAGGCAGCCAGCCTTAAAATGCATTTATCCAGTCGGGCCATTCTTTCCAGTCGCCAATTTTTGGATGCACTGACAATAAGGGCATCCAACTCATCTTGATTCTCACAAACACCCTGAACCAACTGCGCTGAAAAAGGTCTGATTGATTCCCGTGAATGAAAATTTTCACATATCAGGTCAAAGACCTCACGGGGGTCGCCAGGGCTAAACTCCAAATGAAAAAGAGCCTGGATAGCAAGCTCTCGGGCTCTTCGTCTTCTACCCATTTTTTTAGTAAAATGCCTAACCCTATTCCAATTCCTTAAACAGGTTGACCATTTCTATAGCGGCCATAGCACCATCATACCCCTTGTTTCCTGATTTAGATCCCGCCCTTTCAATGGCCTGTTCAAGGTTGTCGGTTGTCAGAACACCAAAGGTAACAGGGATCCTGCTTTCCAATGCAACACTGGCGATGCCCTTGGAAACCTCTGCGGCTACGTAATCAAAATGCGGTGTTGACCCCCTGATAACTGCGCCAAGGCATATCACGGCATCATACCGACCACTCTCGGCCAACTTTTTGGCCGTCAGAGGTATCTCAAAAGCCCCTGGCACCTTTATTACGGAGACTTGTTCCTCAGTTGCCCCATGCCTCAAAAGGGCATCCATGGCCCCTTCCACCAGCCTTGAGCTAATGAAATCGTTAAAACGACTCACAATGATTCCAAACCTAAATCCTTCCGCCGATAACTGACCTTCTAACACTCTGGGCATAATATCCCCCTGTATTTAGTTACTTATCTAGAACGTTCATAAGATGCCCAAGTTTTTGACACTTGGTTAACAAATATTTTCTGTTTTCCGGCCTTGGCTCAATTTCAATCGGGACACGCCCGGTTACCTGTAGATTATATCCTTCCAGGCCGATAATTTTTCTGGGATTATTGGTAATCAGCTTCATCTTGCGCACACCAAGGGCAACAAGAATCTGGGCACCCACTCCGTAGTCCCGTAGATCAGGATCGAAACCTAACTGCTCATTGGCCTCCACCGTATCAAAACCTTCGTCCTGGAGTTTATAAGCTTTTAACTTGTTTACGAGTCCAATACCCCTGCCTTCCTGGTGGAGATACAATATGACACCCAGGCCTTCCTCCTGAACCATTTCCATGGCTTTTTTCAGCTGTTCTCCACAATCACAGCGATATGAACCGAATACATCCCCTGTGAGGCATTCGGAATGCACCCTCACCATAACTTCTCTGTCAGGATCGATATTCCCTTTCACCAGGGCCAGATGTTCATAATCATCAATGTCGTTTGAAAAAGCAATAGCCTTGAATTCGCCATAAGGCGTAGGCAGGATCGTCTCTGCTGCACTGTGCACGAAGGATTCCGTCTGCATCCGATAGGCAATGATATCGGCCACCGCTGCAATCTTCATGTCGTGTTTTTTAGAAAATTTTTCAATATCAGGCATGCGCGCCATGGTGCCATCTTCATTCATAATCTCGCAGATCACAGCAGCTTCCCTCAGACCTGCAAGACGGGCCAGATCGACTGAACCCTCTGTCTGACCTGTCCTGAACAAAACACCTCCCCTACGGGCCCTCAGTGGGAATACATGCCCGGGCTGGATAAGGTCTTCAGGCCTGGCATCCTCTGCCACGGCAGTCAGGGTGGTGTGGGCCCTGTCAGCAGCAGAAATGCCCGTTGTAACTCCCTGCCGCGCCTCGATGGAAACCGTAAAAGCGGTTTGATATGGTGAACGGTTGTCATAGACCATTAAAGGGAGCTTTAGCTTTTCCACGATTTCCGGACTCAAGGCAAGGCAGATAAGACCGCGGCCGTACCTGGCCATAAAATTAATAGCCTCTGGCGTCACCTTTTCAGCGGCTATAGTGAGGTCACCCTCATTCTCCCTGGCCTCATCATCCACAAGGATTATCATCTTTCCCTGTCTTAGATCTTCCAGCACTTCCTTTACACTCGCTATGGGCATTTTAATCACCGAACCCCTGTTTTATAAGCATTTCCATGTCAACACCAGATTTGGAGCCTTCAGTACGGGTTGACCTGTCTTTGGAAAGAAACTTCTCTATATATTTTCCAATCAAATCTGTTTCTATATTGACCAGGTCCCCGACCTTTTTTCTCAGCAGCGTCGTCTCCACGCTGGTCTGGGGGATGATGTTTACTTCAAAAAATCTCTCCTCACATTGGTTAATTGTCAAACTGATCCCATCTACCGCAATAGAGCCCTTTTCAATGGTATACCGAGAAAGTCCCCTGTCTATGCCTATCCTAAGTCGCCACGATTTGTGTTGCGATTCTTTTTTTAGTATTTTGCCAATTCCATCCACATGACCCAAAACCAGATGGCCTCCCAAACGATCTGTCAGGCGCAATGCCCGTTCCAAATTCACCAAATCGCCCTGTCTCAATAAACTGATGGTGCTTCGAGAAACGGTCTCTTTAGAAACATCCACACAAACAGAACCTTCAGATACGTCTGTCACCGTAAGGCAAACACCGTCAACACAGATACTGTCTCCCACGCGGCAATCGGTCATTTGGAAAAGCGGTGCAACGGTCAACTCCATGTCATCACGGAGATGCCGAATGACCTTTACTTTACCAATACCTTCTATTAGCCCAGTAAACATTTGACTGTTTCTTATACCGTAAATTCGCGCGTCTAAAAAATTTCATGCTCCCAGTATTCCGGATAACCCACCATAAGGATATCGTCGTCAAATCGCCTGACATGGATATCTTTCAGAACCAGGCACTCATCCATCCTTTTTGATCCCGGACCTGCCGCCATGGGAACGCCATCTCCCCCTCCAAGAATCTTTGGGGCTTTGAAAATATAGAATTTATCGACCAGTCTTTCTCGCAGCATGGAACCCGTAATTAACGAGCCACCCTCCACCAGGAGGCTGGTCACTGACATTTTCCCCAGTATACCCATTAAGGCCGCTAAGTCAATCATTCCGGTCTTCATGGGGCAGACGAGGGTTGAGACGCCTTTCTTTTGAAATCGCTTTAGATCTCGATCCCTCACCTGAGATCCAACAACAATAAGGGTATCAGATGACGAATCATGATTCAAGATTTTTGCATTCAGGGGCGTTCTCAAGTTGGTATCTACGATAATTCGCAAGGGGTCTTTACCATTGGTCCGCTTAAGGCGAGCCGTAAGTAAAGGGTTATCAGCAAGCACAGTTCCAATCCCAACCATCACAGCATCTACCTGGTCCCTTAAGCGATGAACAAACTGTCTGGATTTTTCATTTGTGATCCACTTGGAATGCCCTCCGGATGTAGCTGTCCACCCGTCTATTGTAAGTGCCGACTTAATTGCGACAAAAGGGCGTCCCGAGGTGACAAATTTGATAAAGGCTTCATTCAGTCGGCGGCATTCTGTGTCCAGAACACCGGTCGCTACATCAATTCCCCTCTGTCTGAGAAATTCATTGCCACCACCTGATACCAATGGGTTCGGATCATTCATACCAACAACCACCCGCTTGAGTCCGCTGCCCAGAATGGCCTCGGTGCAAGGCGGTGTCCTTCCATAGTGGTTACATGGTTCAAGGTTTACATACAGTGTCCCGCCATCCGCCCTGCCTCCCAACTTGCTTAAGGCCTCCGCCTCAGCGTGAGGCAAGCCTGCCTTTCGATGATAGCCTTTTGCCAGTATGCGTCCATCTCTGACAACTACTGCCCCCACTGCAGGATTAGGTGAGGTGCGGCCAAACCCTTTACGGGCCTGCCGCAAGGCCTCCCTCATAAACTTTGCATCCATTTCATCCAAAGTTAATCTCCCAATCTCTCCGTGCTTAAAAAAAAGCAACCTCAGTGCGTTGAAAATTTCCGAGTAAAACTGGAAAACATATTTCGAGGTTTTCGTTCAGACACTAATTGCAAGGCGGGCAGTATCGTTAGGGCTTTTCCACAACTATAAGGCTTGATATCTAACATTTAGGGCTTGCGTAAAAACAATCCCGCCTGGACGGGAAAAAATTGGCGCCCGGGTTTAGGTCAGATTTTGCTGCTCCGCTACAGGTCTTCATTGTCTCTCTTGGACTTCAGGATACCCTCCAATTCTGCCATAAACTCATTGATATCCTTGAATTGCCTATAGACAGAAGCAAACCGGACATAGGCTACTTCGTCCCATTCCTTAAGTTTGTTGATGACCTTTTCCCCGACCTGCGAGCTGTCGATCTCTTTTTTCCCGAGTTCTTGAAAATGGAGCTCCAAAGAGTCAACAAAGTCTTCGATCTGTGTCATGCTAATCGGCAGCTTCTGGCATGCCAAACGGATTCCAGAAATAATCTTTTCTCGATTAAAAGGCTCCCGCCGCCCGTCCTTTTTTACAACCATAGGCAGGACATCTTCCAGTTTCTCGTATGTGGTGAATCTTCTCCCGCAATCCAGGCATTCCCGCCGTCTCCTTATCATCCTCCCGTCCTTACTTAGCCGGGAATCGATCACTTTATTGTTTATTATTGTGCAGTATGGACACTTCATAGGGCAAACCTCACAGTTTCGATACCTGATTCTGTTATCATTTGATCAGCCAGTGGGTCATCATAGCCTTTTTCATAAAAGATTTTTCCTATCCCCGCATTGATAAGCATCTTGGAACATATTACGCAAGGCTTATTTGTGCAATAAAGGGTTGCTCCTGCAATTGATATTCCGTGATAAGCTGCCTGGATAATAGCGTTTTGCTCCGCGTGAAGCCCCCGGCAGAGTTCATGTCTCTCACCGGAAGGAATAGACGCATTCTGCCTTATACAGCCAACCTCCTCACAATGTTTAAGTCCTGCAGGGGCTCCATTATAGCCTGTTGCAAGGATTCTTTTATCCTTTACCAAAATAGCGCCCACATGCCGCCGCAGGCAGGTGGATCTTTTGGCCACCATCTCGGCTATAGTCATAAAATATTCCGGCCATGAAGGTCTGGACAACTAATCGCCCTCTTCCATATGCTGATAAATCGGAAAGCCGCTGCACAGATCTAAGACGGCCTCTCGTACCTCTGTCAATATGTTATCAGACCCAGGGTTTTCCAGTACCTTACGAATGAATCCTGCTATTATTTTCATTTCACCTTCCTTCATGCCCCTGGTGGTCGTTGCTGGAGTACCCAATCTCAGCCCGCTGGTTATCCGAGGGCCCCTTTTATCAAAGGGGACACTGTTCTTATTTACAACAATACCTGCCTGCCCCAGGGCCCCTTCCGCTTCCTTCCCTGTTATTCCCTTTCGAGTCAAATCCATCAAAATCAGATGATTATCGGTTCCTCCTGTTACCAGGTTAAAACCTAAACCCATAAGCTCCTCGGCGAGCACTCTCGCATTAGTGACCACCTGCCTCTGATAACCGGAGAATTCCGATCTCAATGCCTCTCCGAAGGCAACTGCTTTGGCAGCTATGATGTGCATAAGAGGTCCCCCCTGGATGCCAGGAAAGACGGCCTTGTTCAACCTTTCTGCATGCTCTTCCTGTGATAGAATTAGCCCACCCCTGGGACCTCTCAGGGTTTTGTGGGTGGTTGTAGTAATGAAATCTGCGGTTCCAACAGGAGAAGGATGAAGGCCCACAGCAACCAGGCCCGCAATATGGGCCATGTCGGCCATAAGATAGGCCCCTGTTTCAGAGGCAATTTCAGAGAAACGGTGAAAATCTATGAATCTCGGATATGCACTGGCGCCAGCGATAATGATCTTGGGCTTGTGTGCTTTAGCCAGATCTCGTACTTGATTATAGTCGATCCGCTGGCTTTTCTGATCAAGGCCATAAGATATTGATCTGTAAATCATACCTGAAAAACTCACAGGGCTGCCGTGGGTCAGGTGTCCACCATGGGAAAGATCCATCCCCAAAATCAGATCGCCGGGTTTCAAAACACTCAGGTAGACTGCCATGTTAGCCTGGGATCCGGAATGGGGCTGAACATTTACATATTCCGCTCCAAATAATCTCTTGGCACGCTCGACAGCCAGTCTTTCAACCTCATCGACATATTCGCATCCTCCGTAATACCTGGCGCCAGGGTATCCTTCAGCATATTTATTTGTCATCACATTTGCCTGCGCCTCAATCACAGACTCACTGACATAGTTCTCGGAGGCAATCATGAGGAGATTATTCCGCTCCCGGGTAATTTCTGCCTGAATCGCCCGGTGGACCTGGTGATCAGTTTCTTCCAACCTTTTCTCTTTCAAAACAGGCCTCACATACCCTCATGGTTGTGTCCTAATCGCACATATCCTGTCACCCTTGAGATCATGACAGTTACAGGAAGTAAAAGCGACGGCAGGAGTGTCAACTATCACCCCTAAAAGGGGTGGCTTGAATGGTGACCCTAAAAGGGTCCAAATATGTAAATTAAAACTTTTGAGGATGCCTGGTATATCATCATGTCTCATAGGCCTTGAAGATCAAAGAGGCATTTGTACCGCCAAATCCGAAAGAATTCGACATCGCAGTTCTGACCTCCGCCTGCCTTGCCACGTTGGGAACGTAATCCAGATCACACTCCGGATCGGGGGTTTCATAATTGATAGTAGGCGGGATAACACCGTGCTTGATTGTAAGTACTGAAAAAACGGCCTCGACGCCCCCTGCCCCCCCAAGAAGGTGCCCTGTCATTGATTTGGTCGAGCTTATGGCAAGCTTGTAGGCGTGTTCCCCAAACACGGCCTTGATAGCCTTGTGCTCTGAAAGATCATTCAGTTTCGTAGACGTACCATGTGCGTTAATGTAATCCAGATCTTCAGGTTTTAACCCCGAATAATCAAGGGCCATTTGCATGCAATGAATGGCTCCTTTACCTCCAGGATCCGGGGCGGATACGTGATACGCATCGCTACTTAGGCCATATCCAATTATTTCCGCATAAATGGGAGCTCCCCGCTCAAGTGCCTGTTCCAGTTCTTCGATAACCAGTATACCTGCGCCCTCCCCAATTACAAAACCATCGCGATCTAATTCAAAAGGGCGTGAGGCCTTCTCGGGCTCTTCATTTCTGGTAGAAAGGGCACGCATGGAGCAGAAACCTCCAAGGGCCAATGGGGTCACTACTGCTTCAGCTCCTCCGGTAATCATAGCGTCTGTAATACCCTCCCTGATTAACCTGAAGCTCTCTCCAACTGCATGACAGCCCGCTGCACAGGCTGTCTCTATGGATAAGTTCGGCCCCTTTGCCCCAAACTCTATAGCAATTTGTCCGGGGGCCATATTTGCGATTATGCCAGGGATAAAGAACGGACTAATCCTGCGGTGACCCTTTTCCAGGAGGACCTCATGATAATGCTCCAGCATGCCCAGACCACCTAAGCCCGAACCGATTACACAACCAACCCGATAGGCGTTGGAAGCATCAATTTTCAGCCCCGAATCCTCCATCGCCATCCTGGCTGAAGCCACAGCATAATGGATGAATATGTCGAACCGCCGGATCTGTTGCTTATCCATGAAATCTTCAGATCTAAAATCCGTCACCTCGCCGGCTATTTGGGACTGAAAAGAGGAAGCGTCAAACTTCGTGATAGTTCCAATCCCACTCCTGCCGGAACATGCGGCTTCCCAGTTCTTTTCAACACCTGTACCCAAAGGAGTGACCATACCTAAGCCAGTCACCACAACCCTTCTGGTCATTTTACTGTTCCTTTTCTAATAATAGTCTCTCAGGATACTCCGCCCTGCAGGCTATTTCACCTATTCTCCTGAGGCTTTTTTAATATAGTCAAGGGCGTCCTGTACGGTCCCTATCTTTTCTGCATCTTCATCCGGGATAGAGACATCAAATTCTTCTTCCATTGCCATAATTAGTTCCACCTGATCCAGCGAATCAGCGCCCAGATCATCAACAAAAGAAGCCTCAGGAACAACGTCCTTCTCAGCCACATCTAACTGTTCACAGATAATCTTCCTTATCTTCTCCTCAATGGTTGCCATATAACATTACCTCCCAAAAAATTTTATCTTCTTAGCAATAAAAATAAATTACAAAGAGCCTCACATATACATACCACCATTTACATGGATGATTTGACCTGTAATATAACTCGCCGCATCCGAGCAAAGCCAGTAAGCCGCTTCCGCCACATCTTCTGGCTTGCCCATTTTGCCCAAAGGTATCTGCCCGATAAAAAATTCTCTGACTTTTTCAGGAAGTACAGAGGTCATCTCAGTATCAATAAATCCGGGCGCAATAGCGTTCACGGTAATTCCCCTCGGTGCTACTTCCCTGGCAACGGTCTTGGTGAATCCCATTATTCCGGCCTTAGAAGCAGCATAGTTTGCCTGGCCCGCATTTCCTATCTGACCAACGACCGAAGCTATATTGCAAATACGGCCCCCTCTCTGTTTGATCATTGATCTCACTACTGCGTGGGTACAATTAAACACACTCTTCAGATTGACTCTGATCACGGTATCCCACTCATCCTCAGTCATCCGCATCAGAAGGGCATCCCTGGTTATTCCGGCATTATTCACAAGCACGTCTATCTTCTCATACTTTGAAAAGATACCTTTAAAAAAAGAAGCAACAGGTTCAAAGGAAGATACGTCTATCTTATGGCTCTCTGCAATCACACCTCGCTGAGCCAATTCATTCAGCGTCTTATTAGCCTCCACTTCATCAGGATCATAATGTGCAATAATGATTCTGGGCCTGTCTACTGCAAACCTCAAAGCCACGGAACGGCCTATACCTCTTGACCCACCCGTAATGACCACCGTTTTTTGATTCCCGTTACCCACGATACTTATCCCTTTAAAAATAAAGGACCCACGCACAAGAATGTGCCTTTGATCTGCCCGCAAAGGGGGCTTTGGGCGTAAACAAGAGAAGTGTTGGAGTATTTGCCAAGGAAGTTTTAATACCCATCAGGCGCTAACTTCTTTTGCCATAAAATTGTTAAATTGAAAAGTCATTTTCTCCAGAACATGGTTACTTACATACAGGGCTGCCATTTTAATGGCATTCTTAATGGCCCTGGATGAAGAGCCCCCATGACAGATGATTCCAACCCCATTAATACCCAGCAATGGGGCCCCTCCGTATTCCTCATAATCCAATTTGCGCCTGATATTTTCAAAAGATCGGCGACCAAAGAGGAGTGCTGCCCTGCCTGAAAGTGTACCCGTAAGCCCCATCTTCAACATTCTGGTTACTGCTTTTGCCATTCCTTCGCTGAGTTTCAGAGCCACGTTCCCGACAAAGCCATCACATACGATGATCTCTACATCACCTGAAAAAATATCACGACCTTCCACATTTCCCACAAAGTTAACTGGACTTTTTTCAAGCAATTTCCGGGCCAAGCGGACCTGTTCGTTGCCTTTACCACCCTCCTCACCGATACTCAACAGACCTATTTTGGGGTTCTCCATTCCCAGGCAGGAACTGGCAAAGGCATTCGCCATTACACCGAACTGCACCCTGTACCACCACTTCCGGAGCTTTATCTCCACCCATGGCGTCCACAGCGACGTTCATACTAACTCTCTTCGGTCTCAACTATGGTTTTACCCTTATACGTCCCGCACTCGGGGCAAACGTGATGGGGCAATACAGGCTCATGACAATGTGGGCAAGTGGCGACACCCGGCATATTAATGCTATCATGGGATCGCCGCATATTTCGTTTGGATTTTGACTTCTTCTTTTTGGGTACAGCCATAACGTAGTTTTATTCTCCTTGAAATTTTATTTTTTTTAGTTTTGAAAAACCGGGATGCCCTTTTTCTCTTAGGCACTCACACTTTTTCATGTTCAAGTTGGTTCCACACAAGGTGCACAGCCCGGAACAGTCTTCCCTGCAAAGGCATTTCATGGGCAGTGACAAATAAATTTGTTCTCGGACAATATCATCCAGCCGAATCTCACTATCCGTGACAAGTTCAACCGACATATCATCTTCCAATAGTTCAATTTCGTTTTGTCCACTTAGTGAAGGGGTAACTGTAAGAAAGAAGCTAAATCCAGCATCTATATCACGCTGATAGGACTCAAGGCACCTATCACACCGAATCATGATCCGCCCTGCCAAATGACCATCCACCAGGTATTTGGTACCCGCCCTGGAGACACTTATATGAACATTCAGAGGACCAGCCAGCCCCAGAACCTGACCATCTCCCTCTTCATGCCCCCACCAGCCTGGTTCAAGTGTATAATCGAAGTCCCGGGGACCACGGGAAATGGTTCTTATGTCAATGTTCATTGAAAACGAACCTGTTAAACAGCAATGGAAACTGGTTATGCTTTTAATAAGTTAAGATGGCATATATATATCACACCTGCCTTTTGTCAAGAAATTAATCCACTCAGTGCCCGAACAAAGAGAAGAAAAGGCTTTAATTCAGTAAACTTAAGTTGCGGAATTTTTCTTTTTTTATTGACAGTTACGGCCTTTTTCTATTATAATTCTATAATAATTGTACCAGGAAGCTGCCTAATCTCAATTTAGAAAGCCCACGACACTTTAGAGTTCCCGATACACCTATTTGCCTATGTGGAGATATAGAGAACGATTAAATTACTACGAAAAACTGAGGCGTTCACTATATGAGGTTTTAAGAGACACCCTCGAACGCCGATTGATGAAAGTTTCCCTTATTGATTCCTTTTACAATTATCAGGAGAACAAGGTCGAATACAACTTTCTCGACAAGAGTGAGCTTAAACCCAAATCGAAGAAATTTGAAAAGGAATCAGATCTGTTCAACACGTTTATTGTTATTTTTTGCGAAGGCATCGTCAGCCCCCAAATAAAAAATTATATCCGCTTTTTTCCTGAAAATACCGTTATTAAAAAAAACCTTGAATACCTTGCCAATTTCTCTTTGTACAAACGGTTTCATCAAAATCTGCGGCACTTTTACAGCCCCGGTTTTTTGGAATTCCTCGAAAAGCTGATAAATATAGATTACGCCCTCCTCATTCAACAGGACCCCACTGTTAAAAAGAAGTATAGATATTCATTGACACATCTGCACGTCAAAATTGACTGGCCCATTGCAGATGCGGCGGAAGACCTGGCCAAATGGCTCAGGTACATTCAAAATAATTTATACGAGAATGGTGACAAAGAGGCCCGCATTCTCCAAAATAAGCTCTTTGAATACTACGGTTGCCATCACAGTGTTGGTGGAAGACGGACTGCCGGGCTCATTGCTGCCCAGCTTCTTAGAAAATTGGATCACATTTCATCCGTATTTGTCTCCAGTTCGGAATCACGTGCAATGTATAAATATTCCGAGCGAGGGACTTCGAAATTTTTTCTCATACAATTAACCAAAGAACAGGTCAATGCCCTGGCCCAGAGTGAAGGTATGAATTCCGACCTCTTCACGTCCACTTACCTATACCCGGCCGACGGTTATTATGTAGGGATCTCTGAAGCATCTTATGGTCCCACAATCCATTCCAAGCCCCCTGAGGACGGCAAACTTCGAACAGTTAAACCGGCCTACAACTGGCTTAAGCTTCGAGACGAATTTCTCCATCCTAAAGTTGATGCCCTGGATGCCAGGCCAATTAATTATAACTGGATTTACAGCACCACAGATTGACGTTCAGAATAAACCAGACATCCAGATAACGGTCCCATTTGAGCGTGTATACTTGTCCATCATCGGCTAAGACCTTGAAATAATAATGGTCTTGGCCGCACCAGCGGTCCAGGATCTTAGTCACCTGAAATTTCTGCTGATCCACCACGAAATAAAGAGGCCGTTCGTTTGCCTTATACCCAGAGTAGGCAGCGACTTCTATCTTTATGTATTTCGAGTCCTTTTGCATACTTAAATAATTCGTAATCTCTGAATTCTTAAGTCTGTAAAAAGGTAAAAAGGGCTTTTTACATGGGCATAATGATTAATATTATACATACCCAACACCAGAACACCAGCAGATAACTTTGGGTTGAGTCACCTCTAACTATAACGAAGATCATTTGACATCAAGTCCTTCTTGTTTCCTTTACATCGGTGTGTTAAACTCCCCACGATTTTCCAGGCATTTACCAGATAGCGACCCTCCGGCTTCGCTCTACAAGCCGGAGAGCCCCCTGGTTTTCAAAGATGAAATATAACCTCCGGAGGTTATCTCAAACCATGAATCAAAAAAAAATTGTGACACGGTTTCCACCCAGCCCGACCGGCTATCTGCATATCGGTGGGGCAAGAACGGCCCTGTTTAACTGGCTTTTTACCAGGCAAAAAGGCGGAAAATTTGTGCTCAGGATCGAGGATACGGACAAGGCAAGATCCTCGGATGAAACTACAAAGGCCATCATAGAATCCATGGAATGGCTCGGCCTTGACTGGGATGAAGGGCCCTATTTCCAGTCACAGAGATATGATATTCATAATACTTTTATAGAACGTCTTCTTTCCACCGGCCAGGCCTACCATTGTCATTGCTCACCGGATGAACTGGAACAGGGAAGAAAAGCAGCAATGGCCAAAGGGCTAAAGCCCAAATATGATGGTAAATGCCGTGATTTGGGACTCGGCCAGGCCCCGGGTTCAGTGGTGAGGCTCAAGACCCCCCAAACCGGGATAACGCAATTTAATGATCTGGTTAAAGGGCGTGTCCGTTTTGATAATGAAGAGCTTGACGATCTTATTCTGAGGCGATCGGACGGCAGTCCAACATATCACATGGCCGTGGTTGCCGACGACATCAGTCTTGGCATTACCTATGTTATCCGGGGAGATGATCATGTGAACAACACGCCCCGCCAAATATTGATCTACGAAGCCCTGCGTGAACCGATCCCCCAATACGCCCATGTACCCATGATCCTGGCTCCAGACAAAACAAGGTTGAGCAAACGACATGGGGCCATATCGGTCCTTGCCTACAGGGATATGGGTTATCTACCCCACGCTTTACTCAACTCGCTGGCCAGGTTAGGATGGTCTTATGGAGACCAGGAAAAGTTTACAAAAGAGGAACTCATTGAAAAGTTCTCACTCAAAAACGTGGGGAAGTCTGCAGGTGTCTTTAATGCAGATAAGCTTCTGGACCTGAATGCCTGGTATATTCGCAACTCTTCAGATGAGTTTCTCGCGCGTGAGCTGATCCCTTTTCTGCAGCAATTCGGTTTTAAGGGGCTGGAACAACAAAAGGTTAAGGAAGCGGTTGCCACACTAAAGCCAAGAAGCAAAACCCTGTTGGACATGGCTGAAGGGGCCCTCTTCTATTTTCAGGAGAAAATCACCTATGAAAAAAAGGCCGATGACAAATTTCTGAAGCCGGATATCCTGGGATTGCTTGAAGACATCCATGGCAGACTTGAAAAAGCCTCTGAATTCAACCAGGCAGATCTTGAAAAGATTTTCGTGGCCTTTCTCGAGGACAATGAAATCAAGCTCAAAAAAGTGGCACAGCCGCTCAGAGTGGCTCTTACAGGTAAGACAGCAAGCCCGGGCATCTTTGAGGTGATGGAAATTTTAGGCAGAAAAAAGGTGCTTGAAAGGCTCGCAAAGGTCATCACTCATATTCGGTCTAAGGCATAACGAGATCTGAACTTAGTCGATATAAACCGGTTCCCTTAGAATGAGTTCTTTGGCGTTTGCCGCCACAGCGGATAGTTTCGGGTGGGTCTCCTTTAAGTTGGTGACCTGTCTTAGATGATCCGCTGTCCTCATAATGAGGGATGCCATGTCCCCTTCATTCACAGGCACATAGGTCAAAAGCTGCTCCCAGGGGACGTTTCTGGCCCACATGAAAAGGGCAGCAGCAGGCCAGAAAAGAATGGGGGAAGACTCAAATCCCCGTTTGCTTTTTAATTCCTTAATATTTTCAATATCCTCAATAATATTATTAAAAAATTCCTTGAGCTCAGTTAAGTTGAAAACCCCATCGACCATTGGCTCCAGTTCAAGGGTTCTATCCCATACAAAAGGGGCCAATCCTCCTGCCATGATTTCAGGAGAAACATTATTCAAGGCCCCCATCCTGATAGCTTCTGCAATCAATAAGGGTTGGTCCAGTCTCAACTTGGATGCCCAATGGCCGTCCGGGGTTAATCTGTTTGCCTGATCCACAAAACCGGTTTCCTGCAAAAACCTCACATGACGTTTGAAACTGAGCCATAATCCCCCCCCCATTCCCTCCATTTGCATTCCTAAGGACTGAAGATCACGAAGCAATTTCATGAGTGGGTTCTTCTCTTTCCCATGACAGGTTCTCACATGGGTACAGGTTTCGCACGGAATCATACCATAGCGAATGCTCCGGCTGAGTTGCCTGGCTTCCTTCTTCAATTCCAGTCTTTTCTGGATGTTTTCCTGGATCTCGTAAGGATCGGCCGTATCGCATTTGCCTATTGAAAGGATGTTTTGTAGCTTTGATATCAGTTCATCCCAGCGTCTCTTGACAAACGGCCCGGTTTTTCTCTCCTGGAAGGAAGCAAATGAAAGACCAATAAGGTCCCTTACCTCCAGTGGGGTATGAGACAGAAGCAAATTCAGGGTCATGGAAAAATTGATATGAATCCGGCTCACAAGTGGCTCGGGAGGCGCATTATTCAGTTCACTAAGGAGTTGCGGGTCTTGGTGAAGACCTGGAATCACAACCCCAAACCCGATCCGATCCTTTCCCCTCCTACCTGCCCGTCCGACCATTTGATGAAAGTCCGTTGCCGTCAGATCAGCGAATTCGCGTCCATTGTAACGGTCGCTTTGCACAAGAACAACGGTCCTGGCAGGAAAATTCACCCCGGCTGCCACTGTGGATGTAGAAAAAATAGCCTCCAGATACCCCTTGCTCATCATCTTTTCAATGAGAGCCTTCCAGTAAGGAAGTTGTCCCCCATGATGGGAGCCAACCCTGGATTCCAGAAGCGGTCCAATCTGGCGATGTCCCTCAAGGTGAGGGAAATCCCTCAAAAATGCGCTTACAGCTTGTTTGAGTGACGCATTTATCCTGGGCTCAATATCTGATTGGAGGCAGGTGAAAATGGCCCGGTCACAGTCCGATCTTGACTTTAAAAAAAAGATCGCCGGCAACAGATCCAGTTCTCGTAATTGTCTGATAATCCTACCGTAATCTGGTCTTTCCCACCGCCTCCGCCCACCTCCCCTGGAGGTTAGAAATTTTTCGACCTTGGGGCCCAGGCCTTTTTTGCCAGTTAAAGGAACAATAAGGCCCTCATTGAAAAGAAAAAGCATTTCCAGAGGAACGGGTCGCTCTTCCGAGCGTACTACGCGATTTGGGGTCCCACGAATCTCCCGCAGCCACTCACAAACCTCTTCTGCATTGGATACAGTGGCTGAAAGCAGTAAGAGTCTGACACTTGATGGAAGATAGATAAGTACCTCTTCCCAGACAACGCCTCTGTCAGGATCGCTCAGATAGTGGGCTTCATCCAGGATCACGAGATCCGCACGTATACCGGTTCCTTCATGCATGGCATCATAGAGCTGGTTCCGAAGAATCTCCGTTGTACCCACAATGACGGGCGCTCGGGCATTCTCCTTGCGATCACCAGTCAGGATGCCACAATTGGAAGGCCCAAATTCATGACAGAATTCCTGATATATGGAATTGGAAAGGGCCTTGAGGGGTGACGCGTACCAAACGCTCAGGCCTTCGGCAAGACATGATTGGATTGCCTGGGAGGCAATCCAGGTTTTTCCAGAGCCTGTTGCGGCGCTGACGAGGACGTCATTGTCCTTAATCAGTTCCAGTGCTTCCCGCTGAAATGGATCTGCCTTGAAGGGCTCAGGTTCCGGTATGCCTATTTTGCGGAAAATTGACCCTAATTCCGGGTCTATCCTGGGTTTTCCATAATGGGCCTGCCTGTGCGGACTTGAACGCACATACGCCTTGACCCTGTCGTGCCTTTTCCTGCTCGACTGGGTTTTTGCAGGCCTTCGATAGAACTTTTTGTCCTTGCTCATAGGTTAGCGGGAAGTGAGCTTACCTTATGCCTGTGTATAAACACCCGAAGGCTCCTTTATCCGGCCATTCAACAATTTTAGGCATTTTAGACACTTTAATTATTTCTTCTATTTGACCAGTTCCGAGGAAACCAGGTTCATATCATTGAGTTTGCCATTCATAGCCAGGGCCATATTAAGGGCGCTCAGATCCTCTCCTACTTCATCAATGGTTTGATTACAACCATAGATGATCTTGAGACCATTCAGATAAACCCTTTCAACAGCATCTCTTGCAAAAAGCCTTGCTGCGGCATTCATGAATTCACGAGATCGGCTCCCATCTCCTGTATACAAAGCCGCCTTATGGCAGAACGCTCCCCCCACCTCGCACCATGTCATCATATCAGCAAGCAGGAACATCACGTATTGAGATTTGGTCAACTTATATTTACGGGCCCCCAGAATCACTTCATTCATTGCTCTAATTGTCCGGGCCAAAAGAGGTCCTGAACATTCCTCCGATAATCTATCAAGGCCATCAGCCATTTCCTGATAGAAGCCGCCCTTAGAACGAACTGTTTCCCTCATTCGGAACATGGCGATGATACTTCTTTGTATCTCGCTGGTCCCTTCGTAAATAGGAAGGATTTTGACGTCCCTCTTGATCTTCTCCACTTCATATTCCCGTATGTAGCCATATCCGCCAAAGGCCTGGATGCCATCATTGGCCATGGCATCACCGGCCTCTGTTGCAAAGTATTTGGAAATAGATCCCTCCACCTGAAGGTCCTCTTCACCGTCATCAAGCCTGTGGGCTACTTCTTCTATATGGGCCCTGGCCGCTTCAAGCTCCACAGCATGCGGAACCAGTAATTTATGGGTATAACCCTGCTTTTCTGAGAGTGTCGTTCCGAATTGCACCCTTTCTTTGGAATATTTAATGACCCTTTCAAGCGATGCCATGCCTCCGCCCAGGCCGAATGTGGCAACCATCAACCTGGTAAACCCGAAAACCTTATTGGCCTCCTTTAACCCCCGTCCTTCAACACCTCCTATGAGATTCTCCACAGGGACGAAAAGGTCCTCTAAGGTCAGCGGGCAGGTATCAGAGGCCCGGATGCCATGTTTGTCCTCGTGTTTCCCCGGGACTAATCCTTTGGCCCCTGACTCCACAATAAAAAAAGAAGGTCCTTCAGGCGTATCCGCAAGAATCGTATAAAGATCTGCTACACCGCCGTTTGTGATAAACTGCTTTTGCCCGTTTAGTTTGTATCCCTTTATTTGACCCGCATCATCCAGCACGCGCTCCGCCTTTGTCTTCAGAGCCTGGACATTAGATCCAGCCTCAGGCTCAGTGACCCCATAGGCTACAACAAGCCCTTGCTCAGCTATCTTTGTAATGTATTTCTCCTTTTGTTCAGTTGTGGCACCTACCCGGAGCGGATCCATGCCCAGACATATGGCCAAAAAAGAAGTGGCTATGGCAAGGTCCATTTTTGCCATTCTTTCGGATACCATGGCAATTTCTGACGGGCAGGCACCAAGTCCCCCGTACTCTTCAGGGATAAAAATAAGATGAAGCGCAATTTCAGGCCCTAACATAAACCGAATAAGCTCCTCGGGAAATTCACCCTTTTGGTCCATTTCCAATTTGGTTTCAAGAGAGAGTTTCTCTCTTTCCAGCTTGGCAATAGTATCAAGCACCATGGACAATATTTCCGGGCCCATTCTTTTCTGTTGTGTCATTCACCATCCTCCCTGTTCTGTTTTGCTCTCATGTCTATAAAAATCCACGCCTTAATTCTTAATCTTGTTCTGCCGGTACTGATAATATGCATCTCTCAATGCAACATAAGGGTCAAGAGCGGCCTTTTTGAGCGCCTCATACTCTCCAAGGGAAAGAGAAGTAGTATTTACCAGTTCATATCCACTGAGTATAAACCATTCACCGAAATCTATGCTGACCCAGGCTACAGGATCAAGATACAGATCTCCCACAAACCCGACTGTTCCTCGAACACTGGAGGGACCCAAAACCGGCCAGTTGATAAAAAACCCCGGCCCAAGGCCATACAATCCCAGTGTCTGGCCAAAGTCTTCATCCTGTTTTTCAAGTTTTAGTGCTGTTTGTGCCGGGTCCATTAAACCGAGCATACCAACGGTCGAATTCACAAGAAACCGGAGTAATTCGGTACCAAAGCCTATGAATTTCCCCTGTAAGAGGCAATTAACAGCACGGATAGGCATTATCAGGTTAGAAAAGAAATTGCGGGCACAGATCCTGAATTGATCTGGAGTCACCTTCTTATAACCGGTCGCAACTGGTTTGAGGACCCAGAAATAGAGTTTATCGTTAAAGTGAAAAAAAATCCGGTTAATGGGCTCGAAGGGGTCAGGGATAAAATCTACTTCCATTTCTCCTTCAGGTATACCACCTAATTTCTCTTCAGCTTCCTCAGAGGCCTCTTTTCGGCAAAGGTTCAACGGCAGGGCACGTCCCTTTGAAAAAATTTGCTCTTGGCTAACAACCAAATCCACAACTGCTACAAGGTAACTGCCTTCCACATCTTGTACCAAAAACCCGTACCCGCCTCCCTGCCGAAGAAAGCTTGGTGGCTCGCATGTCTCTGCTGCAAAACAGGTGGTCTGAATAGAAGACCAGCACAGGATAAGAAAAATAAAACCCGAAAAAAAAACACCCCAGCGCATTAACTCTAAAGCCCTATTCCGTTTCAACTTTTGCCTTTAATTGCTTGATTAATTCCTTATACGATGATCTAACTATGATGCTGTTGAACTGGGTTCGATAATTGTTAACGAGGCTGACGCCTTCAATGGATACATCATACACCAACCAATCAATCCCTTTTTTCAGACGGTATTCAACGGAAATCTTTGTTCCCTGTTTGGACAAGATTTTGACTTTAACAACCGCATATTTTCCATCAACCGTCTCATCTTCATACAAAACCTTTTCTCCGGAATAACCCTCCACCTTATCCAAATATGTTCCTTCCAGCAGCTTTGCGTAAAGATCGACAAACTCCTTTTTTTCACCCCCTGTCCTCTTACTCCAGTGCTGTGCAAGGGTCCTCAGCGACATCTCCTCTCGATTAAATTGCTCGCTCACAGCCTCACGAACCAGCCGCTTTCTTTCCGCCGCTTTTTCAGGGCCTTTCAGTGCCGGATCAATCACTATCCCGATGATTTTATCCGTTGCTTTCCTTATCATTGCGGTCGGCTCCCCCGCCATGGCAGGTACTGAGACACAAATTGCACATGTGAAAAAAAACACCCGTATCCACAAACATGATCTATTCATACATATCTCCCGGATTCAGTTCACTTCGCACTTTAGTCACTTCCAACACTCCAATGCCAAGAGATTTTCATTCAGGCATATCCATTTATCTCTGTCCACGCTCTCCAAACCTTATCGGGTAGGCCCACAGGACGTGGCTTTTTGACAACCCATCTTTACTTGTTGGAGACAGTCCCAAATACATATTTAGAGATCAGTTGCTCTATGTCAATAGGGGGTTGGGTATCACGAATAACTCCGCCCGGCTCAAGGTTTTCGTCCAAACCGCCGGGCGAAATTTCAATATATTTTTCTCCAATTAACCCTTTTGTCTTTATAGAGGCAATTGCGTCTTCCTGGATTTTCACCTCAAGAGGGAGAGACATAGTCACCCGTGCCTGATAATCATCCAGAATGACCTTTTTCACCCGCCCTACTTCTACACCTGCTATGACAACAGATGAGCCTGTTTTCAACCCGCCGCTGCTGGAAAATACGGCCTGAATTTCATAACCTTTATCACCAAGGACCTCCAGCTGTCCAAGCTTTATGGTCAGATAGGCAAGGCAAACCATCCCGGCAATCATAAATATGCCCACCGCTAACTCAAGATCAAATTTTCTCATTTATTTCTCCCTGACTTCCTTAACCCCGGACCACAGTATTCCCGGATTGATGTCTTATTGAACTATTGGCGGATTCGCCAACAAATGCTCGGACGATGGGTTCACTCGAGGACATTAACTTTTCTGGCGTATCATCAGCCCAGATAATGCCCTCATGCAGCATTGCAACCCTATCCACAATATCGAATACCTTTGGAATCTCATGAGTCACGATGATTCCGGTAAACGAAAGCCGCTTATGACAGGAATCAATAAGATTGAGAATGGCAGCTCCAATTACAGGATCCAGGCCGGTTGTAGGCTCATCAAAAAGCATGATTTCGGGATCCGTGACCAGGGCCCTGGCAAGTGCGGCCCGTTTAACCATTCCTCCGCTGATTTGAGAAGGATATTTATACTCTGAGCCTGATAGTCCCACATGTTCCAGTTCATTAAACACCCTTTCCCTGATAAGATCATCATTCAATTTGGTCTTTTCCTTCAAGGGAAAAGCCACATTCTCAAAAACGGTCATAGAATCAAATAAAGCGCCACCCTGAAAAAGAAAACCCAGTCGATCTCTCAGGCTGGTCAAACCCCGGCCCCTTAGTGTGCTCATGTCCATTCCGTCTACAATGACGCGCCCACGATCCGGTTTCATCAGCCCTACAACATGTTTCAGAAAGACGCTTTTGCCACTGCCACTGCCTCCTATCAAGGCGATAACTTCACCCTTCCTTACCCCCAGCGAAACGCCTCTCAGGACATCTTTTCCGTCGAATAGTTTATACAGACCATCAATCTTAATCATCACATTCCTTAAAAGAGAAGCGAGGTCATGACGTAATCCCATACAAGGATCAGCACAGATGACATAACTACCGCCTGGGTTGTGGCTTTACTGACTCCCTCCGCACCAAACCCGGTAAATATCCCCGTGTAAAAACCCTTGTAACAACAGACCCAAATAATGATAACGCCGAAAGTCAAGGATTTATATATGCCTTCCATTATATCCTTCATGTCCACATAGCTGGCCATCTCTCCAAAATATGTGCCAGCGCTGACGCCCAGCAGTTTTACCCCAATCAAATACCCCCCGAAAATACCTACCACATCAAATATGGCGGTCAGAAGAGGCATAGAAATTACTACTGCAAGGAGGTTCGGGACAATAAGATAACGGTAGGGATTAAGACCCATGAGTTCAAGCGCATCGACCTGCTCGCTAATGCGCATGATCCCTATTTCTGCGGTGATAGCCGAGCCAGCCCTACCTGTGACCATCAAGGCAGAGAGGACCGGCCCCAACTCCTTGACAAGGGAAAGTCCCACCATAGGACCAAGAAAGGCATCGGAGCCAAACCGGCTGAGGCTGTAAAAGCCCTGGAAGCCCAGGACCATACCTGCAAAACCTCCTGTGAGAAGGATCACAGAAGTGGATTGTAGTCCAATAAAGCGAATCTGTTTCAGGACCCGTGTAAATTTCAGGGGAGGTACGAAGACATAGAAAAAGGTCTTGAGCAAAAATAGCCCCATGACCCCCATTCTGCGCAAATATACAAGTGAGACTGCTCCTAATGTCCGGATGTAATTCATGGGCGCAAGTCTTTCAAATCTGGATGATGATGTCAAATTCAAACTAAATGTCTTTCAGCCGCATATTCGCAGGCGAGCTTTCAATAAGCACGCTGAAGCTCTTTAAGCATTCAGAAAGTTTTCCCAGTTCTTCAGACCTGGCAACGGGTATATTATCGCTTCCATGAACTTCCAGGGTGTCTATTATATATTTAATAGTCATAATATCTGTGCTAATTGCAGGCTGGTAGGCCACAGCCTTATCCCCATCCACCTTGATCTCTGAAACAATGCCTGATTCAACCAATTCATATAAGATCAAACGAACAAGGCGAATGGGGATTTCCAGTTTTTGGGAAATCTGGGTCTCATCCCAGGGCTTCTCTAAACCGGAAAAATTCTTCACCAACAAATGGACAACCCTCAAGGCCAACAACCTTTTAAAAGAACTGCTTACCCTCAAACAATCCGGCTCAAATTCGAAGGTATCCACGTTCTGATGCGCAAAGGATATCTCTGCACCAAAGAGCACGATGAGCCAGCTATATTGCAGCCATATCAAAAAAAGGGGAAGTGCTGCGAAACTTCCGTAAATTGCATTGTACCTGGTAACCCCAATCTGCAGGTTGATGTAGATCAATTGGAAGATTTGAAACATAGCCCCGGCGATGAGTCCAGCCAGTGCAGCAGACATGAAATTGACCTTGGTATTGGGCATGTAAATAAACATAAATGTAAAAAGAACCCATATTGCAAAATAGGGCAGCAACTTAAGCATAAAAAATATAGCTGGGGCCACAACACCCAGGATGGTAATTTTTTGAACAAATACTTCAACCTGGCCGGATATAAGTACAGTGATGGTGCTGGACATGATAAAAAGAACAGGGCAGATAAGCATAATTGAAAGATAATCTGTAATCTTTCTCCCAAAGGATCTTCCTTTTTTGACCCCCCAGAGATCGTTGAATGAACTTTCAATATGCCCTAACACCTTGATAATGGACCAAAAAAGAAGGATAATGCCAATGCCCGCCATCACCCCACCTCTGGTGTTTTCTAACAGGGCACGAGAAAAATCAACAATTCTGGTGACCACTTCCTCATTCCCCTCCAGCCTTGCGAAAAGTTCTTTTTCAAGAGTTTTTTCAAAACCAAAGCCTTTGGCAATGCCAAAAAGCAATGCAAAGACAGGCACCACTGAAAGCAAGGAATAGACGGTTAAGGCCGACGCCCTTAGGTGGCAGTTGTCTTCCGAGACTCCCCGCAGGGACAGGACAAGGATCCTCAACTGCTTGATCAAAAAAGCTTTTGAGCGCGAGAGGTTTTTTGCCTGGATTCTCCAGACATCGTTCTTCAGAAATTCAATAACCTTGGAAATATTCATGGTACTATACTCTATTCCTAACCCGGCCAATCTGGTTGGAACTAAGCGGAAATCCTGCTTCATCGGGGAACCAATTTAGGAATTGTAAAAAATTAGTCACTAACCGGCAGGGTTGCAATAGATCAAAAAAAACCATATAATGCAACAAAGTTAAGTTAGCCCTTACTTTTCCCTCTTACTTCAACGGACAAATTACAACGATCAACTGACATTACTCAATTTTTAAGTATATCACAAAAAAGTCATATTTGGGAAGAATTTATACTTACATGGTCCATTATAGCTGATTAGGGTGCATGATATAACTCAAAATGATAGTAGAGAGGTTCATTTTATGACAAAAAAAGTTATCATTTATGGCAAAGGCGGCTGACCTCATACACAAGATGCCAGGTCGGCTTACGGGAAAGACGCACAATACGTGGACGTAAAAAAAGAAAGCGACAAACTCCAGGAGATGCTGACTCACTCCGGTGGCGTCCGAAAAGTACCTGTTATAGTTGAGGGTAAAAAGGTCACCATTGGGTACGGCGGGACATGAGGGGTCTGACAGCTCATGGTGCATGAGCAGCCTACTGATTTTTTCGTAACAACTCAATAAACCCAGGCATTCAGACTTCTTCCCCCTTTTGAAAAGGGGGATTGAGGAAGGAATTAAACATGAAAATCGATCAATTCCCCGCGGATATACGTCCCTATTTACTGCCTGAACCGCGCGGAGAAATGATTTATAGATGCATCGACTGTAAAAAGGAATTTGATATCGCTCGACTCCTTTATACCTGCCCTGATTGCGGTTCTGTGCTCTTGCTCTATTCCAAGAATATGGAATATATAAATCATGTAAGCGGGAAAAAGTGGCGCAAAATCTTTGATTACCGCAGGATGCTAAATCACAGGGCGCTAAAAGGCATTTTCCGCTATTATGAATTCATTGCTCCTGTCATCCCTTTGGATCAGATTATCTACCTCGGCGAGGGCCACACTCCCTTAGTTGAAGCAAATGCCCGGCTTAAAGAGAAGGTGGGCCTCAATTTCTATTTCAAAAATGATGGCCTTAATCCCAGTGCATCCTTCAAAGACAGGGGCATGGCCTGTGCACTCAGCTATATCAACCACCTTGCCAAAAAGGAAAACATTGGCGACCTTCTGGCCATCTGCGCCTCTACCGGAGACACCTCAGCTTCCGCCGCCCTTTACGCATCTTACCTGGGAGATTTTCTGAAATCGGCTGTTCTTCTGCCTGAAGGAAAGGTGACGCCACAGCAGTTGTCACAGCCACTGGGGAGTGGAGCCCGGGTCCTGGAAATGCCTGGGGTCTTCGATGACTGCATGAAAGTGGTGGAGTCTCTCGCAGAGGATTACCACGTGGCCCTTTTGAACTCAAAGAACAGCTGGCGCATACTCGGGCAGGAATCCTTTTCTTTTGAAATCGCCCAGGATTTTGATTATGAAGTGGGAGATAAAGTCATCCTGGTGCCTATTGGCAACGCCGGTAACATTACTGCCCTTATGAGCGGCTTCCTCAAATTTTTTAGGGCCGGACTCATAAATCAACTGCCCAAGATAGTAGGTGTACAGTCTGAACACGCTGACCCTGTTTACAAATACTATTTAGAA
>Ga0180009_10001808_pt1 | contig 25609 bp, 15 predicted proteins | sample OS_PC_MetaG_FD_123537 | JGI IMG/M metagenome (GOLD analysis project Ga0180009, IMG submission 123537) | Groundwater microbial communities from the Aspo Hard Rock Laboratory (HRL) deep subsurface site, Sweden - OS_PC_MetaG | ecosystem: Environmental > Aquatic > Deep subsurface > Groundwater...
AGGTGATGTTTTTGCCGGATGTTGGGGTCATACACCAACAAACCGCCAGCTTTTTTAACTGCCAGAACATGTCTTTTTAAATCCATTCTGATTTCCGCAGTTGCGGCATACATCGACCCAAAAAGGAGTAGGTCAGAAGGATGATAAGTGGGGACTTCAGCTAAGAATCTTCGCTCAGGATAGGCTTTGACAAATTGGTATGTCGGTACTTTTTTATCATCAAGAACCGCTAGCGCCAAGGATGTATTCGACCGGGCATAGCAGGTGATGAGGGAAGTGTCCACTTGGTTTTCATTCAAAAATCGGGTCACCATCATGGCAACCTCATTGTCGCCCAATTCGCTGATGTGAGCCACTTTGTGGTTCATTCGCGCCAGCGAGATGGCGGTGTTGAGCATAGAGCCACCGGGGCGTGCCACTACGTGGTCCATGTCGGTAAAAATAATGTCCAACAGGGATTCTCCCAATGTATAGATCATAGCAATTATCAGTCGTTTCTGGTATAAGTGCGGATTAACGCTGCATGTTGAGGGAAGGTTTTTAGCAAGGCCTTATATGATCCCATCTCGAAGTCGTTGAAGTCGAAGCCGGGAGCTACAGTGCAGCCTGCAAGCGTATAGTCGCCTTTTGATCGGGCTGAAAACCAAGTGCCGAAAGGTATGGTGATTTGAGGAGATTGTTGGTTTTGTGCTTCCAGTCCTAACTCCAGTATGTTGTGGTTTCCATATTTATCTATCGTATGCAATTCCAAAGGGCTTCCATCATAAAAATGCCAGGTTTCATCTGATTTAATGCGATGAAAGACCGAGAAGTCGTTTTCTTCGAGCAGAAAGTAAATGGAGGTGGCCATTGCTCTTCGGTCGTTGTATCGGTCGGGCAGGCAAGTTTTGGATAGGTTCTCGCCAGAGCGATAAACCTCTTTAAACCAACCGCCTTCGGGGTGTTTTTCTAAATTAAGTTCTTGAATCCAAAAATCTGCTGTTCTCTTCATTTTATAAACTCCTGTTTTTAATTATGTCACGGCTACGGGTTTCATTAAACATATAGATCAAACGTATGGTCACCACTTTATTGTATTGATTTCGCAACCAAGTGTCTCCAATAGTGTTTTCAAATTCTCTTGTTCTTATTTTCGCCAGACTGGCCTGGTATCGAAGCGACAATTTCAGTGGGCCTTTTAAACGTACACGTAAATCAATCAGATAGCTAAAATCGCCCCGACTGTAAGTGCCACTGTTAAGTGTAGTTGAATCCACTTTCCTGCCATGTTCCCATTCCTGAATGCCCACCAGTTGTCCATAAGAAAACCCTGCACCGATAGTAAGAAATTCTTTGTCGGTGTAGTGAATCAGGACTGGAATCTCAGCGTAATTAAGTCTGAGTTTGTAGGCTCCGGTAACAGGGATGCCTCCGATGGTATCCTGATATTGATTTCCTTCGCGCGCGCCTTTTTGGTTGTAGGTAATTTCAAACGAAAAGTCCCAGTTTTTGTGCAATGGAATCATGGCTCCCGCACCGATGTTCAGTCCTGGTTTTTTAAAACCGGCCACTTCATCACCTTCCACATGGCTGAGGTTGAAACCTACAAGAGCCTCGCCTTTAATAACTTGAGCCTGTAGTGTTGGTGTGCCAAAAAGCAAAACCACGAAACAAAGTATAAGTAATTTTTTTGGCATTGATATGTCTTTGTTATCTAACGCAAAATTAAGATAATAATTGCCTGATGGGGTTATCCCAAACCATTAAGATACATCGATCAAGGTCAGACTGATTCGCTTTTTTTCGATGTCTACTTCCTTGATCTTTACCTGCAGTTGTTGGTTAAGAGAAACATAATCAGCCGGATTGGCCACATATACTTCGGCCATTTCGCTTTTGTGAAGCAACCCTGAAGATTTAATGCCGATATCGACAAAGGCACCGAAAGCCGTGATGTTGGTCACAATGCCCGGGACAATCATGCCTGGTTTCAGGTCTTCAATTTGTTTGATGTCGGGGGCGAAACTGAAGGCTTTGATGCGGCCACGCGGATCACGTCCGGGTTTTTCCAATTCAGCCAGGATATCTCGAATAGTAAACAGGCCGACGAACTCATTTACAAGGCTTTCAGGATCTATTCCCCGCAGCAACTCTTTGTTGCCAATGAGCTGCGAAACACTTGTGTTAAGGTTTTGGGCCAGGTACTCGACGAAATTATAATTTTCGGGGTGTACTCCTGTGCTGTCCAAAGGATTATTCCCATTTTTAATCCGAAGAAATCCTGCAGCTTGTTGAAAAGTTTTTGATCCTAATCCGGGTACTTTTTTCAGCTCGTCTCTATCGTTGAAGTGGGTATTGGTATCGCGGTATTGAATAATTTGTCCGGCCACTTTAGCTCCTATACCTGAAACATAGGAAAGCAGTTCTTTACTGGCAGTGTTTAAGTCAACACCAACCTGATTCACACAAAGTTCAACGGTTTCTGTCAGACTTTCTTTTAATAGTTTCTGGCCCACATCATGCTGGTACTGCCCCACACCCAATGCTTTTGGATCGATTTTCACCAGTTCGGCGAGCGGATCCATTAACCTTCTGCCGATGGAGACAGCTCCGCGAACGGTGATGTCGTATTGGCCGAACTCTTCGCGTGCCAGCGATGAGGCAGAGTAAACCGAAGCTCCGGCCTCGTTCACCATCACGGCTACTACCTCTTTGTCGAACCGGGCTCTTTCAATTAAAGTTGCGGTTTCGCGTCCTGCAGTTCCGTTACCAATGGCAATGGCCTCAATGTCATAAGCTGAAATCAGGCTTTTTATTTTTTTTATGGCCAGGGCTGCCTCCCTTTGGGGAGGGTGAGGATAGATCGTGTCGTTGTGAAGCAACTTCCCCGATCGGTCGAGGCAAACTATTTTACAACCGGTTCTGAAACCCGGATCGATAGCCAGCGTGTTTTTTTCGCCCAAAGGTGGCGTAAGTAGCAATTGTTTTAAGTTGTTCCTGAACACTTGTATGGCTTCTTCATCGGCCTTTAGTTTTATCGCAGTCCTAAGCTCGTTTTCAAGCGAAGGAAAAAGTAACCTGGTGACCGAATCGCTGATGGCCATTTTTTTTTGTCCTGCGGATTCAGTATTGGTTTTAAGCAGGCGTTGACCGATCATGTCGATGGCTTTTGCCTTATCGGGTTGGATTTTAAGTTTCAGGAAATTTTCACTTTCTCCACGAAACATGGCCAAAGCACGGTGCGAAGGTATTCTGGAAGCGGCCTCCTGCCAGTCGTGCCAGTTTTGGTATTTTGTGTCTTCCTCAGCTTTTTTGGCCACAACCTGAGAACTAAAGACTGCTTCTCTCTCGAAGAGTCTTCTGATTTGTTGACGCACCCAGGGCATTTCGTTTACCCATTCTGCGATGATATCACGAGCACCCGCAAGTGCCTCATCCTCACTAAGCACTTCATTCTTAGCGCTAACAAACCTGGAAGCAGTTGTATAAAGGTTTGTAATGTTTTCCGACATGATCATTCTGGCCAGCGGTTCGAGTCCGCGAGCGATTGCCTTTGAAGCCCTGTTTTGTCTTTTGGGTTTGTAGGGCAAATAGAGGTCTTCGAGAACAGTAAGGTTCTCAGCCTGATTTATTGCAGCGGTAAGATCTGGATTGAGCTGACCCGCGGCCTCCATTAGTTTTAAAATGCTTGACTTACGGTTTATCAGTGTTTTAAGCTGGAGGTATTTTTTGTTGACCTCAATCAGTTGTTCATCAGTTAATCCGCCTGTTTTTTCCTTGCGATACCGTGCGATGAATGGGATGGTGGCCTCACCATCAAATAATTCAATTGTATTCTCCAGTTGCCAAACTTGAATCCCAAGTTCGGTGGCCAGAGAAGGGAAGTATTGTTGCATGATTTTTTGTTATCTAAGCAATGTAACCGTACCCCGATTGACAATGTTTTTACTGGGTTCAATTCCACTTTCAAAGGTAGTGAAAACGGCATGCCACACGTAAACTCCTAACGGGGCATATTCGCCACCTTCAAATTTTCCGTCCCACGGTTGGGTTGGGTCATCTGTCTCGAAAAGGGTTTTTCCCCAACGGTCGTAAATCTGTAATTTGTAGCCTGCCAGCGATGAAACATCGCCCACAACGCCAAACGTTTGGTTGGCTACTATACTACTCTTGGGGTTAAACGCATTGGGAAAATAGAGGTTTGCAAAGGAGATATAAACCTGATCGGTGTTGGTGCAGCAGTTTGTGTCGGTAACGGTAACAGAATAAAGACCTTCGGCGGACACATCCAGGTAACGTCCATTGCTGCCACCCGGACTCCACAGATAATAGTCGTATTCTCCTGCATCCAGTCGGATGGTTGAATTGGGTAAAATTGAAATCGTATCAGCACCTTTTCCAATATCCACATTAGGAAGAGGGTATATGGTTACTTCACGTTGAATGGGAGAATAGGTGATTCCATCCCACGATTCGGTTAGTTCCACCTGATAAGTTCCTGGTGAGGAAAATACAAATCCCGGGTTAAGCATATCAGCTCCAACTATAGAACCAGTGGGGTCGATGGTAGAGAAATTCCAGTCAGGTTCAACATTGGCTGTGTTTCTTATTTGAAAATCAGTTGTGTCCTGGTGGCAGGTGTTAAAAAATGAAAAATGGGGAATGTTGAGGTAATCGGTAATAAAGGTGGGGAGACCCACCATGGTACGACTTCCTTCCAGGTACAAAGGCATGTTGTTCTGCAGGTTCAGCGAATTGTAATTACAATTTGTTCCTTCGCGGTTAGGATTGTAAATTACACTGATGGTCGGTTTTCCATCCACAGCTCCTTTTAAGAATTTGCTCAGATAAATTTTCCCGTCGGGGGCAAGTTGCAGAGCTCCCATGAGGCTGTCATTGGAACCTATAACACTCCAATCGAATTGTTCAATAATTGTTGGTGTGGTTTGGAATGGGTTGTCCAGCGTTAAATCGAACTGATACAGGTAATTAGTGTTTGCTTCGATAGGGGAGGTCGACACGTAGAGTTTTGAATTGTCAGGTGAAAACTCTATTCCATACGGAAAATAGAAAGTTCCCGGAGTTGAAGCTGATCTTTCTGATAAAGCACCGGTTGATTTATTAAAATCGAATAATTCTACAATTCCGTCAACAGGTATGGCTACGGCAATCTTAGTCCCATCGGGTGAGGCTTTCATATATCCACCACTGTTGTTAAAATCTCCCTGATGTTTATAGCCTGTCTGGCTGATCACCGGTGCAAGGTTAACGCCACCTGTATCTACCAAATAGGTGTAAAACGCGTCACCTTTCGTGTCACCAAAACCATGCAGAATTACCCAATAGTCACGCTGATTCTGATGTTGAACGGCACATATTTTTTGGGCATTCTCTGTGAATAATGGGTTGTTTTTCTGTATGACTTCGCCACTGGGAGTCACGGAGAAATCGATAATGGAAAAATTTACGCCATTGGTAAAAACAGGAGGTAAGAACATGTCTACTGTAAATACAATCAGCTGTTTGTCATTTCGGGGATTTGGTACAATGATCGAATTCATGGTAGCATAGGCATTGCCTGAAAGTCCGGTTCCGTTCTGCATCTGGAAATAACCTCTGTTATATATTTCCATACCATTTGTAAAGCAAAACAGGTTGCCGTTGGCATCGGAATACGACGAACTGCCGTATGGTAGGTTAAACTGCCCTGCCGTTGGACTTGGTATTCCCGTCTCACCTTGAAAGTTTAATCCCGCTCTGTTGCCAAAAATCCAGTTATCTGCCTGATGTGGTCTGATATATTCGCAATTACGGGTGCTTTGTGCAATGGCAGAAGAGGCTAATAAAACAACTATTCCTGTAAGGAAAGAAGCGATAATTCCTTTGTTACTAATCATGTTAAATGAAAATGTTAAAAAGTGATTTATTGTTTAATAACAGAGGCGTTGTAGTACCCTTTTTTATGTTTAATGCTGATCAGGTATAAACCGGCAGGATGTTTCTCCAAATTTATTTGAATTATCCTGTTTTCATTGTTGACGTCATCATAATGATTCTCCTGCAACAGTTTGCCACCAATATCGTGGATTTCGATGTCCAGCTCACCTGCCGTTTCATGGATTGAGATGTCAACAATGCCATTGGTGGGGTTCGGCGACATGGTTACTTTTCCTGCAAGCACTCCGGTTTCTTCGATGCCGATATTGCACTCTCTGAAATCGAAGAATACAACCAGTGAATCCGTGCCGAAACACCCTGTAACGGGATTGGTAGTTTTTGCCCAATACGACTGAAACTCAATCCAGCTTCCGTTTGTGGAGGCAGTGAATAAACGTTGGTTTGTATTCGTCGACCAATGATACTGCATTACCGGAGGGTTCTCAGGATCGGTATTCGCATCCAGAACAACGGAATCGCGCACACAAACAATGATGGTATCAACACCATAAACATGTGCATTTTCGGGTATGAGATTAACCACTGGAGTATGGTTCACCAGAATGGTTATTTGTCCGTTGACAATTTTGTAGGTGTCGTTTACCTCAATATAGTAAGTTGTCGTTTGCATTGGAGCAACGGTGGGTGTCTGGGAGGTTGTTTCATAACCATCAGCGGTCGTCCATTTGTAAGTATAGCTCCCTCCGCCACCCATGGCATTGGGAAACAATTTCACTGTTTCGCCCTGGCAAATGGTGTTGGAAGAGGCCGATGAGGTGGGAGAGATGCTCAGTTGGTCACCTCCTGCAAAAACAAACATATTATCAGGAATGCTTGAGCATCCGTTGGCATCATTAACCACAAAATTGAATTCCTGACTTTCGTCGAGGATGACAGTTGCCGGCTTTAATGAAGTTGGATCAAGCAGTTTGTCGACTGGTGTCCAGAAATAAGAATAAACACCTGAGCCTGAGGAGGCTGAAGCTCCTGTAATGGTCGTAGAAGTTCCGGTTGTAATATTGATGTCGTTTCCTGCATTTCCAATGGGTTTGGGTTTAACGTTAACAGTGATGGATGATTGGACGGTATTTTGTCCATCAAATACACTCACAGTGTAAGTCGTTGTTACCATAGGGTAGTCAGACAATTCGGCTTCAGACCCTGTAAATCCAGGAGGATTAGATGTCCAGGTAAATTGGTTGTTTCCAGAACCTCCCGATGGTAGGGCCTGTAAATTAACAACCTCCTCCTGACAGATGGTTGTTGGGTTAGCTGTTGCTGTGACTTGCAGTGCACCTCCTGTTACGATTACAGTCATTGAGTCAGCACTTTCACAGCCTGAGCTGGCGTCGGCAACATTAAGTTTAAAAACAGTTGTGGCGCCCAGATTAACGGTAGCGGGATCGATAACCGTTGGGTTAACAAGCAAATTTTCGGGTGTCCAGAGTAAATCGTAAGTGCCAGAGCCACCAGACACTTCTGCATCGAGATTAGTAGACCATCCGTTGGGGATGGTGATGTCTTCACCTGCTTCAACGGCGGCAGCACTATACACGTGAACAATTTGCGTTTTTGATCGACCACACTGGTGTATTCCGGTATATACAGTGAGTTTGGCATTATACAAGCCACTGTTTCCATATATATGCATCTGATCTGGTCCAACAGCCTGCTGACCATCACCAAATTCCCAATTCCAGCTTGTGATTGCTGAGGTAGGCGGATCTACTGTCGACTCATCAATAAAAAAGGTCGTGTCTCCGAAACAGGCATTGTTAAAACTAAACTCCGGGTCGGGCAATGCATTGATATAAACTGTTGTTGATACCGGATCGCTGGCGCTTCCGTTTACCGTGATTACCAGGTTGTAAACTCCTCCATTTTGCATGCCCACATTCATGATCATGGGGTTCTGCTGATTCGACATAAAGCCATTAGGGCCTGTCCAATAGTATGTTGCATTGTTCACATCATCAGCTGTGAGTTGGAGGTTGTCGTGGACACATAAGGGACCGTTGTTGCCAACAGGAGGAGGTAGTATGGTGCAATCTGTTTCGCCAACACCGCCTGATTTCTCAAATGTAATGTTACACGGCTGGTTAGAGTAATTGGTAATTAACAGGATATAGTATTCCCCTACCTGACCATTGGGGATATCACAAAATTCTGTAGCAGCGGTAGAATAACTACAATCAACAGTTTTATTGGCCGTTAGCTGTGTTACACAGGGAGAAATGGGATCAAGAAAGGGTCCCCAGCAAATGAAATCAATATCTCGTGACGGAGTACTGTACATTTTTATTTGCAGAAATCCGGGTTCTGCTATCTTCATATGATACCAGGCCGGATTGGGTTGCGTTGAAAGACATCCGTAATTTGGCCCTGATTGGGCTGTGGTGTTGGTTGCAGCAGGAAAGGTGTAAATATTGCTGGTGCAGAAAGGATCTGATTCATCACACATACCTGCCTGAGCAAAAATGTCAACGGTAATAATGCTTAATAGGCTAAAAATTATTATAAATTTTTTCATGGCTAGATAATGAGCTTTATTTTTTTTCTGAATACTTATCGTTTTCGAGCAGCCATTGGTTTTGCTCGGTAGGATTTGTGTTTTTGGCTTCTGTTTTCACCTCTTGCATCATGGTATTCATTGTGTTTGTTATCTGTTCAGAAGTCAGTCCATAGTGGTTATTTACCAGAAACAGACTAAACTCAGTATCTGGTGATGCTCCGATGTTTACAATTTTTTGATCAAGAGAGATGCGTTCAAGCAGTTTTATTCGCTCGTACCTTGAATCTATTTCACTGGTTTTGAGCGCATAATACGTGTTTTTGCTGTCGCTGTAAACTTCCAGAAAAAGTGTTTGGCTGAAATCCAGTTCAGATGCTTTTTGAAGCAATTCCTTGTGGGTGATGTTTTTCTCGTTGCCTAGATACTTGGATTCCTGAGCGAAGCTGATCGTAACAAGGAGATTAAAAAAAATAGCCGCAATGACCATTTTTGAAACGGTGTGAAAGCGATAAAATAAATGCATGTATTGACCCTTTTTAAAATAATGCGCTAAATTAGGTTAATATTTCCAAACAGGAAAGCACAAAATGTGGAATTGTTTAAAGAATCTGATAGTAAAAGTGTAAAAACAAACCGATTAGCCTATAAAAACAGTTCAATAACCCTTTTAATGTCTTCCGGTTTAATGGGCTTTGTTAAAAAATCGTTCATTCCGACATTAAAACATTGCTCCCTGTCTTCGTTTAGGGCATTAGCAGTAAGGGCTACAATATAACTCTTTGGCAGACCTTGTGCTTCTTCGTATTTTCTGATTTCGCGTGTGGAGGTAAAACCATCCATCACGGGCATTTGAATGTCCATCAAGACCAGGTGAGCCGGCGTTTCTTTGTAAAAATCTAGTCCCTGAGCTCCATTGTTGGCTATGATCACGTGATATCCTAGATTGGCAATAATACCTTTTGCTACTTTTTGATTGATGATATTGTCCTCAACCAAAAGTATTTTGAGATCCCCCACGGCTTGCTCGGGCTTTACCTGGCTGTTGGCTAAATCAAGATCGTCAGGATGGGTTTTGGGTTTTTCACTTTGTTTTTTCGAAAACTCAGCTGTAAACCAGAAAGTTGAACCTACGCCCGGTGTGCTTTCGACACCGATCTGACCATTCATTAACTCAGTCAGGTTTTTCGCAATGGCCAGCCCGAGTCCTGTTCCTCCGTATTCGCGTTGTGTTGACTGATTTACCTGACTAAAAGTCTTGAAAAGTTTGTTGATCTCACTCTTTGATATGCCGATTCCGGTATCAATTATTTCAAACTTAAGCTTGTAGGTATTGTCGTCTTCTTGCAGGAAGGTGGCTTTTAGATTAACCTGTCCGTTTTTGGTGAATTTGATGGCATTGTTTACCAGATTTATGATAATCTGCTTCACGCGAAGCGGGTCGCCTACCACAAATTGAGGCACTCTGGGCTCAATTTCATAGATGAGCTTGTCATGTTGCTCTGAGGCTTTTATACTCATTAACGCGATGACGTCATTGATGAGTTTGGTGAGGTCGAACCTAATGTTTTCCAGCGTGACCATGCCGGATTCTATTTTAGAAATGTCGAGGATGTCATTAATAATGGCCAGTAAATTTTCACCTGAAACTGACATGATGTTAAGGAGTTCATGTTGTTCATTTGATAAAGGTGTGTCCTTAAGCAATTCAGCAACGCCCAGAATGCCATTCATTGGCGTACGGATTTCGTGCGACATGGTAGCCAAAAACAAGGATTTTAGCACGTTGCTCTTTTCCGCGATCTCTTTGGCTATTTGAAGCTCCTTGTTTGAGCTCTGAAGCAATTTCTTTTGCTCGTAAAGGTCAAGAAAGACTTTAACCTTGCCTCGAAGAACCTGGGGTACAATAGGCTTTGAAATAAAATCGACAGCCCCTGTTTCAATACCTTTTATTACATAGCGTTCATCGTTATATATTGCCGACACAAAAATTACAGGAAAATAGGTGATATCAGGGTCATTATGTATTAACTCCACCGTTTCGTAGCCGTCCATGTCTGGCATTTGAACATCGACAATGGCCAATGCAAACTCGTGTTTTAGAGTGGCGGCCAAAGCCTCATTGCCTGATAATGCCCGTACAAATTCAACATTGGCATCACTCAGAAGCGTTTCCAGTGCCACCAGGTTCTCGAACTTATCGTCGACAATTAGTATTTTCGGTTTACTGCTCATGTTATTTATACAACCATACACGTAACAACGATAAAAGTTTCTCAATGTTTAATGGCTTGGCCATGTAATCGCTTGCGCCGGCATCGATACATTTCTGCCGGTCTTCTTTCATGGCTTTGGCGGTGAGTGCTATCACAGGAGTTTTTTTGAAAGCACTCATGCTACGTATTCTTTTTATCGTTTCGTAACCATCCATTACCGGCATCATGATGTCGATGAGCAGGATATCAAAATTGCCGTCCTTTTCAAGAATATCAAGTGCTGCCTGGCCGTTGTCGGCACGAGAGACCTTCATTCCTTGTTCGCTTAGTACCTTTGTCAACGCAAAAATATTCCGCATGTCATCGTCTACAATCAATACTTTTTTGTTCTGAAAATGATCGGTTTTGCTGTGAATTTTCTGGATCATTTTTTGTTTGTTGGCTGGAAGATCCGAAATTACCCGATGCATAAACAGGGCAGTTTCATCGAGCAGCCTTTCCTCTGATTTTACTCCTTTTATTATTATCGTTTCTGCATACTTCTGCAACAAGTCATTTTCCTCCTTGGTAAGGTCTTTACCTGTGTATATAATAATAGGTGGTTTGACTATTTTAGAGGATTCTATCTTCTCGATGAGCTCGAAGCCTGACATGTCGCTAAGGCCAAGGTCAAGAATCATACATTCGTAGGTATTTTCTTTAAGCAGATCTAAGGCTTGCTTGCCAGTAACGGCATCGGTAATGTTCACATCATCATCGGCAATCAGGATTTTTATCGATTTTCTGAGGTTTTCATCATCTTCTACCAACAGCAGATTGCTTACTTTTTTGTTGACATGGTCATTAATTTTTGAAAAAGCTTTTTCCAGATCGGCTTTGCGGGCGGGTTTTGTAAGGTAGCCGATGGCTCCTTTGCTTGATCCCATGATGGTTTCATCTTCTCCCGACATTATATGAACAGGTATATGTCGTGTTGCCGGATTGTCCTTTAACAGGTCCAATACTTTCCAACCATCAATTCCGGGCAGGTTAATGTCGAGGATGATGGCGATGGGGTCGGTTTTCACAGCGAGCTCATACCCGTGTTCTCCGGTGGCGCTGGCAATACATTTAAAACCACGTTCGTGACATTGCTTGACAAGGATTTTTGCGAAGTTTGGATCGTCTTCAATAACAATGATTACTTTGTCCCCCTGATTCCAATTGTCCATGTCATCGGGGATAAAGTCGTGCTTAATGAGGCTCTGTTGCTCTGTTTCGACTTTAGCAATGACTGGTTTTGCTGCCTTGGCTTCAGCTTTTAAAGGAGCAGCACTTATTTTAGTTTCTGCCTTTGTCGGCTGACTTTCTTGTTCTGAAAATGCTGCGGGCAGATAAAAGGTAAAAGTAGATCCTTCGCCATGTGTACTAACGAGTTGTATTTCACCACCTAACAATTTGGCCAGCTCACGCGATATGGAAAGTCCCAGTCCCGTGCCTCCATATTTGCGTGAAATGCTACCGTCGGCTTGTTTAAAGGCTTCAAAAATTTCTTTTTGTTTGTCCAGGGGTATACCTATACCCGAGTCAGTTACCGAAATGGCAATGATTGTCCCGTTTTGAAGCCCGTTGGCCTGAAAACGTTTGCCCTCTTCAGGTTTTTCAAATTTAACCGAAACCTTGCCTTTTGCCGTGAACTTAATGGCATTCGACATAAAGTTCTTTATAATTTGTTCCACTTTCTGACGGTCGGTATCTATCTTTTGGGGCAGTGTTTCATCGATTATTACCTCCAGATCCAGCCCCTTTTGTTGTGTTACATGCTTGAAATAGTGAAAAATGGTATCGGATAATTCTTTAATGCTGACAGGTTCCACATTCACCGACATCTTGCCCGATTCAATTTTGCTTAAGTCGAGAATGTCATTAATCATGTTGAGCAGGTCGCTTCCCGACTTGTAAATTATCTCGGCCGATTCAACTTGATCAGAGGTTAGGTTGTTGTTTTTGTTCTGTGCCAGGTTGTCCGACAGGATAAGCAAGCTGTTTAGTGGTGTGCGCAGTTCATGCGACATGTTGGCCAGAAATTCACTTTTATACTTGCTTGCAATGGCCAGATCTTCGGCTTTGCGTTCCAGGTCGTTTCTGGCGTTTTCAAGTGCCAGATTTTTCTCCGAAATATCTGCTTTTTGTTCTTCGAGTGATTTGGTTTTTTCGATAAGTTCCTCGTTGGTAACGCGTAGTTCTTCTTGCTGTTGCTGAAGTTCTTCTTCTGAAACCCTGAGGGCATTGGTTTTTTCCTCGAGTACTTTATTCGATTCCAGTAATTCCTCCTGTTGTGCGCGAAGTTCCTCTGCCTGTTCCTGGGTTTTGTTAAGCAGGATTTTTACTTCGGTATTAACTTTAATGGTGTTGATTGCAATGGCCAGGCTTTCAGATATCTGTGATATCAAATCCAGCTTTTGCTGCGAAAAATGTTCTGAGGCTGCCAGCTCCATAACGGCCACCACTTGCTTTTGGAAAATTAGTGGAACTACCAGAATATAAGCGGGTTTGCTTTCTCCAAGACCAGATTTTATGAGGATATAATCATCGGGAATTTGATTAAATGCGATGGTTTTTCCTTCCAATGCCGCCTGGCCTATTAATCCTTCGCCTAGTTTAAACTTGTTAGTTCCTGACTTGCGGTTAAAAAAGGCGTAAGAGCTGATCAGATGATAGGTGTCATTTTCCTCCACATAAATGGCTCCCATTTGCGCTCCTACAATCGCTGCGAGTTTAGAAAGTACTTGATTTCCCAGGTCGGTAGCAGTTTTGTCGCCCTGAAGCAATTCGCTTATCTGGACAAGTGACTCTTGCTTCCAGGTATTTTCTGCGTTGGCATTTTTCAACAAAATCAGGTTATCTCTCATCTGCATGAGGGAGTTTCCCAGCATGTCCTTTTTTCCAAGCGAACTAAACGGAGCAGTATAATTCCCAATGCCAATCTGGTGTGCAAAAGCGGCACTCTTTCGCATAGAATTAAGCAGTTTGTTTAACGCTTTTCCCATTTCGGCCAGCTCGTCACGGGTGGTAATTTTAATTTCTGTTACTTCATCTATATTACCAGTGGATAAAGTATTTAATTCGGAGGTTGTAGTTTTGAGTGGTTTGGTTATTTTGTTGGCAACCAGCCAAATGAGGAAGGCAAGAATTAGTGATCCAAGAAGTCCGGCCAATGTTGAAATCCAGGCATTCAGGTTAACCTCCGACAGAATGGTATCTTCCGGCACAACGATGGCGATATACCAGTGTTTGTCGTATTTCCCGATGTCGAAGGGTACAAACGATATGTATTTATGATGCTCGCTATCCGAGCGATCGTAAATAAGAAAAGACCTGCCCACGGCGATACTGTCGTGAATGGCTATTCCATTGTTTTTTATGAAATCCAGGTTTTCGATGGAAGTGTTCTCGTATTCTTCGGCAGCACCTGCAATGATTGTTCCTTGATCCGACATCATCAAAATATAGCTACCCTCAAAGGGTTTGATGTCTTTTACCAGGCTGAAAAACCGCTTTATTTCAATGTCTGCACCCACCAGTCCGGCATATTTGTTTTTTATCATGACAGGAATACAAGCGCTGGTTTCAAGAATTTGTCTGTCTTCCTTTCCCTGATAAAAGAAATAATAGGGTTCGGTCATCAGCTCACGCGGGTTATTTTTGATGTTGTAATAGATTCCGTCATTGGCCTTGCCATCGGTTTCCAGTGCTTCCACAGTTTGTCTGATTACTCCCTCCTCGTTGATGTAAGTAATACGTAACCTGCCATTTGGAAGCGAGTAACCGGGTTTAATGGCGCTAAATTCCCAGCTTGTCCAGACTGAAATAAATTGGGGATTGTTGCGCAGCACTTTTTCCAGAATCGGATCAAACATTTCCTCCTGTTGCGTTTTAGATGCCTCAGGATAGCTTTGATACAAGGTGGCAATGGTTCGCAAAGTGGCCATGTCGCTGTCGAGTTGTGTTTTGATGAGGTTGGCCGATTCTCTCGCTGTGGCGTTAACATAGTCGATCGATTCTTCAACGGCAAGTTTTTTGCTGGTTAAAATAATGTACGCCAACGTAGCAAAGAAAATAAGAATGGTTGGTGTAAGAATATAAAGAAGCAATTTCCCCCGAAGCGATGATTTCATTCGTCTGCTGTGGTTATTTATCATAAAACCTATGTTTGGAAAACGAGCCATAAAATTGCAGTAAAGTTATGATTTTTTTGATACGCTTCGCTTTCCTGTATCATTTTTTCGGTTCATCTGAACATCAGATAGCAGGATAAGACTTGTTGATTGAGCTTAATATGCTGTTAATTATATCGTTGACGGAGGCGCGAAACGGAAAGATGGTTGGTTCTTTAATTTGAAAAAACTCGTTTACTTCTGCTATCAGGCTGCTTCTAACTACAATTAAAACGGGGATTTTAGGCTTTACTTGCAAATTGGTCAAGGCTTTTTGCCAAACACTTCCTGCCAGTTCAAAGCGTCCTATTTCGTCAATTACTACCAAATCGCATGTGTTCCTTGTCACTTTTTCCAAAATCGATTCGCCTTCATGAAGCGCTTCAAGGTTAAAGTAATACCTTCCATGGTGGATGGCTTGCGGAAAATTTTCAGTACGAGCCAAAGCAAGTCTTTTCCCTGTATCCAGATTTAGCAGGTCAAATCCGGTTTTTTGATTGTTTTCCCAATATCCGGGAGCCAAAAAACCGCAAGTCTTTACTCCAAGCGCATTCAATCTGGTCAGGATTTGATGCAACTTGGTCGTTTTGCCCTGATTTGGTTCACCTGTAAGGATAAATTGCACACCCATGTTTTCAATTGTTTTGAAAATTTTGAGCTAAGTTAGATTTTTTTGTCTCACTTTTGCTGAAATATTTATTTACGTGTAATGAAATTCACAAGCAATCTGCTTAAGACTTTGGTGGCGGAATACACCGCTCAGTTACAAAAAATATATCCTGTCGACGAGGCAAAATCACTTATCTATTGGCTTACGGAAGCATTTTTCGGGGTTAACCGACTTCAATTGGCGATGCATCCAGAAACCCGGCTTAATGAGTCGGAGATGTTGAAATTGCTTTTTGCCGTGAAGGAGTTGAAGCAGCACAAGCCTGTGCAATACGTTGTTGGCGAAATGACTTTTTCGGGATTGCGGATCAAGGTTTCGCCTGAAGTGCTCATTCCGCGACAGGAGACCGAACAGCTGGTGCAGTGGATCGCGGAGTCGGAAATCAATCATGTATCCGGTATTTTGGATGTTTGCACAGGAAGCGGATGTATTGCATTGGCGCTAAAAAATATGCTTTCACAGGCTGATGTTATGGGCTATGATTTTAGCGATCAGGCTGTAACCAAGGCCAAGGAAAATGCTGCTTTGAATAATCTGGAGGTTTCTTTTTTTGTTGAAAGTGTTTTTACTTCTTCCATTGAGGGCTTGCCCTTGTTTGATGTTGTTGTAAGCAATCCGCCTTACGTTTTGGAAAGCGAAAAAGAAATGATGCGCCCGAATGTACTTAATTTCGAGCCGCACGAGGCCTTGTTTGTCTCCGATGACCAGCCTTTGTTGTTTTATGAATCGATACTGAAACAATCGGTGACTTACCTAAGAAAAGGAGGGCGGATTTATTTTGAAATCAACGAGGCAATGGGGGAGGAGATGGTTCACCTTTTGCGTGTTTTCGGCTTCACCGAAATTGAAGTGAAAAACGACCTGAATGGCAAGCCACGCATGGTGCGGGCTGTCAGATAAAAAAAAAAAGGCTGCCCTTTACAGACAGCCTTCGTTTTTTTTACCTTTCGAGAGTTACAAAGTCCCTCTGCGATTTGTAAAGGTTAAATCCCATCAGAGCAAGGTGTTTGCTCTCGTTCAGAATATTCAGGAACAGAATACTGTTTCTTGTTCCCGACTCCGCTTCTTTGATGCGGTTGATCTGGTTTTTATTGCATTTATCAATCAGCTTCAGGTATTGATTCAGGACGGCTTGTATCTCCTCCTGTTTTTTGTAGTCTTTGGTCTCAATACTGATGATGATCAGGTTTAAGAATTTAGCCAGGTGTCCCTGCAACATTTTTAGCTCAGCAATCTGCGTGGCGCTAAACGGCCGATGGTTGTTTTCGATGTGCTCCAGCGATGGTTTGTTGATGTAAGAAATGGCGTGAAGCATTTCGCGCATATAATCTAACACCTGAACAAAATAGTAGGCCGTATCGGTTGAATTCTTCTTCAGCTTATCAACAATAATCGTGATATGGTCTTTCAGGTATTTTGTTTTGGCTGTGGTGGCATCCAGATCGCGCTGAATTTTCTTCAGCATTTTGCGGTCTTCGGTTTCCAGCCCTGTTACAATACCTTCGGTGGCAGTGGCAATTTTCTTCAGGTTTTTGATGACGGTTTTTACTGTTTTTTCACCTATGTTTTCATCGTTTAAATCGCTTACTTCTTTGGTGTCGATACCAGTGTTTTCCAGGCTCTTTTTGTGAAAACTATGTGATCTGTAAACGATATACAACACGATAAGCATCATTCCACCAATGGCATAAATTTCGCCAAAGTAAAATATATAAACGATGATAAGTGCTGCAACGAAAGCGCTAAAAGCGGTAAAAAACCATCCGCCAATTACGGTAAGCACTCCTGAAATTCTGTATACTGCGCTTTCCCGCCCCCACGCCTTATCTGATAAGGATGAGCCCATTGCTACCATAAATGTAACGTAGGTTGTCGACAGGGGGAGCTTTAATGAGGTTCCCAGCGCAATGAGCACGCTGGCAACGGTTAGGTTTACTGAAGCTCTGATAAGGTCGAAAGCCGGGGGGTCTTTTTCCTTCATTTTGGTCTTCACCGGTTCAAATTGTTTCTCAATGAAGTTGATCACCGGGTTTGGAACAATGGCACGTAAGGTTTGATTGAAATTCATGGACGAGCGTACCAAAGCCTTTGAAAACCAGTTTGGTTTGAAACGCTCATCACCTTCCACCTGACGGCTAAGATCAAGGGACGTCTTAACTACACTCTTGGCTTTTTTTGAAGTGTAGAGCGTTATTACCATAATAACACCAGCAGCAGCCAGAAAAATGGTGGGTGTATTTACTTTTCCCGCCAGGCCGGTCATCAGGAAATCAGTAGCTACACCGCCTTCAGTGGAAGAAAATATTTGCCATGCATTATACCCTGCAAGCGGAACCCCGATGAAATTGACCAGGTCGTTTCCGGCAAAGGCCATGGCCAGCGAGAAAGTGCCTACCAAAACAATGATCTTCAGGATGTTTATTCTGAAAATCAGATAAAGCACCTGAAGTATTAAAGTCCAGCCGATGAAACTGGCTATCAGAATCAAGGTGGCATTGTGTTGGAAATAATCTACCGTTTCTGCCGACATGAAAGAAGCCCCCTTAGCTCCTTTGATAAGGATAAAATAGGTAAGAGCGGTAAACGAAATTCCTCCCCACAAAGCCCCGAGGTATTTCATGCGTTTCTCGTAGTTGAAACTGAACATGATGCGGGCAATATACTGTATTATTGCACCAACAGAGAAAGCAATAACCACCGAAACCAGTATCCCGGAAATAATAGCCAGGGCCTTGGATGAATTAATAAACTGAGCTATGCTGGTGATGTTTTCATTCATGATGATTTTTATGGTCGCCATACCCACAGCAGCACCAAGTAGCTCAAAAACAATGGATACGGTGGTTGAAGTGGGTAAGCCGATGGTGTTGTACGCATCCAATAAGATAACATCGGTCACCATAACGGCTAAAAAGATGATCATGATCTCGGAGAAGTAAAACTCACCGGGATTAAAAATTCCTTTCCTGGCCACTTCCATCATGCCTGATGAAAAAACACTTCCCACCAGAACGCCCAGTCCGGCAATCAGCATAATCACCTTAAACGGAGCTACTTTCGCTCCTATGGCTGAGTTGAGGAAGTTAACGGCGTCGTTGCTCACTCCAACTACAAGGTCAGAGGCGGCCAGTAGAAAGAGAAGTACAACAATAATTAAATATATAGTTTCCATCGTAATTGGTTTTCGAAAAACTCTGCAAGAGTATTGAATTCACCTATGAAATCAGACTCTTCAATGTTAAGAAATTGTTAAGTTAAAAAACAGGAGTCATGCCTAAATTGTACATAATAAAACTGTACATATCGGTGGCTTCATCTATCTGTTTGGACGTTGGTTTCCCGGCACCGTGCCCTGCCTTAGTTTCAATACGCACCAGCACAGGGTTTTTTCCGCCGTCTTTTTCTTGTAAAGTGGCCATGAATTTAAATGTGTGGGCAGGTACTACGCGGTCGTCGTGATCGGCAGTAATGGCCAGTGTTGCGGGATAGTTTACTCCTTCTTTGATGTTGTGGAGTGGTGAATAGCCATAGAGGTATTCAAACATCTCTTTACTGTCGTCGCTTCGGCCATAGTCGGTGGCCCAGGCCCAGCCGATGGTGAAATTGTGGTAGCGTAGCATGTCCAGCACACCAACCATTGGAATGGCCACTTTGAAAAGTTCAGGTTGTTGGGTCATGCAAGCTCCCACCAGAAGTCCTCCGTTTGAGCCACCAGCAATAGCCAGTTTCTCAGGAGAAGTGTATTTGTTTTCGATTAGGTAATGAGCGGCTGCAATGAAGTCGTCGAAAACATTTTGTTTGTTCATGAGTGTGCCTTGCTTGTGCCATTCTTCTCCATATTCTCCGCCACCTCTCAGGTTTACCATAACAAAAACGCCACCCTGCTCCAGGAAAGCTGCCCTGCTGATACTGAACCCGGGTGTCATGCTGATATTAAAACCGCCATAACCGTAAAGGAACAACGGGTTGTTTCCATCCGGTATCATGTCGTTGCGGTGCACAATAAACATCGGGATTCGTGTGCCGTCTTTGCTGTTGAAAAATACCTGTTCTGTAGTGTATTGTTCGCCGTCAAAATCAACCTCGGAGGCATGAAGGAGTGCGGATTTTCCGGTGGTCAGGTCATAGCTGTAAACACTTGACGGAGAAGTAAAGGAAGTGAAGCCATAAAACGCGGTATTATCTCCTTTTTCACCATTAAAACCACTAAGTGTTCCAATCGATGGCAATTCCATTTCCCGGATTAGTTCGCCCGACAAGGAATAAAAATAGGCTTTGCTGCTGGCGTCTTCCAGGTATTGTGTAAAAAGCATATCGCCCACGAGCCCTGCTCCTTGCAGAACCTGTTCTTTTTCAGGAATCAGGGTTTCCCATTTTTCAGGGTTGTCGTTGGTGTAGTGGGTGAGCACCAGTTTTTGCATAGGAGCTTGATAGTTTGTCATTAAGATCAGGTTGTCGCCTATGTTGTCCAATGCGTAATAATCGTAATCAAATCCATCGCCGATTTTCTTTAAGCTGATGTCCTTTATTGAGGTGAGTTTTGCAGCATATAAACTGTTTCCGCTGGTGCTTTCTGATTCGCTAACAAGCAAAAAAGATTCATCCTCAGTGGTGTATCCTGCACAGGTGCGCAAGGGGTGGTCTTTGTCTTCAAATACGATTAAATCTTTCGATTGGGGTGTGCCCAGTTCGTGGTAAAATACCTTATGAAACCTGTTTTGGCCTTTAAGCTCTTCCCCTTCTGCGGGTGCGTCATAACCTGAGTAGAAGAAACCATTGTCTTTCCAGGAAACGCCACTGAACTTAACCCATTGAATGTGATCAGTAAGCAATTTACGTGAACTAATTTCCATGACGAAAATCTCGTTCCAGTCAGATCCGGCTCTGGCGATGCTGTAGGCCAGGTATTGTCCGTCTTTACTAATACCCATCGAAGACAAAGCAACTGTGCCATCTTCAGAAAGGGTGTTTGGATCGAGAAGTACTTCCGAAGGGCCTTCGATGTTTTGTTGCATGTACAAAACGCCCTGGTTTTGGATGCCATCGTTTTTAAAATAGAAATAGCGGTCACCTTTTTTAAACGGAACACCATATTTGGGGTAATTCCAAATCTCGGTGAGGCGTTTCCTTAGGTCTTCTCTAAAGGGTATCTTGGCCAGATAATCGTTTGTGATTTTGTTCTCCTCTGCCACCCATTGGGCTGTTTCTTCAGAGTTGTCGTCCTCAAGCCATCTGTAGGGATCAGCCACCGATTGTCCGAAATAGCTGTCAGTAGTGTCTACTTTTTTGGCTTTGGGGTAGGTGATTTTGGTTTTTTCGGGTTTCTGCATACAGGCTGTACTCATTATAAAAAGTGCTATCGTTAACACTATAAAATATTTTTTCATTGTCTTTGGTGTTAGTTAAACTGAATTCATCATCCCCCTCTAAAAAGAGGAGGTAAAGTTAACATGTTTTGCCAGACAAGCGGAAAAATGCGATAAAATATTCTTGGTGAAATAAGATTGGGATTATAATGTTCGGTTTAAATAAGTGGAGTAATCTTTCACAATGCGCTGATAGCTGCTGTTGTATAAAGGCGAGCTGATGATAAAATCGGCGGTTGACCTGTTGCTTGCCGTAGGAATATTGTACAATACCGATAGCCTTAAGAGGGCTTTTACGTCTACATCATGTGGGTGCGATGACATGGGGTCCCAGAAAAAAATCAACAAATCAATTTTTTCATCGGCGATGAGTGCCCCCAATTGTTGGTCGCCGCCAAGTGGTCCGGATTTTAGTCGGGTGAGCTTGTAGTTCTCGCCCAAAACTTTCTCAACAAGGCTTCCTGTGGTTCCGGTGCAGAAAAGGGAGTGATCGCGCAGGTTTTCTATATTGAATTTAACCCACTCGATAAGGTCATTTTTTCTGTTGTCGTGTGCTACAAGTGCAATTCTCTGTATCATAACGGTGTTTTTTTGCAAAACTACAGCTATTGTAAGTTTCTCATGGATAAACCGACCACTTGTTTGCGGATGACACCCCCCTGCAGTGAGCATGGACTTTTTCTTCGCCCAAAGGGTTATTTCAATCGTTGGCGTTATTTGGAGGCTGTTTGAAAAGGTGAGAATTTTTTAATGTGAATGTTTTCACAACAAACAGGTTTTGTATGGTGCAAAAAATTAATTTTGCAGGATAAATACACACATCATCATGAAAAAAACAGCTTTGAATGCCATGCACCGTGAAATGGGTGCAAAAATGGTTGAATTCGTAGGATTTGACATGCCTGTACAATTTGAAGGAATAAATATTGAGCACGAAACCGTTCGTCAGAAACTGGGCGTTTTTGATGTATCACACATGGGTGAGTTTTGGGTTGAAGGGCCTCTTGCTTTCGATCTGGTTCAAAAAGTGACCACCAACGACGTGGCCGCCTTGCACGACGGAAAGGTGCAGTACAGCTGCTTTCCAAATGGAAAAGGGGGCATCGTGGATGACTTGCTGGTGTATCGTTTCAACGCCGAGAAATACCTTTTGGTGGTAAATGCCTCTAACATCGACAAGGATTTTGCTCATGTAAGCAGTCACAATACAAAAGGAGCGAAGCTTACCAACGTGAGTGACGACTACAGTCAGCTGGCCGTGCAAGGTCCTTTGGCATTGAAAGCCATGCAGGCTCTTACATCTACCCCTGTTGAAGATATGGAGTATTACACTTTTAAGGTACTTGAATTTGCCGGTGTGAAGGACGTGATTTTCTCAACAACCGGTTATACCGGATCAGGTGGATGCGAAATCTACATGAAAAATGCAGACGCGGTGCATATCTACAAGGAAGTGCTTCGTGCCGGCGAAGCTTTTGGAATAAAACCCATTGGGCTGGGAGCACGCGATACGCTGCGCCTGGAAGCTGGCTTTTGCCTGTATGGCAACGATATTGACGACACTACCTCGCCCATTTCTGCCGGATTGGGTTGGATTACCAAATTTGTTGAAGGCAACGATTTTATCGACAGGCCTTTGTTTGAATCGCAAAAGACTGACGGTGTAACTTACCGTTTGAAAGCGTTTGTGATGGAAGATCGTGCTATTCCCCGACACCATTACGAAGTAGTGGATGCAGAGGGAAATCATATGGGGCATGTAACCTCAGGAACAATGTCGCCCATGCTGAAACAAGGAATTGGGATGGCTTATGTGACAAAACCAGGGTGGAAAGAAGGATCGGAGATTTTTATTCAAATCAGGAACAAAGCTTCAAAAGCTAGTGTTGTTAAAACACCTTTTTATAAAGGGTAAATACTCATTAACCTGAGGAAAAGCGCGGGGGGGTGACTTCTGCGCTTTTTTAGTTGTAGGCGGCCTGCCGGGGTTGCGTGAACAGGAAATTTAGTTGCGAGAACAACTGCTTAGAGGCAAGCGAGAAACCAAAGTGACTCACTCCGGCCGGAGTTACGGGGAAATAGGCGATTTTTACTTCAAAAGCATCAAAGGCCAGAAAATCGTTTCTGACATAAAGACCTGCTCCAATGCTCGAAATGAGTTGGCGGTTGCCAAGTTTAATGTCTTGCGGTCCAATAGTTCCGATGCTGGCAAAGCCTTCGAGTGCAATGCGAAAACCAAACAAATACCAAGAGGTGTAGTTCACAAAGGTGGTTTCTAACATCAGGCGTCCCTCACCATAAAATGTTTCCTTGTCGAGGCCGAAAAATCCATAGTTGTCATTTATATAAAGCAAATCGTTTGAAAAACGGTTGATGCCTGTGGTAAGGTTTAGTTGCGTTAGCACCCTGTATTTGCTTTTGTTTCTTACAATCAAATCGGTCAGGTGGATAAGGTTTAAATTGAAAGCACCTTGCTCGAAGGCTTCTGTAAAATGTGTTCCCACATCAAGTCGGGCAAAAATAAAGCCCAGGTGTGTTTGGTGTGAGGTGAATGAAAAGCCTGCCCCGATGTATGGTTTTTGCATGAATTCTGTCCAGGAATAGCCACCGGTTAAACTCACCTGAAATCCATAAGGAAGAAATTCAGCTTGTCCAAATTTGAGTAAGTAGTTGGTTCGGTAATAGTCTTGTGCGGCAACAACCACATTTCCAAGTAAGTAATCGTAATTGTAGTACCTGCTGTTGGTGTCAGGGCTAACTACAGGACGGTCGGAATAGTTCTTCTTGCTTAACCTCAAACCCGGAATCAGATAAATTTTTTTGTTTTTGATTTGAGGGAAATAATCATGCAGCGTAAACAAATAGGATGCCCACACATCATAATACATATACCTGAAGAAATACTGGCTTTTGTCGATATTTGTTGGGTCAGCGACCATGTTTTCAAGAGTTTGTGAAATTTCAAGCCCTCCCGATAGGTTTACTTTGGTTGGGACAAGTTGCCTGTCTAGTCTTAGCTGTGTTTTCTGGCTGTTGTCAGAAATCTGGTAAGCCGCCATCAGGTCGATCTGCTTGTACAGGTTGTTGATGTAATATCCCACTTCGGAGAGGTAAAACACTGGTTTGCTTTTGGTGTCGAGCGTAAGACCCAAACCAAGCCCTTGCCCTGTTCCAAGTATGTTGGCTTGCTTTGCATACAGGCTGTATTTTGTAGCACTGTAAATGTTGGGCACAACGAGCCAGGGGAATTTGTCTTTTACCAATACCAAAACGTCCACTGAGTCACCCTCAGCCGGACTTACCACGATGGAGGCATCCTGCAAATAGTTGAGGTTGGTAAGTATGCGCGCATTTTCAACCATCAGCATGGGGTTTATGGTGTCGTGAACTTCGAAGAGGAGTTTGTTCCTGATAATATAATCTCTCGTATTCACATGGGTTGGGTTCAGGGCTTTTTCAACGAAAGTAACCACCGGGCGGTTGGTATCGGCGATGGTTGGCCCAAAAGGTTTAAGCACCTGAATTTTAATTTTTCTTATTGGTTTTCCCTCGTAAGCCTGGTACACGTCTTCGGCTTTTATCATGTTTTGTTTCTCGAGCACTGTGTCGGCAGGCGGACTGGACAAAGCCATTCTGTAAACTTCTTCCAGAAAGACGTTTTTGTTGGAGGCTTTAATCAGTTTTTTATAAAAGTTATATCCGTTGTTCTCTGTGAGCAGGACATACTGTTGGCAAACCACTATGGAGGTATCTTGTTCAATGTGGACGGCCTTGTTGTCGAGAAGTAAATAAGCAGGGGCTGCAATCTTAAGTGTTTGGCAGTCCTGAGCGTATACCGGTCTCTGGCTTAGGCCGATAAGCACTCCAACTAACAAAACAAAAGAAAGACGATTGATCACCTTTTTTGAATAAAATGATAATCCACGAAAGTAGTAAAATCCTGAAAACGGAAATGCCGGTTATTTTCGTGCTTTAACTTTTTTAACAGCCTCCACTATAGCCGGGGCGTTGAGCTCATAGTATTCCATTAGTTCTTCGGGAGTGCCACTTTGTCCAAACTGATCGTTTACCGCAACATATTCCATAGGAGCCGGAAATTCTAAAGCCAGAAGCTGTGCAACGCTGTCGCCAAGTCCGCCATTTTTCTGATGTTCTTCGGCAGTAACCACACACTTGGTTTTGTGCACCGACTGCAGCAGTAATTCATTGTCGAGCGGTTTGATGGTGTGGATGTTAATTACCTCCGCATCAATGCCTATGGCTTGCAGTATTTTGGCAGCTTCCAGTGCTTCCCACACCAGGTGACCCGTAGCCACAATGGTCACGTCACGGCCTTCTTTCAGCAGGATGCCCTTGCCGATAACAAAGTCCATGTTTGATGGAATGAAATTAGGTACTTTGGGGCGTCCGAAACGGAGGTAAACAGGCCCATTGTAACCGGCAATGGCCTTGGTGGCCATTTTTGTCTGGTTGAAATCGCAAGTGTTTATCACAGTCATGCCGGGCAGCATTTTCATGAGGCCTATATCTTCCAGAATCTGGTGGGTAGCACCATCTTCACCAAGCGTAATGCCGGCGTGGGATGCACAAATCTTTACATTCTTCTCTGAGTAGGCAATAGATTGTCTGATTTGGTCGTATACCCTGCCGGTACTGAAATTGGCAAAAGTGCCGGTGTAAGGAATAAAACCGGCAGTAGCCAGTCCGGCAGCAACACCCATCATGTTGGCTTCAGC
>Ga0180009_10001809_pt1 | contig 25605 bp, 21 predicted proteins | sample OS_PC_MetaG_FD_123537 | JGI IMG/M metagenome (GOLD analysis project Ga0180009, IMG submission 123537) | Groundwater microbial communities from the Aspo Hard Rock Laboratory (HRL) deep subsurface site, Sweden - OS_PC_MetaG | ecosystem: Environmental > Aquatic > Deep subsurface > Groundwater...
CGTCAGACTCAAATTATAATCCTCGAAATACACAATGTATTCCTGTGGTTATAATTTTCGCCTTCCTTGATCTTGGAAAAAATTCCTAGTTTTCGTTCAGACACTATCTATTCCCATTCGATCGTGCTGGGGGGTTTGGAGGAAATATCGTAAACTACCCGGTTTACCCCTTTTACACTGTTAATTATCCTGCTGGACATCCTTGCCTGCACTTCGTAAGGGATTCTTGTCCAGTCAGCGGTCATTGCATCCAGGCTGTCCACCACACGAATGGCAATGACATTTTCATAAGTTCTCTCATCACCCATCACACCCACCGTCCTAACGGGAAGAAGGACTCCAAAGGACTGCCAGACCTTTTCATACAGGCCTGCTTTCCTGATTTCTTCCAGAACAATAACATCGGCAGATCTCAATATCTCAAGCCGATCACGGGTCACCTCGCCCAGGATCCTGACCGCCAGACCAGGACCCGGAAAGGGCTGGCGGATCACCATTTCTCTGGGAAGACCAAGTTCCACGCCCACCAGGCGCACCTCATCCTTGAACAATTCTCTCAGGGGTTCAATGAGTTTCAACTTCATGGTTTCAGGCAGCCCTCCGACGTTATGGTGACTCTTGATGGTCGCCGAAGGCCCTTTAGAAGAAACACTTTCAATAACATCCGGATAAAGAGTGCCCTGAGCCAGATATTTTGCGTTGCCCAGTTCCTTTGCCTTCTTTTCAAAGACCCCGATAAACTCCCGCCCAATGATTTTTCTCTTTTCCTCAGGATCTCTAATTCCCTTGAGGCAGCGAAGAAAACGCTCTGAAGCATCCACCAGGTGCAGGTCCATGCCATAATACTCCTGGAAGACCTCCATAACATCCTGCACTTCTCCCCTCCTGAGAAGGCCATTATCCACAAAAATACAGGACAGATGGTCTCCGATGGCCTTGTGAAGCAAAACCGCCGTCACAGAGGAGTCGACCCCGCCCGAAAGCCCGCAGATTACCCTGTCTTCCCCGATCCTTTCTCTCTGTTCCTTGATGGTTCGACGGACAAAAGAGGCCATGGTCCAGGAGGGTTCACATCCGCATATTCTAAAAAGAAAATTCTTGAGAACCCTGTGACCTTCCGGCGTGTGCGCCACCTCCGGATGAAATTGAACCCCGAAAAATTTCCTTGACGCATCCGCCATTGCCGCAATTGGGCTGTTTTTGCTGCTCGCAAGTGCGACAAAGCCTTCGGGCATTCGGTCAATACGGTCTCCATGGCTCATCCATACTGTTTCCTGGTCCGATATTCCAAACCCATAGAACAGGTCTCTGTTATCTTCAATGGTCATCGCGGCATTGCCATACTCCCTGTCCGTGGCCTTTGAAACAATACCACCCAGCAAATGAGTGAGGAATTGCATCCCGTAACAGATGCCCAGGACAGGGACCTTCAGGTCAAGAATTTGCCGGTCAACCTTAGGGGCATTTATCTCATATATGCTGGCAGGCCCGCCTGAAAGTATGATACCCTTTGGGGAAAAGGTCTTTATTTTTTCAATGCTTACGTTGAATGGATGGATTTCACAATAAACCTGTGCTTCTCGAACCCGTCTGGCAATAAGCTGGGTGTACTGGGACCCAAAGTCTAAAATAAGCACTTTCTGTTTGTAAAAGCTACCTGACATCAATCCGATTCCACCTCTCTATGCATTATCATAGCGTATATCTGCAAAAAGCGGGCCTATTCCACCCTGTAATTTGGCGCTTCTTTGATGATGATTACATCATGCACATGGCTCTCCCTGAGCCCTGCAGGCGTGATCTGTATAAAGTTGGGTTCGGTCTGAAGCGCTTTAATATCAGCACATCCCAGATAGCCCATGCCGGCCTTCACACCGCCAACAAGCTGGTAAACCGTGTCCGCCAACGGTCCACGATAGGGTACCCGGCCTACAATACCTTCCGGGACTAATTTCTTCTCCAGGTCAGCATCCTCTTGAAAATAGCGATCTTTGCTCCCCTCCTTCATGGCTTCCAGCGAACCCATGCCCCTGTAAACCTTGTAGGATCTACCTTGAAACAGGATTGTCTCACCCGGACTTTCCTCGGTTCCTGCAAACAGGCTTCCGATCATGACAGAATCGGCACCACCAGCCAGTGCCTTGGTAATATCTCCGGAGTACTTGATTCCCCCGTCTGCCATAACAGGAATCCCGGATCTTTTTGCTTCAGCAGCACAGTCCATTATGGCCGTCATCTGAGGAACGCCCACGCCCGCCACGATCCGTGTAGTGCAGATAGATCCCGGGCCTACACCGATCTTCACTGCATCGACCCCTGCCTCGATAAGTGCTCTCGCCCCTTCAGCCGTGGCTACATTTCCCGCAGCCAGCTCCAGATCGGGGAATTCTTTTTTTATTTTCCTTACGGCCTGCACCACTTTGTCCGAGTGCCCGTGGGCCGTATCAACCACCACCAGATCCACATTGGCGGCCATGAGTCTTTCAAGTCTTTTCTCCTCACCCGGTCCAATTCCCACAGCAGCACCTACGCGCAGACGGCCAAATTCATCCTTACATGAATTCGGATATTTCTTTATTTTCTCTATGTCCTTGATGGTGATAAGGCCCTGTAATCTGCCGTTCTCATCCACTACCAAAAGCTTTTCTATCCGTCTCTTGTGCAGGATAGCCTTTGATTCCTCCAGGGTGATTCCCACTCTTGCTGTGGCGAGGTTCTCCTTGGTCATTACTGCCTCGACCTTTTGATCCAGATTTGTTTCAAACCTCAGGTCCCGATTGGTGATGATTCCCACCAGGTTTCCGTCTTTCACAACGGGCACCCCTGAAATCCTGTACTTATTCATGATATCCAGAACTTCATAAATTTTATGGTCAGGCTCAATGGTAATTGGATCGACAATCATTCCGCTTTCAGATTTTTTGACCTTTTCAACCTGCAGAGCCTGTCGCTCCATATCCATGTTTTTGTGAATAATACCTATCCCCCCCTGCCTTGCCATGGTAATGGCGGTCTCCGATTCTGTGACGGTGTCCATGGCAGCACTAACAATGGGGATATTCATTGTGATATTCCGTGAGAGCCTTGTCTTAACGTCCACCTCATTCGGCAATACAGAAGACTGCGCCGGAACCAAAATAAGATCATCAAAAGTGTAACCAAACGAAATATTCTCTCTAATCATTTCCTTCTCCTTCTAATTTCTCAACTAAAATGCCCTCAAGCAGGTCTGACAGGCTGACCTTTAGTTGAAGTGACTTGAAAAAGTACAGGATTCTTATAACTGTAAGACAGCCGGCCAAAATCACGTCTGCCCTGCCTTTGTCCAATCCCGGGAGTTTCAATCTTGCGTCTATACTCAAAGTCCTTATCTCACTGAAAAGGGCTTCGATCTTTCGCCTTCTCAATAATAATCCATTTATGCGATCCGCAGCTATGTCTCCTAAGGGGATCCCGTGAAGCATGACCGCGAGGGTCGCTACTGTTCCGCCGGTCCCCACCAGTAAAGACAGATCCCGCGCCCCTGGAACATTCAAATCGGCATCAAGCAGACATTGATCCACATGTCTTGAAAGCGCCTCAACCTCTGCTTCCCCTGGTGGATCCGATCCGAAATACCTTTTTGTCAAAATCATGGCACCCAGGGGAACCGACCGGGCGACTCTTGTACCTTCACTGCCAATTAAAAATTCTGTGCTTCCACCACCCAGATCAAATACCGCGAAAGGATCAGTATGAATGTTCAATGCCTGCAAAGCACCTTTCGCGGTCAGATAAGCCTCTTCAACGCCTGTTATGGCCCTGACACGGATACCTGTCTCTTCGTATATACGGTCCAGGAATTGGTCTCTGTTGGGAGCCTCTCTTACCACACCTGTGGCGACCGCATTTACAGAATGGACCCTGAATCGCTTGAGGTAACCGGAAAAATTTTTAAGGACATTCAGGGTGCGATCAATGGCCACGGCCGGAATGTCTTTATTTTCAGATTGACTGAGGCCTTCAGCAAGGCGAATATACGCTCTTTTCCTGGCTAAGGGCATGAGATGTCCTGGTATCCCGCATTTCCGGGCGATCAGGAGTCTCGCGGTGTGTGTGCCGATATCTATGGACGCGTGGACACGTGACATTACGGGCAAAGGTATCAGAGTAAGTGATATTTTTCAAGTAATCTGTCGTCCGCCCCAGGGCTGAGTCAAAGTTGCATCTAATATAATGATTTTAATATGAAATGCCTTTAGTTTCAAAATCCCCCCTAACCCCCCTTTTCAAAAGGGGGAAATATTAAGTCCCCCCCTTATTAAAGGGGTAAACATTAAATCCCCCTTTATTAAAGGGGGATTGAGGCCGGCCCTCCAGCCAAGCGGAGCGAGGCGGACGGGGGGATTTTTTATTGTAGATCTTATTGAGAACTTACAAAAAGAGGCCTAAAAATTGAGTTCACTCGTGTTTATCAGACATCCACAGCCCTGTCAATTGATGAACCTTTTTGGCGGGGGCTTAGTCATAATTGTGTCAAAACCTGCTTGACATTTGAATCGACTTTTCGTTAAAAGACCATACGTGCAAATTAGCGAAGGGAAACAGATATGGAACTGAAAACTGACAAAACCGTTGCATATTGTCTTGCAGCCATGCTCCTTGTGGTGGGCGTGGTGTGCTATGCAGCCTTTCCCCATAAGAAGCCAGAAGATCCCATAAGGATTATGCTTAAAAGCGCAGGAGGAACTGTACTGTTCGACCATAAGGAACATGCTTCAGAGGATGGATACGGCCTCGATTGCACCGAATGTCACCATATGTGGGAAAACGATGGGACCAAACCTGAATCATGCGGAGAATGTCATGAGGTGGATGGGGAAGACCCCATGAAAAGATCAGATGCATTTCACGCACAGTGCATCGGTTGCCATGAAGACGATGGGACTGCCCCGGCAGAAAAATGCCAGGGTTGTCATGCTTTTTAACCTGTGGAGTACAAGTAAACAATCCATGCCCAGAGGGTGTTTGTAGGAGGTAGACATGATAAAGAGACCGTTTTTCAGTTTGGGAAAGCCTGAGCTGAAATATCCGGTAAATGATACTCAAGAACATGATGTAATAAGGGTTATTCCCATCCCAAACCGGGTAACGTTTTTTCTGGAAGACCCTTATGAGAGGAATGAAGGTCTTTTAATAGAGCCAGGCGATAAGATTAAAACAGGACAGAAGCTGAAGCTCACAGAAGATCATAAGGACTATGTCATCTCATCGGTCACGGGGACAATTGCCGGTATTTCCCAGTATAAGGGTTATTTAGGCAAAACCTACGCGGCAATTTCCATTGACACAGCCGATGAGGAGCAATGGGATGACAAATTCAAAGAGGGTTGCCAAAAACCCACTCTTGAAAACTCCCTTGAATTCCTGGGCTGTCTCCCCGGTGACACTAGTTTTATACCTAATTTAGATACCCATTCTCCTTTAAATACAATAATAATAAATGGCATTGACAAGGACATTTTGGTTTCAACAAATCAGCTCATAGCGCAAACCGAAACTGATAACCTGAAAACCGGTATTGAATATCTAAGGGAAATCACTGGTGCAGGCGAGATCATGATTACCGTGCCTCCTGAATTAGCCTCCCAGGCCGGGGAAACCGGTGCCGACGTAAAGGTGATTGAACCTATCTATCCGAACACACTACCAGAAATAATTATGAAGAGTATTCTGGGTAAGACCCCGCCTGCAGATAAGACCTGGAAACAGATGGGGGTTGGATTAATAAATGCCGAAGCAGTTGTGGCGTTTTCAAATGCCTTCGCCAAAGGACAGATACCGGTCAGCAAATTGCTGACGGTCATCAATAAAGATCACACGACGGTCCACGTGAGGGCAAGGGTTGGCACTCATGTAAAGGAAATCCTGGCCGCCCTGGATATTGAGACGCACCACGGCGATCAGCTTGTTCTGGGTGGACCCATGACCGGTCATGCCCTGTATTCCGAAGATTTGCCCATTTTGCCCGACACGGACGCTATTATGGTCCATGACAAGGATAATGTTGTGTTAACTTCCGACTGTCACTGTATTAACTGCGGGGAATGCGTTAGGGCCTGCCCGGCCAGGATTCCCGTTAACATGCTTATCCGGGTCCTGGAAAACGGCCTTTATGAGGAGGCAGCCGAAGAATATGACCTTCTATCTTGCATCGAATGTGGGCTTTGCAGCTATGTATGCACAGCGCGAATTCCTATATTTCACTATATCATGCTTGGCAAGTACGAGTTTGCCCGGGTAGAGACTGTGGAGGAATCCAATGCCTGACCGGAAGTTATTTATTGGTTCACATGCACCTTATTGGCACAATGGAAGCAGCATATCAGCAAAAAACTATCATACCATGCTGGCCGCCCTCCCTGCGGTGGTCCTGGGCATTTCGCAATATGGCGCTCCCGCACTTGGGGTTTTGGCGCTTTCCGTATCCTGTGCCATGATCTGGGAGCTTATCATGAATATCCTCATGAAACGGACTCCAAGCATAGGGGATGGAAATGCCGCAGTTATTGGGCTTTTATTTGCCATGCTATTGCCCGCCACAACGCCATGGTGGGCTGTAGTGGTGGGAACATTTGTGGCGGTTGTCATAGGAAAACAGATCTTTGGTGGTATAGGCTGTAATCCTCTCAATCCGGCCCTGGTGGCAATTGCCATATTGATGCTCTCCTGGAAGAGCCTGCTGGATTTTAATAGCGCCCTCGTAAACTATGACTTCAGTTTTAGCATGGTGTATCCGCTGGCCGCGATTAAGGGTTTTGGGGCGTCAGCCGTTTCAGATTACAATACGGTCGGACTGCTCATGGGCCAGCAACCCGGCGGTATAGGGACGACCTTCGGACTTGGTTTAATTATTGGCGGGCTGTATTTAATGCTGCGCGGTCATATTCGGTGGGAGATATCCCTGTCGTTTCTTGCATCTGTTTTTGTGACCGCTCTTCTCTTTAATCTTTCCGACCCTGATAAATATGCAAACCCCGTATTTCATTTATTGACCGGCTATACCTTGATCGGCGCATTCTTCCTTGCTACTGAGGACTCATCTTCACCTGTCAACTTTGTTCCAATGCTGCTTTACGGGGCTTTTGCCGGTATTTTGACGGTCCTCATCCGCAATATAGGGGCCTTTGTGGATGGCGTAGTGTTTGCCATTCTCATGATGAATGTGGCCAACCCACTTTTAGACAAGATCAGACCAAAAGCAATGGGAAAGGGAATCAAGCATGCGTGAAATGATAAGACTCCTTGTGGTTGTTGCCGTTTTCAGTGCTGTTTCAGGAGGACTGCTGGCAGCTATTCAAAGTGGAACCAAGGACCGGATTGAGTATCAGCAACTAAAATTTGTCAAGGGTCCGACTATTCAACAGATCCTGGAAGGTTCTTCTAATGATCCCCTTGTTGACCGTTTCAAGCTGCCCGATGGGAAGGAAGAGAGAAGCTTCTTCGTGGGTGTATTTGACGGCAAGGCAAATATCGTTGCCCTTGAAGCCTTTGGAAAGGGTTTTGGCGGTGACATCGGCGTTATCGTTGCTGTTAACGTGGAAAATGATGAAATCGTTGGAATAGGGGTCACAACCCATAGTGAGACGCCCGGCGTGGGATCAAGGGCAAAGACCGATCCCTCCTTAAGTGAGCAATTCAAGGGTCTACCCATTAAAGAGCCTTTCAAGGTAAAGACAGATGGCGGACAGATTGATGCCATTAGTGGGGCCACTGTTTCATCGCGTGGCGTGTGTGGCGCTGTCGTTGATTCAGGGGAAATATATATGCGGCTGAAAAAAGATATCATAGAAAAACTAAAAGCATTCAAGACATAGGGAGACGATGTTTTATGGCAAAGAGCGCTGTTCAGGAATTTACCAAGGGGCTGTGGGCTGAAGTCCCTCCGTTTCGTCTTGTCCTCGGGTTGTGCCCGACCCTGGCAGTAACGAAGACTCTGGAAAACGGTGTTGGAATGGGAGTAGCAACAACTTTTGTCCTGGTGTGCTCCAATGTACTCATATCACTGCTCAGGGATGTGATTCCCAAACAGGTGAGGATCGCCTGCTATATCGTTGTTATCGCCACCTTTGTCACCGTGGTTGAACTGGTGATGCAGGCGTTTACCTACCCACTGTTTCTGAAGCTGGGGATTTTTATACCCCTTATTGTGGTAAACTGTATTGTCCTTGGCCGTGCAGAAGCCTTTGCCTCCAAAAACGGCGTCGTCGCTTCTCTTGCGGATGGCCTGGGAATGGGGGTTGGGTTTACGCTGTCCTTGGCAGCTCTATCAATTTTCAGGGAAATTTTTGGAAGCGGGACTTTAACCTTACCTTTTATAAGTACAGTTTTACCTGTGTTTGGCCCTTCCTTTGAGCCTTTTGGCTTTTTAGTGGAAGCGCCAGGGGCCTTTTTATGCTTGGGGCTTATGCTCTGTATAATGAACATGCTTGGTAAAAAATAGAGAAGGAGAAAATAGATGGGTGATTACTTTCTGCTGGCAATAAGTTGCATCTTTGTCAACAACATCCTCCTCATGCAGTATCTGGGAAACTGTCCATTCTTAGGAGTCTCGAAAAAAATGGAAACAGCCGTGGGAATGGCCATGGCGGTTGTCTTTGTACTGGTCCTGGCAGGGGCTATGACCTGGATTACCAATAACCTGATACTTAAACCATTCGGGTTTGAATACTTAAGGACCCTGGCCTTTATCCTGGTAATTGCGGCCCTGGTCCAGTTTGTCGAGATGTTTCTCAAAAAGAGCATACCCGCACTTTATGCCGGTCTTGGAATATTTTTACCGCTGATCACAACAAACTGTGCGGTTATGGGTGTGTGCCTTATCAATATCAAGGAGGAGTACACGTTTGTACAGGCTCTGGTTTCGTCTTTTACCTATGCAATCGGCTTTGGATTGGCGCTGATCCTGTTTGCGGGTGTTCGTGAGCGGATCCTTTTGGCAAGGGTACCAAAACCTTTACAGGATACCTCTATCGGTCTTGTAGGTGCAGGAATGATGTCTCTTGCCTTCTTCGCATTTAAGGGAATGGCCTAGTGCCCCGTCTCAAAAGGTTAGTGCCGTAAAATGGCAACATGAAATATTCATATAAATTCATACGTTTCACACATCTGTGGGGAACGGGGAAATACGAAATTCGAATATCGAAACTCTAAACAAATTCTAATGACAAAAACATCAATGACTAAAACGGAAAACGATAGTACAGGTCCTCTTTTGTTTAGAATTTAGAGCATTTGGATTTTGATATTGTTTCGGATTTCGGATTTCGATATTCGGATTTTCCCAACGGTCGATGCATTTCGGCCCTACTGAAGCACTATTAAATTGCAAAAATCGAATGCATTACTTTTGAGATACTGAACTAGGAGGGAAAAATGTTAGGCGGTATTTTGGTCATGGGAGGGCTGGGGGTGTTTGTCGGTGTGGGACTGGCTTTAGCGTCCAAGATATTTTATGTTTACGTGGACCCTAAAATTGAGGCCGTGGATGAAGCCTTGCCAGGAGCCAATTGTGGTGGATGTGGTTATCCTGGGTGCACAGCAAATGCCGTGGCCATTGTTGAAGGAAAATCCTCCCCCTCCTCATGTGTGGCCGCACCGGCGGAAACAGCAGAAGAAATAGCCGGGATCATGGGAGTAAAAGTTGAAGCCAGGGAGCCTGACATAGCAAAGCCGGGATGCACCTATGGTGTTCAGCATGCTGATGTCAAATATATATATAATGGAATATATGATTGCAGGGCGGCTGTCCTGTTAAATGGCGGCACAAAAGTCTGTCCCATCGGATGTCTGGGCCTGGGGACCTGTGTAAGGGCCTGCCTCTTTGGCGCCCTGTCCATGGGGCCCGATAATCTGCCCGTGGTTGATCCGAACCTTTGTACCGGCTGCGGAGCCTGCGAGCGCGTTTGTCCAAAACACATTATTACGCTTTCTTCCTATACAAGGCGTATTCAGGCAGAACACACCACGGATGAATGCACGGCCCCCTGCCAGAGGGCGTGCCCTGCCGGGATTGATATTCCAGGCTATATTTATGAGATTGCAGAGGGAAATTATGTAGAGGCTGTTCGCATCATCAAGGAAACAAATCCGTTTCCTGCGGTGTGCGGGCGGATTTGTGTGCACCCCTGCGAATATGAATGCCGTCGCAACCTGGCGGACGAACCTGTGGCAATCAATCACCTGAAACGCTTTGCTTCAGACTACGAGAGGGCTTCAGGGCAGCGGGTCCAGATACCGAGGGCTCCGGAAACCGGGAAACGCGTCGGCGTAGTAGGCGGCGGTGCTGAGGGGTTGACCGCAGCTTATCTATTGAACCGTCTTGGCCATGATATTATTGCTTATGAGGGCTCATCCCAATTAGGTGGCATACTCCGCATAGGGCTTCCTGAAAACCGTCTTCCCAGGGATGTTCTGGACTGGGAAATTGATGGCATTTTGAATGCCGGGATTGAGGCAGTTACCAATCATAAGCTTGGCCAGGACTTTACTATTGAATCGTTGCTAAAAGAGGGCTTTTCGGCTGTTTTCGTAGCAACAGGGGGATGGGACACACAACTGGCTGAAAGAAACCGGGGTGAAATCCCCAGGCCCTTACCCGGTGTACAACTCCTCATTGATTTCATCATGGCCCAAAGGGCAGGAAATACACCTTCCACAGGAAAACAATTGATGATATTGGGTGGCGGCAATGCTGCATTCGAAGCCGCTGCCACAGCCATCAAGGAGGGGGCAAACAACGTGCATGTTGTCTTTCGAATCCCCCGGGATAATGCTTCGTTCTCCGGAGAAGATATAAAGAAGGCTGAGGCCCAGGGCATCCATTTCTATTTCCAGAGCGCTGTGACAAGGATGATCGGAGAGGGCGACCAGCTCACTCACGTGGAGATCGCCAGAGTTTCAGAAGACGGTAAAGAGGAAGGTGAAAGGGAACTTGTTCCGGTGGACACACTGCTAACCGGTGCCGGACGCTTCCCCGAACTCATCTATGTCCCCCACAGGGAAGAAGGTGAAGATGAAGAAGCGGACCTGAAGGACCCGATCCAGTGGGAGACCCTTTTCCCCTATCCGAGCCCTTTTGCAAAGGAAGATATCGGCATCTTTCGACCGGGAGAAGTGACAAGCGATTATAAAGCGGTGGTGGAAGCCATTGGTTCAGGCAGAAGAGCAGCAAGCTCGATCCAACATTTTTTCTCCGGTGAACCTCTTGAAGCGCCGGCTAACATGATTCGAACACATACCAGGGTCTTAAGCCTGGATCAGTTGGAACCGGTTTCAGAAGCTCCCCGGGAGAGGATGCCTGAGCTCCCCCAGGAAGATCGGATTTTAGACCCTTCAGCGGAAATCGCCCTGGGATATTCGGAAGAGCAGGCAGTCCAGGAGGCCAAACGCTGTCTGCAGTGTGGTCTTATCTGCTACCGTCAGGTTGGGGGGGCTTTGCACTGAACAGGATTTTCGTCATGCGAGGTTGATAATTGCGCCTGGCCTGGGCACCCCGATCCACCCACTTCAGCACACAAAAAGCGATCCCCATAGCAAAACCACCGCATACTATGGGTGTGAGAGTGGGCTGTAAGTTAAAAGACTGTGCCAGCACGCTCCCTCCTAATGCACCGGCTACCAGTGTCAGAATAGGAATAAAATATACAAGCAAGGAGAGTTTTAATAAAGAGCCTTTGGGCACACTGATCTCCACGTGATCATTTACCTTTGCCTTAAGATCATTGGTCACCTCAATCAGCATTGCCTTGCCTTCAGAAACCTGGCATACACCGCGGGATTCACAGTGAGCGCATGCTGAACTTCTCTGAATACGAACCATAGCATTGCTGTGTGATATTTTTTCAATAATGCCTTCTTCCGTGACCATATAAGCTCCTTGTCTCGATACCAGTATACTGTATTACATATTGATGAGTCAGGATGCGATTTGAGTCTGACCTCATTTTATGATAAACATCAACATCCATAAAGACAAGTGCTTGTCAACTAGCAATTCTAATTATGGCCTTCACCTCGCAGGGGCGTGGGGTCTCTTTTTAAAGGCCGCGATCCCGCTGATAAGCGGGACAACGGAGACTGTCCTTTGAGGCTGTCTACAACGAATTTCAAGGCTACGCTGCCGTTCAATAGAATGAAGCAGGTATTTGCGGCCTTTAAAAAGAGACCCCACGTCCCTGCATTAGAAAGGTCAAAATGTTATAATTAGAATTACTGCTTGTCAACACCAGACGAAAATGAAACAAGAATTCAAGGTTCCTGCCGCTGAAATAGAACAAAGAATCAGCAGGATTCAGACAGAACTGCAAGAAAAGGAGATCGATGGGCTTTTCATAGTCCAGAGGGTGGACCTGTTCTATTTCTCCGGGACAGCTCAAAACGGCTTTCTCTATATACCTGCTGAAGGAGATCCTCTCTTGTTTATCAAAAAATACATGCCAAGGGCCAGGGATGAATCATCCATAAAAGACATTATTGAGATCAAGTCTATAAAAGAAGTCCCCCGCCTCATAGCTGACGTTTATGAGGGCCTGCCCCAATGCCTTGGTTTTGAACTGGATGTGGTCCCGGTTAATGACTTCAATTTTTATAGGGAACTTTTTCCTGATACAACATGTGTGGACGGATCCCCACCGATTCGAAAGATTCGAATGATCAAATCACCGTGGGAAATTGATCAGATGAAGGCAGCGGCAGAGGTCTCATGCCGGACCTTTGAATATGCCAGAGACAACATCCGTCCGGGTTATACGGAGATGGAATTCGCCAGTATGTTCGAAGTCTTTGCCAGAAAGCTGGGGCACGGTGGAAAACTTCGAGTGCGGGACTATCAGACCGAAGGATATCCCTGGCATGTATTAAGCGGAAAAAGCGGCGGCATGGTTGGCGTCTTAGACTCGCCCTCAAGCGGACAAGGGACATCCGCAGCTTTTCCATGCGGGGCGGGAAATAAAAAACTGGCCCCTGACGAACCCGTCATGGTGGACTTTAATTGTGTTTTAAATGGCTACCATTTTGATGAAACCAGGATGCTTGCAATTGAGTCCATGCCGCAAAAGGCATTTGATGCGAGTCAGGCTGCTATTGAAATACATAACGAGATCCTGAATAATGTCAAACCGGGCATCAGGCTGGATGAACTTTTTCGCATATCCATTGCCAAGGCCAAATCCCTCGGGTATGCAGAACCTTATCTTGGTCCCCCCGGTTACAAGGTGTCGTTCATTGGTCATGGCATTGGCCTTGAACTGATCGAACAGCCAATCATATCTGCTAAGAGCGAAGTTCTTCTGCGGGCAGGCATGATATTCGCCATAGAACCGAAATTGGTTTATTTAGACGAATTCGCAACAGGTATTGAGAGTATCTTTCTGGTCACAGAAACCGGCTACCGCTTGATCAGCCAAACCCCTGTCCAGGTCTTTATTTGCTAAGCAGAACAAAATGGCTGAAAATACACCCAATAATCAGGACCTTCCTTTTTTAGCCGCCATTTTCACCTCACTTCTATGCATAGTTTTTGGGGCAAATGCTGTAGCTATTAAAATCAGCCTCTCTGGATTAGGGGTATTCACGACAGCGGGACTCCGTTTCAGCATGGCCACATTCATTATTTTTCTTTGGGCCAAAATCACCCGCCGCTCTTTTGACATTAAGAAAGGACAGGCACATCAACTGTTAATTATCTCCGTATTTTTTACTGTACAATTGGCCTTGCTCTATTTTGGACTCAGTAAAACCAATGCCTCCCGGGGAACCCTGTTGATTAATCTTCAGCCTTTTTTTGTTCTTTTTCTGGCTCATTATTTCATTCCAGGAGATCGAATTACGAAAAAGAAAATCCTGGGTCTTTTCATGGGGTTTGCAGGAATGGCTTTAGTATTTCTTGGAAAAAAGGGAATAACAACGGATATACAACTTGGGGATTTTATGATCGTCATAACTGCTTTTCTATGGGCCTGTAACACGGCTTACATAAAAAGGATTATAAACGAATTTGATCCTTTCCAAATTGTGCTTTACCCCATGATATTTTCGGTCCCATTCTTTTTTCTTGCAGGTTTTATATGGGACAGCACAATGATAGGGCATGTGAATCTAAAAGTTCTGGGGTCTCTCTTATACCAGGGGCTTCTAACAGCATCTTTTGGTTTTGTTGCATGGAATAGCTTACTTCAGAAATACGGGGCTGTTTCATTGCATTCCTTTATGTTCATTATGCCAATAGCTGGGGTTCTTCTGGGTGGGGTGGTTCTTGGAGAACCAATCACTTTCAATATTTTGCTTGCACTGTTGTTGATTGTCTCCGGGATACTGGTGGTAAACATAAAAACAAAAAAATACACACCGATATTTCCTGCAAGGGGTATTTAGTGTCTGAACGAAAACTATGGATTTTTTTATAAAATTTTAAAATAGGGAGGACATATTTAAAATGTGGAAACAAACTTTGAAACAGATTGAACCGCTTTCCAAAAACTGGTTGGATATTGCGTGGAAAAGGATCGATAACCTGACCAAACCCAGGGGAAGTCTGGGTCGTCTGGAGGAAATGGCTGCCCGCGTTGTGGCCATCCGGGAAGAGGAAAGGCCGTCCCTTGCAGGAAAAGAGATCTTTGTATTTGCAGGAGATCACGGTGTAGTCTTAGACGGCGTTAGTGCCTATCCTCAGGAGGTCACCGGTTTAATGGTTAAAAATTTCCTGGCCGGAGGGGCGGCAATTAATGTCCTTGCGCGATGTGCCGGAGCCAGTGTATCGGTTATCGACATCGGCATGAAAGAAAACCTTAAAGATGCTGAAGGACTCATCAAGAAAAATGTAAAGAGGGGGACAGGAAACATCGCCCGGGAACCGGCAATGACCCGGGAAGACGCAGAAAAAGCCATTGAGGTGGGCATTGAAATGGCTGATAAGGCCCGTGATAACGGGACTGTGATGATTGCTTCCGGTGAGATGGGTATTGGAAATACCACACCGTCTTCGGCTGTGTTTTCCGTTCTCCTGCCGGCCGAGGTCATTGACGTGACCGGCAGAGGAACAGGGCTTGATGAAGATGGACTTATACATAAAGTCGATGTAATAAAGAAGGCCCTTGAAAAGAACCAGGCACATTTCCATGATCCGATTTCAACCCTTGCGGCAGTGGGAGGGCTCGAGATTGCTGCTATCTGTGGTCTTTGTTTGGGAGGCGCGGCCCATCGTATGATTGTTGTGGTGGATGGTTTCATATCAAGCGCCGGTGCCCTGGTGGCTATGCGTTTGAATCCCACAGTAAAGGATTATCTCTTTTTCTCTCACCAATCCTTTGAAAAGGGGCATCGGACATTTTTTGAGAAAGAGGGGCTGCGACCTATCCTCGACTTGGACCTTCGACTTGGTGAAGGAACCGGGGCTGCTCTTGCTATGCAACTAATTGAAGATTCAGTAAGAATTTATAACGAAATGGCTACTTTCGAAGAAGTTGGGATAGAACCAGGGGCGTGAAAAGAGAAGTCGGAATGCGGAAGTCGGAATGCGGAAGAAAATCACCCGTTAGAGGATTAGGAGGCGCTCTTACAACCTTGACTCTTGTTTCATGGCCTGGGAAGGAAAGTGAAGACCTTTCCACTTCTCTACCCTGGTTTCCAGTAGTCGGTCTTTTCCTTGGCATGATCCTTTGCGGAATAGGCTATGCGTGGACCAGGCTTTTACCGGGCCAATGGCTGGCCGGAGCTGCCCTGCTGATAGTGGGAGTTGAAGTGTGGCTGACGCGGGGCTTGCATCTGGATGGACTGGCTGATTGGGCAGATTCCATCGGTGGGTTCCAGGAGAGGGAAAAGAGGCTGGCCATTATGAAGGACGTCTCGTTGGGCGCGTTTGGGGTGTTAGCCTTGATTCTGGCACTGATGGCCAGATGGGTTGCATTTGAAAGGATTTTGGGCACTGGCTCCTTCATCTGGCTTTTACCAATTCTTGCACTATCCAGGGGGATGATGGTGTATCTTATCACTACTCTTCCGTATGCGCGAGCTGAGGAGGGGATGGCAAAACCTTTTGTGAAAGGCGCATCTCCAAAACACAGGATTGCATCGCATCTTATATGTTTGGGGATTTGTCTGCCATTCGGACCACTGGGCCTGGCATTCTTTGTATTTGCGGGATTTGTGACATGGCTGTTCAAGGTGAGGTGCCTAAAGCGGTTCGGTGGAATCACTGGCGACCTTCTTGGAACGGCAAATGAGATGGTGGAAATATGCCTTTTACTGATATGCGCCTTGCCCGGGAAGGGTATTCTCAATTATACCGGGTGGGCCTGGGTATTGAACGCCTACTAAATAAGGTAATAATCTATGACAACCCAGAAACAAAGAGCCACGGTAGTAGATCCGTCATCCGGGTCGCCCACCTGTGAAATCGTTACAATTGGTACAGAACTGCTTTTAGGCCAGATTATGGACACAAACACGACATACCTGGCCCAGGAACTGAGCAGAGCGGGTGTAACGGTCAGTTTCCGGACAGCAGTGGGTGATCACATGGAGGAAATTATAGAGGTCCTTCGCAGTGCCCTCAAAAGGTGTGACATGGTCATTACAACGGGGGGACTTGGACCTACTCTGGATGACCTGACCCGGGAGGCCGTTGCCAGGGCGGCAGGTGTTGAACTGGAGTTCAGGCAGAATTTGATGGAGGAAATCGAGAAGATTTTTCGACGATACGGATATCAAATGCCTGAAAACAACCGCAGGCAGGCCTTTGTGCCCGCAGGGAGCCAGGCTATCTCAAACCCGGTAGGCACTGCTCCCGTATTTATTATGGAGGTCAATGGAAAACCCGTTGCCTGCCTTCCAGGCGTGCCAAGAGAACTGAAATTCCTGCTAAGGACGGAAATTATCCCCCGGCTCGGGCAGCGATTCAACCTGAGCGGTCACAGGCTTACTTGCAGGGTAATAAAAACAGTAGGAGTTGGGGAAAGTAAGGCGGATCAACTGATTGGTGACCTCATACTACCAGGAAAAAATCCCGAGGTCGGGCTTTTGGCCTCCCAGGGCGAAATCAAGATCCGAATCGCGGCGAGGGCAGGGAGCGAGCAGGAAGCGCAGGCGCTTATTGATCCAATTGATAAAGAAGTTCGATCCAGACTGGGAAGCAGGATCTTTGGCTATGATAAGGACACCCTTGAGGGGGTGGTGGACAGTCTACTGGCCAAAAAGGACATGTTTCTCTCGATTTTTGAGACCTTTACAGGCGGGCTGGCCGCAGAGAAGTTACACTGTCTTGTCTCAAGTCAAGTTTCAGAAAGCATTGTCATACCTGATGAAGGACATATAGGCCAATGGCTGGGCTATAGCAATATGGAGGAGGGAGACGAAACTGCAATGGCCATTGCTCGAAAGTTAAGAAAGCAGGAATTTAGTGGAGTTGGTCTTGCCATCCTGGGGTTTCCAGAGGAAAGAGAAGGAAGTTATAGAGTAAAAGGGGTTGCCGCAGTGGCAGGGGAGGGCATTGAGAGAATTTACTCCTGGGAGATGGGTGGCGATCTCAATACCCTCCGGCAACGTGGTGCTGTAATCGGGCTTAACACATTGAGGCTTTCATTGCTTGAAACATCCAATGTGTAAAACTTGGAATTGCAGAAAAGGTCTCAAGATCCTGGTTGGTTACATTTTCTGTATGATTTCCCCTTCACAGCTCTTCATTTTCTCTATATAAGTATGGCAGGCGTTCACAGGTTCAGAGTTTCGGTAAACCCTGAACCTCTGAACCCGTGAACGGTTATTAAGTATGTAATAGTTTAACAATATGTGGAATTTGATTTCATACCCTTTGGTAAATATTTGCTACTTTTTCTAAAGTGATTCGATCACTATTAGTGTTAACTATATGAAATTGTGGGTAATATAACTCCATACTTTGGTTTGCATGAATTTTGCAGAAATATATTAAACTTTGGTTGTAACTCCGCACAACCGGATTAATGCCTTAAGCGAATGACAATGGCCGTACATCGTTTCGGAGTTTAGGCGTGAGCCTTTTATAAAATCCTTACGGATAAACTCCACCCGAACTTACGATTAATCAATAGTTGAGGAAATATTGAGGCCTCAAAAAATTCCTTTATTGAGACAGCGAAAATGACGGATAAGGACAAAACAAAGGACCAACTCATAGAGGAATTGAACGGGCTTCGCAATCGTTTAAGTGAATTGAGAGGAGCTGGCGAGGAGCCACGGGAGGACGATGCACATGCGGAGAGCAGGGAAATTGATCTGGAAAAACTGACAAAGCAGAAACAGTCAGCTCTCGAGGAACGGTATCGTGCATTATTCGAAAACAATCCCATTGAGACAATCATCGTAGATCACGAAACGAAAGTGACCGGGTCCAACCTGGCAAAAGGAAGACCGGGCGGGAGAGTGCCTAATATCGGGGACGTGATGTACAAAGATTATGCTGGGAAACATGAAATCGACATGCATAAAGAACTGGTGAAATGTATAAATTCAGGCGTATCAAAAGAGTTTCCCAAACAAAAATATGACGGCAAATTTCTTCAAATAAGGATATCTCCCTTTTCTGAAGGAGCGATCATAACTTCGATAGATATCTCTGACCGGGTACTGGCTGAAAATTCTATGCGAAAAAGCCAAAGACAAACGCGGGTCCTGGCACATGCGCTCGAAAGTTGTTCGCAGCCCTTTGCCGTAGGTTATCCTGATGGCCGGATAATGACTTACAACACTGCCTACTGTAAACTGACTGGCTACAGCAAGGAAGAATTAAGCGAAGTGAAGCGCTTTAAGGACATAACCCCCGAGGAGTGGCATGAGGTCATGACAAAGGCGGAAGAGAAGATCCGTCAAACCAGACAGCCGCAACGTTTTGAAAAGGAATACATCCGCAAGGATGGCTCCAGGGTTTCTGTGGAGGTTTGGGAACATCCAATTTTTGATAGCAAGGGCAGCCTACAGCACTTTTACTCATTTATTATCGACATAAACGACCGCAAGCTCGCGGAGGAGGCCTTGAGTAAAAGCGAGGCGCGCTATCATGCATTATTGGGGGACAACCCAATTGAAACGATCCTCGTAGACCAGGAAGCGAGAGTGATCGATTCCAACTCGTCGAAGATAAGTTCAGGTGGGAGAGTACCTGATATCGGGGACGTGATGTTCAAGGACTATGCTGGAGAACTTGGCGTAGGTATGCATACGGAATTGATTGAATGTATGAAATCGGGCGCATCAAAAGAGTTCCCTGAGAAAAAATATGGGAACAGATTCCTTCGCGTAAAGATATCACCCTTTTCCGGCGGGGCCATCATAACTTCAGTGGATACAACAGAGCTGAAGCTGTTGAATGAGACGCTCAACGAATCAAGAGAAGAATACCTCAAGATATTTGAGAATGCGGCTACTGCCATTGTGATTGTTGAAGAGGATATGACACTCTCAATGGTCAATAAGGAATTTGAAAAATTCAGTGGATATTCCAGGCAAGACCTGGAAGGCAAGATGAAATGGACTGAATTTGTTGTTGATCAAGACGTTGAGACGGTGAAAAGATATCATGCCAGGATAAGACAAAGAAAAGGGGGAATGCGGGGTGAGTATGAGTTTTGCTTTATTGACAAAACCGGGAATGAAAAGGATGTAATTAATAATGTAGGAATGATTTCCGGGACCAGAAGATGTATAGCGTCGTTATTAGATATTTCTTCCCATAAACATGAGTTGGAATTGCGCCTCGCTGAACTTAGACAAGCACACGACGAACTATCTCAGTACTCTCATATATTGTCTTACGACCTTCGAGCCCCTTTGCGGGCTATTCGCAATTACGTCGAATTCTTGCGCGAAGATCTGGAAGAAACTTTAAACGTAGATCAAAAATTGTATCTGGATGGGCTTGACCGTGCGGTACGAGAGGCAGGAGACATGGTTCAGGACCTCCTGGAATTTTCGCGGATTGAGGGGCAAGGTGTCCCCATCGAGAAAGTACATATGGGAGATTTTTTAAGGGAACTGATCGACTCTTTACAAGTGTTGTCCGGCGTGAATGTTGTGATTGGAAATGACTGGCCAGCCATTGAGGTGCAACCGTCGCTGCTTTATAAAATCTTTTACAGGCTCATTGACAATGCAGTAAAATTCAACAAATCCCCCCAAAAACTCATTGAAATTGGCTGGCGAGCGGCTGATGAAGATAGCTATGAGTTCTATGTACGAGACAATGGCGTAGGGATTAAGCCGCGCTACAAGGAGAAAATTTTCGGTTTGTTTGAAAGGCTGCACACCTTTGAGGAGTATCAGGGAACGGGAATTGGCCTGGCCGTCGTGAAAAAGTGTACTGATAAACTGGGTGGCTCAATACGCCTGGAATCAGAACCAGGCGAAGGAAGCACGTTCTTTGTGACACTTCCACGGGCACAAGAAAAAAGTGAGTAAGACTAGCGAAGCCAAGGCCTCAAACCGACGAGTTTGTGTGCGTTTATCAAATTTGTTGCTTGCCCGTCCCAGGCCGGTTCGGGCCGGGGAGGCGTAGAGATATCCCGCCGTGGCGGGATTAAGTAGCAGCAATCATTGCCGATTCCAAAAACTCGGCTCAAAATTCACGATCTTGGCCTATGAAGACAGCTATACCAAATAACAAATCCAGACCTTTTCGTATCCTGCTTGTAGAGGAAAGCGAGCACGACTTCCTTGCCTTCCGTCGCACCTTTGAAAAGAGCCGGTTCGCAAACGAGATTACGCGCTATGTGCGGGCAGAGGATGCCCTGGTAAGACTCGAGGCCGACGCTGCTTCGTTCGACTTAGTGGTTACGGAGCATAAACTACCAGGGATGCCCGGTCTGGAGTTGTGCAAAGAGCTGATTGACCTCAAGATCCCATTGCCCATGGTACTCTTGACCGGATCAGAGAGTGAAAGTCTTCCTCTTGAGGCGCTGAAGGAAGGTTTTGATGACTATCTGGTAAAAGGCACTGACCAGGGATATCCGGGGCTCCTGCCCATTGTGCTTTTGGGCGTGGTGCGAAAACACGAATATCGCCAGGGCATCAAGCGTGCGGAGAAAGAGAGCAAGACCCGGGCTCCCTATGACGCTATTTCAGAGAATCTGACTGAAATGGTTTGTCGCTTCTTGCCCAATACAACCCTCACCTATGTAAACGACGCCTGTTGCCGGTATTTCAGTAAAAAGCGTGAAGAACTCCTCGGCCAGAGTTTTATGAGGTTTGTTAACGAGGAGGACCAGGAAAATGTGGAAAACCACTTTGACTCCTTGAACTACGAAAGCCCGGTAGGGAAAATTGAATACCGTGTTATGCTGCCCACTGGGGAGATTCGCTGGAACGAATGGACGAACCTGGCCATGTTTGATGAACAGGGTGGTCTCACTGAATTTCAGTCCGTAGGGATCGATATCTCCGGGCGAAAGCGAGCAGAGGAGGATTTGCGGCAGACTGAAGAGCGCTATCGGTTCCTGGCGGAGAATGTTTTTGATGGGTTTTTTATATGCGAAACTATATCTGGAAATTTTATGCTTATCAACAAAAGGGCCTGCGATCTTTTTGGGTATCCCATGCAGGAGGCGCTTTCACTCTCCATATGGGATATGGTATCCTCAGGGGAACATGAGATACTCAAGGAGGATATTAGGGCAGAGGTCGAGGGAAAAACCATTACCCCTCTTCGTGGCGCTTACAAAATGGTACGTAAAGACGGTTCAGAATTCAAGGCTGAAGTATCGGCATCTCTAATTTCCTTTCAGGGAGGACAGGCCCTTCAGGGAGTATTCAGGGATGTAGGCGAACAGGAAGACACCCAGAAGGAGCTTGAAAAGGCCCGCAGGTTGGAAGGGGTTTCCACTCTGGTCAGCGGGATTGCACACCAGTTCAATAGTGTGCTGGCAGAGATCACAGGAAACATCGGACGACTTGAATCTGATTTTCCTGAAGATGAGGGCATTAGCAGATATGTTGAACCGATATACGATGCCACCCAGCGAATGTCCCGTCTGAGCGGGCAATTGTTAGGCTGTACAGGCAGTGGAAAGTACAAGCCTGAAATGATATCACTAAATGAAATTGTAGAAGAGACCATTACCCTGGTCCAGTACACCATCGATCCTGCCATTCAGATTGAGCCTTTTTTAACAGATGATATTTCAAATGTAGAAGCTTATGCAGCCCATATTCAGATCGAGCTTGCAGCTTTAATGACAAATACAGCCGAGGCCATAGAAGGCCCGGGCCTTATTAGAATTATTACAAAAAATGAAGAAGTTGACGGGGAATTGGCGAAAAAACATTCCGGTCTAAGCGTAGGGAGTTACGTGTGTCTGACGCTGGAGGCTGATGGAAAAGGCCTGAATGAGACCACAAGGCGCAAGTTAATCGAGCCCCTTCTAAGAGCAAATTTTGAGGAGCGAGGTCTGGGTGTGGCTACCGGGCCTGAAATAACAGAAAACCATGATGGCCGCGTTTCATTTGACATATACTTTCCAGCTTCCGAATCAAACGAAACAACACCCGAAAAGGCAAATACAGAACAGCCCGAAGGCAAAAGAACCGTTTTGGTTATTGAGGATGAAGAGGCTGAAGTTGGCATAACCCGGACGGTACTGGAAAAACTTGGTTACCATGTCTTAGAAGTCAAATCCGGGATGGAGGCCGTTAATCTCGCAAGGACATTTGAGGGGGAAATTGATCTCGTTTTTCTGGATATTGTTTTACCTGATATGGGAGGCGAGGAGGTCTATTCGCTCCTCTTAGAAGCCCGGCCTGACATGAAAATAATCGTCTGCAGTGGATATGCGAATGACGGTCTTGTCCAGAGGCTTTTAGATGCAGGGGTTCAAGCCTTCATTCAAAAACCATTTACAGTTGCGACGGTATCAGAAACATTAGATGAGATACTGCGAAGCAAATAGAGGAGAAGGGACAGCCTCCTGGTCACTCAAAAAAGACATCAAGCTCTTAGGTTTTACCGTGTGAGATGGCGAACACCGTCTTTTCCGGCAACAATAACATCTGTTGCAAGCTCCAGAAACAGGCCATGTTCCACAATGCCCGCGCGTTGGGCCGCCCGGTTTGCCAGTTGATCAGCATGGGCGATTGGCCCAAAGTCGCAGTCCAGGATAAAATTGTCCTGATCTGTGGTGAATGGATTTCCATCTCTTTTTTTTCGAAGAATCACTTTTGCACCCAATGTCGTTAAATAATGGGTTTCAACCTGCCATGCAAACGGGATCACTTCTATTGGCACCGGCCAGTTGGTCCCTAACCGTTGAGACAGTTTGCCTTCATCCACAATAATGATGTTACGATGACTGGCCTGTGCCAGGACCTTTTCCCGCAGGAGTGCGCCGCCTCCGCCTTTGATTAGGTTTAATTGCGGATCAACCTCATCAGCGCCGTCAATGGTGAGATCGATTTCAGTATGTTCCTCGAATGTAGTCAATGGAATACCGAATTCATTTGCAAGCCTTTCCGTTTGAAGAGAGCTCGGTATCCCGACAATATCTTTCAACCGTCCGGCTTTAATAGCCTCTCCCATGAGCTCTAAAGCAAATCCGGTCGTACTGCCGGTCCCGAGGCCAACCACCATGCCTGATTGGATCAATTCAACAGCACGCTCGGCTGCCTTTTTCTTAAGCAGTGCCTGATCTCCCATTGTTTCTTTATTTCCTTTCTCGATTATGTCGAAACGCAATAACTCCGTTATTTAGACAGGATGAACAGGATTTACGTAACTTCTCAATAAATCCGGGTGCGTTTCTTGTAGGGCGGGGTTTTATACCCCGCCAATAACGGTGGCATATAAAATGCCACCCTACACCAGAAGATTCGCCCCAACTTTTTGAGATGTTACGGATTTGCAAGATAATATTTTATTGAGTTACCATTTTTTTCCCAAAAGGACACACCTTGATGCAGATTCCGCAGATGGGAACACCAACTTCAGGAATCTTTGCAAATTCTCCTGCAACCTTTTCCACGCACCGGGAAAAATACATAGCCTCATCTCTATTCTTGTAATGGCTTTCTGTGCTAATACCTTTAATAGCCTGAGCCGGGCACGCATCCTGACACGCAGTACAATCTCCGCAGCGGTTTTTCCCCGGTCTATCCACATCTAAGGGGGCGCGTGTAAGGACCGTTACAAGACGAACCCTGGACCCGTATTGAGGGGTTATGAGAAGCAGATTTTTACCCTGCCAGCCCAGACCGGCCATTCGTGCCACTGCCTTATGGCTGACGGCTGCGTACCAGTTTTCTTGATCCAGAACCTGGGATGCGGGAATGGGGAGGCTATGAAAACCATCGTTTTGGAGGGCCATTGCTGTCCGAAAGGCTATCTGATCCAGGATGAGGTTGGCTGTCGTGTAGACTGATTTGTAAATTGGGGTAGGGCGGTCTGAAATCTGTTCAAATGTTGCCAAAGGAAGCTCAAGAGCAATTGAAATGGCCCTTGCGAAAGGTTCTAACAGATCAGGAGGATCTACTTTGAGTTCTTTCAGGGGCTCAATATCAGCAATACCAACAAGATTTGCACCCAAGCCTATTATTCTATCCTTTGTCTTTTCAGTGTAATTAAAAGGTATGCTTTTTTCTTTCATGGTTTATCTGCCGTTTGGAGTTTGAACTAAGGCCAATAAAATGAAATCCCAAAGGAGTTTCGCAACATCTCAATAAGTCTGGGCATTCCGAACCTTCCCCCTTTTGCAAAGGGGGATTGAGGGGGATTTTCTTAATACAGCCCGAATTTATTGATAACTTACGGAGTTTCATTGCAAAGTATGATCAGGATTAGAGTAACGAATTCAATTCACCAGCACAACAGACACAGCCTTTACTGACTGAAGCACTTTTTGTGAGACACTTCCGAGAAAGAATTCTTTAATGCCGGACAGCCCCCTTCTCCCCAATACTATGGTATCATAGCCTGAATCTGCTTCGTGAATGATACCCCTGGCTACCCCTTTCTTTTTACCCTCCACTTTTATAGTGATATTCTTCTCTTTGAATCCCGCTTTGAGGAGAAGTTCTTTAGCCTTTTGCAGAGCTTCCTTTACAAAGGCCTTTTTTTTGTCCTCTACTGAACAGAATGCCGCTTTTTGAGCCATAAAGTAAGGGGTTAAACTCGGATTATTCATATCACATATGGCAGGGGTATCTAAAATAACACTGAACAGAGTGATTCTGTGATCTTGAGTGAAGAATTTCGCAATAAATTCCACTGCCCTCATGGCATTTTCAGAATCATCAACCGCTACTAATATCTTCTTTCCCATTTGTCACCTCCTCTTAATATTCAATCAAATTTCACCACTATCTCTTCAAAGGTTTTTCTCCATTTGGGAAGATGCAATTTTTTGGTCTCATCAAAAAAACCTGCTGCCAATAGCAGGGGAATCCAGTAGTTTTCCGGGATGTTGAATGCCTTCCGTACCCCATCATGATCAAAACCGTCCATGGGGTGTGTATCGAGCCCCAGTGATTTTGCAGCAAACATCAGGGCCATGGCGAAAAAGCCGGTGTTTTTACATGCAAAGGCCTGTTGTTTTTCTTCGGTCTCGCCGTATA
>Ga0180009_10001810_pt1 | contig 25576 bp, 25 predicted proteins | sample OS_PC_MetaG_FD_123537 | JGI IMG/M metagenome (GOLD analysis project Ga0180009, IMG submission 123537) | Groundwater microbial communities from the Aspo Hard Rock Laboratory (HRL) deep subsurface site, Sweden - OS_PC_MetaG | ecosystem: Environmental > Aquatic > Deep subsurface > Groundwater...
AAAAAACTGTACGATTTCTGTATACCAAAGGACTTGCGTAATCATAACTTATTGATTATAATAATGTTGGAGATTGGTGGGCTAGAGTTCTACCTCCTCTGCCGCGATATTTTATATCCTATTGAAAATATTCAAGTTAGCGCAGCTTATTTGATGAATACATAGGCTGCGTTTTGTGTTTATATGGCCACATTTGCATGAATTTGCTTTTAATAGTGTCCAAAACCTGTATACTTCTGCAAAAACTGTATACTAAATGTATACCTGGAAAGTTAGAAATTACATTTCCCACAGCTTGAATACCTACTATTTATATGGCATACTTTATATGATATAGGGCATTAAAACCATAAGCCTAAAAAAGGCTATTTTTTTATCCAAATTATGATAAAATTTAAAAAAGTTTTTAGTATTAAGGTTTTATCAGTAATAGTAGCTGCAACTTTCTTTTTGGGCTCAATAGCTTTTGGCATAGATTTATCTAATAAAGCTCACCTTAGAACTTCCTCTATGGGAGATAGCCAGAAAGGGAGAAATAGATTAAAAGAAGGATTAGATGCGACGCTTAACCTTGATAGAGTAGTAGCGGAGAAAGAAATACAGAAGATATTACAAGAGAATATAAAATATTTTGTTTTTGGCTATGACTCAATTACAGGATTGCCTTATAATTATATAGATGTAGATAGGAATGGAGCCATAACAAAACGAAAGTCAACTTGGATTTCTCCAACAGATATCGGCCTATACTTAAATGTTCTTATAGCAGTTGTAAAGGGGGATATAGTTGCATCTGATTCAATGAATCCTGATGAGGCAATGAAAAGATTACAATTGTTGATGCAGACCTTGAGGTCAATTAAGAAATCAAACGGTTTTTTTTACTATTATGATCTTAAAAATGGAGGAGCGGTAGTTTCTGATTTATATGGCAGGCTTATTTCTACGATTGATAATGGAAATCTTGCTGCATCATTGGCTGTATTAGTAGGGGCATTTCAGGATGGAACTGATGAACAAAAGATTTTAGCAGAGATGACTAAGAAAATGCTAACTGCAATGGAATGGAATGAGTTATATGACATAGACAGAGAATTACTTATAGGAGGTTATTATACAGATGAAAATGGACAAATAAAAACGAGATTAGCGTGGTGTATTGACAGATCGTATAATGAAGGAAGGATTGCAGCTGTAATGGCTCTCTTAAGCGAAAAAGTACCACTTACTACGTGGTCTATGCTTAAAACAGTATATGGTTCCTATAACCTTCCAGATGGCACAACAGTTGGGGTAGTTAAAACATGGAATGGCAGTGCGTTTCAGGCATGGCTACCATTATTATTCTTTGATGAATTAAAATGGTCCCCAAAGGGGTATGCAAGAGCATATAATAATTTTTTTGCAATACAGGTAAATGAATCAGTAAAAAGTGGACTTAATGGAGCACTTTTATCTTCTTGCTACAATCCTAATGGAGAATATCGCGAGAATGGGATACCAGTTCTTGCCGAGAGCGAAAATAAGATAGACTTAGATGTTGGCACGCCTCATGCGACAGCTCTTGTTTCTTTGGTTAATCGTCATGCATCATTAATACTATTTAAGTTGCTTGACAGGAAATGGCCCGATCTAAAAGGACCCTTTGGTTATTATGAATCAGTAGATTTAGAAGGAAGAATTTCAACAAGGATAACAACTCTAGCCCAGGGTATGCTTATTTTATCATTCGCTGGAAAAAATAGCCAGTATATGCAGGCATATCTTGAAACAATCAAAAAACTAGCATTGATACAAAAAAGATATGAAGAAAGGATATTTACAATAGACGAAATATCTTTTATGAAGTCTATATATGATGTCTACGGTGCTTTAAAAAAAGTCAGAGACCAAATATAATAACCTATCTAACAATTTCCTCCCACCTCTTTCACCCGAAAGCAGTATCAATCTGCCAAATAGCTATTATTTCTGGTGCCCAAACGGTGCCCATCCAATACCAAAACACCTGCATATAAATGTAACTAAATGTAAACATCCGCACAGCTTAATTGCTTGACAATAAAAGAGTTAAGTTATAACATATTTATTGACGGAGAGTTAGGAAAACACGCTCAATAGACTCCTACCTCCTCCGCCATTGCAACCAATTCGTACTGTTGGGTTCTTGAGGGGCGGTACGATTCGATTGCAAACGGGTCCGCCAGTATATTTTATCTAGAAAATGTAATTTAATAGAAGAGAGGCATTTATGACGCAACTCATTGAGAAATCAGTAGGTTGCGTTTTGTATTTATATGCTTTCAGTTGCTTAAATTTTCTTCTAAAAGTGTTCAAAAGCTGCATGCTTCTGTTAAAACTGTATACCAAATGTATACCTGGAATCGTGAGATTGTATGATCATTGAAACATGGAGAAAATATCAAGTATGTTCCTTGAAATTTATGGTATAATTGAGGAAAATTAAAGGATACTAAAGGTGAAAATTGAAATTTTAGGAATAGGTTGTTATAAATGCAAACAATTAACCGCAAATGCCGAGGCAGCGGTCAAAGAGTTGAATATCATAGCTGAGATTTCCAAGGTGGCGGATATTGATAAAATAACAGAATACGGCGTGATGATGACGCCGGCATTGGCTATTGACGGCGCTATTGTCTCAGCTGGTAAGGTATTGAGTAAGGATGAAATTAAAAAGCTTATTTCATAAGTGGAGAGAAGGTTGAAAAGAATATACTCTATTCTTCTAGCTGTTGTTCTAATTAACCAGAGCGTTTTATTTGGAGAGGATGTCGCTGCGTCTAAACCGCAAAAGACAGGTTATGTAAAAGCCTATTATTTTCACGGTGATTTCAGGTGTTCAAATTGCTATAAAATAGAAAAGTATTCCAAAGAGGCAATTGATAAATATTTCGCCAAAGAACTTATCTCAGGCGAATTGGAATATGAAATAATCAATATTGACGAGAAAGGCAATGAGCATTTCGTAAAAGATTACAAGCTTTACACAAAATCCCTTGTTATTTCCAAAATAGAAGATGGGAAAGAGGTGAAGTATAAAAATCTTGAGAAAGTCTGGAATTATTTGGACAACAAGGAAGCATTTTATAATTATGTAAAGGAAGAAGTTACAAAATTTTTAGAGGAAAGTAAATGACTCTGATCTTAACTGGTTTTTTATCAGCCCTGTGGCTTGGGATATTGACTTCTATGAGTCCATGCCCTCTTGCGACTAATATTGTTGCGATCTCGTTCATTTCAAAACGTATCACTAATCCAATTTTTGTTTTTCTTGCAGGGTTAACTTATACGCTTGGAAGGATGTTTTCTTATGCTATTTTGGGGATACTTATTATTAAGTCAATTCTGGCAATTCCAGAGTCTGCGCAATTTCTCCAGAAGTATGTAGTTAAAGCCATGGGACCTATCCTGATACTTACAGGACTTGTTCTATTGGAAGTAATTAAACTAAAATTTTCAAGCTTTACGCTTTCCGAGAAACACCGTAACGCCCTTATTGAAGCAGGCGCGCCCGGAGCATTTATACTAGGGGTATTTTTTGCGCTTGCATTCTGCCCTATATCTGCAGCGTTATTTTTCGGAAGCCTTATCCCGCTTGCATTTAGCCATAAAGCGGGCTTTCTTTTCCCGCTAATATACGGCATAGGGACAGGTCTGCCGGTTTTATTTTTCGCGGTAGCTATAGCCATAGGCGTCAGTTCGCTCAATAGATGGTTTTCTAAATTGACTGTTCTTGAATTATATATGCGGAAAATTACAGGAGCTATTTTTATTCTGGTAGGTTTTTATTACAGTGGTATTTATCTTATTAAACTTTTTTAGAAGGACTTGTGCGATGCAGGAAAGTGTTGTAAAAAAATTATCATTTCTGGACAGGTTTCTTACGCTATGGATTTTTCTGGCCATGGGTTTAGGAGTAGCAGGGGGTTATCTCTATCCGCAGATTGTGAATTTTTGGAATACATTCCAGGCAGGTACGACCAATATTCCGATTGCTATTGGCTTGATTTTAATGATGTATCCACCCCTGGCTAAGGTTAAATACGAAGAGCTCGGAGATGTCTTTAAAAACGTCAAAGTGCTAACTTTATCACTGGTGCAGAACTGGATTATCGGGCCTGTTTTGATGTTTATATTGGCGGTAGTTTTCCTGCGGGGTTATCCTGAATACATGGCAGGACTTATTATGATAGGCCTTGCCCGATGTATTGCTATGGTAATCGTGTGGAATGATCTTGCTTGCGGAGACACGGAATATTGCGCAGGGCTCGTGGCGTTTAACTCTATTTTTCAGGTCTTATTTTTTTCAGCATATGCGTGGGTTTTTATTACGATATTGCCTGCGTGGTTGGGTTTAAAGGGTGCAATTGTAAATGTGACTATGGCGCAGATCGCGCATAGCGTTTTTATTTATCTGGGCATACCGTTTTTAGCAGGGATTATCACGCGTTTTACGCTTATTAAGCTGAAAAGTAAAGATTGGTATCAGTCTAAGTTTATTCCTGCGATAAGCCCGTTGACGCTTATCGCCCTTTTATTTACTATCGTGGTCATGTTTTCACTGAAAGGCGAATTTATAGTAAAGATTCCCATGGATGTGGTGCGTATTGCTATACCGCTTTTGGTATATTTTGTGGTAATGTTTTTGGTGTCATTTTATATGGGCAGAAAACTTAACGCTGGCTATGCTAAAACAGCAACACTTTCTTTTACCGCAGCTAGCAATAACTTTGAATTAGCTATTGCTGTAGCGGTTTCAGTTTTTGGAATAAATTCTGGGGTAGCTTTTGCAGCAGTTATAGGACCTTTAGTTGAAGTACCCGTTCTTATAGGGTTAGTTAACGTAGCACTCTATTTTAAAAAAAGGTGGTTTACCTAAAAAAACTGTACGATTTCTGTATACCAAAGGCATTGCGTATTTATAACTTATTGATTATAATAGCGTTGTGGAGTGGCAGGTCCTTATCCTACCTCCTCCGCCAGTAATACCAGTTTGAACTTTTTAACCGCATAGGGTGCTATAGGCATTCTATGCGGTTTTTTATTTTTTTAAATTTTTTGAAAGAAAATCGTCTCCAGATGTGTCTTATATTATAGGGGCAGACATGTCTGTCCCTATAAGGTCGCAAATTGCGACCTTAAACACAAAAGGAGGCCAGTCATGGGGAATGAATTAGTTTCGGAGCAGGTAATTGAACCGAAGATTTTTATGATAAGAGGGCATAAGGTGATGCTTAGCAGGCATCTTGCAGAGCTTTATGAAGTAGAGCCAAAGGCCTTGGTCCAAGCAGTAAAAAGGAATATAGATAGGTTCCCTTCTGATTTTATGTTTCAATTGAGCTGGAAAGAAGCAGGATCTCTAAGGTCACAATTTGTGACCTTAGAGAATGGGAGCAATGAGCTTTCAAAAAGAGGTAAATACAGCAAATACCTTCCTTATGCTTTTACAGAACAAGGGATAGCCATGTTATCAAGTGTATTACGCAGTAGGCGTGCTATACAGGTCAATATAGCCATAATGAGGGCATTTGTAAGATTAAGACAGATTATTTCTACCAACAAAAAACTGGCCTATAAATTGAACGAGCTTGAACATAAAATAGAAAAGCATGACGAAGATATTCAAGCAATCTTTGAAGCAATACGTCAGCTTATGGCGCCTCCGCCTGTAAAACCAAAGCCGCAAATAGGATTTCATTCTAACTATTGATAAGCTACCATAACCGCATAAGATGTCTTATTTTGACTTATATTTGCAAGCTTTTATGGTTGTTTTCTTATTAATGTTTAAAGTCTTAGCCATTTCTCTGTAGGACATGTCTAATAAATGTAATTCTTTTACTTTTTGAGCTAATTTTTGGTATAATGGTATCTGTTCAAGAGGCTGAATTATAATCTTAGAGTGGATCTCGGATGCGGTACGAATTGATTGCAAACGGGTTCGCCATTATTTTTGTATTATATTGAAAATATTGCAGTTAGCGCAACTTATTTGATAAATAGATAAGTTGCGTTTTTGTTTTTATATGATTATGTTTGCATGAATTTACTTTTAATAGCGTCTAAAAACTGTATACCAAATGTATGCCTGGAAAGTTAAGAAAAAGTTTTTGATACTTTGTGCGCTAAAAGTGCACTAGAAAGTTGGCTAGAGTCTGTATAATTATGTTGATAAAGCTCTGTAAAGATAGTATTATATACAAAATGTGATATATAATGAAACATTTAATAAATATGGAAGGATGTTATGAGTAAAAATGGAGTTTATCAGTGTAATAGTTCTCAAGATTGCCACGAGAAAAATCATATTTGTAAGATAATAGTAAGAAAAGATTTAGGAATGATTAAGCAGTTAGTTAAAGACGCTCAGTTTTATTGTAAAAACTGTGGAAGAGCTGCGCATAATGAAGAAAATCTGTGCAATCCTTCCAAAATATAGGCGGTAAAGAGGTAGTGCTGACTCTTGAAGGCTTCTATCTTTTTCGCTAGTAGCAGAAAGGTTATAACATCTAGTAAGGCTAGGGAGGGAGCTATGGTAGTTAAGGAAATGCTGAAAAAAGCTATTGAGATGGAAGAGAAGGGTTATAAGTTTTATATGGATTCCGCAAAGAAAGCAGAAGACAGCGTTACTAAAAAAACTTTTGAATTTTTAGCAGAAAATGAGATGCAGCATATAAAGATAATAAAAGTATTCTACAAAAACATGGCTAAAGGAGACATTTTTCCTGATTTGACTCCAGGCGATATTCAAGATAAAACTTCAGAAGATATTATGATATTCGCCAGGAATATAAAAGACTTGAAAGAAAAGATAAAACCAAGCGAAAATGATAAAGAAGCTCTGGAATTTGCCATAGAGTTTGAAAACTCCGGATATAGCTATTATCAAAAGTTTCTCAAGGAATCAAAGGATAAAAATCTGACCGAACTATTAGACTTTTTACTTAAAGAAGAAGATAGACACTGCAAGGCCTTGATGGATATTCATACCTATATTACTGACGCAGCTAACTGGTATATGTACGAAGAAGGTTCTTTCCCGCAAGGTTAGCGTGCTATTAATTTTCTAAAACCTAGATAATATAAATTTTGCATGCATAAAGTTTTAATTTTTCTTTTATTTTTAAGCTTTTTAGGAGTAGATATGAAAAGTGCTAATGCGAAAGATAAATCTAAAATGCCTATTTTTAGTGCCCAGACGAATAAAGTCGAAGAAGTGGAACCTGTAATAAAGTCTGATAAAGAGTGGAGAGATGTCCTTACAAGAGAACAATACCGCATAATGCGCGAAAAAGGCACAGAAGCATCATTTACAGGTAAATGCGACATAGGTAAGTCAGGCGGTATATATAAATGCGCCGGCTGCGGGACAGACCTATTTAAAGTGGATAAAAAATTTGAATCAGGAACTGGTTGGCCAAGCTTCTGGGATCCGATTTCTAAACTCAACATAAAAGAAAAACCTGATAATAGTTTAGGGATGAAAAGAATAGAGGTCACGTGCGCAAGATGTGGAGCTCACTTAGGGCACGTATTTGAAGATGGCCCAGCGCCTACTTATAAGCGCTACTGCATAAATCAAATAGCATTAAAATTTATCCCAGCTATTAAAAAATCTTCAAAAACTGAAAAGGCAATATTTGCAGCAGGTTGTTTCTGGGGAGTAGAAGAGACTTTTAGAAACATTAAAGGCGTGGTTTCCACCAGAGTAGGTTATACTAGCGGCTCGCTAAAAAACCCGACTTACGGAGATGTCTGTACAGATAAAACCGGCCACGCAGAAGCTATAGAGATAGAATATGACCCATCTATTGTATCTTATGGAAAACTTCTTAATATATTCTGGGAAATGCATGACCCCACTGCATTAAACTACCAGGGCCGGGACATTGGCACTCAATACCGCTCAGCTATTTTTTACACTAATGAAGAGCAAAAAAATACAGCCATTTTATCCAAGGAAAATCTTGAAAAATCAGGAAAATATAATAAAAAAATAGCTACTCAAATAATCCCAGCTTCAGAGTTTTATCCAGCTGAGGGCTATCACCAACAATATTATATGAAACGCGGGATAAAGTTTTGTCCGCGATAAATTAACCTCTGAATAATAGCTATCTTATTTAGGCATATTCTAATAGTTCTGAGATAAAGCAGTATTTAGTGAATATAAAAAAAGCTAAAAGTAGAAAGAAATAAGAATATCTAAAGTATATCTTGTGCCAAAGCAATACCTATCCAACGCAAAAATATACAAAAACAATCTGCAAAAACTGTACGATTTCTGTATACCAAATGTATGCTTGAAAAATTAGAACAAGTTTTTAGTGATTTGATGCGGTACCTTGAATATCCCCTATTTATATGGCATACTTTATATAATAATAGGTAGCTTAACCATAAGCTTACAAAAGGCTATTTTTTTGCCAAGATTATGAAAAAGATTAAAAAACTTATTACATTATTGTTAATAATTGCTTTTATCTTTACAGGCGATGTCTATGCATTGCAAGTTAAGAATGCATTAAGAGTTCCTCTTCTATTTAGCAAAGATAATCTTGCTAGTGGCGGAAAGCTGCCTTTCCTTTCCCGTTTTCAACAAGGGGCATTTATAGAGTTTCCTGATTACGGCGATAATGAAACTGTACTAAAAGAGGCAAAGCATTTAACCGAATTATTATCTAATTTTGAGCAGGGTAAATTTTTTCTAAGGTTAACTAACGCTAGCTTAGCCTTAAATTTATATACTAGAATACCTATAAATACTAAAAAGAAACACAGGAAAGATGTTCATTGGCTTATATATGGAGGCAGTCTAAATAGGTGTATAAAATCTACTATTGGAACAATTATGCAAAATGGTAGAGAGCAACTTACAAAAGAATCAGTAACATTAATAACTCTTCCTCTATTTGCTATAAGCGCAAGAACAAGAAATGTGAGTCAAAAGCATCATCCTATTATATACTCAGGCCCTATGGAAATAGCTGATTTACCTGAATTGTTGGCACAAAAGTCGCTCAACGGAAGGATTAGTTCAGGCAATGGTTTTGATATAGCATATGATTATAAATACAGAATTATCATCAGGGAAAACGGTGAAGTATTAAAAGTTGTTAATCAAAAAGGTGGCCCCACTTTTGTGCTAGATTTTTATACTACCGCAGAATCTATGTACGCTGATGCTTTTGAAATCAGTAATGAATTAATAGATATATCATCAGATGTGCCTCGTCCAGTCAGAGTGGGTATATAAAGTTTGACAGCAATTTGTAGTTTTAAACCATCCTAACCTGGTTAGATTTATCGGTTTTATTCTTCTCTTTATTCTGTGCCCAAACGGTGCCCATCCAAAGCGAAAATAGACGAAACTAGAGTAAACTAAAGTGAACTGTATAGAAAGCTTAATCTCTTGACAATAAAAGAGTTAAGTTATAACATATTTATTGACTGTGAGTTAGGAAAACACGCTCAATAGGCTCCTACCTCCTCCGCCAGTGATACCAATTCGGACTTTTTAACCGTCTGCCAAAGTTCTATGGCAGACGGTTTTTTATTCGTAATAAAAATATTTGAAAGAAAATCGCCTCGAGATGTGTCTTATATGGTAGAAGGGAGGTGGTTATGGGAGAATCAATCACAATTGGGAAGATAGAAAGTAGAATATTCCAGATAAGAGGAAAAAGGGTGATGCTGGATGAGGATTTGGCCGCGCTTTATGGTGTTGAAACAAAACAGTTAAAAAGGCAGGTTAAAAGAAATATTGAAAGATTTCCAGATGATTTTATGCTGCAGTTAACAAAAAAAGAATACCAGGATTTTCTAAGGTGCCAATTTGGCACCTTAGAAATGGGCAAATACTCAAAGTATCTTCCATATGCATTTACTGAGCAGGGCGTTGCCATGCTTTCAAGCGTTCTAAATAGTAAGCAGGCCATTATGGTAAATATTCAAATCATGAGAGCATTTGTTAATTTAAGAAGGGTAGGTTTGACTTACGCTGCTTTAAAAAGGCAAATCGAAGGAATGGAGAAAAAGTATGATGGACAGTTTAATGTAGTTTTTGAGACTATTAAAAAACTTTTAACCCCCCCCGCTAATTAAACCAAAGCCACAGATAGGTTTTCATTCTAATCGTTGATAGCTATCGTAACTGCGTAAGAGGTATTATTTTGACTTATATTCGTAAGCTTTTATTGCTGTTTTCTTATTAATATTTAAAGTTCTAGCTATTTCTCTGTAGGACATGCCTAATAAATGTAGTTCTTTTACTTTTTGAGCTAATTTTTGGTATAATGGTATTTGTTCAAGAGGCTGAATTATAATTTTGGCCTGGATCTCGGATAAGGTACGAATTGGTTGCAAACGGGTCCACCGCGATAGAGTTTTTATCATATTGAAAATACTACAGTTACGCAGCTTATTTGATGAATAGATAGGTTGCGTTTTTTTGTTTCTATCTGATTCTATTTGCTCTTAGTTGTTTCTAATAGCGTCTAAAAACTGTATACCAAATGTATACTTAAAAAGTTAGGACAGGATTTTGACACTTTTTGTGCCTAGATAATGTCTAAATAGAAGTTTCCTCATACCTTGAATATTACCTATTTATATGGCATACTTTATATAATATAGGTCATTAAACTATAAGCCTACAAAAAGTTATTTTTTTGCCATGATTATGGAAAAGATTAAAAAAGATTTAAATTCTAAAGTTATATCATTGGTTATAGCTATGTCATTTATCTTTAATAACACAGCATATGAAATAAACTTGTCTAGAAATATATCCTACAAGTTAAGAGCTCCTTTAATAACACAAAATAAACCAGAAAGATTAAGAGAAGGAATGGCTGCTATGCTTGATACATCAAACTTAACGGCCCGCGAACACCAGCTGTTAAATTTAGCCCTTAGATCTTTTTTTACAGGTTTTGATAATATACACCAAGATATAAGAATGGCAACGTCCCAGGAACTAGTCGATATAGACCCAGAAGATGATTTAAGAAGTCTAAACGGCCTCAAAGTATATATTATTACAGAAGAACAACTGCGCAAAGCCCTCGCAGATCATACTGATGCCAAAGAAAGAGAAATAGAATATCTTGTCAATAATTTAATTTCTCATCCAGGCAGATTCAGAACACAAGAAGGCAAGTCAAATGCAATAAATCTTTTTATCTTAGAAAAGTATTATACGGCGATTAGAAAATTAAATGTTGAACTAAAATCTATCTGGGCTAAACATGAAAAGGCGCATTTAGAAAATATAAATTCTACTGAAACCGATATTGCAAGCATATATCCGCTCGATAAAGTAGTTAAGCCTTTGGGCTATTTCAAGAAACCAAAGACTAATGATAAAAGGGCATTAAAGGAAGCTGTAGAGCTGATTACTAGAGAAGTTAAAAAACCTAATAGGCTTAGGCCTTTATTGGTATTTATAGATGGAGATTCGCGAGTAGGCAAAACTGTATTGGCAGACGATGTCACATTGTTATTACCAGATGACATTAGTTACAAAATCATTGGCATAGATGATTACCATAAATTGGAATATATAACTGGCGATCTATTGGCATATGTAGATCAACATGGAGGTGAGACAATGCGGGAATACTAGGATTATAGACAAGCTGCCATAGATCTCAATGCCTTAATAGAGTCTGGCAGTTTTGATTTGATAATAATAGAAGGCTTAAATTCTTTATTCGTAGAATCAAAACTTGCTAAGTCCCATGTAAAATTTGATATTAAGATTCATGTCATTGCTGATAGAGAAACCAGAGAATATATTTATATGAAAAGATTTCCAGGAGAAATGAAAAAGATGGAAAATTATCTTACGCGATATATTCAAAGATATTCTCCGGAAACAGTTCGTTATGATATTGTTATAGATAACAGCTTAAGGAAATATGATGATAGTGTTATTCAGAAAGAAGGCCATGCGGCAAGAAGGTCTAGTTTATAGAAATTATAAAAAGAAATATTTATACTCATCAAAAATGTTTTTATAGATAAAGATTAGTTGGCATTAGAACTACGACCTTATTGTTTGTAGGATTATTTAACGTCGTTTCAGGACAAATTTTGTGAAGCAAAATTCTGTACAAAATATCTAAAGATTAAGAATTAACTGTTTTATGCCCAAATGGCGCCCATCCAATACTAAAACAACACCAAACAAAACTAAACATCAATAGCCACCAGGATACCTTAATATCTTGACAATAAAAGAGTTATATCATAATATATTTATTGACGAAGAGTTAGGAAAACATGCTCAATAGAATCCTACCTCCTTCGCCAGTTAGAAGAAAGGAAAAAATAAGATGGCAAGAAAAAATGTTTTAACAATTAGCATTTTACTGACAGGTTTGACGGTGGCTTTATTTTTACCGAGCAAGCTTTTTGCGGATTTGAAAGATAAAAATACAAAGGTTTATTTTACTAATGGAGATAAGATATCAGGTAAAGTTATTTCCGAAGAAAATGACTTTATTACTATTGCCAATGATTCGCTTGGAGAGGTAAGGGTTAAAAAAGCCCTTGTCTCGAAGATCGTTATCGAGGGAGAAATAAAAGCGGCTGAGGTAATAACCATAGAAGAGTCAAAGCTCTGGAAAAAAGAACTTGGCGTGGGTTATAGCCAATCAACTGGTAATACCAGAAAATCCAATGCCTCAGTAGATTTTGCTGCAAACAAGAAAACAGATAAAGATGAGACCAGTATCAGGGCAAATTCATTCTATTCTTCGGCAAACAAGAAAATGGACGGCCAAAAATGGTATGGCATGGGCCGTTATGCCTTGAATCTATGGAGCAGCGTGAAATGGTTTAATTTTTATAAACTAGAAATAGACCATGACAGATTTGTAAATATCAATTACAGGGTTATACCATCAATAGGTCTTGGCTACTGGTTTAGCGATACTGCTGACTGGAAGGCCATGACAGAGGCAGGCCTTGGTTCGGGATATGTTAATTACAGGGATGACACTAAAAACACTAATGAGGCTATAATTATTTCCAGATCATTTTTTGATAAAAGACTTTTTAAAGAATCTCACCTGTCAGAAGATTTTACAATATACCCGTCTTTAAAAAATAGCGGGGAATATAGATTGCATTCTGAAACCGCGTTCATCAATCCAGTCACCAAGCAGCTTTCTTTAAAGGTAAGCCTAATAGAAGATTACAATTCAAATCCTGCTAAAGATAAAAAGAAAAACGACACGCAGATTATATCGTCTTTAAATTATTCTTTTTAGTGAAGATGTGAGTGAATTTCAGCGCCATTGCAACCAATTCGAACCATTGCGGTTTTTGTCTGTGTCAGAAATCTAACAATAGCATGAACAGATCTTTAAAAACAGTTTCAGCCGGCATACTAGGAACAGCTTGTAATAATAGGGGAAAATATGGTTAACCGCTTTATTTTTGGTTTGTTGACTTTTGTATTCTTAATATGTTTAGGTTCAAAAGGTTATGCTGGTGATAATCAAGATGCGGATATTTTTTACAAAGTTACAATAGAAAATCCAAAAGAAAGCAAAATAAATATGGTGGCAATTTTTAAAAAATTATCGGATTCAGATTTGATTATAACGGAACAGACTTTTTCCGAGTATCTTAATTTAAGCGATCTGAAATCAAAAAATGAAGCAGGCGAGTCTCTTACGATAGATACTACTATAGGAAGCGCTATAGGGCCTGAACGTAAATACGAGCAAAAGGTTTATAAGATAAAGTCTAAAGGTGTCAGGAATGTAATAGTAGAATATTCCGTTAAGCCCGGCACTCTCGGAAAACATGGGCATAGAGGATATTTAGATGAGCGCTTTGGTTTAGTCAATGGGGAAGAGCTATTTTTATTTCCGATAGATGAGTCTGGTATTAATGAAATAACAGTTGAATTTAAACTTCCGCAAGGATGGGATGTGGTTTGCCCTTGGAGAAAGGAAGGAAACACCTTTATTCTGGACAAGAACTATCATGAACATATTCTTAATATCAATGATGTTTTATGCGAGGCAGTAATTGGATTTGGAAATTTTCAAATGCGTCAGAGAAATATAAATGGTTTTAATATACGCATATATGCGTTTTCTGATTGGTCAGATGAACATATACACGCTATCTGCGAACAGGCATTTAGATTAATAAAATACCAGTTGGAGCTTTTCGGCATCAATCAAAAGTGGGATTATGTAGTTATATTTGTGCCATACGCCAGCGATAAAAACCGTGTATTCGGAGGAAGCTGGTCATTTGGACAGGGGTTTGAGATGGAGACTCCCACCTTAAGAAGTTGGGAACTTTTTTCACATCGTTTTCATCATGTGTTTAATTATTATTATCCACTTGGGATGTATATGATAAAAAGATCGAGCGGATGGTTTACTGAAGCAACCGCTTCATATTATGAATTACAGGCGCTTGCTAACAGTGGTTATTACAAACTAGAAGATAGATTGCCAAGATTAAAGGGTGATTATGATTCTTTGAAATCAAAATATGATGCTCCAGTTTCCTCGGAATATAAACAACGTTTTCAGGCCATGGAATACCTGCATTATACAAAGGCGCCGCTTGTTGCCTATCTGATGGATAAGAAAATAAAAGAAGACACAAAAGGCAAAAAGGATTTAGACAAATTTTTAAAATATATTTATTCGATACACGGCGCCAAAAGAAGCGCGGTAAACCTTGAGGAAGAACTTAAGCAATTTACAGGCATAGAATTTGGAGATTTTTTCAAAAAGTATGTTAATGGGACCGAGTCAATAGAGATAGGCGCTAAAAAGTAGTTCTGAATAGATGTTTATTGAATAGCCACGTAAACTAAGATATAATCATTTTAAACCAAAGTCTATTATCTTTTATTGAGAATAGCCTTGTTCTATTTATACCTAAAAATAAGTTCTAATAAAATGTAAAACACACCGCCAGTTAGAAAATGAAAAGAAGATCAAAAAATAAACAAGATAAAACCAGACAGATGCAAATCAAATACAATGATATGATGTATAAATATGGGCTTTTGTCTTATTTTATGGATAACACTCCTGATGTTATTTATTTCAAGGACAGAAAAGGGGAGTTAGTTTTAGTCAATCAAGCTCACGCAAAGGCCCTAGGCATGAAGCCCGAGGATGTTATCGGAAAAACAGATTTCGATTTCTTTCCAAAAAATAGGGCCAAAAGAATAGCCAAAGATGATATGTATGTTATAAAAACTGGAAAGTCCATGATTGATAAAGTAGAGAGGGCTACACGGTCGGACGGCGTAGCCAGTTATGTTTCTACAACTAAAATACCAATGCGTGATGAAAGAGGGAATATTGTGGGGCTGGCAGGCATTACCAGGGATATTACCAGGCGTATGCAGTTTGAACGTTTAGAAAAAGAAAAGATACGCGTCGAAAAAAAATTAGAAGTGCTTGAGGCCATGAATAAGGTAAAATCCGATTTTATCTCAACTGTTTCGCATGAACTTAGGACTCCACTTGCGATTATAAAACAGTTAGTTGCTCTTATTTTTGAAGAGGCAGTAGGCTCTATTAACAATAAACAGAAGGAGATCATTAAAAAGGTCGAAGATAATATAAAACGCTTAAAAAATCTGATAGACGATTTACTTGATATGTCCAGGATAGAACGGAACAAGCTCGAATTGAACTATTCTTTGATTAATTTTTGTGATCTGCTAAAAGACTCAGAAAGTTTTTACAAAAAGTTAGCAGAAGAAAAAGGCATAGATTTAAACTATCATTTACCCAAGAAGGATATCAATCTTTTTATTGATATAGATAGAATAAATCAAGTAGTCGCGAATCTCATTAATAATGCTATAAAATTTACCGAAGAAGACGGAAATATTTCCGTCGAGATCAAAGTTTTGGAAACAAAGGTCAGGGTGGGAGTGATAGATACTGGCATCGGTATTGCTAAATCAGATTTACCTCAACTCTTTAATAGATTCGTACAGGTTTCTAATGCTGGTGTTGCAGGGAAGAAAGGCGTAGGATTAGGCCTTTCGATAGTAAAAGAGCTCATAGAGAGACATGGAGGGGAAGTCTGGGTTGAATCTGAATTAGGCGTGGGAAGCAAGTTTTATTTTACCTTACCTCGTTTTTATAGGCCTGACACATTAGATAAAGATATTAAAGATAAAATAGATAATTGTTTAAATAAAGGCATATCGCTGCAGTTTATTAATTTAATGTTCGTTAATTATAAAGAATTTAAAAAAAGGATTAAGATTGGCTCCGAAGAGTTGTTTGAAGATCTGAAGATTATCATGGATACAACATTCAAAAAAATCCGTAAGGATAATATTAAAAATTTCCCTATGGTTTTGACAAATAAAAAAATCGGAAAATGCAGCATTATCCTCCCTAAACTAATAGGGGGGGAAAATGCTCAGGTCGTCAAGTTGTTTAAAGATAAAATAAAAAACTATTTTATGGAGCAGAAGATCGAATCTGCTTTCGTGAACATAGGAGTTTCGTCATACTCGACCAAAGCCTGTTTGCCTGTTGCCAGGCATTTTCACTCCAAATTTTCCGTCAAGGAAGTATATATCGGCTTGGAGATGAGACGGTTCAAGAGAGTTCTTTATAAGACAAAAATTAAAGTTTTTCTTTCTAAAAATAAAATAGAAACAAAACAGACTATAGATATCTCGGAAGGAGGAATCTGCTTTATAACAAAAAAAGCATTAAAGACAGATTCTTGGATAAATATTAGATTAGAATTTGATAAGGCAAAAGAACCTGTTATTCATGCCAAGGCGCGCGTGGCCTGGATAAAAAAGATAGAACTATTATCAGGGGAAGCTCTTAATAAATACAAAGTAGGAGTAGAATTTATCGATTTGGAAAGTAAGTATAGAAAAGTTATTTCCAGAGAATTAAAATCTTTACCCGGGAGATAAAAATGACAGAAAAGAAAAACGACAAGAAAATAATTTTGCTTGTTGAAGACGAAAAGGATATGGCATATGCGGTAACTCTTCAGCTGGAAGCCAAGGGTTATGAAGTTATTGCTGCCTCTGATGGCAGGGAAGGGCTTGATAAGGCGCGTATGAAAAAGCCGGATTTAATCATATTAGATCTAATGCTGCCAAAGATAGACGGTTACAAGATTTGCCGCATGTTGAAATTTGATGATAAATATAAAAATATTCCTATAATTCTATTTACTGCCAGAGCTCAAGATTCGGACGAAAAGGTAGGCAAAGAGGTAGGCGCTGATGCCTATATAATCAAACCATTTGAACCAAGCGAGCTTTTGGCTAAAATCCACGAATTGCTTTGCAAAAGTTAAATCATAAAATTTCTCTTTATTTTTATACATATATGATTTAAAATAGTTTACTAGAGTCATATATAAAAGGAGGGCTATATGAAAAGAACGCAGGCATTCTTGGTAATGGGTTTTATAATAGCCACAGCTTTAGCCATAGGATTTTTTATGCAGAAAGAAGAGGAGAAGAATATCAGGATAAAAGTAGAAAGCATGCTTAGCTCTATGATAGAAAGAGCGGATAATCTTAAAACAGAGATGACCAATAGGATTCAGGAAAAAGAAAAACTCATATCATATTTATCAGCCAGCCTTTCAAAAGAAAAATTGATAAACTTAAAACTAGCCCAAAATCTGGATCGTTCCAGTAAAAGGTTTGCAGTAGCCAGCCGCAATAAAAAACCAGTAGAACTTGAAAAGATTATTATATCTTCATTATTGGAAGCAGAGGGCAGGGTATTGGCTGTTGACAAGCAGAATGATCTCGTTGTAATAAACCTAGGCTCTACTAACAATTTAAAAAATGGCGATAAACTTTCTATTTATAGAGGTGATAATTTTATAGCAAATGCTGAACTTGTAAAGGTTCAGGACAGGATTTCAGCAGCAATGATTCTGCCTGAAACAAATAGCAAAGACACAAAGGTGGAAATAAACGATACAGTGAAGTAGCCTTGCGTAAAGAGGGGGCATTATAATGAAGATAAAAATAGTCATATTGGTTGGTGTTTTTATTTTTGTTCAGAATCTGGCGCAGGCTATGGAATCCCAAGAAAAACTTACAAGGATTGCAATAGCCAGCTCAGAGGCTATTAAATATGAATCCAGATGGCTGGATAACCCTCCGAGGCTTATTGTAAAATTCAAGACCCCTAATGTGTTTGGTAAATTAGTTAAAAGCACATCGTTAAACGAAGGCGTGATAAAAGATATAACGGTAAGTTACTATCCTGACAAAGTGTTGAATTCGGAAAAGAGACAGATAAAGTTTCTAACCTTTTGGCTTAGCCAGAAAACCTATTATAAAGTATGGAGCGGCGATAATAGAATTTTTATTGATTTTAAAAATCCTACGCTTAACTCAGAATCAAAACAGATTGAAATTTCCAGCATTGTGACCACAATAGGCCTTAATTCTAAGGATAAAGCAGTAGATGCTTTATTGGCCAGCGTTAGCAAAATATATGATGCACCTGCTTCTAATGTTGTAAAAAATACCATGCCAAAAACTTTGGATTTTACATGGCTTCTTGCATTTTTGTTGATCAGTGTATATATTCTATGGTTCAGGCCAAGGGAGTGGAAAAATTTAATAGATAAGCTGGCGAGCCCGCAGATTGTAGCTTCTTTTCACCATGAAAAAAGAAAATGGTGGCGCCATAATCTTTTGCCATTAAAGGATAATAATATTTACATAAAACTTGAGTCTCCTGAATCCAAGACGAACTTGGGCCTTATCCCAAAAGATATAGGTTATGGAGGCTTGAGTTTCGAATGTAATAGGTCGAAAAGATTAAAAGGAAAATTGAATCTTAGCATATTCATGCCCGGCGTAGTATCCCCTGTGGAAGTCGAAGGGGATATCGCGTGGCAGAAAAATTCCTGGAATATTTTCAAGCGCCAGGTAGGCGTTTCTTTTATCAGGCCTCCTGAGAAAGACTGGGCCCGCATACATCATTATATAGAAGAACAATACGCTGCATTGAAGCAATGATAAAGTGAAACGCCGCTTACCCACAAATATATTTCCTATATTATTAATTCTGGCAGTTGCAATAGTCATTTCTATCATTATACTTTATAAGGCCCCTGCTAAACCTAAACCTGAAGGACAGGTCGCATTTGTAATAGATGACTGGGGGTATAGCCTGAATAATATTGATGCGCTCTTTCAAATTGATAGGCCGATCACTCTTGCAATATTGCCTCATTTGCGTTATTCAAAGGATATAAGCAATAGAGTGAAAAAACAGGGTCGGGGATATGATATAATTTTACATCTTCCACTGGAATCTAAAAGTGGAAAGTCAGCAGAACGCGATACCATAAGGTGCAATATGAAGAAGGAAAGGGTTATCTCCATATTAAAAGAGGACATTGAAAGCGTTCCTGGGATAATAGGGGTTTCTAACCATCAGGGCTCAGGAGTAACAGAGAATAAAGAAATCATGAAAGTAATATTAGAGGAATTAAAAAAAATGGATTTATTTTTTTTGGATAGCCGCACTACGCCTGTTTCTGTGTGCGGAGACATCTCAGGTAAAATAGGATTGAGATATGCTGAGAGAGGAGTATTCCTGGACCTTGCGCAGAAAAAGGAAGATAAACAATATAGAGCGTATATAAAAAAGCAGATAAAAGAGCTGATAAATATGGCCAAGATAAGAGGAAGCGCAATTGCCATAGGCCATGATAAAAGGCTTACCCTTGAGGTCATAAAGGATAGCATATTGGACATAGAGAAAGAAAATATAAAAATTGTGCCTTTAAAAAAATTAGCGGTAAAACATGAAAAATAATATTGTCTTAACAATTTTGTTTTTAATATTATGTTTGTCTGCGTGCGCAAGGGCGCCTATAAAAAGCGCTCCTGCGATGTCTTATCCGATAGAACATCAGGTTGTGCCTGACAGCATAACTGCAACCTCTGCGATATTCAGGCAGGATGTAGTGCACGAAGTAGGGCCAGGCGAGACAGTATGGCGTATCAGTAAAATGTACGATATCCCCATGGAGGATATTGTAAGGGTTAATAATCTAAGCGACTCTACTCAACTCGAAAAAGGCCAGCGTCTTATTATCCCAAACGCAGCCCCTATGAGATCTATCATACCTTTATATCCGAATGATATGTGGAAATATATAATTATCCATCACAGCGCTACGGATGTTGGCAATGCGCTATCTTTTGACTATGTGCATTCTCATAAAAGGCTCTGGAAAGGCCTGGGGTATCACTTTGTAATAGATAACGGGACAGGCGAAACAAAGGACGGTCACATAGAGGTATCTCCAAGATGGCTTCATCAGGAATACGGCGCGCATTGCAAAGCAGGTGAGATGAATTATAGAGGTATAGGAATTTGCCTTGTAGGCAACTTCAACGAAGAAAAAATCTCAAAAGAACAGATGGATTCTTTAATATACCTTGTGGATATACTTAAAAAATACTATAACATACCCGATTCTCATATCCTGGGTCATGGCCAGGTAAATGGCGCCAAGACAGACTGCCCTGGCAAAAAATTCCCATGGAATGATTTTCACTTCCATAAATAACAAAGTTGTTTCAATTCTCTTCTTGCCTATATTATTTCATCGTAGTATTATATCGATATAATGCGCCCATAGCTCAATTGGATAGAGTGCCAGCCTACGAAGCTGTAGGTTCCCCGTTCGAACCGGGGTGGGCGCGCCAGCTTTTCCAAGGACAGATAGAATAAAAATATAAAGCATTATTTTTTGAAAATCTTAACTAGTTTTTTGATAGATAAATGTCTATATTAAAACTTAATACTATCACATCAACAAAAAAAAAGATTATGGTTGCGTCGTATGGGATTGCCATAATTTTTATATCTTTAATAATATTTTATTTAATAAATTATTTAACTAAGCCGAGAAATTTAAATGTTATTTTAATCACTGTAGATGACTTAAGACAAGATCATCTTGGTTGCTATGGTTATAAAAGAAATACATCGCCTAATATCGATAAGTTGGCCAGAGAAGGAATTTTATTTACTCAAACAATTTGTCAGGGAGGGTGGACGGCAAATTGTTTATTTTCTTTGATTACTTCAACTTATCCTTATACACATGGAGTTCTTGAGTGGACCGATTGTTTAAATAGATCTTTGCCTACTTTAGCCTCTTTATTGAAAAGTCATGGCTACTACACAGAGCTAATTAATGGGCACTCTGCTGCTAATAGACTGGCAGAGATGGGTTTGGTTAGAGGATTTGATGCCTGGAATGATAACAAAGGAGAAATAAAGGCAGATAAGATCACTGACAGAGCAATTAAATTTTTATATGAGAATAGGAATAAAAAATTCTTTTTATGGCTACATTATTTTGATCCTCATGGCCCTTATGAGCCACCTCCGCCTTACAATAAAATATATGTAGATGATAATTTATATGTAACAAAAAAACACATCCCCGTTTCCACTAATAACCAAAAATTTCTTTGGTCTAGTGCGGGAAAAATTCCATATAATATTCAAGATAAGGGCATTACAGATGTTGATTATTATATTGCCAGATATGATGGCGAGATAAGATTTACCGATGAGCAGATAGGTAATTTAATAAGAACTATTGAAGAATTAAAATTGGATAAGAAGTCCGTTATAATTTTTACTGCTGATCACGGAGAATGCCTGGGTGAGCACGATAACTTTTTTATGCACGGTTTGTTATGCGACGAGATTTTAAAAGTCCCGTTAATTCTTAAATACCCAAATGCATTACCAGCAAATAAAATAATTAAATCACAAATTGGGCATATTGATATTATGCCTACGCTTCTTAGCCTTTTAAGAATAAAAACAAAAATACATATGGAAGGCATTAATCTTGAACCCTATATCTTGGGTTTCAGGAATCGCTTTCCAGAAAGAGCTATTTTCAGCGAAACCAGCGCATCTATCGACAACCCTTATAATATAATAATTATCTCTCTTCGACTCGAAGGATGGAAATTAATAGTTTACTATTTAAGTGAAGGAGTTAATAGGCTTTTAGACTTAGAAAAAGTCTATTCTGAAGATATCTATTCAAAAAAGCAAATCTATAAACTTTATAATTTAAAAAAAGATCCTCATGAATTAGTTAATCTAGTAAACGTAGAAAAAGAGCAATTTTCCATCTTAAAGGCAAAACTAAAAAATTGGCTCAGTCATCAAAGATTAAATAAGACCCCTTTTAGTAAACCCCTTGATGAAAAAGTAAGGGATTTGTTAAAATCTTTAGGATATTTATGATATAATGAAAATAAACTTTAATAATCACAGGTTCCGGCTGGAAGATATTTGAATCAAAAGGCCCTTATTTTTACTTATATTGGCATCAGGCATGACTTTGAAAACTCTTATGCTATTTGAAAAAGTGATTGGTGATTAAATGAGATTAGATATCTTAAAGAAAGAAGAAGCCCAGAAAATAAAAGAATTATTATTTACATACGAATTTAACGATTATTCTACCTATCGGATGTTAGATAGAGAAAAATTGAAAGATTTTTTATTTAATCAGATCTTAACTTTATTAAAATTCGATAAAAATTGGGTTGTAGTGGCATATGAGAAAGAAAAGGTTGTTGGGTTAGCTACTCTAAGCTTTCTCTTCTGGGACACAAAGCATTTTGGATTTAATATGGCTAAGATTGACTATCTAATGGCAAGAGGAGATTATACACAAGCTGCCATGATAAAAAATAAATTATTATCTTATTTGTTTCAAATATGCAAAAATTCAAAAATCACCCATTTGTCATGCAGAATAAATATAAATGATATTTCCAGCATTCATGCATTAGAAAGAAATGGATTTACATTCATGGATACGTTGGTTACTTATATATTTAACCGATACAGGCACAAGGTCCTTAATATAAAAGAGTTATACAAAGTTAGAGGGTTTAAAAAGAAAGATCTGCAGATACTAGCAGATATTGCTAAAGAAGTCTTCTCTAAGGACCGTTTTCATTTAGACCCGCATATTCCTCATATGAAGGCTAATGACTTATTTAGTGAATGGGTTAGAAATTGTAGTAGCGGAGGATATGCAGATAAAATCTTCGTTGCTGAAAGCAGAAAACAACCCGTTGGTTTTTTAACGTTTAAACTTAATAAGGAGCTAGAAAGATTTACCAAATACAAGATAGCTGGCCGTGGCCTTTCAGCAGTGTTGCCTGGAGCAAAAGGTGTTTATCCCTGCTTAGTAAAGGCAGCGATTCAAGACATTATTTTACATTATGATTACCTTGAATTCGATACCCAATTAAATAATTATGAAGTAATAAAAGTTTGGCAGAGATTTGGTTTTAATTTTATAAGAGCAAAATATACATTTCATAAATGGTTAAGTTAAGATTATGGATTTTATAGATAAATTAAAAAATAGCAAGAAGATGTTTAAAGGAAAGTTCAACGATTCATATTATAGGTGACTGTTGCGATTAGGTAGAATGTTAATAAAAGCTTCTATGGCGAAATACCGTTTTGTCTGTTTGTCTCTCTTAAAAACCAGCTCGGCATGTTTAGATTCCGTTTCCGTTATTTATTAAGTAAGCGCTATTAAAAATCCACCTTGTAAGCCATTTTTACTTCCGTTTCTCCAAGATTTTTATCTTTCATTTCCTTATAGGTTGTGTTATATTTTTATTCATGACAAAATCATTTTTCTTACTCAATAAAGTTAATAAAATTATGTCTAATTTTAGCATGCTCTTATTTTGGTTTAAAAAAATTGCTATTTTGACAAAAAGATTTAAGTTTTTATTGATCGCGATTTTATCTTTAGCTTACATTATAATAAATCTTTTTACATTATGCAAATTTCCATCCGTTTGGAGAGACGACGGATTTATAAGTGAACCCGCTTGGCAGTTTTTAAAAAATGGGACGTTTGGCACAAACCTGTTTGACGGAATCTACCCGTGTTATAAATCCGATATTGTTTATGGCAGAATACATCTCTTATCCATAGCTTTATTATTTAAGCTTTTTGGATGTGATCCTTACTTTGCTCGGCTTGTATCTTTTTTGTGTGGCATAACCGCTGCTTTTTTTATTTTCTTAATAGGTAAAAAACTTTTTGATAATAAAACAGGCTCAATAGCAGCTATCCTGTTTTTATTTTCAAAACAATTTCTTATTAATAGTCACTTGCCGCGCCAGGAAATGATGCTGACGCTATTTATTGTTATCACAATATATGTATATATCTTGGCGAAAGATAAGGGATCCAGTTTACTGTTCTTTCTCTGTGGCCTGATTGCTAGTTTATGTATCGATGTTCATCTGAATGGCGTAATAGTTCCCGTAGCAATAGGGGTATTATTTTTGTTTACGTATAAAATACAGGTTTTTAGAAAATTTGGTTTTTGGTTTTTTATATTTGGTGTCTTATTTGGAGTTGCCTATTGGCTACTAGTGCATGTATTTCCCAGTGTGCATTTCTTTGAATATTTTTTTGATTGGAAATATATTAATAAAGACAGTTTTTCAACAAATTTTCCATTGATACCTATTCTATCAGGCAATCTCTTTCAATGCATAATCGCAGAAGCTGGAAGATATATTAATTATATTCGTTATATATGGTCCGGAGAGCAATATCTTAATATTTTCGAAGCAATTCTAATAATAATCGCTTTAATTTTTAATTTCCGTAATAAAAATAAATCTATCTTATCAATAATTGTTTTTACGTTAATGAGCTTATTATGTCTTTTAGTTGTTCACAAATCGATTTTCTATTTAATTTATTTATACCCTTTTTTTGTTCTTTCCATAGCAAGTTTTTCCTGTTATTTTCAGCGCTCCAAAAATATATTTAAAAAATTTGTTATTGGCTCAGTCAGTTCAATATTATTGATATCATATATATGTCAGGATAGTTACAGATTATGGGAATTTAAAGATAATAACTACTATAAATATTTAAATAATCTTAAACGATTTATCACGCCTTGGTGTGCAATTATAGGCCCATCAACCTGGTGGTATGGTTTTTACGAGCAGAGATATTACGCTATCCTAGCGCTAGATTTTCATTATTTAGATATATATACAAACCGAATTGATTTTATACGACAAAAGCAAATAAAATACATACTTATTGATGAATATTTGGGAAAAAGGCTTCCCCCTGAGATGGAAAATTTTTTGAGAGCTAATTGTATTCTTATTGCTACACTGAAAGATAAATTTTATGGCGCCGAGTCATTTATACCCAACTATTCATCATTCTATGCGTTGAAAATTTATAAAGTAAAAGATAGATGGTATTCTGAAATAAACTATAACCTGTCTCTATAAATTGTACCAGTTCTTAAGAGAACAATCGTATTTTCTAGCCACTTTGGCGATCAGGATGATCAGGATGATAAAGATTCAAATTTTATATGATTTATGATATAATTAAATGTTGTAATATAAGTAACTATAATAAATTATAATAAAAAACCGAAATAAAATTAGGCCAAAGAATGAGTGCAAAGGATAGGTTT
>Ga0180009_10001811_pt1 | contig 25570 bp, 22 predicted proteins | sample OS_PC_MetaG_FD_123537 | JGI IMG/M metagenome (GOLD analysis project Ga0180009, IMG submission 123537) | Groundwater microbial communities from the Aspo Hard Rock Laboratory (HRL) deep subsurface site, Sweden - OS_PC_MetaG | ecosystem: Environmental > Aquatic > Deep subsurface > Groundwater...
AGTTCGTGAGTCATTCGCGGCAACCACCTTGACGAACTTCTGAAAGCAAAGGGTACTAGTAGAATATTGAATCTAGTACCGCTTTTCGATCAGAAGTCCCTGATAGCGGTTGACTGATACGACACAGGGACTTCTGATCGGCGGTACTAACAAACCAAGTTGGCAGAATTGCTGCCGTGCCCGCAGCTTTTGGAAAGACCTGACGGAAGCAGCCCGAATCAACCACCACCCATGCGCATTTTGTGATTGTCCCACCTTTCCATGAAGCTGCGCGCCTCGATGTCGCTCATGTTCTCGAAAACAAAGTGGACCTGTTGCACCGGCAGTTCCATCGGCCCCACACGTTCATCGCCTTGGTATACGAGCTTTATGTCGACGCGCTTGTCGCCGTCGCGCAACAGGATTTCGTCACCTTCCACCGAATATGAGAAATCGCCGATCGCATCAGGTAGCTGGCGGATAAACTCGTCCTTGCGGATTTGAACTTCGCGGATCAATACGCCTGTCATCGGGACCTCCTTCGCGCTGCTGGCTTATGGTGATGGCGGCAAGGTGGCTGAACGTGCGAAGCTGGTGAACCGTTCCGCGACCCGCACGCCGATTGACTTGACGAGCGGCAGGGGCGAAAAGCGCGGATCATCATGGCGAGCGCCGTCGGCGCAAACGCATTCCCGACAGAAAACCTCAATCGAGAAACGGAACGACCCGGATGAGCCACGCCGAACTGATCAAGACTATCGAAGAGGCCTTCGAGGCGCGCGACACAGTAACGACGGCGACCAAGGGCGCGGTGCGCGAGGCGGTGGCGACCGCGCTTGACCTGATGGACAAAGGCCAGGTTCGCGTCGCCGAGAAGAGCGATACCGGCGAGTGGGTGGTCAATCAGTGGGCCAAAAAGGCGGTGCTGCTGTCGTTCCGGCTTTCCGACAACGAGATCGTGCCATTCCAGAAGAGCGGCACTTACGCCAGCCGCGTGCATGGCTGGGACAAAGTTCCATTGAAGTACGGCGACTGGCAGCCGCAGCAGTTCAAGGATGCCGGTTTCCGAGCCGTTCCCGGCGCCATCGTGCGCCACTCCGCCTATATCGCGCCGGGCGTCGTGCTGATGCCCTCGTTCGTAAACCTGGGCGCCCACGTCGGCAGCGGCACCATGGTCGACACCTGGGCGACGGTCGGATCCTGCGCGCAGATCGGCAGGAACTGCCACATCTCGGGCGGCGCCGGCATCGGCGGGGTGCTTGAGCCGCTGCAGGCGGGTCCGGTCATCATCGAGGACAACTGCTTCATCGGCGCGCGCGCCGAAGTCGCCGAAGGCGTCATCGTGGGCGAAGGCTCGGTCTTGTCGATGGGCGTATATCTTGGCGCTTCAACGAAGATCGTCGACCGGGCCACCGGCGAAGTCCACATGGGCCGCGTGCCACCCTATTCGGTCGTGGTTTCCGGCACGATGCCGGGCAAGAACCTTCCCGACGGATCGCCGGGCCCCGGCCTCTACTGCGCGGTGATCGTCAAGACGGTCGACGAAAAGACGCGCTCGAAGACCGGCATCAACGAGCTTCTGCGCGATTAGGGATCTGCTACTACCCGCTTTCAGAAGTTCGAGTTGCTATTGTTCGTTACTACGTCGTGGCCGAGCCGTACGCCGGCCGGAGGCAGGACCCATGTCCGACACCGTGCCCAACGATTGTTTTGCACCGAGCGCAGGGCTGATGCAGCACGGCGAGGCCGTCGGCCTGCTGAAGTCGCGGATCATACCTGTTGGCGGAGTCGAGGCCGTCGCGCTATCGGCAGCAGGCGGGCGGATTCTCGCCGAAGAAATATGCGCGCCGTATGACGTGCCGAGGCATACGAATGCAGCGGTCGATGGTTACGCGTTCGCTGCGTCGGACTATTCCAGAACCGAAGGCACCTCATTTGCTTTGGCGGGCCGCGCCGCGGCCGGCCATCCACTGCAGCAAATGCCCGGCACGGGAGAGGCGGTTCGCATTCTGACGGGCGCCGTGCTGCCGGAAGGTGTCGACACCGTCGCGATGCAGGAGGACGTCGAAATCAGCGGCGACGCGGCCAACAGCAGCGGTCCGCGCGTGCGCATCCCTGGAGGCTTGAAACCAGGAGCCAACGTCCGCAAGGCCGGTGAAGACGTGCGTGCCGGCCATGAATTGTTCTCCAACGGGCACCTTCTACGGCCGCAGGATCTTGCCGCTCTCGCTTCTATCGGCCGCGGCATCGTTTCATGCTCCAGGCGGCTGCGGGTGGGCATCGTGTCGTCCGGCGATGAAGTCATCAGGGCGGGGCAAAGGGAACTCGGCATCGGCGAAGTCTATGATGCGAACGCACCGATGCTCGAAGCCCTGGTGCGGCTGACGGGGGCCGAAGCCATCGATCTCGGCATCTGGCCGGACAGGCGCGACGAAGTCACAAGCAGGCTGGCGGAAGCAGCTAACAGCCTCGACGTGATCATCACCAGCGGCGGCGCCAGCCTGGGAGAGGAAGACCACATGTCGGCGGCGCTCGGCATGCTCGGTTCGTGCCATTTCTGGCGGATCGCGGTGAAGCCCGGCCGGCCGATGATGTTCGGCCAGATCGGCAGCGCGACGATGATCGGTCTGCCGGGCAATCCGGTCGCCGTCTTCGTGTGCTTCCTGATGTACGTCTATCCGTTGCTGCGGCGGTCGTCGGGGGCCGCGTGGCCGGAACCGCGCCGCTTCATGCTCCCCGCAGCCTTCGAATTCGCCAACCGCAAACTGGGGCGGCGCGAGTTCTGGCGCGCCAGTCTCATCGAGGGTCCGAACGGGCTGATGGCGGAAAAGTTCGCCCGCGACGGTTCCGGGCTGATCTCCGGACTGCGCGCAGCCGACGGGCTGATCGAAGTCGGCGAAGACGTGCCGGCGGTCGCGCGTGGAGACGCGATCGCATTCATCCCGTTTTCCGAATTCGGCATCCTGGGCAGATAGCGCCGCTGCGCCGCTGTTGGAGCGAGCGCAGCGGGTGGGTCATCAATGGCTCAGTGCGACAGCAATACCGGAACGTTCTGCTTTTCGAGAACGGTCCGGGTGACGCTGCCGAACAGGGCCGCCGAGAATGTTCCGCGACCGTACGCGCCCATGACCAGCACGTCGGGGTCGGTTTTCGCACAGTGTTCGAGGATCGCACCCGCAATCGAGGCGCCAGATTTATCGAGCCTGACTTCGTTTGCGGTCACGCCGTGGCGCTTCAGGTGGACAAAGATATCGAGGCCCGGCATCCTCGACTTTGCATCGCTCGATGGGCTGGTCTCGGCGGTCAGGACGTCAAGCGACTTCTTCGTTTCGAGGATCTGCATGGCATCGGTGAGGGCGCGCGCGGCAAAGCGGCTTGCGTCCCACGCGACCGCCGCGGTCTCATTGAAATCGCGGACGGTATAGCCCTTCGGCACGATGATGATCGGCTTGCCTGCGCGCAACAGCAATTCCTTGGGATCAACGGTACGGTGCATCTCCGGGCGGAAGGCGGATTCGAACTGGCCGATCAGCAGGAGATCGTAGAAGCGCGCGGAACGGGCGAGCATGATGTCGGGCTGACCTTCCTCGACGAGCCATCCGGTTTCTCCCTCAAAGCCTGAAGCCGCAACGTGGGCTTCGAACTTCGACTTGATCGCAGCGGAAGCCTCGTTTTGTGCCTCGGCCATGCCCTTGATGACGTCTTCGGGCATCCAGCGGCGGACGTGGCTGTCGAATTTGGGGGGAGTGTTGACCTTCATGCCGGTCACCACCGCGCCGTACTTGGCGCCCATTTTCAAGGCAAATTCGAGCGCCTTTTCCGAAGCTTCGTTGCCATCGTAGGCGACGAGAAGATCTTTGATGGCCATCCGTACTGTCCTCCTTGTGGCGCCCTGGGTGCCGCCGGTGCTCGCGGTTCTGCAGCCGATTTTTCGGATTGGTATACCATATACCACGACCATCCCGCCAGTCACGATTCTTATTGCGAACGCGCCTACCGGCCCTGCGCTGGATCAAACTTCGAACTACTTTTCCGCCCACTCGGCAAGGCGTTTGAGGAAGGCCATGCACGCCGCAAGTTCACTTTCCGCGATCCATTCGTTGGCCGTATGGGCCTGTGCGATCTGGCCCGGGCCGCATACGACGGTATCGGGACCTGCGGTCTGGAAAAGGCCGGCTTCGGTGGCGTAGGAGACCGCCGAAATACGGTTGGCGCCAGCCAGATGCAATGCGAGGGCGACGGCTTTCGAACCATTCCGGGCCGCGAACGGCGGGACGTAGTTGACGAGTTCGATGTCGATTGCGGCTGCTTCAGACACCGCGCGCATCGAGGGCAGGCATCGCTCGTGGGCGAAGTCGCTGACGCGACGTTCAATTGCGGCGACATCGACGCCCGGCAGCGCGCGCACCTCGAAGCCGAACCTGCAGGACAGCGGAATGATGTTGGAGGCAGCGCCCCCCTCGATGGTCGTGACCTGCAACGTCGCATACGGCGGCTCGAAGCGCTCGTCGCGGTGGTTGTCGCGAAGGTCGTCCTCGATGCGGCGGAGTTCGCCGATCATTTGTGCGGCGACATGAACCGCGTTGACGCCGAGATGGGCCATGCTGGAATGGGCGGCCCTGCCGGTGATCGTCACGTTCCAGCGAGCGGGTCCCTTGTGGGCGTCGACGACCTCCATGCCGGTCGGCTCGCCGACGAAGACGATCTCCGGCATCGGCAGGTCGCTGCCGAGCCGGGCCAGCATCGGGCGGACGCCGATACAGCCGATCTCCTCGTCGTAGGAAAACAGAATATGTATCGGGCGCTTCAGAGGGCGGGCGGCGAAATCGGGAACGGCAGCCAGCACGCAGGCGAGGTAGCCCTTCATGTCGGTGGTGCCGCGGCCGTAGAGGCGGCCGTTCCTTGCCGTCAGTTCGAAGGGGTCGCTATCCCAGTCCTGGCCGGTGACCGGCACGACATCGGTGTGGCCCGACAGGCCGATGCCGCCGCCGGCGGCAGCCGGGCCGATCGTCGCGTACAGGTTGATCTTGTCTCCGGTTTCGTTGGGGACCAGTTTTGCCTCGATGCCATGGCGGCCAAGGTAATCGGCTACGAAGCGGATCAGCGCGACGTTCGACTTGTGGCTGGTGGTATCGAAGGCGACGAGGGCTTCGAGCAGCTCGATGGGCGATGTCTCAGCGGGGGCATTCGGTTTCACTGCGGACCGGCCATTTCAAAACTGTTGGCGAGATCAATTGACGGTCGGGACCGAGAACGGACTGTCGAGGGAGAAGGCTGGAATTGCGACGTCGAACATGCGGCCTTCCTGATCGACCATCTGATAGCTGCCGACCATGATCCCCGAGGGAGTGCGCAACGGGCAGCCCGATGTGTAGGTGAAGCTTTCGCCCGGTTCGATGCGCGGGGTCTGGCCGACCACGCCTGGACCGCGGACCTCCTCGCGGTGGCCCCTGGCGTCGGTGATCTGCCACAGGCGGGTGCGCAACTCCACAGGCGCCTTGGTGTCGTTCGAAATCGTCACCGTGTAGGACCAGAAGAAATAGCCCTCATCGGGAGAGGACTGATCCTCGAGATACTCCGGCTCGACGTGAACCCGGATGCCCTTGGTTACGGCTTCATACATCGTGGAACTTTCTGCGGCGATGGGCCGGCGAACGCTTGGCAATGCGCGCGCTGGTTGCGGCCGACTGCCTACGGGTTGTGGAACGGGCGGATACTACGCCAGCACGGCGAAGGGTCAACCGGTCAACCAGGTCGAAACTTCCAATCGTCAAAGCGAAGCCGCCAGCGCCCGGTCGAGGTCGCCGATCAGGTCGCCCGCATCCTCGAGGCCGACGGACAACCGCACCATGCCGTCGGTGATGCCGAGTTCGGCGCGCGCCTCCGGCTTGAGGCGCTGGTGGGTCGTCGTCGCAGGGTGGGTGACAAGGCTCTTGGCATCGCCGAGGTTGTTGGAGATCCTGACGATCTGCAGCGCATTGAGGAAGCCGAACGCCTCCGCCTTGCCGCCATTGACGCAGAACGTGACAACCTGGCCGCTGCCAGTCATCTGGCGGGCCACGAGCTCGGCCTGGGGGTGATCGTCGCGGCCGGGAAACAGGACCTTGGCAATGCAGGGATGATGCGCCAGATGATCGGCGATGCGGGCCGCGTTCTCGCACTGGGCCTTGACGCGCAGGGGCAGGGTTTCGAGGCCCTTGAGAAGAACCCAGGCGTTGAATGGGCTGACAGAGGGGCCGGTCTGGCGGATGAAGACGGACAAATAGTCGTCGACAAATTTCTGCGTGCTCAAAACGGCGCCGCCGAGACAACGGCCCTGGCCGTCGATGTGCTTGGTCGCCGAATAGATGACGACGTCGGCGCCGTGCTCCAGCGGCCGTTGCAGCATGGGGGTCGCGAAGACGTTGTCGACGAAGACGAGCGCGCCGGCCTCATGGGCAATGGCGCTGACGGCTGCGATGTCGACCAGTTCGAGCGTCGGGTTGGCGGGCGTCTCAAAGAAGACCGCCTTGGTATCGGGCCGGATGGCCGCCTTCCAGGCTTCGATGTCGCGGCCGTCGATGAGGGTCGCGGCAATGCCGAAGCGGGGGCAGAGATCCTCGACGACGTAGCGGCACGAGCCGAACATCGCGCGGGCGGCGACAACATGATCGCCGGCACTCAGGTAGGACATCAGGGCTGCGGTGACGGCGGCCATTCCGGTCGCGGTGGCGCGGCAGGCCTCGGCGCCTTCGAGCAGGCGCAGGCGCTCTTCGAACATCGACACGGTCGGGTTGGCGAAGCGGGAATACTGGTAGCCCGGGTCCTCGTTCTTGAAGCGGGCCTCGGCCTGCTCGGCGCTGTCGTAGACGTAGCCCTGCGTCAGGAAAATCGCTTCGGATGTCTCGCCGAATTGCGAACGCAGCGTGCCGCCGTGGACAAGACGGGTTGCAGGCGCCCATTCGGCCGGGCCGGAGGGGTTTTCGGATTTCGAAGTTCCAGGTTTCGATGTCACGGCGCGGTCCTCAACTACTCTTCGGCCCGGCGCCAGCGCGCGCGGGCAAAGCCGGCGATAAGGAAAGCCGGGCCCCACGAGCTTCAATCGACACGGACAAGTGTCGAGCACGATGAGCGGAGCGCGCGGCCTTTTAGCAAGTTGTTTTTCGTGGCTGCAAGCCGGCCAGCCAAATCACCACGGTTCAACGACCATGGGGACTACAGGCAATCAGGTCTTGGCGTCAAGGTGCGGTTGGTCTAGGCCGGATACCAGAAAATCAAAAACGACCGGCAAGCGCGTTGAAATCGAACGAAAAGGTGAGCCAGGCCATGGGCCCGTCCGAAGGAGTGTTTCCCGTCCAGGCGATCGAAGCATTGATCGCGGACGGGGCGGTGCGGCTCGAAGCGCCTGCCGCTGAAAACCAGTTGCAGCCGGCAAGCCTCGATCTGCGGCTTGGCCGGACGGCCTACCGCGTGCGGGCAAGCTTTCTTCCGGGCCCTGGCATTAAAGTTGCGCAGCGGCTGGCAGACGTGCGGCTGCATGAAATCGACCTGACCCGCAGCGCCGTACTCGAAACAGGTTGTGTCTACGTCGTGCCCCTGCAGGAGGCGCTGGCGCTGCCGGCGGGTGTGTCCGCGTCGGCAAACCCGAAGAGTTCGACCGGGCGGCTCGACGTCTTTACGCGCGTCATTGCTGACGGCGTCACGGCTTTCGACCAGATCCCGGACGGCTACAACGGCCCGCTCTATGCGGAAATCTGCCCGCAGACGTTTCCAATCGTGGTGCGGACAGGCTCGAGGCTGTCGCAAATCCGCTTCCGCAGCGGTTGCCCGCAACTTGACGACGCGGCGCTGGCCGCCCTGCACGCGAGCGACCGGCTGGTCAGTTCGCAAAATGCGGATATCGATGGCGGCCTGGCGCTGTCGGTCGATCTCAAGGAAACCGGAGAGGGGCCGATCGGCTACCGCGCCAAGCGCCATTCGGGCGTCGTCGACGTCGACAAGCCGGGAGCGTGCGCGGTGCTCGACTATTGGGAGCCGATCTTCCTGCGCGGCGCGCGCCGGCTGATCCTCGATCCCGACCAGTTCTACATCCTGGCGTCCAAGGAAGCCGTGCACGTGCCGCCGAACTACGCGGCCGAAATGGTGCCGTTCAACCCGCTGGTCGGCGAATTCCGCGTGCACTACGCGGGCTTCATGGACCCGGGCTTCGGGCATGCGCCAGCAGGCGGGGCGGGATCGCGCGTCGTCCTCGAAGTGCGCAGCCACAAGGTGCCGTTCATCCTCGAAGACGGGCAGATCATCGGGCGGCTTATCTACGAGCGTCTCAGCGAGCCGCCGCGCGTCCTCTACGGCAGCGACCTGGGATCGAACTACCAGGCGCAAGGGCTGAAGCTGTCGAAGCATTTTGGTTGAGGTGGCGGGGATGGGCGTTCTGCGCGGCGCTGGCGTCTCCAACGTCCGTCCGGTTTAGTACGACAAACGGAAGAATTGAAGTTGTCGGCTGCGGGCCAAAAGCGCCACAAGCCAGATGCGGATTATCAGCTGGCCTGTGCTTTCCGTGCATAACAAGTCTTCGATTGCCTCCGCGAAAATCGCTGCAGTGCATCATGCCGATACCGGATTCCGGGGCTGGCGACTGCTTTCGGCCCTACCTCGTCGGTGGATGAACAGATGCCGAACTGGGCATCCTGACCCGGAGCAGCATTGAGCAGTCGCAGCACGCGCCTATCATCGTCGAACGCACCGCAGCGAAAGCGGCAATCGTCGAGATGACTGACCAGCGTTCGCGCGGTGCCGAAATCGCTGTCCGGAAGGCACTCGAAAGCGGTCGATAGCCTCATGTCCCGATAGACCAGCGGCAGACATTTTTGCCCTTACCGACCCTTGAAACGTCATAATCCAAGGTTGTACGATGCTAGCTAAACATCATGCGCGCTGTTGGTGGGCAACGTACCGTTGCCCTGAAGCTAGGAGTTTGCGGGGATGCACTCGGCATTGCGCTTTGGCCTGTTGTGTCTCATCTCTCTTTTTTGCTCGATAGGGCCTACTCCTGGGTGGGCGCAGACGTTCAGCGCGAAATGCATTGATAGCTCACACAAACTCTATTGCGTCGTCGTTGCCAGCCAGAAGCATCGGATTCAGGATTTTTGTTTCGCAGTCTGCACCTGCCCTGTCGGCGCTGAAACCTGCACCGGCGAACGCAAACCGTTCAGTTTGATAAACAGCAGCCGCAACGTGCAAGGCGCGGTGATTGACGAAGTTCTGCAGCGCTCCTCGCAATTCGAGATTGCCTTCGATGGCGGCGAAGCCGACGGCCAAGCCGACTTACCGACGCCAATCCGTTCGCCACGAATCCGTATCGTTTGCAAATGAAAAATTTGGATATCGCATGGATACGGCCGCAAATACTGTTTTAACAATGGAGATGGCAATGCGCAGTTTCAAAATATTCTTGTTGCTTGTGTTTCTCGTCCCTTTTTTCTCCGCAAAAGCAGAGGACTCGAATACTCGGGCGCAAAAAGCAATAATTGAAAGTGCAGTAAAAGATTGCCTAGAAAACCCAGATCGGATTCTGCAAGCTATAGTCAACCCGGAGCTGAGAGCCAAAATCGAAGGCCGAAGATATCCTGCGTTCTGCAACTGCTTTGCAAATGCGTTTTTTACATTGATCGATGAGCGGGGCGCTGCACGAGCAGGCAAGATAGTGCAAAACGACTCAGAAGTTACAAAAAAGCTTCTTGAGATGACAATCGGTGATTTAACTTTGTATACCTATCAACGGTGTACGAAATTGGTGATCAACAAAATTCCGTGATAATCTGCTTAGCCAGTTCAATTTGGCTCTGGCGCATTGAGCACGCCCTGTTTCAAGGCATTTTCGCATTGCGGGAAGAAAAAGCAGTCAACTGCTTTTCATTTGGTTTCTGAAGGCACGTTCGTCCCAGTTCCAATTACCGGCCATTCTTAGGCCAATGTCAGCTCTTAGTAATAAACACCGGTCGACGTGCCGTTCACCGAGCGGTCGTGATGGTCTGAAACCTCCCGCTGTTAGGGCGACGAAAGGGGTCATTCGCGCCCATCGGTGAGCGGCACAAAACGACCGACTCGCTCTCGATACCCGACGATCGAATAACTGCCCGACGTAAGGCATCTGTATCCATGGCCAATGACTGCTTCTGCTATGGAACTGCCTTGCCCATTGCAGCGACCGCGTAAAGCATTTCGGTCGGTACTGGACCGTCGCGAAAATGAGAACCAAAAGGGTCTCGGAGGTTGAGCGGACATTCGCGCCCCGTGGACCATCAATGCTAGTTGTTGCGACGCACCGAATGCTTGGCTCTCCGCCGGCGCTCGAAGCAACATGCGTGTTGCCCACCGGCACAGAGTCCGGTCGGGTCAGCCTCGCCGGTTCTGCGACCTCCCGGAATTTCCGCTCTGCTGCCGATGAGCCAACATCCAGGACGCCCGAACTTGCCATTCAGAGCGAGCGCTGGTTGACGCGCTTGGACAATTGCTCCGCCGACTCGACGCGCTCGGAATAGCGGTCGACGAGATAGTTGCTGCGTGCGCGAACGAGCCAGGTGAACTTGACGAGTTCCTCCATCACATCGACGAGGCGGTTGTAGTAGGGGGAGGGAAGCATGCGGCCAGCTTCGTCGAATTCGGCGAAGGCCTTTGGGACCGAGGACTGATTGGGAATCGTGACCATGCGCATCCAGCGACCGAGGACGCGCATCTGGTTCAAGGCGTTGAAACTCTGCGATCCGCCCGAGACCTGACAGAGCGCCAGCGTCTTGCCTTGCGTCGGGCGCACGCCGCCCAGCTCAAGCGGCAGCCAGTCGATCTGCGATTTGAAAATGCCGGTCATGGCGCCGTGGCGCTCCGGGGAAACCCAGACCATGCCCTCGGCCCATACCGCCTTGGCGCGCAGTTCCACGACTTTCTCATGCGTCGGGTCGGCGGCATCGGGCTGGGGCAGGCCGGCAGGGTTGAAAGTCTCGGTTTCGGCGCCGAAGTGCTGAAGCAGCCGGGCCGCCTCCTCAGACAGCAAGCGCGAATACGAACGCTCGCGCAGCGATCCGTAAAGCAAAAGGATGCGCGGGGGATGTCCGGAATCGCCGGCAGCCGCCAACAGTTCGCTGTCGATCTGGCGGACACAGTTTTCAGAAAGGTTCGGCAGGGTCATTCAAGCCTCGCATTATGGTCTGCACAACGTCTCGGTCTCGGTGCGAAGCTGTGCCGATCTGTCTGCGCATAATTCAGAGATCCCGCGCCAGTCTATATCCTGCTGCGACCGCACGGCGCCAGTCCGGGGGGCCGGGAACCGAGATTCGCCGTTATTTGGTGGAGAACTCGGCCGGGGCTCTGTTGCTGCCGCCGGCAACTGGTAAAGTGCGTCGTGTCTGGGTTGCAGCGGCCATTAACCTGGCGGCAACCGCGTCTGTGTCATTCTTGAACAGTCTCAATGATTTAAGTGCCGGACGGGCAAATCCAGCCACGGCGCTTGCGGGGTTTTTCACATGATCAAGACAAATATCCTCCTCGGCGTCCTATGGGCTTTCACGGCCGGCAACGTCGCCTTCGTGGTCACGGCGCTCAGCGTTTACAGCTGATCGCGGTCGCCCGACAGCGTCAGGATGCGGCCTTGCCGCGATTTGCCCGGTGTCACCTGTTTCCGACCAAGGTCCGAAGACGGGTGGCACTTTTGCTGACAAACTCAATAGGTTGGGACGCCGGAAGGGCGGAACGGAATCTCTATTGGGCCGGTGGGCAGTGGCAACTCGTATATTCGCATCGCTTGGCGGAGCATGGCGCGGGCTCGGTCTCCTGCGCCAGTTCCTGATTATTGCATCTTCGATCTTTCTCATCGGGATGGGCGTCGTCGGCGCGCAACTTTCGCAGCGTATCGAACGGGGAGTCGTGCAGAACACGGCGATCTCGACGGCGCTTTACTTCGAGAGTTTTGTCGAGCCGCTCATTCAGGAGCTTGCAACGCGTGACACGCTGTCTGCTGCAACGCGCGCCCGGTTCGACAACCTCATCAACAACACAGCACTGACCGAGCGTGTCGTCGCCTTCAAAATCTGGGTGAAGGGCGGTCGCGTCGTCTACGCCAGCGACAGCAGCCTGATTGGAAAAGTCTATCCGCCGACGGTGAAAATGCGTCAGGCATGGCAGGGGCAGGTATCGGCGTCAGTCGATGCGCCCGGCGAGCACGCGGAAGGCCACGGCGATGACAAAGAGGGCCCGCACGATATTCCGCTCCTCGAAGTCTATGTTCCCGTGCGTCAGGAACATTCCGACAAGATCCTCGCGATCGCGGAATTCTACGAGAATGCCGAGCAACTGACGCAGGACGTGCTTCAAGCGCAAATGGAGAGCTGGGCCATGATCGGCGGCCTCGCGGTGGTGACGATCGCGGCGCTATATGGCATCATCTCGCGCGGATCGGACACCATCAGCCAGCAGCGTTCAGCGTTGCAGCAGCGCATCCAACAGCTCTCGGTCCTCCTGGCACAGAACGACGAACTGCGAAACGAGGTGCTGTCGTCTTCGCGCAAGGCTGCCGATATCAACGAGAGATATCTCAGGCGCTTCGGAGCCGAACTGCATGACGGCCCGGCGCAACTGCTCGGGCTGGCGTTATTGCGTCTCGATGCGGTGAGCGGTACCGAGGGCATCGATTGCCGGTCCGGAGAGATGGACCTGATCCGCAAAGTCCTCAAGGAAGCGCTCGATGAGATCCGAAACCTTTCGGCCGGACTATCACTGCCCGAACTCGAATCCCTGAGCCTGGCCGCGGCGATCAATACCGCCGTGCGTACCCACCGGCAGCGGACCGGTACCGCAGTCGACCTTCACATCGGGGAATTGCCCGAACAGGTGGCGCACGCCATCAAAGGAGCCATCTACAGGATCGTACAGGAAGGACTCAACAATGCGACCCGCCATGGCCAGGCCAAGGACCAGTGCGTCACGGCTTCGGCCGAGGCCGGCAATGTGGTCGTCGAGGTCTCCGACAAGGGGCCGGGCTTCGCGCTCGAGGCGTGGCGGGATGGGCGACACCTCGGGCTGATCGGGCTGCGTGAGCGCGTTATCGCGCTGAGAGGACGCCTCGAAGTGGAAACCCGCCCAGCCTCGGGGACGCGTCTGATAGCCCGAATCCCGTTCGTATCCGAAGAGGAGGCGCATAGTGTCTGACACAATCCGGGTCGCGGTGATCGACGACCACCCGATGCTGCGCGAGGGCGTGGTCAGGACCCTGCAGGACGCAGGCATGGAAATCTGCGGCGAGGGCGACTGCAAAGACAGCGCGGTGAAGCTTGCCATAGATGAACTACCCGACGTCATGCTCCTCGACATGAACATGCCAGGTTCCGGCCTGTCTGCAATCGATGAGATTTCGCGCAGGGCGCCTGCCGTGAGGGTTATCATGCTGACCGTTCGCGAGGATCACGATGCGGTGACGGCGGCGCTGCGTCTCGGGGCACGCGGCTATGTGCTCAAGGGCGTCAGCAGTTCGCAGCTCATCGAGATCGTCCGCTCGGTCCATGACGGCGGTTCATACGTTTCGCCGGCGCTGGCCGCGAAGCTGCTGGTCGATCTCGACCAGCCGACGGCCGAGGACGGCCATGCGACGCTGGAGCAGCTCAGCCAGCGCGAAGTGCAGATTCTCAAGCTGATCGGCAAAGGGCTCAGCAACAAGGAAATCGGTGGCAGCCTCGACATCAAGGAAAAGACGGTCAAGCACTACGTCACAAATATTCTGCAGAAATTGCAGCTCAGGAACCGCACGGAAGCTGCGATCTTCCTGCAATCGAACCGAAGCAATTAGTTCATGATGTGATTGCCGACCCCGCTGTCTGCGCACAGCGTGCCGTCACGAATTCCGCAACTTACGTAACGAAATTTCGTGCCGCAGCTCTCGGGCTGCGGCCTTTTTGTCCGACGGAATCCCTGCCCGCGCCGATCAGGCAATGCCAAAGTAGCGTTCGATGAAGCGTTTGTAGATGCGCGTCAGCATCTCCAGATCTGCGAGCGGGACATGCTCGTCGACCTTGTGGATCGACTCGTTGACGAGGCCGAACTCGACAACCGGGCAAACATCCTTGATGAAGCGTGCATCGGAAGTCCCGCCACCCGTCGTCAAGGCCGGCGTGCGGCCGGTGATTTCGCGCACGGCTTGCGAAATCGTTTCGACGAGCGGCCCGGGCTCCGTGCAAAACACATCGCCGGTTCCCCAGAACGTGAGAGTGAATTCGGCGCGTTCATCCGCTGCCGCGTCGACGCATATCGCGCCGGCCCAGGCTTCCAGGGCCGGCTTCGTCCAGTGATCGTTGTAGCGGATGTTGAAGGAGGCGCGCGCTTCGCCCGGGATGACATTGGTGGCGGTATTCGGGACGCTGATGACGGTGACGACGAGGTGCGATGGCTGGAAGCGCTCGCTGCCGTCATCGAGGTGGGCGGACGATAGGCGGTCGATCATGCGGGCCAGTTTCGGAACCGGGTTGTCGGCCTTGTCGGGGTAGGCGGCGTGGCCCTGCCGGCCCTTGACAACGAGTTCGCCGTTGAGCGAGCCGCGGCGGCCGATCTTGATCTCGTCACCAATTGCGACAGGATTCGAGGGTTCGCCGACGAGGCAGGCGTCGATATGCTCGTCGCGACCGTCCAGCCAATCCAGCATCTTTGCGGTGCCGTTGATGGCCGGGCCCTCCTCATCGCCGGTGATCAGGAGGGACACCGAACCGGGAAGCGTGCCGCCGCGATCCTCGATGGTCTGGGCAAGGGCCGCGATGAAGCAGGCGACTTCGCCTTTCATATCGACTGCGCCGCGGCCATAGAGGATGCCGTCACGGATCTCGGCGGCAAACGGCGGGACGCTCCAGGCGGCTTCGTTGCCGGGCGGCACCACATCGGTATGGCCTGCGAAACAGAGATGGGGACCCGCCGCGCCGAGACGCGCATAGAGGTTATCGATGTCGGGGGTACCTGCGGCCGTGAATGGCAGCCGGTGGCAGGTGAAGCCCAGCGGCGCAAGTACGCGTTGAAGCAGATCGAGCGCGCCGCCTTCGGCTGGAGTGACACTGGGGCAGCGGATCAGGGCCCGGGCGAGCGCCACGGCATCGGTTGCGGCAGGGGTGCCTGGAGAATGTGAGTTATCGGTCATCGGCGATGAATAGCAGATCTAGCGCTGCCGGAAAGAGGGGCGGGTGAACCGGCGGCTTCTACTGCCAGGGATTCAAGCCGTCGCGCAGAGACGAGGTAGCGGCGTGTTGGCGCAAGCTGCTTCAAGGGGCTGTGCCTATCGAGGATGTGTCGCCCGACATCGCAGACACTTCGAAGCTTTCGGGCGGCTCGGTGGCGATGTGGCGCTGCACCAAGGTGATCTTCTGCCAGATCTTCGATGAGATATTCGACGTGATCTGACCGAGATCGCTCGACGTCTCGATGATCAGCGGATCGCGGGTGCCCTGTGCATAGAGAGCTGCAATCTTGGCGCATAGCGACAGCATCTCCGAGCAATAATCGAGATAGCGGGACAATTCGAAGGGCGACATGGGGCGCTGGGGGGACGATGGCGTCGGGGTGCCAACGGTGGACGTGCGGCTCGGGTCCTTGGTGAGCTGGTGCATGTCGATGACGTGGATGATGGATCGCAGCTCGTGCAGGTCCTTCAGCGCGAGATCGCGGTGCCAGCGGCCTTCGAGCGTGGTCAGGAAATAGATGCCGGCGCCGGTGACGATGAGCGTGTTGACGGCGGCATCGATGCCTTCGAGGACCCCGAACAAATTCTCCGAATCCCGCTTCAGCTCGATAATGTTGCCAACGTAGACCAGAAGCGCGAGGCCAAGCAGCACGACGATACCGACGCCGATGCGCAACGGCATGTTGGGCTCGGAGGCGGCGGCAACCTTCGATCGGCTGGCGCGGGCGATGTCGGTCAGCTCCGCGCAGACCTTCGACAGCCCGCAGCCGGGAAAGCGCTCCGCAATTCGGCGCTCCAGCTTTTCAACGGTGGTGACGAGGTGCTCGGAATTGAGCGTCCGGTATGGCATGCGGTAGGTTTAGCAGAACCCGAAGTGCTGCGTGAAGGCGCTGGCGAGAAACTTCCGCGCTGAGAAGTTTGCGCAGGCGGCCCGAATAGTTAGTCATCTGCCTCATCTTTTTTGTTGCAGAGCCTGCCGACATTGCTTAACTTAGCCAGATGCCTAACCAAGAAGCCGCACTCGACACTGTTTTTCGCGCGCTTGCCGATCCGACACGGCGGGCGGTCGTGCAGCGGCTCAGCCGCGGGCCTGCCTCGGTCACGGAACTTGCCGAGCCGTTCGAAATGGCGCTGCCGTCGTTCCTGCAGCATCTCAAGGTGCTGGAAGGTAGCGGGCTCGTGCGCTCGAAAAAATCCGGACGTGTGCGGACATTCGAGATCGCGCCGGAACAGCTTGCCGTTGCCGAACATTGGATTGGCAAGCAACGGGAGATCTGGGCCGGCCGGCTCGACCGGTTGGAAGACGTCATCAAGAAACTCAAGGCAGGAGCGGCGGTGGATGGCCAATCTTGACGTCGACATAAACGCCGATCGCGTCGTCGTGTTCACCCGACTGATCGAGGCACCGCGTGAGCTTGTCTGGCGCGTCTGGACGAGCCCTGAACATGTCGCCGCGTGGTGGGGGCCGCCGGGCTGCGAAAACTTCGACTGCGAAATCGACTTGCGCGTTGGCGGCGCATTCCGCCTGAAGATGCTGGCGCCGAATGGCGAGATCTACCCGTGCGCGGGACGCTTTGTCGAAGTCGATCCGCCGCACCGGCTCGTCATCGCTGGCGACGACGATATCGAGCACGCCTGCGGAGCCGGCCTGCCGCCGGGCGCGCGCGTCATGCTCTCCCTCGAAGAGGCCGGCGGGAAAACCGCATTGACGCTCAAGACGCTGTTTGACACCGCGGCTGCACGCCAAGCGGCGAATGCTCAGGGGTACTCGACGAGTTGGCCGCCGTGTCTGGAGCGGATGGCGGAATTCGTCAGTGTGCAGAAAAGCGACAGAATCATGAGCCCAGCGATCCGCACCAGCCTGTGGTTCGACGGCAATGGATCAGAAGCCACCTGCCGTGGAGGCCGACGAACCCCGAGTGGGTCTTAACAGCACAAAATCGTCGAAGTCGGCTGATCAAAATCAGTATCCCGCTATCGGAGCCAGCACCATGACCAAACGTGTCCTCATTCTCGTCGGAACAAAAAAGGGTGCATTCATTCTCGATGGCGATGCGGCCCGCCAATCGTGGCAGTTGCGCGGACCCTTCTGCGAAGCCTGGCCGCTGAACCACGTCATCGCGGATGCCGCGACGCGAACTATTTATGCGACCGGCGGCAACGAATGGTTCGGGCCGGCGGTGTGGAAATCCGAAGACCTTGGGGAAACCTGGACGCATTCCTCCGAGGGGCTGAAATACCCAGAAAGCGAAGAGCCGATCAAAACCGGTTGGTCGCTGTCGCCGGGCAAGGACTGCATCTACGCTGGCGTCGAGCCGGCGGGGCTGTTTCGCAGCGACGACGGCGGCGTGACGTGGGCCCACGTCGAGGGACTGCGCAACCATCCGACGCGACCCAACTGGACGCCGGGCGGAGGCGGCCTCAATCTGCATACGATCATGCGCCATCCAGGCGACGGCGATCAACTGTGGGTCGGCATATCGGCGGTCGGCGTGTTCCACACCAGCGATGGCGGCAAGACTTGGGCGCCGCGCAACGGCGGCATTCGCAACAACTACATGCCGGAGGGCGAGCAGCTTGCGGAAGTCGGCCATTGCGTGCATTCGATTGCGATGGCGGCAGGCAACCCCAGCCGGCTCTACCAGCAAAACCACTGTGGCATGTACCGAAGCAACGACGGTGGACAGTCCTGGACCCAGATCGAGAACGGGCTGCCGTCGACGTTCGGATTTCCTTGCGCGTCGCATCCGCGCGACGAGAACACATTCTATCTGATCCCGCTCAACGGCGACATACTCGGACGCTACATGCCGGAAGCGAAGGCGGCCGTTTACCGCTCGCGAGACGGCGGCGAGACCTGGGAAGATCTGCGCGACGGCCTGCCGCAGGAGCAGGCCTTCTTCGGCGTCCTGCGCCAGGCCATGGCGACAGACGACCTCGATTCGGTGGGACTTTATTTCGGCACCAGTTCGGGTTCGGTGTTTGCCAGCGCCGACGAGGGCGCGAACTGGCAGGAGGTCGCCAAGCACCTGCCGACGATCACCTCGGTCGAAACACTGGTGGTGGGATAAAAATGACGGGCGTCGGCCACAATAGCGGGGAATCCGCCATCGAGCAGCGCCACGTCGTAACGGTTTCGCTGCCGACGGCGCTGGTTCGGCTGTTCCCAGGTTCGCCAAACCAGGTCCAGATCGAAGCCCGCAACGTCCTGGAAGTTGTCGACGGGCTTGAACAGCGCTGGCCAGGGATGCGCGACCGGTTGACGGATTCGCGCCCGTCGATCCGCAAGCACCTGAATATATTCGTCGGGGGAGACAAGGCGCGGCTCGATACGCCGGTAACAGCTGGAACCAGGGTAACGATCCTCACCGCCATGAGCGGCGGATAACGCCGGCTTCACTGGCAGGCCTCACTGGCCGGACGCGGGTGCGGCGCCAGCTTAAGTCAATCAACGCGGTTGGTGTGCGAAAATATCGGCCGGTGGCTGCAGGAGCAATCCTCTGAAGCAGCCAAGCAGCGCCGCATAGCGGATTGAACCGATAACACGCGGGCCCAATCTAAATGGAATTATGCCAAAATCCGGCTGGCTCAAAGGTTGTTGAACAGAACGAACAACCCGATTCCAATTGCCGGACCCGCCAGGGTGGCAAGAACCACCATAACGAACGACTTCGTCGCCATCACAAAAGACCCCGCATCACTTACCCAGGGGTTGCGACCCTTAACATCGGCAGAACAGCCTTTGTCCGCACCCTTACTGATGAACAATAATATGGAAAGAGAGTTTTGAAACCCTCATTTTTGCAAAAGTGTAATATCTCCTGCCAGCAAATTGCCGGTAAATCCTGTTCAATCTCACTGCATTATTGTGCACCTTTCCGTTTATTCAATGAATCCATCATCTTGCAAATGCGCGTTTGGCAGGCGGTGCGCCTCCTGCTGAGGCTCAATTTTCCGTTAGTAACTTGTGAAGCCGCATTGTTCAAGAAGATAGACGGCTGCGTGAGGCATTCGGGAAGCGCAATCGACTAACTCCCGGTGCGACCGGCGCTTTCTGAGCTCTCAAGCTGCGACCGCTAAAGCATCATCCGATCCAGGAATTGCCTTCAGCGATTCCGTCAGATCGGATGTTGCTCTATTTCCGACCGAAAAGCGGTAGTTGCTTCTCGTCCTGGCCGCGCGTCTCACGCGCAAGCTGCTCGATACGGTCGAACGGCACCTGCTCGGCGGTGATCAGCGAACGCTGCGCCTTCAGCGGCCTGACATTGCCTTCCTGAACGAGGTGGAACTCGCCGACCGTCTGGCCGGGCAGAACCGCTGCCGCGTCGAGTCCGCTTTCGCTCTGGAAGGCGGCCTTGAGTTTGCGGAGCGCGGTATCCTCGCGAACACGGCCGATGAACCAGCTGGTGATCTGATCACGGCTCTTGTAGTCGAGGTCGCCAGGCGACTGGGTGGCGAGCATCAGGCCGAGACCCGCAGAACGGGCTCGCTTCAAAAGGCTCTGCAGCGGCTCGGCGGTCGCCGGCTTGGCGTTCGCGGGGATGTAGAGATCGGCTTCGTCGAACATGACGATCGACTGCAGTTCGTCGTTGGGGTTGCGTTGGCAGAAGCGCAGGGCCTCGGACAGGAACTGTGACACCCAGAACAGGATGTTCTCGTTGTCACCGAGGAAGCCGGTATAGATGATCGATAGGCGGGTACGGCCGGGCCGTGCGAAGGGGCCGAGGCCGAGGAACGACTCCATGCTCATCGGTTCGCCGCCGCCATCGAAAAGTGCCGAGTTGCGGTGACGCAGGCTGTCAAGCTGGGCGACGAGGTCGCGGCGGATCTTGCCCGACGGGTCCATGCGCTGTGTCTGATCGGTGAGTTCGGGATCTTCATCTTCCAGCAGCGTGATGAGGTCGGTCAGCGTCACTTCCGAGGTGGAGCGGCTGCCGAGGATCCTGAGCGCGACCGACAGCGTTCCGGATTGCTTCTGGTGCGTCGCCGAATTTTTCAGGTGCAGCATTTCTCCCAATGCCGCCGAGGACAGGTTGGCGAGCAGCTGCTGCTCGTGCTCGGGCAATTCGGCAATGCCATTCGGCAGGAGCGTGATGGAGATCGGCCGGCCGGAAGCACGACCGGGGGTATAGACCGCGACGTCGATGGCGTCGGCGAGCTTTTCGCGCATGGAGTGGCGCTCGGCGATTTCATCGAGGTGCGTGCGCCAGACATCCGGGTTGGCGTAAGAGCAAAGATCGCCCTTGCGGTCGATGAGGATCGCGGGGATGCCCTGCAAGAGAAGCTGCTCGATGACGCAGAGAGCGAGCGTAGTCTTACCGGAGCCGGAGCCGCCGAGTACCGCCGAGTGGCGCTTCATGATGGAGCGCTTCAGCAGGATCTGCCGGCCCTGGCCACTCAGTTCGCGGCCGACATCGAGGCCGCCGTCGGGATCGTTCGGATCGAACTTCCAATCAATTTCCTCTTCTTCGAGCGGATCGAGGCCGGGTTCGGATACTTCGGCGTCCTCGACGGCACCCCAAGGCGCCATCAGCGCTGGAACCGCTTCGACGGGCACGGGTTCGCCGGTCAAGACACCACCGTCGAGGATTTCAACATCGGAATCGAATGCCTCGCCGACAGGCACGGTGCGCAGCTGCGGCTTGGGACGCGACCGCGCACCGTCGGACTGTGCCGGCAGATGGCGGCCCAAGAGATCGAGCCGCAACAGCTGGATGATCGCGATGACATTCGAAAGCAGCTTGGCGTTCGCGAACCAGCGGTCGAAGCCGGGATCGTTGCGGTGGCGCCCGTAGAATTCGAGCACGGTGATCATGCGTTCCCACTCGGGGATGGGCACGAGGAGGGAGCGCCCGCCGGCATCGCGGAACTTGCGGAAGGCCTGCGCCGTCTGGTTCTTCTTGTTGGGCGGGAAGTCAGACGCGCGCAGGATGAAGCACTGGCGCGAGCCCATTGCGTTGAGCACCTTTTCGAGCTGCCGCTTCAGCCCGCCGCCCTGGGTCGGGCGGTTGCACAAGAAGATGCGCGAGGTCTGATCGAGCCCTGAAGTGTGCTTCAGGAAGAGATCGAAGACCGGCAGGTCGTCGGCGATTTCGACGCGCTCGATGCGGACGCCGACGGCTCCGTCCCACTCCTGGGCTGCTAGCGGCAGCGCGCCGACGAGATTGTCCATCAGTTCGTTGTCGTCGGATGGCATCTCGGCTTCGAACTGGCTGTGGAAGGGCTCCCAGATTTCGCGGTAGTTGATTGTCGGCGAGAGCGAGGTGACCTTCTCGGCTGCCGGCGAGGCCCAGCCGCCCAGCGCCCTGGCCAGTTCGGAGATGAAGCCGCCGGCCCCTTCGAGTTCGTCGTCCTCGATCGCCGGCGTGGTCATCGTCTGCAGCCGGCTTTGCGCATGCTCCAGGAGACGGCGGGTCGAAAGACCGGCGAATTCCTCGAAAAACGACGGTCCGAAATAGGCGCTCGGGTCGCCGACGGACAATTCGCCGCCGGTGCCCTCGGCATAATGTTCAAGGCGCTTGGCTATGATCTGGCGGGCTTCGTCGGCGGTGCGGCTCTCATAGAGCGGAACGGGTCCCGATTTCTCGATGCGGTCGCGGAAGGACTGGGCGAGGGGCTCGCGTACGCGGTCGTAGAAATCATCGAGGCACGAGATGATGATGACGGCGCTCGAGACCCGGTTGGTGATCTGCATGAGATCGCCGACCGCCTTCTGGAAGCGCACCTCGGGATCGGAGAAATTGACGAGATCCTCGACCTGATCGATGCAGAAGACCATGGCGGCGCCGTCGACCACCCACATAAGCTGGCCGAGTGCTGCAATGATCTCGAAGGCGCGTCCTTCGCCTTCGTTTGGATCGAGGGCGGCGACGGCTTCGTGGGCAAGTGCGGTGAGCGGACGGCCGTAGAGGTACTGGCGAATGCGCTGGTCGATGCGGGGATCGCGGCGCTGGAGGTAGAGAAGGGCTCGCACGATGTTGACGTCTGGTTCAGATTCAGCAAAGCCCGGCTCGGAGACGATCTCATCGGCAAGCCTGAGGACAAGACGGGCCAACTCGTCGTTGCCGAGGGCGGCGTCGCGCAGGGTGGCCAGATCCTTCGGCGACAAGTCGCGGCAATGCGCCATCAGGCGGTCCGTCAGCCGCTGCAGGCCGCTCTCGCCGCCTTTGTCCGGGTCGTAGGGCTTCTCAAGGGAATGGATCAGGCGGCGGAGAAAATAGTCGGCATAGCTTGAGATGTCGGGCGTCATCTGCGCATAGCCGAAGTAGGCCGTCCGGCTGCGGTGGGCGCCGGTGCGCAGCGCGCGGATCAAGTGCGTCTTGCCGGCGCCGGACTGGCCGTGGAACAAGAGAATGCGCGCCTGTGCGGTACCCTGCTCGCGCACCGAAGTGACAACGTCTTCGAATTTCCTTCGGGCTTTCGCGTGCACGCCATCGACATCGACGGGATCGGCCCGCCAGATATCGTCCTCCCATGTGATCGAATGCTCGAAAGCATCCGACAACCCATCAGGAGCGATCGCGTCTTGTGCTCGCTGTTGCATAAATCAGTCGGTCCTTACGCCTAATTCCAAGTGTCGTGTTCGATGGCCGTCCGCGGATTCGGTTTAGCCGGCATCAACAATGCGGATGAGATGCCATTGGGTGTTCTTGTAGGTGATGGCAGACGCCTCGATCTCGGCGGCGCTGGTCTTGTCCTTGAGATCGGCGGTCGCAAGGCGCAGGTGGCCGGTGCGGTGGGCTTCGCCAAGCATGCACTTGAACTCGATCTCGGATAGACCCCATTCTGGGTGCGTGACAGCCAGTTTCTGCCAGACGCGCGATACAAATGCCTTGCGGTTGCCCGCCCAGCCTTCCGCGCAGGTGGCTGCCAGTTTGAGGATCTCTTTGGAAAAGCCTGCCGGGTCGGGCCTGCGGGTCGGCGGCAAGGGCGCGCCCGGGAGGCCGGCGTCATTGGCGGCAACCGGCTTCTCGGTCGGCGATGTCACGGCACCGCGCGGCTTTGCTACAGTCAGGCCTTCCAACAATGCCTTGTCGGCCAGCCGACGCAGGAGGGCCGCGCGCAAGGCATCGGCGTCGGTCTGTCGCGCATCGACAGCTTCGGCGGCCAGGGCTGCTACGAGGCGGCCATCCGAGCCGAGATCCCGCGGGCGCGACGACAGCTGCCCGGCAAGCAGGCGGCCGGCCTTGGCGGAGAAACCGGAACCAGCACCGAGGCCGGTCTTGATCTTGTTACCGAAGGCGCGTTCCAGCGCGACGACGGCCAGCTGGGCCCTAAGTTTCGCGGTCGTCTGGGTGCCGCTCTGGGGCAGGGCATAAGCCTGCTGCAGGATGAACGCGCGCAATCCGTCGGGCGTCAGAATGGCCTTCAATTTTTTTGGGCCGACCGCGTCGAGACCAAGTGCCATGGCAATCAGGCGGCCATCGCGAACATCCGACCAGGCGCCGCCGCTCGCACCCTTGCGCCCGAGGAAAGCGTCGGCCTGCGCGACGCCCGCCGCGGCGACCGTCAGGCGACCGCGCGTGTCCTCGATGGCTTGGTCGGCAAGAAGCATCTCGACGTCGCCGAGAACCAGCTTGCGAAGCTCCGCCGGCGAAAGCTTGTGTGAAAACAGCGGTGCGAAATCCCGGACCAGATGTGCACGAGTCGCACCGTTCGCGCAGGCGATGCGCGCCAATACGAGGCCGGTTCGGAACGGCATCGTGTCGGCTGCGCGATTACTTGCAGATGCGGCGGCCCCGGCGGCATGCATCGGTTCGGCGTCCCCCAACGGATCGTCGCCATGACGCGGCGCCATCGGTCGGGAGGCGGCAGCCGCGCGCTAGTGAGGCGTCGCGCCTTAGTTGACCGATGGTGCGGCGAGGTTTGAGTCAACTAAGGTGCGATAAACGCCTCACTAAGCCATTGATGTTGCTAGTGGCCCTGATGTCGCGCCAAAATCGGACGAGGTTGCGGCTATGATGCGATTTTGGCGCGACGGGCCACTAGGCGAAACTTTGGTCCGGACGCGCGAATCACCGGACTTCCGCCTGCATACTGCGTGAATAAGCTGCGGGTTCCAAGCCCTCAGAATAAAACGGGTTTGGACAATCGACGCCAGTCAGCGGGCGGGCGGCGGGGGGATGAAATCGCTCCAGGCGCCCGGCGCGGCTAATTTGGACGCACAACGGGAGCCAGGAAGACCTCCAAACGCTTGTCATACAAAAGCGATAGGGCCTCGCCGATGTGCTTGGCGACGTCGTCCAAATCTCCGCTCTTCTGGAGACGGCTATGGATCACGTCGAGCAAGGCAGCCATAACGGGTACCGACATGTTGCATGTCGCGACTTCCAGCTCTCTCAAAGCCTGTTCAGGCACAGCCTTCCTCCCTCCCAGAACAACACCAGAAACCCAGTTCGTCGAGCATCCTCGAAACGCTCAATCCTCTCGCCCACAATGAAATAATAGCATGCACATTGCCCAATTGACCTTCTCTGTTGGTCAAGCGTGGCCGTACAGCACCACGTTTCGCAAATATCGTGCGGCTTGCCGCCGGCCATCGTATGGCGGAGATCGGGTGCCGGGGGAACAACATTCAGTGGATTCCGGCAACCAACGCCCGTCTTTTGCCGCGGCGCCGCCCAACTGGCGACACGATGTTCGAGGGAAATAGGTGGATGCCGGAGGCGCTCACGAATTCTTGATTCGGCGGGCTGGGAAGCCCGGCATCGTGACCGGTCGCAAAATGTCAGCACACCGGTGCCTTTGGTACGCCAGCCAGGTGGGACACCCATCAACGGGGGGTTAGCGTTAACGCAGCGTTAAGGGTTTGTTGCAATGGTGCTGTCAGTTCTCGCGCGTAGTGTCTTGGGAGTATTGCGTATGTTTCGCGTCGCGCTTGCGGCAGCCGCAGTCGGCTGTCTTGCTGCAGCCTGCAGCACAGGACCGAGTGATATTTCCGCCGGCTTCAACGGCAGCGGTTCCGATTCCTCATCGATCACCAGCATCGACCCGGCGGCCGGAGTCGGGCTTTCCCGCAAGCGATCACGCTCTGTCGAGAACTCGGATGACGGGACGCGCGTGGCGGCACTCGATGACAAGATCCCCGTTGGAACATATGAAACGGCCCCGAAGGGCGCGCTGGCCGACCGCAGCTACGACGCCACGCAACTTGATCCAGAACGAGCGCTCGCGGTCATCAACGAATACCGTACACAAAACGGCCTGCGGCCATTGCAACTCAACGCCAAGCTCACGGCTGCCGCGAAAGCGCACTCACGCGACTTGTCCAAATGGGACCGCATTTCGCACTACGGTTCGGACGGATCGAACCCCTGGGACCGCGTCAAGCGCACAGGCTACAAGCCGCGGCTTGCCGCCGAGAACGTCGGCACAGGACAGGTCAACTTTGCCGAAGTCATGCGCGGC
>Ga0180009_10001812_pt1 | contig 25561 bp, 20 predicted proteins | sample OS_PC_MetaG_FD_123537 | JGI IMG/M metagenome (GOLD analysis project Ga0180009, IMG submission 123537) | Groundwater microbial communities from the Aspo Hard Rock Laboratory (HRL) deep subsurface site, Sweden - OS_PC_MetaG | ecosystem: Environmental > Aquatic > Deep subsurface > Groundwater...
GGGCCGTGGAAAAGCCGGGGGAAAATATCAGGTCGAAGGTCTCCCGATCGGACAGTTGGGCCTCCGCGCCGATCAGTTTTCGCTCGACGGCCCGGGCCCGGATGCGCTCGAGGTCCAGGCCGGCCCCGTCGTCCTGGATCTGGATGAGGACGTTGGCCCCGGAGTGGACGGCCGAAATTCGCAAGGTGCCTTGCGGGGGCTTGCCCGATGCCCGCCGGACCTCCGGGAGTTCGATTCCGTGGTCGATGCTGTTGCGGATAAGGTGGACCAGGGGGTCGTTGAGCCGCTCGATGACCGTCTTGTCCAGTTCGGTCTCCTCCCCCTCGGTGACCATTTCCAGGTCCTTGCCCAGTTCGTTGGACAGATCGCGCACCAGCCGCCTGAACTTGCTGAACAGGGTCCCGATGGGCACCATGCGGGTGCTCATGGCATTGTCCCGCAGTTCCGCTGTCAGCCGTTCGACCTCCTCGGCAATGAGCAGCAGGGAGGGATCGTCCCGGCCGGCGGCGGTCTGGCTCAGGCGGGCCTGAACCGTGACCATCTCCCCGACCAGGTCAACGAGCTTGTCCAGGCGGTCCGAAGGGACCCGGATGCTGGTGACGTCCGCCTTCCGCTGCCTCTGTTCCCGGACCTCCCGGACGTGCTGCTGTTCGAGCAGGGCGGACTGGACCCGATCCGGGGTGACGACTCCGGCCTCGACCAGCATCTCTCCGATATGCCGCTGGGACACCAGCGTCTTTTCCAGGTCCGCCGCGGTCAGGTCCCCCCGCTCGATCAGTATCTCTCCCAGCCGCTTGTAACTCGCCTCCTCCTCGAAACGTCCCTGCTCGTCAATGACGTCGATGTTCAGATCGCAGTCGTCCTCGACGAAAATGAAGACGTCCTTGATGGCGTCGATCCCCCGGGCCGTGGTCAAGATCACGTCCCAGTAGGTGTAGCAGGCCTCGGGGTCGAAGACGTCCAGGCCGGGAATGTGGTCGGTCTGGGCCACGACCCGGGACTGTCCCAGTTCCTTTAGTTCGTTGAGCAGGAGAACCGGGTTGGTGCCCCGGCTGAAAATATCGGTATGGGGCCGGAACCGGATCCGGTAGGTCACCTCGTTGCCCCGCACGGCTTCAGGCGGGGCCGGCTTCCCCTCGTCGGCCGGGTCTTCTTCCGGCTGCCGCGCCCCCCGGTTCTTGTCCCTGAAAGCCGCTTCCAGGGCACGGGTCCGGGCTTGGTCCGGCGGTTCGCCTCCGTCCGCGGCATCGACCATGACCTTGATCTGATCCCGGGCGGCCAGGGTCAGGTCGATCAGGTCCCTGCCCGTTTCAAGCCGGCCGGATCGAACCATGTCCCAGGCGGTCTCCACCTCATGGGTGAAAGCGGCGATGTCGTCGAAGCCGAACATGGCCCCGGAACCCTTGATGGTGTGCATGGCCCGGAAAATCCGGCCGATCAGTTCCTCGTCATCCGGACGTTCCTCCCATTCCAGCAGGGAGGTTTCCAGTTCGGCCAGGAGTTCGTGGGCCTCTTCCTTGAACGCCAGGCGGTGGATATCCATCTCGTTGGTCATCCCAGCACCTTTTTGATCACGGCGACAAGCTGTTCCGGCTTGAACGGCTTGACGATCCAGCCCGTGGCCCCGGCGGATTTGCCTTCCTGTTTCTTGGTATCCTGGGACTCCGTGGTCAGCATGACGATGGGGATGAACTTGAAGCCGGCATTGGCCCTGAGTTGGCGAATCAACTCGATCCCGTCCATATTGGGCATGTTCAGGTCGGTAAGGACCATGTGGATCGGCCCCCCGTTGATCTTGGCCAGGGCGTCCCGGCCGTCGACCGCCTCGATTACGTTGTACCCGGCCTGTTTCAAGGTGAAACTGACCATCTGGCGAACGCTGTTCGAATCATCGACGGTCATTATGGTCTTGCTCATGACGTCGTCCTCCTGGCCCACAGACAGCTATGGTCGCGGTCGAGATGGCACCCGGTATGCCTCGAAAATCCGGCCGCCTCGATCGCGCGGACCAGAAACTCGGGATGGGGCCTTGTAAGGCTGAAGCACTTGTCCCCCGCCAGAGCCGTCCGGTGGGCCGAACAAAACAGTTGCAGGCCGGGCAAGGTGATTTCGGTCACCGACTCCAGGTCGACCACGACCCGGTCGGCCTTGGACAGCGCGTCCGCCAGAGCGGCTCTCAACTCGGCGGCCCGCTCGATGTTCAGTTCTCCGGCCATGATGATTTGACCGGTCCGACTTTTTTCATCCCATTTAAATTCCACTCCGGCCTCCTCCATCTCGTCCGGCTGCGTTCCGGTCAGACCGCTTCAGGTCTTTCCCCCCGCAACCCCGCTTAAAACAGTTCCACGTTGTCTCCCAGGTCCTCATCGCCCGATTCCTCGGCTTCCTCCTCCGGCTTGGGCGCCGGTTCGCTGAACAGCTCAACCCCGTCGCCCAAATCCGTTTCCTCCTCCGTCGTGGCGGCCGGGTCCCCGAAAAGCTCGATCCCGTCGCCTAAATCCGCTTCCCCGGCCGACGTCTCCGGGGCAGGGGCATCGAACAGCTCGAAGCCGTCGTCAAGTATGTCGTCCCCTTGAGGCGTTGGGTCCGCCGGGCCCCCGCCGGCCGCCTTTCGGTCCTGACTGGTCAGGACGGCCTGATGGACCGCCCTTTCACTTTCCATGGTGTACCGGCTGGCCAGGGCCTCGAGGCCTTCTCCGGAGCCGGGTTCACCGGAGGACGGGTCCGCCGGGGTCTGCTCCAGAATCTCGCCCAGGCCGACCAGGGCCTCGCCGATCCGGGTTTCCACGCGGCGGTGCACGGTCACGCCGCCCAAGAGGTCCCGGATGTCCTCGGTCAGGGCCCGGCTCTTGCCCTCCACCTCGTTCATCATAACCAGCGAACGGCTGTTGGCCTGTCGGACGGCATCGAGGACCTCGGTCAGTTCACCGACCGCCGCTTCGACTTCGGCCGTCCTGGATCGTTCCTTTCGCAACTGGCTCCTGGCTTCTTCGATGTCCCGGTGGACGGCGGCCAGGGTGTCGGTGTACTGCCTGGCCTCGCCGGCGACATCCCGTATGGCCTCGGCCAGGATGTCCAGGGTCATCCCCTGCCGGCCGATCTTGGCGGCCCGGATCGTGGCGTTCAAGGCGATGAACTTGATCGAGTAGCCGCTGCCCTGAACGCCGGCTAAAAACTCGTTCATCACCTCGATAGTTTCGGCGACTGAAGCGACGGCGGTTTCGATTTCACGCCCGGCCGAGTCGTGCCGCCGCAAAGCGGCCGCCGCCTCGAGCATGTCACGCTCCAGCCGGTCCAGAAAGGACTCCCCCGCCCCCTCCTTTTGATTGACGAACTCCCTGGTCTCCCGACATCCCTGGTCCAGGCTCTCGGCCACCCGGTCCAGGTTTTTGAATATATTTCTCACGGCCGCGTTGAAATCGTCCCCGGCCTGACGAAGCAGGGCCGTCTGAAGCTCGCAGGCGCCCCGGAAGCCTTGGTTGTTTTCGTCTTCGACCAGGTCGGTCAAGGCGTCCTTGACGTGCTCCAGACGCTGGCGGGTGATGTCGTGGAACTGCATGGACATGACCACTTCGCCCACGCTTCGGCTGATCTGTTCCGAGCGTTCGCTTACACACCGGATCGCCTCGGATGAAGCGCTCTGTTTGGCCAACAGGTCGGACAGACTGGAAGAAACCAGGTCCAGGACCGCGCGGCCCTGACCGCTCTGTTTTTCATGGAAGTCTCGCAGCTTGGATAAAAGAGACTGGACCTGCCGGTCCAGGCTGTCCAGACTGTCCAGCACGTCGGACGCGCTTTGTCCGATCTGGGCGGACTGTCTGGCCACCTCGTCGGAAAGGAATCTGAAGCTCTGGCCGCCGCCTCTGAGGTGGGCGCTTTCGATCCGGGTCAGCGTGCCCAGGATATTCAGGGTCCGGGCCACCAGGCCGAAACGGCCGAATACGCGCCGGGAACGCTCCAGGCAACTCCGGACGCTTTCCAGCGCGGCCAGATCGCCTTGCAGGACCTCTTCCGAGGCCTTCATATAGCCGGTCATCCGGCCGGCCAGTTCCCGCAGGTCTTCCACCGTCCGGCCCATGGATTCGCCGGACAGCAGGCCGGCCAGGGACTTCCCGGTCTCCGTCATGTCCGCGGAACGGCGGTAGACATCCTGGAGGCTCTCGCCCAGGGCCAGAAAATCATCCTCGGTGGAGACGGTCAATGTCCCGATCTCTTCCGCGATCCGCTTGAGCCGGTCTTCCCGGCTGGCCATCGGTCGGTCAAGCAAACTCATTGTCGCGCTCCATGTCCACCTTCGCTGCCGGCCATATTCATCTCAAGGATTCGCCGGGTCCGGGTTCGTCCCGCCCCACATTCCCGACCGGGCCTTACCCGTGATCAGGCGGCCTGACAGACGGGTCCTTGCGAGCGATCGTTCGAACGTCCCCGAAGCGTCATCAGAATTCGTGGTCTATCGCGAGTTTGGCGGTTGTCCGGTTCCGTGCAGTCAGCGGGGTTGGTCTCGGGTTGCCCGGCCCGCCAATAAATAGAGCAAATACCGTACCACTGAGGGGAAAAATATTTTTATGCTACAAATCAATATGTTATATTATTGCCGGGTTGACGAAACCTGTCCGAATCCAACCTCGGACGTTCCGGAGTCCGCTCGGATCAGACATTTTCCAATTTTCCTGGACAAGCGTACCGGCCAAACGTCCAAAAGGTATCAAGCGGTCGATTCGGCCTGGGCAGTCTTACAGTAGTTGGGGGCGGTTTCAGGCCACCCTGGCGCGGCCTCTGTTCATTGTGGGATGACAGGCTTTCGGCACGAGCGTCGAACCAAAGGCCCCACTCTAAGGGGATACCCCCAAAGGCGGCTTCAGCCGCTGTTTATCATGGGCTTGATCTTTTGAAGGGGCATGACGACCTTGAACCCGAGTCCTCCGGAGCGGACCATCTCGATACGGCCGGCCAGCCGCCCCTGGACCAGGGCCTCGACCAGGTCCAGTTCCAGACCGCTCCTCCTGCCCGAGGCCGGCTGATCGGACAACCCGGCGCCATCACCGGTCACGGTCAGTTCCAGGCTGTTTCCGTGGACACGGGCCTCGACCCGGATCCGGCCCGGGCCTCCTTGTGGAAAGGCATGCTGGATGGAATGGGTGATCAGTTCGTTGACAACCAGACCGCAGGGCACGGCCTGGTCGATAATCACGCGCGGTTCGCCGCTGATCTCGACTTGAAAGGCAATGCCCCGCCGGCCGGTCTGGTACAAACCGGACAGGGCGGCGACGAGTTTTTGCAGATAGGTTCCCAGGTCGATGGCAACCATGGTTTCGGCGTCATAGAGCGACTCGTGAACCAGGGACATGGCGGCGATACGGCTTTGGGCCTCCTGAATGAAATCGAGGTCCCCCTTGCTGCGGGCTCGGGCCGCCTGGAGATTGAGCAGGCTGCTGATGACCTGCATGTTGTTTTTGACCCGGTGATGGACTTCCCGGAGAAGCACTTCCTTTTCCTTCAGCGCCGTCTCCAGCTTTTCCCGGGTCTGTCGGCGCTCGGTGACGTCGCTGATGAAATACAGGGCCGCCGGATTGCCTTCCCATTCGATGGGCACGCCGTTGACCTGGACCCAGATCATGTGGCCTTTTTTATGGACGATCCGGGTTTCATAGTTCTGGGGCACGTCTTCTCCGGACAGCCTTTTCCGATACCGTTCCAGGATCAGTTCCCGGTCGTCCGGGTGGACGAACTCGATGAAGGGCCGCGCAAGGTCTTCATCCGCGGTGTAACCGGACAGCCGGCTGCCGCTGGGATTGATGTATTTGACCGCACCGTCCTGCAGGACGCAGATGATTTCATAGGCGTTTTCCACCAGGACCCGAAATTTCTCATCCGAGGCCCTCAAGGCCTCCCGTGCCCGTTCCCGCCCGGTAATATCCTCTCCTGAACTCAGGGTGCCGGTAACCCGGCCCGCGTCGTCCCGCAACAGCGCGTTGCGCCATCGGATAAGCCGTTCCCGGCCGTCTTTTCCGCGAATACGGCTTTCCACGAACCCCAGTTCTTGCACTTCTGCTTCCAGTAAACCCTTGAATTCCGATCCGGCCTTTTCTCGAACGTCCTCGGGCAGGCAGGTGTCGAACCAGTTGCGGCCGATCAGTTCCCGCCCTTCGTAGCCCAGGACCTGGTTACCCTTCCGGTTGATGAGCGTGACCCGGCCCTCCCGGTCCAGGGCCAGCAGGATGACTTCCACCACATCCAGGCATTTCCGGGCCAGACGGTTTTCATCGCCCGATCCTGTTTCGACCAGGGCTGCCTCCACTTCGGAGCAGACGCCGAAAGTACCCTGGAAGGCGCCGTTGGCGTCAAACAGCGGAATCCCGGACAAATGGACCTGGAGGCGGGTCCCGTCTTTCCTGATGAATACGATTTCATAGCTTCCCGACCTGCCCTCCCGCCGCTTGCGGAATTCCCGGCGCTGCATGTCCTGATAGCTCTTGTCCACGATTTTCAGTCCCGGATGGCCGATCAGTTCTTCCCGGGTGTAGCCCAACATCCGGCAAAGGTGCTCGTTGACCTGTTGAAACCGGCCTTGGGCATCGATATGGATCACTCCGTCATTGATGGTTTCGACCAGTCGGCGCAACCGGGCCTCGCTCTCCTTGAGCGCCTCATCCGTCAGCCTGCGGGCGGTAATTTCCCGGGTGCTGAATACGGCGCCCTGCTCCCGGCCCGCTTCGTCGAACAGAATCCGGCCCAGGGTCTCGAACCAGAGATACCGGCCGTCCTTGTGGCGCATGCGGTACTGGGCCTCGACGGGCTGGGGTTCCAGGGAAACTTGCCTTTCCTCGATGATGCGCGCCAGTTCCAACAGGTCATCCGGATGGACCAGGGCCACGATGGGCCGGCCGATCAGTTCACCTTCGTCGTATCCGAGGATGGTCTGGTAGGATGGACTGACAAAGATAAAATTGGCCTCCTGGTCGCACATGGCGATCATGTCGGCGGTGTATTGGGTCACGAGCTCGTATAGCGCCTCCTTTTCCCGGAGCGCGTCCTGGGCCTTCCTCCGATCGGTCACGTCCCGGGCGATGCCTCGAAAGCCGATGGGCTGGCCGGCCGAATCCCGGACCAGGGAGGCGGACAACTCGTGATAGACCAGGGAACCATCCGGCAATACGGCATCGACCTGGACCTTCTTGGCCGGCTGGCCCGTGGTGTAAATCCGGTTGAAGGCGTTGAAAATCGTTTCCGATGATTCCGGAGTCATGTATTGGCGATAGTTGGCCCCGATGATTTCTTCTTTCGGGCGTTTGGCCAACTCATGAAACCAGGGACTGATGAAGGTGTAGCTGCCTTTCAGATCGACTTCGAAATAGCCTTCATCGATACTGTCTGTAAGCGTCCGGTACTTGCGTTCGCTCTCGCGCAAGGCATCCTCGGTCCGTCTACGTTCCGTGACGTCCAGGGCCACGCCTCGGAAACCCACCGGCCGGTCGTCCCGGTCACGGATCAGGGAGATCGAAACCTGAAGGATTGTTTTGCGGCCATCCTTGGTCCTGCTGTCATACTCCAGGGCCTGAATCGGCTTCCCGGTGCGAAAGACCCGATTGTATTCGAGGTATACGGCATCGGCCGTTTCGGCCGGGACATAATCCCGGTAATTCATGTTGAGGAGTTCCTCGTGGGGATAGCCGACGATCTCGCTGAAGGCCTGATTGAAAAAGAGCAGGTTCCCGGCCAGGTCGATCTCGAAATATCCCTCCTGCATACTCTCCAGGATGGTCCGGTATTTTTCCTCCTTTTCCTTCAACTCCGCTTCCGCCTGCAGGCGGCTGGTCACGTCCCGCAACACGGCCATGGTGGCCGGACGCCCCTGGTATTCAATCAGGTTCGACCGGCCCTCCATGATCATTCGCCGGCCGTCCCGGTTGATGAGGGGCACCTCGAACTGTTTCATGCCCGTATCGCCCCGCATGCGAGACTGGTGCATCTCGATCATCAACTCCCGGGCCTCCGGGGCCACCACCTCGGTGAAATGCCGATCCGCGGTGTCCGCGGTGGAATAACCAAGCATTTTTTCATAGGTCGGATTGCGGTACACGGTCTTACCGTCCTGGATGACCACGATGGCGTCGTTCATGGATTCGGCCAGGGTCCGATACATGCCCTCGCTCTCCTTGAGGGCCTCCTCCATTTTTCGTCTTTCCGCGTCCACCTCGGCCACGTACAAGGCCATCTCGATCGTGACCTTGAGGTCCCGGTCCTGGAAGGGCTTGAGCACGTAGCCGAAGGGCAGGGCCAGTCTGGCCTGCTTCAGCCTTTCCTCCTCGGCGTACGCGGTCACGAAAACAACCGGGACGTTCCAGCGGGATCGAAAAACTACCGCGGCGTTGATCCCGTCCATCTCACCGGCCAGAACGATGTCCATCAGCACCAGATCGGGCGGGTCCTGTTCCGCCAGGTCCAGCGCCTCCTCGGCCGAAGCCGCGGTGGCCCGGACCGAATACCCGAACTCCCTGAGCCTGGCCTCCAGGTCCGAAGCAATGATAATCTCGTCTTCAACAATCAGGATTCGAGGTGATTTCAAAGCGGGTGCCCCCTTCTCGCTGACCCTCCGCATGTCCGTCGGGCGCTCGACATCCGGGACCGGCCAGGGATTCGACTTGCCTGTCCTTGACGAAAACAGGATGCCGCATCCGGCGCACAGGTATCCGCTTGGTATTGCCCCCGTAGAAAAAATCGGTCTTTTTTCTACGTGCCGATGCCCTGCCCTGATATTGATAGTTCATCCAAGGGATGTCAAGGGGCCAGGAGGCTGAGGGCCTGCCGGGTTTCGGAATAAGGTTGACTTGAACAAACGGGATGGACTACCATAACCATATCTCTTTAATTGGTTGGTTTTAAAACAAGTTCGGGATCAATGCTTCGACGGACCGCCAAGCGGTCCACCGCTTCGAGCCCTTTGCCATTATGGGCTTCGAATCGCGGGCGTCCGGAACGGCAATTGAAGCTCCCCGCGGCAAGCCGCGGGGAATCTTCGAATGTAAGGAAGAAAAACCCATATTAGTTGGCGGGCTAACCCCGCACCAAGCTACGGGGAATGGGCCCGCCTGCATGTTCAATTCGCGATCCTCGACGCCGGTTGCTTTGGCGCGGATCAGTCCATTGTTATCAGACCATTCTTACTCCAAAGGAGAATGAATCATGGAGGAACGGATCTGGCACAAGTCGTACGACAAGGAAGTCCCCCCCAGCCTGGACTACGAAAAACGAACCATCCCGGAAGCCCTGGCCAAAACGGCCCGCGATCATCCGGACCTGACGGCCCTGATCATGATGGGAAAAAAGATCACCTACCGGGAGCTTGACGATCTGGTCAACCGCTTTGCCGCGGCCCTGATGGACCTGGGCCTGGGGAAAGGCGTCAAGGTCGCCCTGTCCATGCCCAACATCCCTCAGATGGTCATCGCCGCCCAGGCCGTCTTTCGGTCCGGCGGGGTCGTGGTCATGTGCAACCCGCTCTACACGGAAAGGGAACTCGAGCATCAGCTCAATGATTCGGAAAGCAAGATCGCCGTGGTCATGGACCTTTTGGTCCCCCGAATTCAGAAACTCAAGGCCAGCACCGGAATCGGACCCATCATCGCCTGCCATATCCGTGATTATCTGCCCTTCCCCCTCAAGCAGCTCTTCCCCTTTGTCAAGAAGGAGATGCATCGCAAGACCGTCCCGGGGGAGGGCGTTTACGACTTTCTGGACCTGGTGGGCAAATACCCGGCCCAGCCTCCCCGTGTGGATGTGGGCTGGGAGGACCTGTCCACGCTCCTTTATACCGGCGGAACCACCGGCGTATCCAAAGGGGTCATGCTCAGCCACGCCAACATCAGCATCAACGTCCAGCAGCTCCGGGCCTGGACTCATGACGTGATCGAGGGCAAGGAACGCCTGCTGGCCAACTTTCCCTTCTTTCACTCGGCCGGCTTCACCGCGCTGATGAACCAGTGCATCTTCCGGGCCTTCACCGACATTCTGGTGCCCCGGCCCGAGCCGCAGGTGGTCCTGGAAATGGTCCGCAAGTACAAGCCGACCTTTTTCCCGGCCGTGCCGACCACGTACGTCGGCATCCTCAATCACCCGGACTTTGCCAAGACGGACTTCAGCCAGGTCAAAGGGTGCGTTTCCGGGGCCGCGCCGCTGGCCCTGGAAACCATTCGCGAATGGGAGGAAAAGGTCGGAACGACCATTGTCGAGGTTTACGGTCTGACCGAATGCTCACCCCTCTCCCACGCCAATCCCTGGCGGGGCCAGACCAAGGTGGGCAGCGTGGGCCTGCCTATCTCGGACACGGACTGCCGCATCGTGGACCTGGATGCGGGTGAGACCGACATGCCCCAGGGCCAGCCCGGAGAGATACTCCTCAAGGGCCCCCAGGTGACCCGGGGTTACTATCAGAAACCCGAGGAGACGGCCGAGTCCTTCCGGGACGGCTGGTTTTATACCGGCGACATCGGATACATGGACGAGCAGGGCTATCTGTTTATCGTGGACCGAAAGAAGGACATGATCATCGCCGGCGGGTACAACATATATCCCCGTGATATCGATGAGGTTTTGTTCGAGCATCCCAAGATTCTCGAGGCCTGCGCCGTGGGCGTACCGGACCCGTACCGAGGGGAAACGGTCAAGGCCTTTGTCGTGACCCGACCGGGCGAAACCTTGACCGAGGCCGAGGTTATCGGGTATTGTCGAGAAAAACTGGCCGCGTACAAGGCCCCCAAGCTGGTCGAGTTCGTGGACGAGCTGCCCAAAAGCATGATCGGCAAAGTCCTGCGGCGGGAACTCCGGGAACGGGAGATGAATAAATCCCAAGGGGCCGAATAGGTTGGAGACCGGTCGAGGAGCGATGCAACGCTCGGTACCGGCCTGAGTATCCATTAAACCCGGCCGATGTCGGCCGAAACCAGGTGATCGGGTGTCGTCAAATCGGGAAAAAACCTATCGCGAAGAAGCGCTGAAAATCCTGCCCTGGGTATGCGCGCACTGCGGACGGGAATTCAGCGGCAAAAAGCTACGTGAACTCACCGTCCACCACAAGGACCACAACCACCTCAACAACCCCCGGGACGGCAGCAACTGGGAGTTGTTGTGCATATACTGCCACGACAACGAGCACGCCCGCGAGGAAGTGGCCGAGGCATACGACAAGACCGCCTCGGGCGGCGCGCAAAAAACGTTTTCCACCCACCAGCCCTTCGCCGGCCTCGAGAGCCTGTTGAAGGGCAAAAAGTAGCCGGACCGGGGAAAGCTAACTCTGGGTCGGAGGGATCAGCAGCACCGGCACCGGCGATTTCTTGACCACTTCCTCGGCCACGCTGCCGAAAATGATCTTTTCCAGGCCCCGACGACCGTGAGTGCCCATGATGATCATATCCGGGCGCTCGCTTCTGGCCATTTTCAGGATTTCCTCGGAAGGATAGCCCGTGACCACTTTCGAGGAGACGAGGGGGTCTCGGAAGTTGATTTCCATGAACTCCCGCAGGCGCATTTCGCCCTGTTTGGCCACCTCCTCCTCAAAATTATTGATGTAGGGCAGGGGCACGCCCATGCCGGCGTAATGCTCGAAGGCCCGGGCCACGAACAGGACCAGAACCCGGGCTTGGTGTTTGACCGCCATCTCCTTGACCCACGGCACCAGCACGCGGGAGACCTCGCTCAAATCAACGGGGAAAAGGATATATTGTACGGGCATGTCCCAACTCTCCTTTCATGACGTCTATAACCCGTTCTCCGGGCCGCGGAGCGATCGGCCCCGGACGTCCCAGGCGGCAGGACCGGAACGAAGGGGAATCGGCCAGGCCGCTTCGGTCTCCAGGGCCATGGAGATTTTCCTGACCAGGTCCTTGCGGTCGGCGAGCTTACGGACTACGTAGTCGGCGGCCAGCAGGCGAGGATCGCAGCGCAGCGAGTCGTAGCCCCCCGTCCAGACGACGACCGGCAGGTCGTACCAGGTCTTTCGGATCTCACTCAACAGAGTCAGCCCGCCGTACCCCCGCATTTGAATCATAAGCACGACCAGGTCCGGCCGCCCGGTTCGAATGCGAGCCGCGACCTCCCGGTATCGGACGCACCTGGCCACCGCGTATCCGAGGCGGGACATTTCGTTTTCCAGGTCCATTCCGGCCTTATGATTCTCGTGGACGAACAGTATTTTTTTCATGCTCCCCTTCTCCGGGATTTGTATTTCGGGCCGACAGGCGTTATGCACTTTACATCTTTGTAGCAACTTCCTTGCCAAAAAAATGGAGTCCCCGCCCTCGGATATTCCAGGGGGCTTGGTCAGATATCATCTCAATATATTTATTGTTTTTTCGATATCGATTCAAGGCTGGACCGATCGGCTTCCGGCCTGTAAGCGTCTGGTAACGGACCGGACCGAACGCGGGTTTACAGACTGTCAATCATGCTGACAGTCAGGGCCGGAGGTGAGGCTCAGGTTTCGACGATCTCGCCGACCAGATCGTAATCATGGGCCTGGGTGATGCGGACCGGTTCGATTCGGCCTGGAGCGGCCGTGCCCTTGGTGATGTAGACCAGGCCGTCGATATCCGGGGCCTGCCCGGCCGTGCGGCCGGCCAGGAGCAGATCGGTTTCCTCCGACAGCCCTTCGATGAGAACGGGCAGAATCCGGCCCACCAGTTGTTGCTGGGCGCCCCTGGAAATCCGCCGTTGCAGGGCCATGAGTTTCCTGCGCCGGACTTCCTTGATGCGCTGGGGGACCTGGGTCTTCGAACGGGCGGCGGCCGTTCCCTCCTCGGGGGAGAACTTGAAGACCCCGAGGTGTTCAAAGCGGGCCGCCTGGACGAAATCGAGCAGCCGGGCGAAATCTTCTTCGGTTTCGCCCGGGAACCCGACCATCATGGTCGTGCGCAGGGTCAGGCCGGGCACGGCCCGCCTGAGACGCTCGACCAGGCCGATCGGGTCGATTCGGCCGGAACGTCCCATGCGCTTGAGAACGGCCGGGCTGGCGTGTTGGAGGGGCAGGTCCAGGTAGGGCGCCACCTTTTCCTGGCCGGCCATGACTTCGAGCAGCTCTCGGCTCAGGCCGGACGGGTAGGCGTACATGACCCGGAGCCATTGCAGCCCCGGTATTTCGGCCAGATCGGCCAGCAGCCGGGCCAGGGTCTCCTTGGGGGCGAGGTCCCGGCCGTACGCGGTCGTGTCCTGGGCCACCAGGACCAGTTCCACGACGCCGGATTCGGCCAGGGCCGAGGCCTCTTCCAGCAGGACCGTCCGCGGCCGGCTGCGAAGCGGACCGCGCAGGCGGGGGATGAGGCAGTAGGTGCAGGCGTTCGAGCAGCCTTCGGCGATTTTGAGATAGGCCTGAAAAAAGGGAGCGCTCCGCAGGCGCGGGCCCGGCCGGTCCGGGGCGAAGCCCGGGTCCTGGCATTGGATGCGTCCATCCGGCGGTTTATCGAGATAGTCGGCCAGACGGTCCAGGCGGCCGGTGCCCAGGAAGACGTCCACCTCGGGCAGGGAGGCGGCCAGTTCATTCTGGTATCGCTGGGGCAGACATCCGGTAACGACCAGCCTGGCTCCTTGATCGCGTTTGAATTCCCCCATGGCCAGAATGGTTTCCACCGACTCTTGCACGGCCGACTGGATGAAGGCGCAGGTGTTGATGACGATGAGCCCGGCCTCGGCCGGATCATCGACGACCCGGTATCCGAGTTCGGCCAGGCAACCGAGCATGTATTCGCTGTCGACCCGGTTCTTGGGACAGCCCAGGGAAATCAGGTGGACGCGGAGGTCTTGATCAGACATAGGAACGGATGATGTAGTATTCGATGGACCGGCCGACCATCAGGTAAATGGCGATGAACAGAATCAGTCCCAGAGCGACGACGGCCGGACGGGTCCGGCCGGGGCGGCCGGCGTCTTCCCGGGACCATCCCCGGCCCTGACGGAACAGGGAGACGAAGTTGGTCATGACGTACAGTTCCACCGCAAAAGGGGGAAATCCGCCGAAACCGAGCAGCGGCATTTCGAAGACTTGAAGATAATGGACAAAGGGGATGTTGTAAACCCATTTGGAGACCGCCCAGAAGTTCCAGAACTCCCAAAGTCCGCCGCAGATCAGGCCGGCGGTCAACAGGAGATAGAACCGGCGCGGATCGCCACGCTCCCAGTCCCCCATGAGGGACCGGCCTCCGCGGGCGTGGACGGCGGGTTCGAGCAAAAATATGAATCCGCCCCAGACGAGCGGGAAAAAATATCGGGGCCAGAATATCGGGGCAAAGAGAAAAAAGACGCCGATCAGGACAAAGGGCCGGTACCAGGCCCGGGTGTGGGAGATCGGGCGAACCCGGCGGCCGCGGTACAGGCCAAGAGCCTCCAGGAGTTCGAAGGTTTCGAAGATGCCCGGCAGGACCGTGCCGTAGGCGATAAAATAGCTCACCCAGCGGAGCCATACCGACCGGGTGATGCCCACGTACCGCCAGTTGTCCAGGTAGACGTTGAACCCGTCGAAAATCATCCAGAAGGCCACGGACATGGGGATGAGGATCAGGAACTCCCGCCGCCGCCGGGTCCACAACGAGTCGCCGGTCAGATGATAGACCGCATGATCGACGACGAGGATGTATGACCACCAGGCCAGCTTGTAAAAGAAGAGGGGGAAAGGCCACACGTCGGCCAGCATCAGGACTTCCGAGACGATCAAGACGGCCAGTCCGATGAAGCCGTGATATTTTCGGTTCGGGGGCATGTCTTACGAGCCTGCTCTCAGCCCGGAGGCCGGGCGCCCGATCTCGGTAAAACAATTTTTCACCGGGCCGGCGGCGGCTCCATGGGTATGGTGAACGGTTTTTCTCCCGAATCGGTCGGGCAGATAAAATGGATGTCGCCCTTGAGCGGCGTCGTTTTCAGGGCCTCATGGGTGATGACGAATTCCAGGGAACGGGTGCGTTTGCCGAAAGGGTGCAGCGAAACCGGCCCGTCGGCGGTCGGGATGGTGACGTACACTTGCCGCCGCCTCCGAGGCAGGCCTTGCACTTCTCCGTCCTTAACGGTCAGGGGATAGATGGTCAGTTGGCCCCGGCCCGGGTCATGCACCAGTTCCAGAAAGTATGTCTGGCCATCGACCGCGAGCATCCGGCCGCCGTGCGGTCCCGCCTCGGCGGCCGGTGAGAAAGGCCCGGCCGGCGGCCAGAGCGTCAGGGCCGCTATCAGCCACAAACCGGCCAAGGCTTTCACCAAGATGCGCTTCATGGGTCCCCCTTGCTTCAGGCCTCGACCTCGTACGGCAGGCCCTGGATATCGCGGCCGGTGACGATGCGCATGAATTCGGCTTCCATATCGTTCCGATTCCGTTGAACCTCGCGCATCAAGGCGCTACGCATACGTTGCGTCCGGGGCGGCAGCCGGCGGTACAACTCGAGCATGGGCGCGCAAAAATACCAGGTGCAGACAAAGGGCCGCAGGATGCGGGGCAAGGTGCAGCCGGCCGGACTCAGGTAGCGGCAGGGCTGGTCCTCGCGCTCCCGAATCTGCCGGGGCGGCGGGGTCAGGCCGAGGGCGTGCATGAAGACCAGGTCCGTAAAATTGTAGTCCACCCGCGCCTTCAGGCAACAGATCGAGTCGCAGTCCGGGCAGACCGCCTCGGCAAACCGGTCGAACATGGGAAACAAGACCTCCAGCCCCTGTCTGGCCTGCCCGGCGAAAAGACGCACCGGGTCCGCGACCGGGCCGTAGCGGTCGAAGAGATAGGCCAGTGTCTCGTGGGCCTGTCGCCATTCCCGCTCCGTAGCCCAGAAAAAGGAGGGCAAGGTCATTTGTCCTCGAACGTTCGCCTTCATAGGTTTAACCCCGCGGCCAATCCATTTTTCGATTACCATGATTCACCCGGCGCGTCAAACCAGGGGCGAGGCCACGACGCAGATAAAGACCATTGCCCCGGGGACCGGTTCTTGGTTACAATTCTTTCAGCAACCGTGCTCAATCAGGGAAGGAGGCAGCCGCCTTGGCAGAACAGCGTTTCGAGGACCCGCAAAAAAAAGCCTGGATGGTCAGTTTTTTCGACGAAAACCATCTCAACTACGCCACCTCGCCCGAACTGGTCGCGTCCCCGGCCCAGGTCCGCTTCATGGTCTATCTCCAGCCCGACGAACGCTTCTATCCCTGTTCAGAGCGGATATTTGAAGAAGTCATGGCCCGAAAAAAAAGCCCCCTCCTGGGCGAGATGTACAACCAGGTCTGGAGCCGCATCTTCAACCTGGTCGAAAGCAAGATGGACGATCCCGAAAAACGGGCCTTCCTGATCGACCTGCTGAACATCAAGTTCGACCATGAAACGGCCAATTACAACACCCTGCCCTCCCGGGTCGAAAAACGCCTCTTCAAGCTTTTCATGGTCACGACCATGATCGAAGACCCACTGGCCAGGGAAAAGGAGACCTTCAACCGGCGGGCCGCGAACCTGTACGACAGTCCGGACTTTGTCCGGGCCGTCAACCACCCGCCCGGCCCTCATACGCCTGCGCCCTGTTTTTCGGATGTCAACGTGGAGTCCGTCCGCAGACACCTGGACGCCACCAAGCTGCGCCGTCTCTTTCAGGCGTCCGTCCAGACCCGCCTCTGGGAGTCCGAGTACGATCCGCCCGACTTCGAACAGTGGCAGGACATCTTTGATCGCCCGGTCACGAGCGACGGATGGGAAGACCTCGAGAACTTTCTTTTGACCCCGGTCGATGACCTGGTCGGCCACTGGGTCCCGCGCCGGATTCTCTACCTGGCCAACCGGACCGGTGAAATCGTTTTCGACCTGGCCGTGATTCAGTTCCTCATCCGCCTGGGCCATACGGTCATCATGGCCGTCAAGAACGCGGCTATCTATGACGTGGTTTACCTGGGCGACCTGGAGAACGATCCGGTCCTGCGGCGCCTGACCGAAGACGCCGAACTCATCACCGATTCCGCCCTGGGTAAAAACCAGCTTGCCGCCGCCCTGCGCAACGACAAACCTTTCAAGCTCATCACCGACGGCACCATGGAAAAGCTCAATCTGTTGCGCACGTCGGCCACCTTCGCCCGGGTCTTCAAGGAGGTGGACGGCGTCATCTCCAAGGGCGCCGACCAGCGCCGGAGGTTTTTCCTGTCCCCCTTCGAGTTCACGCAGGACGTGTACAACCTTTCCCCGGCCGAGAACTCGGGGCTGAGCGTCCAGCACAAACCCATCTGCCCCCGTGTCACCCGCTTCACCACGTCGGACCTCGAGGACAAGGCGCAGGACATCATCGACCAGATGCGGGAGGCCAAGCGCCGGGGCATGATCGTGATATTCTACAGCGGCATCGTGGGTTCCGTTCCCGGGGAAACCGAAACCGCCATCCAGGTCATGACGACCTTCATCGAGGACCTCGAACGCCAGCAGGCCGGGACCATGATCATAAACCCGGCCAAATTCTTTGAAAAAGGCATGGATGCCGACGACCTGATGTACATGTGGGAAATCGTTCAGCGCAGCGGCCTGATCGACATCTGGCGTTTCCAGAGCTACCAGGACATCGAACACAGCTTCGCCCTCCTGGGCCGCAAGGTCCCTCCCCAGTGGGTCGGCAAGGACGCCACCTATTCCACCGGATCAACCAAGGAACGGTCCATTGCCGCCGACGTCCAGAAGTCCAATCCCGAAATGCAGATCATCGGGCCGGACCTGGAAAAGTTCCTGCGTCGGGGCGAATACGGCATCGGCCTGTTCCACGATACCCGGCTGGTCAATCTTTATCAGCCTTGACCGCCGAAATCGGGTGGCCCCTCCCATCCGGGGGGGCTTGCCCGGTTGGCCAGATAATGGTTGACAAGACCGGCCCGCTGGCCTACGAATCCCAGGTGAAAGGTCCGGGAAAACCACGATGACTCAACCCGTCAAGACCATTATGCTTCTGGGTACCGGCTCGGACGTGGGCAAATCCATTGCCGCCGCCGCCTTCTGCCGCATCCTCAAGCGCCGCGGCTTCAAGGTCGCGCCCTTCAAGGCCCAGAACATGTCCAACAATTCCTTTGTCACCGTGGAAGGCGGGGAGATCGGACGGGCCCAGGTGGTCCAGGCCGAGGCGGCCGGTCTGCTTCCTTCCAGCGACATGAACCCGGTCCTGCTCAAGCCCACCTCCGGGCTGGGCTCGCAGGTGGTGGTCCAGGGGCGGGTTTACGGGCAGATGCAGGCGGCCGAGTATCACCACTCGAAAAAAAGGCTGGTCGGAGCGGTGATGGAATCCTTCCACCGCCTGGCCTCCCGTTTCGAAGTCATCGTCATCGAGGGGGCGGGAAGCTGCGTCGAGATCAACCTGCGGGCCAACGACATCGTCAACTTCGCCATGGCCCGGCGGGTCCAGGCCCCCTGCCTGCTGGTGGCCGACATCGATCGCGGCGGCGTCTTCGCCCAGATCATCGGCGCCATGACCCTGATGACCCGGCGGGAAAAGGAACTGACCCGGGGGTTCATCATCAACAAGTTTCGCGGCGACCCGGCCCTGTTCGAGGACGGCGTCCGGATGATCGAACAAAGGACCCGGCGGCCCATCTTCGGGGTGGTCCCGTTTTACGAGCGGATTTTTATCGACCCCGAGGATTCGGTGGCCGTGCAGACGGACAAGCGCCCCATCCGTCCGACCCGCCCGGATCACCTGAACGTGGCCGTGGTCCGCCTGCCCGGAATTTCCAACTTCACCGACATGGAGGCCCTGGAACGGGAACCGGACGTTCTGCTCAATTACCTGTTCCGCCCGGACCGGCTCGATTCGTACGACCTGGTGATTCTGCCCGGGACCAAGAACACGATCGAGGATGCGGTCTGGCTGAAACGGAGCAGGTGGAGCCGCTGGATTCTGGATTACGCCGCCCGGGGCGGATCGATCATCGGCCTGTGCGGCGGGTATCAGATTCTGGGCCGTCACATTTACGACCCCTTGGGCGTCGAGTCGACCCGCAAGCGGGTGTCGGGTCTGGGGCTGCTGCCCGTGTCCACGACCCTGGAAGGCGACAAGGTGCTGCGCCGGGTGACCGGGGTGGACCTGGTTTCAGGCCCCCGGGTCCAGGGTTACGAGATTCACATGGGCCGAACCATGCGGGATGAGGACGGGGACCGGGCCGACGGGTCGGCGACGCCGCTTTTGAAAATCCGCCGGCCCGGCGAAGGACCGGCCTGGGAGGATGGCTGGAGCGCGGACGGGGGCCGGGTTCTCGGCACGTACGTCCACGGCCTGCTCGACTCCCCGGCCTGGCGCAAGGACTATCTCAACCGGCTTCGCCGGGCCAAGGGCCTGGCCGAACGGAAACAGTCCGCCCCGGCCCGCCGGGCCCGCTTCCACCAGTATGACCTGCTGGCCGACCATTTCGAGGCCCACGTCGACGTGCCGGCCATTCTCGAGGTGATGGGCCTGTGACCTCGCGACAGGGTCTGGTCATGGTCAACACCGGCCCTGGCAAGGGCAAGACCACGGCCGCCCTGGGCGCGGCCCTTCGGGCCGCGGGCCAGGGTCTGCAGGTGGCCATCGTCCAGTTCATCAAAAACGCGCCCACCGGTGAACTGACCGCCCTGGAAAACGTCCCCGGCATCGAGATCAGGCAACTGGGCCTGGGCCGGATCGTGTCCCCCGAACGGGCCGAAGGGCATCGGGCCGCGGCCGAGGCCGCCTGGCGGGAATGCCGGGCCATGGCCGCTTCCGGCGACTGGGACATGATCGTGTTCGACGAAATATGCGTGGCCTTGCACTACGGGTTGATTTCGTCCGAAGAGGTCCTGGCCCTCGTCCGGAACCGTCCGGCCGGACTGCACATGATTCTGACCGGCCGCCATTGTCCAAAGGATGTCCTGGCCGAGGCGGACACGGTCACGCACATGGACGCGGTCCGGCACCATCTTTCGGCCGGCGTCAAGGCCCAGCCGGGCGTGGAATACTGACCTCTGGAGCATGAACCCATGGAACTGCCGTTTATCTGGGAGACCCTCGAACGCACCCTGGCCGACATCGAGAGCGGCCGGGGAGACTTTGAAACCATGACCATGACCGCCCAGGCCGGGATTCTCCTGCTGCTCGATTATACGCCGGAGGAGATCATCGGCCAGGTCCTGGGCTCCTCCCTGCCCCAACGGGCCCTGATCTCCTGGATTTTTCACGAAGGCCGCCTGATTCCGGGCGTGGACCGCGGCACGCTCGAAGCCCTGCGCGAATGCTGGGACCGGGACCACGGCCCGGAAAAGGGCTGCGTCCAGATGGCCACGCATACCCGCATTCGTTGAGGACGGCCTCAGTTCCGGGCGCCGGCCTTCATCGTCTCCAGAAAGGCAGTCAGCGTTTCGTACGTCTGTTTCGACGAGTAGTTCCGCTCGTCGGTCATGTCCCCTTGCAGGTTGACTGCGGGCAGGCCCCGGTCCCGCATGGCCTCCCGAACCAGGCTGAAGGCGGCGTTTTCCTGGTGGCAGGCCGGCGTGTGAAAATGGATGACGCCATCCACCTCGTACCATTCGGCCAGGCCCGCCAGTCGCTCGACCCGCCCCCGGGCCGGTCCGACCAGGAAGTTTTCCAGGGCTTTCACGGCCAGGGCCTCGAACGGGTGATCCTCGTCCAGTTCGGACCACCACACCGTGGCCACTTCGACCACCGGGATGCTGACCTGATGTTCCTTGAGCGTGTCGAAGATGTTGGTCCTCTGGACAGGCACCCAGGGATACCACAGGACCCGTTTGCTTTCCGGGAGCACGGCGCCCTTGTCCACCCGACCCTTCAGCTCCCGGGCCAGCATGCCGTAGATTTCCTCGAGCACGGGCGCCCCCCACAACAGCCCGCCGGCCAGGCTCAGCAGACAGGCCCGGACGCCGTCCCAGGGACAGGGCCGGTTTTTCATCAGATCATTGACGGTCTGCATGGAGGCCCGGGCCCGGTTGGAGCTTCGGACGGACTCCTTGAACCGGTCCATATCCAGGCGGGTCCCGGTGATTTTTTCGAGTCGGGAAGCGATCTGTTTGAGCTGCGCGGTCACGTACCGGACCGCGTCCCGGCTTTTCTCGTGGGGCACGTCGAACAGCACGCTGTCCAGGCCCTGATTCCGGGCCACGATCTCGTTGGCCTTGGCCTTGCCCTGACAATAATAGCTCGAGGTCAAAAAAAGATCGCCGGCGGGCAGCATGCCCTGCATCATGCAACTGATGATGAGCCGATCGAAGGAACAGACGTCCCGGGAAAACCCTTCGTTTTCCGAGACGGTCATCAGGGTCGACCCGTGGCCGCCCACGGCGGCGGACAGGTTGTTGCAGGCGATTTCAAAGTCGAAGGGCACCACGTCAAAGGCCCACAGCAGCTCGGTCGTGAAAGCATATCCCGAGACATAGACCGTTGCGGCCGTTTCGTCAAAGGCCCGGACCATGTTGGCCATCAACGACTTGTTGAAAAGGTCGAACCCTCGCGGCCGGTCCGCGTACCGCTGTTCGAGAAAGGACAAGGCCTGTTCGAATTCCTGCTTCATGGCGCTCATGACGCTTTCCTCCCGGTATGCGTCCCCATGGGGACGGCCCATATTTATAAAACGCTGCCGATCATTTCCACGAAGGCTTCCACCCGAATCCGGAGCCGTTCCACGTCGCTCCAGACATAGTCGTTTTCCAGGACCAGGAGCGGCGTGCCCGTTTCCTTGAAGCGCTTTTCCGCCTGGGGCGCTTCGAACAGGCTGTAGTCGCAGTATTTCAGCCCGGAAAAAACGACCCCGTCCACCCCGTACTCCCGGGCCAGGCTTTCCATCCGGTCCAGGCGGTCGCCGACACCGGGCATGCGGGCGCAGGACGGTTTGAGCAGGTAGCGGCGGGCCAGGGCCGTGATCGGCGGCAGGCCTTCTTCCACCTGGCCGGCGTAATGTCTCAAGCCGTTGCAGCCGTCGAACAGGACCACGGCCCCGCCGGCCCTTTCGATCATGTCGAACAGGGCCGGGCGGTGGATGAGGTTGCCCGTGACCATGATGCGGGGCCGTCCGTCGGGCGCCGATTTCTCGTCGTCGATTCGTTCGGCCCGCGTCCCCGGCCAGGAGGGGTTCTCCGATTTGGGCTGGGAGGACTCGCGGGCCAGCAACCCGAGCAGTTCGGAGCCTTTCAGCCCGACCGGGTCCGCCTTCCGTCCTTGAAACAGTTCCTCGACCCAGCGGCGGCGTTCGTTCATCACGGCAATGGCGCGTCCGAGCTTTTCCTCGCTGATATCGGCGCCGAAATCCGCTTCGAGGCGGTTCTTCAAATCCAGAATCCGGGCCGCAAAGTAGTCGATCGCCTCGTCGCTGGTGTTTTTCGGGACCTCCAGCATGTAGGTCCAGGGGGTTTCGACGTGGCGCAGCCAGAGATCGTACATTCGCCGGATACCGTCGCAGGTGTTGGCGAACACGATTCCGGCCAGGTCGTCGAAACGGTGCTGGAGACCGCTGTCAATCAGGTTCTTCAGATAGGGACACAGGTTGGTGAAGGCGATGGCGTCCGCCTCCTTGACCCTGTCCACGCGGCCTTCCAGCCGCACCGGGTTCAGACCGGCGGCCAGGATCAGTTCCTCGGGGACAAAGGAACAGAACCAGCCGATTTTCGGGGACTCCGGATCGGGGAGATCATGCATGCCGCACCTCCTTATTCAGCAGGGATGGATCAAGCAGACCATGTCCGGCCGCGGACTGCATCCCCCGGCCGGGGGATCATGACTTTTTTTAAAGGGATTTTTACGGATTCACCGGGAAAAAAGGAGCAGGGCGGCCCGTCAGGCGTGCTTCTTCCGGCTTCGCCCCTTGTCTTCGTACATGGCCTGATCGGCCCGTTCGACCAGGTCGTCCAGCGAGGCGTCATCCGCCTGGAACGTGGACGCGCCCACCGAGACCGAAACCCCGATCCCGTCGAAGCCTTCGAGGGAAAAGGACAACTGGCCGACGCTGCGCTTGAGCCATTCGGCCAGCCGGAGGGCTTCGGAGAGGTCCACGTGGGGCAGAAGCAGGCCGAACTCGTCCCCGCCCAGCCGGGCGAACAGGTCGGTCCGTCGGATTCGGACCTGAATCACATCGGCCACCTTTTTCAGGACCAGGTCGCCGGCTTCGTGCCCGTACGTGTCGTTGATGGGCTTGAACTCATTGAGGTCCAGAAACAGGCAGGACAGGCCGTACCCGTGTCGCTGGGCCAGGGCGAAGGTCCGGCGGCCGTGCTCGAAGAAATAGCGACGATTGTGTATACCGGTCAGCGGGTCCGTGGTGGCCAGCTTTTCGTTCCGCTCGTGCACGATCACGTTGTCGATACACAAGGCCGCCGTCACGGCCAGGTCCTCCAGCAGATCGGTCGTATACCCGGCCGGGAAACGGGTCGCGGATTTGGACCCCAGATTCAGGCATCCCATCAGTTTGCCATGATGGACCATGGGGGCGCAGACGCACGAGGCCGCGGCCGGATCGAACAGATGGCGACAGGCCAGACCTTCGACCGGCCCGATGTACGATTCGGGCCGGTGGTCCCGGTTCAGCGTGTCCTTCAACGCCTCCCCGGGGACGAGTTTCAGGTGGGAGCGGAGTCTGGCCGGAAGCGAAGTTACGAGCTGGTTGCCCTCCGGGAGCACGTCTTCGGCCAGAATGATCTCGACGAAATCCACTTCCCGGCGTTTCAGTTCGCGAACGAGCACGGCCAGCAGTTCGGACAGGGTCCGGGCGGCGATGAGCTTGTAGCGGATGTCCCGGACCCGGCCCATGGCCGCCTCGTTCAACTCGAAGATGCTCTGGACTTCTTTGAGCAACCTCACGGTCCGGCCCCTGTCTTTCGTAAGGCCGGCCCGACCGGAGGTCGAGCGGTCCGGCCGCGCCTTGTTCCGCCACCGATTCTTACCTGATCCGCGTTTGTCTTCAGCCATCGTCGTTTCCCGTTCACCGAAACGCTGTCCCGCGTCTGCCCGGCCCTCCGGCCCTTCTCGCGTTCGAAGGCCGATAATTCAAAAGGAGCCGGTTCTGCCTGTTTCCGAAGGTTTAACACATGTTCCAGGAACGGTCAAATGACATGGCGGCGGCATTCGGGTCGCAAGGGCGGCCTGATTTCGCCCACCGGGACCCGGCGAGGCGCTATTTCAGGCTTCCGGCCCGCCAGCCTCGCCTCCGCGGTCGTATTATTGCTTGACAGGGCCGGGGCCGGTGTTTCATCCTTGGACCGGGCCCGGATGGCGGAATAGGTAGACGCAAGAGACTTAAAATCTCTCGGCCTGAAGGCCGTGCCGGTTCGATCCCGGCTCCGGGCACCAATATAAATAAAAAACTCAGGTTGACCAGATACGAGGGGGAAGTGATCCGCCGGGTGGCTGGAAGTCCCGGAAGCTCAGAGACTGAAGGCTTTTCGGGACTTTCTAATTTTGTTGCAGGGGAATTCAGCTTTTTTTTACGGGAAATATCGGAAATTTGAAAAGAGAACTCATTTTGAATTCATATGTAGGAAATTCGTTTTACTATTGGAACATAGATTTCAACTGTCTTTAGTCATTGACAAACAGCATATTTTTACATTAAAATAGTTGAATTTAAAACAGCTGGTTTTCTTTTGGTGTATCGTAGTTTATACTCGAATCATAGATTACTATCAGACTCTGTCAAGAAAATGGTAAATCCTGCTACCGAAACAAGTTACGAGTTGGTTATTGAAAATATCTTAGCAAATGCAATATTCATGAAAGACAGACAAATGAAGCACAGAGTTATTTTTAAATTAAAAAACTCATTTCCAGCTTATAGGGGATCACCGCTGCTTTTTATTGCAGAATTTTTAGCAAAAATTCTTCAGATTCTTGGCCCCTTAGGTTTAATACGATTGTATGGAAAAAAGAAGAAAGAACCTGTTCCAATGGCATGGGTTGATATCTGGGTTTTAGGGTTGTTAATCGTTGAGCTTATTTCACTTATTCTTCTTGATTTTGATGTATCTTGGCTCCGTTATCTTTGCTTCCTTTTTGGCATATATGGATTAGTAGAAGTATTGGCGGCTACATCAAGAGATATAATATTGGCACCAATTATTCATAAAGGTAGCAATGGTGGATATATCCAAATACGGTCACGTCGAAGATGGTTAATCCTAACTGTATTTAACCTAGCACAAATAATAGTCTGTTTCGGTATTTTAATTTATTATTACAAGGATCAATTTACTGGGAATATTTCCTCGTGGGTAACTGCATTGTATATAAGTTTTGTTTCATTTACTACTCTTGGATATGGAGATTTTTCTCCAAAATGTGATACAACGCGTTGGATAGTCATTGCCGAATTATCCTATTTCCTATTTTTTTTAATCATTAAAATTTCCACTGCGGTTTCCGTCATAAGGGTCAAGAAAAAAGGCCTCCATCGACTCACAGATTAAATCATCATTGCTCCCCTGAAACTTTTATGACGACGGCGGCGTTGACCAGTTTGAGGAAGGCCAGGGCCAGGCCGGCCATGAACAGGGCCGAGAGCAGGCCGATCCGCTCATAGACCACGCCGTGCCGATTCTGAAAGAGAAAGATGAGGATGACCTGAAGGGCCATGACCGTCCCGCCGGTCA